>JGI24702J35022_10002080_pt1 | contig 12348 bp, 12 predicted proteins | sample TergutTh196P4_FD_35022 | JGI IMG/M metagenome (IMG submission 35022)
AATCAGGGCATCGCTCGTGTCGAGGTCTATAAAAAGCCGGCCATCACAGTGCTCAGCACGGGCACTGAGTTGTGCGAGGTTGGGGAGCCGCTGCGGCCTGCTGCCATATATAACAGCAATGTTCACACGATTTCTTCTTATCTTTCGGAGACGGGCGCCGCTCCTCGCAACGGCGGGTCTGTTCCTGACGATCCAAATGTCATTGCTGCTGCGATTATGAGCGCGCTTGAGTCTTCAGATATGGTGATCACCACGGGCGGAGCTTCTGTCGGCGATTATGATTGGGCCGTCAGGTCGGCGGAGATTCTTGGGGCTGACGTGCTTTTTTGGAAGGTGTCGATGCGTCCCGGCGGCGCGTTGATGGCTGCCGTCAAGGATGGCAAGGTCATTTTGGGGCTATCGGGCAATCCTGCGGCCGCGGTTTTGGGGCTGCTGAGGATCGCCATGCCATATATCAAAAAGCTTTGCGGCCGGTCGGATTGTTTTTTCCCCGAGATTGATCTCGTCCTTCGCGATCCTTATCCAAAGAATAGCCCGAAACTGCGGATTTTGCGCGGAAAGCTGGAGATAATTGATTCGCGCGCGTTCTTTGTGGAGGGGGGCGGCCAAGGGAGCGAGGAGGTTTCCTCATTTGCAGGCAGCGACCTTCTGGCCGAGATTCCGATGGGGTCCCCCCCGCTTCCTGCGGGTACTGTAATTAAGGCATATAGGTTGTTATAACCGGAGAGACTGGGTTGTGGGCGCAGCCCACGTTAGGAGTATTATTCTTAGTATGAGAGATAATTTTCAAAGAGAAATATACTATCTGAGGCTTTCGGTGACGGATTTATGCAATCTGCGCTGCATATATTGCATGCCGGAAGGCGGCGTGGAAAAGCGCTCCCATAGCGATATAATGTCTGTCGATGAGATTGCGGAGGTCGTCCGCGCGGCCGCCATTTGCGGCATTTCAAAAGTACGCGTTACGGGCGGAGAGCCTTTGGTACGCAATGGCATAGTCGATATTTGCCGGGTTATTTCCGGCACTCCGGGGATTCGCGAGCTTTGCATGACGACGAACGGGATTTTGCTTCCGAAGTTTGCGATGGAAATAAAGTCTGCGGGCGTGCAGCGGCTCAACATCAGTTTGGATTCTATCGATCCTGATACTTATCGTAAGATCACCCGCATCGGCACTCTAGCTAATGCGCTTGATGGCGTGAGGGTTGCTTTGGAAACGGGGTTCGATTCTGTAAAAATCAATGCAGTGCTCATCGGAGGGGTCAACGATGGCGAGATTGCCTCTTTGCTTGAACTGACGCGCAGGTATAACGTGAATGTGAGGTTTATCGAGGTCATGCCTATAGGCGAATGCGCTGATTGGGCGGAGGGGCGTTTCATCAGCGCCGATCATGTGCTGGAGATTGCTCCTGAATTGCGCGACGCCGGCATCGATGGCGTCGCCAGGTTATACAGGCTGCCGGACGGGCTGGGGACCGTCGGTTTGATCAGCCCGATCAGTTCGCATTTCTGCCCTACATGCAACAGGATCCGTGTTTCCGCCGATGGGATGTTGAAGCCGTGCTTGCATTCGGCGGATGAGATTAATTTGCGCGGCTTGAAGGGCGCGGAGCTGGAAGATGCCATTCGTTCCGCGATATTGCGCAAACCGCAGAAGCACAGGCTCGACGCCGGTGAGGTTAGCGCCAGTTTGCGCAATATGAACGCGATCGGCGGATAATGCAATTATCAAGGGCGTCCGGGGTTTGGGGGTAGATCCCCCACGTTATAGGCATCCGGATTGTGGGGATGGAACCTCCATGTTTGAGGCGTCCGGGCTGTGGGGGGTGCAACCCTCATTATACTGGCCTTAATTCATAATGGCTTATAGGCGGAGGGGTTTTATGCTGACTCATTTTAATAATGAGGGGCGCGCGAAGATGGTTGATGTCAGCGAGAAAAACGCGACGCTGCGAGAGGCTGTTGCCGGCGCGACCGTGTTTGTGAATGCTGAGACATTCGGCTTGATAGAGTCCGGGCAAATGAAGAAAGGCGATGTGCTGGCTGTCGCGCAAGTTGCCGGTATCATGGCCGCGAAGCGTACCCCCGATCTCATTCCGATGTGCCATCCGATTTCCATCACCGGAGTCGATATCGGTTTTGTTATGGACAGCGGGCGGCACGCCATTGACATTACCGCCACCGTGCGCTGCGTTGGCGAGACCGGCGTGGAAATGGAAGCGATGACTGCTGCTTCCGTAGCTGCTCTGACCATATATGATATGTGCAAAGCTGTCCAAAGAGATATTGAAATAAGCAATATTGTTTTACTGAGAAAAAGCGGTGGCAAAAGCGGCGAATATATAAGAAATCATTAAAATTCACGCCCGGTGAGGTAGCAAAAAGCATCTGCCGAGCGCAAGAGCGTGACCAAGAGCAAGAAATCATTTTGGAGGGGATATAATTGGCGACTGTTCTCGCGGTGTGTACAAGTGATATCAAGGGCGTTATTAAGACGCCCGTACCGGAAATCCATGTTAAGCTCAACCATGGCGTCGTCGGCGATGCGCATGCGGGTGATTGGCATCGGCAGGTGAGCCTGCTTGCCGACGAAAGCGTCGACAAATTGCGCGACCGGATACCCAACCTCGAAGCGGGCGTTTTCGCGGAGAACGTGCTTACCCGGGGGCTGTGCCTGTATGAACTGCCGGTCGGGACAAAAATGCAGGTCGGCGGCGCATTGCTGGAGGTTACGCAAATCGGCAAAGAGTGCCATAACGATGGCTGCGCCATCAAAAAGAAAACCGGCGATTGCGTCATGCCTCGTGAGGGGATCTTCGCAATCGTGCTTGAAGAAGGCAGCATCAAGGCGGGCGACGACATTGAGGTTATTGCATAGATGAAAAAGATTAGCGTCGAGGAAGCTATTGGGCAGGAGCTGTGCCACGATATCACGGGGATTTTCCCGGATGGCAAAAAGGGCGCCATGTTCAAGCGCGGCCATATCATAAAAGATACCGATATTCCGTCATTAATGAATATCGGCAAGAATCATGTCTTTGTTTGGGAGCCGGAGGCGGACGAGGTTCATGAGGACGATGCGGCGCTTGCAGCTGCGAAGGCTGTTTGCGGCGATGGCATCGTTTTTGATGATGTTCCTGCGGAGGGAAAAATCGTTATGTATGCGCAGAGGCGCGGGCTGTTCAGCATCAACCGCTCCGCGCTGCGTCAAATCAATGAGGTCGGCGATTATACGGTCTCTTGCCTCCCTAATTATACCGATGTAAAAACGGAGCAGAAGCTTGGCGGGCTCAGAATCGTCCCGCTTGTCACAAAGCGCGCGAATGTCGATGCTATGGAAAAAATTGCCGGCGACAATGCTCCGGTCTTTACTGTGCTGCCGTATAAGAAGCTTATTTGCGGCGCGATTATCACGGGAAGCGAGATCTACTATGGGCGGATCGAAGACAAGTTCGAGCCGATTTTAAGGAATAAGCTTGGAAAGTTCGATGCGGAGTTCATCGGTGCGGTGAAATGCCCTGACGATTTAGAGACAATCATTGATGCGATCAATAAGTTTGTCGCGCGTGGAGCGGAGCTCATTCTTCTAACGGGCGGCATGTCCGTCGACCCCGATGATCTGACTCCGACGGCTATACGTTCGTGCGGGGCGCGGGTGATCACGCAGGGCATGCCGATGCAGCCCGGCAACATGCTGACCATTGCGTATTTGGGAAATACTGTCCTTGTTGGCGTCCCCGGGGCGTCGATGCATTCGCCGGTGACTAGCCTCGATGTGTTTCTCCCCAGAATTTTTGCGGGCATAGAGATATCGAAGGATGATATTCCGGGGTTGGGGGAAGGCGGGTTTTGCTCTGCTTGCGCGGAGTGCACATATCCGCGGTGCTATTTTGGCAGGGGGTAGGTTGTGGATATAGAAGAGCAGTTCGGAAGCGGCGGAAGCCCGCAAGGCGGCGCGCAAGCCGGGGGCGGCGGAAACCCGCAAGGCGGCGGACCTCCGGCGGAGAATCCGCTCGGAACGCAGCCAATCGTGCGGCTGATGCTGAAGTTCGCCATTCCTGCGATCACAAGCTCGCTGATCAGCGCCATATACAATATCACCGACCAGATTTTCATCGGGCACAGCATTGGTTTTCTCGGAAACGCCGCCACGAGCATCTCGTTTCCCATCACGACACTGTGCACGGCGATGGCGATCATGCTGGGCGTGGGTGGCGCATCCAATTTCAACCTCAACATGGGCGCAAAGAAAAAAGAGGCAGCAGCGCGGATAATCGGCACAAGTCTCACGCTGCTCGCAATAGCCGGCGTCTGCATTGGAATCGTCTCTTTTGCGTTCACGGAATCTTTGATGAGGGCATTCGGTGCGACGGATAATATTTTTGACTTGGCGGTGACATACACGCGGATCATCGCATGCGGCGTCCCGTTCGTCGTGTTTTCATCGGGGTGCAGCTATTTTATCCGCGCCGACGGCAGTCCCAGCTATTCGCTTTTTTCCGTTGCTTGCGGAGCCGTGCTGAATATGATGCTCGACCCGCTATTCATCTTTGTTTTCGGCTGGGGTATCGCCGGCGCCGCATATGCGACAATTATCAGCCAATTTATCTCTTTACTGCTGGTAGTGAGATATCTTTTGCGCTTCAAAAGCGTCAAATTGGGGGACTATGTTCCGAGCTTTAAAGCTGATTGCATCAAAGCCATCGCCAAGCTCGGAGTGCCCGGCTTTTTGAACCACTTTATGATGATGATCGTGCAAATCGTGATGAACAACACCTTAAAGATATACGGCGCGGATAGCATATACGGCAGCGACATCCCCCTTTCGGTAGTCGGCGTCCTCGCAAAAGTGAATGTTATCGTAATTGCGTTCAATGTCGGCATAGCACAGGGATGCCAGCCCATCGTCGGTTTCAATTATGGCGCGAAGAATTACGCCCGCGTCAAGGCGACGTATCTGCGCGCGGTGGGGTCTGTCATTGCGATTTCCATTGTGATATTCGCTTGCTTTCAACTGTTTCCCAGAGAAATCATCAGCATCTTCGGCTCGGGCAGCGAGCTATACTTCCACTTCGGCGAGCGTTATATGAGAATATATATGATGATGGTTTGCCTGTTTGGTTTGCAGCCGCTTACCGCGAACTTTTTCACTTCCATCGGGAAAGCGTATAAGGGGCTTTTCATCACAATGACAAGGCAGGGATTATTCCTGCTCCCGCTATTGCTGATTTTGCCGAGATTCCTTGGGCTGGACGGGTTTGTCTATGCAGGGCCGATTTCCGACAGCGCCGCCATCTTGGCTGCAGTTATATTTGCGATTATCGAGTTTCGCCTTATTTCAAAACTGGAGAGCGAGGAGCAACTGAGTGATTGACATTACAGAGCTTAAATATGACTCAAACGGGCTTATCCCCGCTATCATAACTGATGCATCCGACGGCGCCCTGCTTATGCTGGGCTACATGAACCTCGAGAGCCTCAAAATCAGTATTGATGAGGGGAGAACCTGTTTTTGGTCGCGCTCTCGCAAGGAGCTTTGGAGGAAGGGCGAGACATCCGGAAATATCCAGAGAATAGTGAGCATAAAGACAGATTGCGACCGTGATTCACTGGTTATTATGGTCGATAAAGCAGGGCCCGCATGCCATACCGGCGCGAACTCATGCTTTTATGAGGATGTTTTCTCAAGCGGCGATGAGCCGTTTTCGCGCGATAGTTTGTTTGAGATTATCACAGACAGAAAAGCCAATAGAAAACCGGGGTCATATACGACGTATTTGTTTGATAAGGGCTTGGACAAGATATTGAAAAAGGTCGGAGAAGAGACGACCGAGGTCATCATTGCGAGCAAGTCAAATGACATTGCGAGCGCTATTTACGAGATTGCCGATTTGACATATCATGTCATGGTGTTGATGGCGGAAATGGGCATATCTCCCGATGATGTTTTTAATGAGCTCAAATCGCGCCATGGGGGCAAACCGGAGGGCTTGGCTCCGGAGAGTTTGGTGTCCGGGAGCGCGGTGCCGGGGAGTTCAGCGCCGGAGAGTTTGGTGTCTGAGAGCGCGGCGACCGGGAGCACGATGCCGGGGAGCGCGATGACGGAGAGCGAGACATCTGGGGGTACGATGACGGATGGCCGGGGGGCGAGCGTGTCGGACGCCGGAGATGCAGAGATGCGTGGCCAGCAGGTACGCGATCAGCTGGTGCGTGACCAGTCAACACGCGATAAAAAGGTCATTTGGGAAAAGGAATGAATGCAGAATTTACACTCACATACTGTTTATTGTGACGGGTCATTGACTCTTGATGAAATGGTGAGAGCAGCTATCTCAAAAGGTTGCAGCTCATTTGGCTTTTCCGGCCACTCCTATGCTCCTTTCGATATCAAAGGATGTATGGACCCGGAAACTACGCTCCGCTATGCCAAAGAAATCGGCGAGCTGAAAGAGATATATTCAGGACAAATCGAATTATTCACAGGAATTGAACGGGAATATCATGGCGACGCGGTAGACATTAATGTTGATTACACGATCGGTTCTGTCCATTATATAAAAAAAGGCGATGCATATATCAGCATTGACAGCAGCGCGGAGGAATTCACTTCCGGATGCGAAACCTTTTTCAATGGTGATTATTATGCAATGGCAGAATATTACTACGATGCTGCCTCGCATGTCGCGACTGAAACGCAAGCCGATTTCATCGGGCATTTCGACATTTTTTCAAAGTTCAACTTTGGCGGGAGCCTGTTTGACGAATCGCATCCGCGATATGTCGGCGCCGCGCTTGCCGCGATGGATGAGATCATGAAGGCTTGCAATCTCTTTGAAGTGAACACTGCCCCGATCTTCAAATACGGAAAGCCGGAGCCGTACCCATCCGTGCGGCTTTTGAAAGCGCTGCGCGAAAGGGGCGGCGAAGTGCTGATAACAAGCGATAGCCACAATGCGGAGTCTATTTGTTATATGTTTGATGAAATGCGCGAGATGCTGAAATCGTGCGGGTTTAAGTACATGAAGCGCTTGACGCCCGGCGGTTTTGTCGACGTCGCGCTTTAAGCGCAAGTAAAGTATAAAAATGAGGTGTTGATATGGTTTGGGAGTTTGAGCGCGATAGGAGCGTATTGCTTGTCATTGATATGCAAAATGACTTTGTCCTCGAGGGGGCGATTCTGGAAGTAAGCGACGCCAGGGAACAAATCCCGAGAATCAGAAAGCTCATCGACAGATGCCATGCGCTTGGCGTGCCCATCATATATACAATGCAGGAAACGGACCCGGTGTTATGCAAGCTCGAAGTCGCGGCGTTCCCTCCGCTAATGGAAACCGGCATGCGTAATGGGACGCATGGGTATCAAATCATTGACGAGCTGACACCGCAGCCGGAAGATATCATTGTCAGAAAACGCCGCTTCAGCGCGTTTTACCAAACCGACCTTGAACTGATATTGCGAAATATCCGGAATCCAGCATATCCCGTCGACACCGTCATCATCTGCGGAACGATGACGAATATATGCTGCGAATCGACCGCGCGGGATGCGTTTTTCCGCGATTTCAAGGTCGTCTTTGGAACCGATGTGTGCGCCGCAAGGACGAAGGAGAGCCAAGCCGCCACTCTTGTGAATATGGAACTTTTCGGCCGCAATATGGACTGCGAATCCATACTTGCGGCGCTCGATAATGGAAAAGGATGATCTATGAAAAAAATTACTATGTTTACGATGCGGGGTTGTCCGTATTGCAATGCTGCGTTGCGCTGGATGGATGAGCTGGCTGCGGAGGATCCGAAATACCTTAGCATTGAGATCGAGAAGATCGACGAAGTAGCGTCCCCCGGCATAGCATCGAAATATGATTACTATTATGTGCCCACATACTATATCGGCGGCGAGAAGCTCCACGAAGGCGCGGCGTCTCGCGATATAATCGAGCGAGTGCTCAATGCTGCGCTTGAAGAATAGCTACTGCACCCCGACTGATATAATTGAAATAAACGCCCGCTTGGGCGTTTCTAATATTTATCTTTGGGGGGTATTGCGCGAGCACAATAAAAGTATTATGATGAGTATTATGATGAATATGTAGTACCTTAGCGACTCGCAGCACAAACAAATAACATAATAATTATAGTCGCTAAGGCACTACCGCCGCGCGAAGCGCGGTGCGCCGGCGTGGAGGTGATAATTCGCAGGGCGGATTCATTTCGCCCGTGAGCGAATTGAGCCGGAACGCACGGCGTCCAGGTTGTGGGGCGGAGCCTCACGAAAAAACCCAAAATGTGAAGGAGGGCGCTCTAAGTTGCATAATGTGAAAAAAATAACCGACGACCTATCATGGGTCGGGACCAATGACAGGCGGCTCGCAATGTTTGAGGGCATATATGCCGTTCCGAAAGGCGTGTCATACAATTCATACCTCTTGACGGACGAGAAGACAGTGCTCTTCGACACCGTCGATAAAGCGGTACGGTCAAGATTTTTGGAAAACATCAAGCATGCGCTAGGCGAAAGGAAGCTCGACTATGTCGTTGTCCAGCACGTTGAACCGGACCACTCCTCAGTCCTCTTGGAACTGATTGGCATATATCCGGAGGCGCAAATTGTATGCACCGAAAAGATACTTGCATTCATCGGCCAGTTTTTTGATTATGACATTAAATCGAGAACCCGGATAATAAAAGAGAATGACACCCTGAACACGGGGAAGCACGAACTCCACTTCATCATGGCCCCGATGGTGCATTGGCCCGAAGTGATGGTGACATATGACTCAACCGACAAAATCCTGTTTTCCGCTGATGCATTCGGTAGCTTTGGCGCGCTGAACGGCGCATTATTCGCCGATGAGGTGGATTATGACAGAGATCACTTGGACGAAGCGAGGCGCTATTACGCGAACATAGTTGGAAAATACGGCACGCAGGTAAGCGCCCTTTTGGAAAAAGCATCTGGGATCGCGATAGAAATGATATGCCCGCTGCATGGATTCGTATGGCGCAAGAACCTCAATTATATCATCCAAAAATATGTGCTTTGGGGCAGCTATTCGCCTGAAGAAAACGGCGTAATGATCGCATATGCGTCAGTTTACGGCAATACTGAAAATGCTGCGGAAATCCTAGCAAGCAAGCTGCGTGACAATGGCATAAAAACCGAAATGTTTGACGTGTCGGTGACACATGCGTCCGAAATCGTATCTGCAGCGTTCAAATGGAGCCACCTTGTATTCGCTTCCACAACATACAACGCGGGCATATTCGTGGAAATGGAAGCGCTCATCAACGACCTCACCGCGCATAATATCCAAAACCGCACGGTCGCCATCATCGAAAACGGCTCGTGGGCGCCGACAAGCGGGAGCTTGATTCGCGAAAAACTGAACACATGCAAGAATATCACGATACTCGATGCAATGATCAGCCTGAGGTCAAGTTTGAAGGAATCGCAGTTATGGGAGATTGACGATTTGGCCGGAATGATTGCGGCGTCGATGCCAAAACAATCTGCCGCACCTGCGGGCGGAAATGCAGGCGATGTTGCTGCGAATGCCGTCGATCCCGGCACTATGTTCAAGCTGACTTATGGGCTTTTTGTGCTGACGGCAAGGGATGGCGACAAAGATAATGGCTGCATAATCAATACTGTTACGCAAATTACGCAGACGCCGCTCAGAATATCGATTGCCGTCATCAAGGCAAACTATACCTGCGACATGATAATAAAGACAGGCGAATTCAATGTTTCAATACTAGCGGAGGGCGTCCCGTTCAGCACATTCCAGGAGTTTGGCTTCAGGAGCGGTCGTGATGTTGAAAAGTTTGAAAATTGCGCATATGACGACCGGACCGCTAATGGCATACGCTATATCCCCGTCAACACGAACGGCGTTATATCAGGCAAGGTTATCGAGAGCTTCGATTATGGGACGCACATGCTATTTATCGCCGACGTCACTCAGGCTCTCACGCTGGCCGGCGACAGGAGCGTGACATATCAATATTACTTTGACAATATAAAGCCAAAGCCGCAACCCCCGAAGGAAGACAAAAAGGGGTATGTTTGCAAGATTTGCGGGTATGTCTATGAGGGAGAGCCGTTGCCGGATGATTTCATTTGTCCATTGTGCAAGCACGGCGCGGATGATTTTGAGAAATTGTAACTATTCGTGTCAACGCAGGGATGTTGTTTCAATTCACGCCCGGTGGGCAAGGGCGTGAACCGGAGCAGGAGGTTCGTTGCCTGCGGTCACACGAATTGGTGCATTTGAAAAAAATAAGGAGGAGATCAATATGCAATACACATGCGTTTGCGGCTACGTTTACGACGAGGTTGAAGGCGATCCCGAGAATGGGATAGCTCCGGGCACGAAGTGGGAGGATATCCCGGACGATTTTGTTTGCCCTATATGCGGGGCAGGGAAAGAAATGTTTGAGGCAAGCTGACGGGAAGCCTCACGTTCTATTAAGCTGTCGAGATGCGGCCGCAACAAAAGCTGTTGCGGCCGTGATGTATATGAAAATGTCAGCATAATGAGCGCGGCATGGTCTCAATTTCACTGTTGTAAATCTATCACGATAGCAATATAATGACAAAATGATGCAGCTATGCGGCAAACGATTGGAGAAAAAACAGAAATGGCAGACAAAAAAATGATGAAACGCGCGATCACCGTCCTTCTTGCTATATGCATTGCATTGCTCTATGCGACCCCCGTGTTCGGGGCCGCCAGCTTGTCAAACTTCATGGAGATTCGCGAATATAATGGCGAATTTGCCGATGTCTCGCCCGATGCATGGTATTACAACGGAATACGGAGCGTATATGAGCGAGGGATTCTTGATGGCAAAACCCCCGGCGTTTTCGACCCATCCGGCAGGCTGACCATCGCCGAAACGATTAAAATCGCCGCCTGCTTGCATAAAGGCTATTATACCGGAACGATGGATTTTGCATCGGGATCGCCATGGTATTCCCCATATGTCGAATATGCGCTTGCAAACGGGATAATCGCAGGAGCATATAAAGACTACAGCGCTGCGGCTGTCAGATCGGACTTTGCAACCATCATAGGAGCCGCCATGCCCGACGAAGCTCTGACTCCGATCAACCGCGTGGCCGATGGAGCTATCCCCGATGTTTATGAGAGTTACAGCTATGGCCTTGCCGTATACAGACTATACAGGGCGGGGGTGTTGACGGGATCGGACGCCGAGGGCAGGTTCTTCCCGGGGAGGACCATTAGCCGTGCCGAGGCTTCATCGATAATAATGCGCATTATAGATGCTGATGTCAGGCAATCGGTGTCATTGCAGGGCCCATTGACAGCGGAGGAAGTGTATAAACTGGCAGCGCCCGCAGTTTTTTATATTGAAATTTTTGACAGCAGCGACAGGCAATTGAAAACAGGCAGCGGGTTTTTCATATCTAGTTCCGGGCTGGCAGTGACCAATTACCACGTCGTCGTGGGGGCATATGCCGCGAGCGTTACGACCGACGATGGGGAGGTCCGTGATGTCGTGGGGATTTATGACTATGACAGGAAAAACGACCTTGCGCTCATCCAAGTCGATGTGGAAAACTGTCCATGCTTAGAAATTGCGGATCTTACTTCTCTCCTTACGGGAGCGACTGTTTATACGCTCGGAAGCCCGCTCGGTTTGTATGCGACGTTTTCGCGCGGGATAGTTTCGCAAGCCTCCCGCGATATCGATGGAGTGGAATTTATACAAATTGATGCTCCGATTTCCAGCGGCAGCAGCGGCGGAGCATTGTTGGATTCGTCCGGGCGTGTCCTCGGCGTCACGAGCGCAACAGCGGTGGGCGCCCAGAACATTAACCTCGCCATGCCGATAAGCATGATTAATGAGCTGTCCTTTGATTCAGTTGTGCCGCTCAAATCCCTGCTCGTAGAAGTGCTTTATTACAAAGGATACTTCCCTGCTCCTGACTTCGGCGCGTTCTTTGATATTACTGTGTTCAACTCCGGTTCGGCGCGCGGGGGTACGGCGTTCTCGTATCGCCTGAGCGATTTCACGGGGGACGCCGATGAGGTCATCGACACATACACTCATCTTGTCGAACAGAACCAATTTGAGCATACCGGCTTTTGGTCGAGCAATGGCGTCGACTACATGATGTATTATAATTCGCAGCATGGCGTGACGCTGCTTATGGGGATCGATGTCGTCAGGGGCCGCGAGTGCTTCACGATCACGGTATCATAAGGATTCAGCACCGGGCGTTACAATTCACGCCCGGTGAGGTAGACGTTTATTTTGCTTCCGACCGCGTAGCAAGGAAGCGAAGCGGCGCGAATATGCGCATGGATGCGCATCTGAGCG
>JGI24702J35022_10002081_pt1 | contig 12347 bp, 2 predicted proteins | sample TergutTh196P4_FD_35022 | JGI IMG/M metagenome (IMG submission 35022)
ATAGAAAGAAGAACCGCTCTCTTGCAGAGATAAAAAATATCATCGCCAATTCAAAATTATAAAAATACGCAATACTTTATTGTATTCCTGTTTATTTAAAATGTAGTGTTTACACGACTTTTAAGGTTATATGGTAAATTTTAGGTGCAGAATTCAGGATATTAATTAAACATAACATCATTATGCGGAATTAATTATTAGTTTTTCCGTCTAAGACCTGTGTTTTACCGACTTCTTCTTTTGCTCGAATTAAAATACCTGCAGCAAAAATAGAGTTCATCAGTTCATCTCGCGGAAATAGAAACCGGTCAGCCGCAACGGGCGGACTCATGCCTTCCCTTCGTGGAAACTTATTCACTATAACTATGGAAGGGATTCACTCACTTCTCATTCCGGTACGCGCAAACAGTCCCCATAGTGGTTTAGACACTATGAGGACTGGCTGGGCATAATGTTTTTGTTGTTAAGGTAGAGATAGTAACCGTGTTCCCCGATTGTGGTTCGGCTTACGGTTGCGGGCGCCAACCCGCTTTAGTATGAATCGGCGTAGTTTGCGATGACCTCGATCATGTCGGCTAAGTCCACCCTTCCATTGACGGCCACATCGCAGTCTTTGGCTGAGGCAATGTCAAACTTAACCACATTCCAATCCGCTTCCAGGTCATTCGCAAGGTAGTAGAATACTACAATGGCCAGATCGAGCTCGTCAATCCTGCCGTCATGGTTTAGATCATACTTGGAATACGCCTGCACGATGGAAGTCGCCGCCTCAGCCGTCATAATATAGCCCGGCAAAGCGCCGGAGTATCCATGCAAATCGCCCGTGACCAAGATATCGGTCAGCGTGACAGTCGTGTCGCCGAGGAGGTTGAGCGCCGTCCCGTTGAGCCTCAAAACGTCCAGCGGGTCATTGCCTTGAATAAAGCCGGGATTATACAATTTCACCGTACCCTTCCAAATTTGGCCGCCAATGTACTCCCATGCAAGCGGATCCAGGATCGAGAAGCCGTTCAGCGCGGTCGCGCTGTTAAGATCCAGATACCTGCTGTCGGCTGTAAAACTCAGCGTAACGACGCCCGCGCCCTTTGCGTCGCTCAGCGAGACAGTGTATGACGCCGGAGTGTTTACGGCAACTGAAGGCGCGTCCGCCCGGATATCCGCCAGGACATGGATTTCAACGGGGACAGCCGTATATGTGACAAGCTTGACGTCGCCCAACATGCCGTAATCGGCAACCGGCATACGAATGGCGTACCTGCCGCCGGCGGCGGGCCCCCTGTACTCGGTCCCAACAGGGGCGTAATAGTTACTATTGTTATTCATGCCCGAATAACCGAGGTTGATCATGCGGTTCCTCAAGGTGCTGGCCACCTCTACCTTAATGGTATTTACTCCCGGCTTGAGCAGCCCGCTCACATCTACTTTGCATGTGGCGACGTCAAGGCCCGCCGCCCTTTCCCCATTGACCCAAACATACGCGATGTTGCGGCAGAGGGTTTCGATGTCCAGATACGCGCCGTTGGCGTCTGACCAGCCCGCCGGCAGCTCGAATGTTGTGGTGTAGGTACCTACGCCGGAGACTGTTGGCCCTACGGACGGGATATCCTTCCACGGGATCAACTGTGTTTTGCCTACTGCGATGGGCGTCTTATTAGTCGTCCAGTAGGATTCAGTCGTGGTATAACCCTTGCCCCTGTTCTCGGTGATATCCACGAGTTCGCCCCTGTTCCAATCTTCGACCGTCAAATCCCACTCGGGCAAGCTGATGTCCGCCGGCGCCTGGATTTCGCTGACCGCCACAGCGCCATTGCTAAGCTGTGTTGTATAGACGCCGCTTTCCGTTGCGTATATGGACAAAGCGCCATTCTTCAACATCGCCTTATCGGCGTCAGTAGAGATTGCATGATGCCCTTCGCCGGGATTGTTCAGATCCAGCGCGATGACTGTGGTTTCACCGGGCTCTAAGGTCAAATCAAAGCTGGTGCGCCCATCTTCGATGGCGTATGCGGCCAGTTCGGAGATTTCACCGGTCCATGTGTTGATGTTGTAAGGCTTGCCGGCTTCACTTACGCTTATGCCTATGTCATTGTTTATATCAAAGGTAACCATTTGAGGCCTAAATTCGTCATCCGACATGAAATTATACACCCACAGGTAGAGCGTATCGTCAGCTTTGCGCGTTACGGTGAAATAATTCTTGTTGGGTTCGGCAAACTCCGCGCGAGGGCGGATGCCCAGGTCCTGCAGGGCATCGAGGATGCCGGTCTTGTTGTAGAAGTATTCGTCGTCATAGCCCCATCCCTCGGGATCCGGATTGTTCGGGTCTTTGGGCAGATCGTCCGGGCTAAGCTCGATTACGTTGGGCAATGCCTTGAGTTCAGTTATAACGGCAGCCAACTCAGCGTCGTTTTCACCTAAACCCAGCGTGTACGCGGCGGCCCGCTCGTGGATCTTACTGACGGACCACAATGCCGGGCTGGCAGTGCCGGCGACCGGGCTGCTCGAGCCTACCGCCTGGCCCCAATTGTTCGTGCCCTTCGAGAGCATATAGCGGACGTTCAGGCCATTCACGAAGATGACAGGCAGGCCCTTCTTCGCCAGATCGAGAAGCTTCTTAGCGCTATCGACCCTCATGTTTTCCTGATACACAATCACAGCCTGATAGCCGGCGTTGTCAGGTATCAGGCCTTCGCCTTCGCGATAATCGGCGATGCCTTCCCGCTCCAGCAATTCAAGGTTTTCAGGCGCAATATAGTTATAGGTGTAACCGGCGTCTTGCAAAGACAGATCCTTCATGAAGTTAGCTTTACGGTTGCGCATCAGGTCGACGTCCGGGGCGGAGCCTACGTAATCATGGACAGTATAGTAGTCGGTGTGCATTATCGCCAAATCGACCTGCGCTTTGCCCTGCTGGAGGACCGCCTGGTCACGGGAAATCTTAGTCATGAAATCCCCATAGTACGCGAATGCGGGTTGACGGGGGCCGAAACGATCGCTAAAACCGGAACTCATCATATCGTTGCCTGGCCAGTAGGTGGCTGTCCATTGGTTGGTATTGTTCGGCTTCACGCCTGAGAGGCTGGAATAGCCGTGCCAAACAGTATGCTGGATGCCGCCTGCAAATTGGGTATTGACCATCTTCATGAACCGTTCCAAGCCGTGCGCATAAACTTGGCCTGAGAGCGCGCCGGTCTCGGAGGATACACGGCGGCCATAGACATTGGCCGCTCCGGCAAACACCCGGAAGTTATCAATCTGTTCGCCGAAATCCAATGATTCGGCTTCAACATAATCCACGCCGCGGCCTGACAGCGAGAGCTCATAGGGCAGGTTGTAGGCAATTTCAGCGCGAAGCTTCATGTTCAGCTCGTTGTTTAGCCAGGTTTTAAGCGGAAGAAGCACGTTGTTAACATAGCAATCCGTCATGATTGCGTACACGTCGGCGCGGATTTTCGCTTCCCTCACACCATCGCTGTTCAACATCTTCGTGTGATATACCGTATACTCCGCGCGGGAACCCGTGCGGATAATATAGGGTAGATAGGGCGTCAGGTCGTATCCATGGCGTTCCTTGAACATGTCCATGAAGGTATAGCCCCAGAATTGGCCTGTCTGGCCATTTGTGGTGGAGACTTCCAGGGAGTCCATGTAGATCTCGCCCCGGCCGTTTGCCCTGATGATATCCTTTAGTTCGTCATCGAAAAAATCTGTTTCATAAAAGCCGATAAGCGCTTCCACACCGTAAGGATCAATGTAATTGATGGTGTAGTTCCTGCCTGCGGAAGGCGTCGGCGACTGGCCTGTCGCCTGGATCCAGAAAGTGAAGATATCCCAGGTCCCATTGTTGGGGGGCGTCCAATTCAACGTGAACGCGGCTGCGCCTGTCGGGTCTTTCAACGTATCCGCAGTGACGGGTACGCCGCCGCGTTGAACCATATTAGTCAGTACAAGGCCGCCGGCGCCTCCATCTTTATACGCCATCGCCCTTTCAGGGAAGTTATTGTTCATCGCGATAGTACCTGATGAAATGGTGGCGTCCGAAACATCTGTGTCGCGTTCCAGCGCTACGACGGCAACCAGATCCTGCCTGGTCACGCCGGCGCCGGACTTAGCCGACCTGGTCAGCGTTCCGTTAAACGGCGCGCCATTGGTTACAGTCTCGATCCGATATCCCAGAGACTTGCCGGCGCCGTCATCATCGGGGACAAGATGTGTGCTTGGTATGTTGGCGTTGGACCAGTTGGTGCCGCTTGTCATGCTGAAGCCCATTCCGTACTTTGTAGCTTCCGTGATGATTAGCTGAGTGTCGTGTTTCCATTCCTCTGAACCCCAGGCGTAAATATTATCTGCGGTCGTACTTGAAGTCCAACCCCACGGATTTCCCGGGCTTGTGTCGAGATCCGCCGGCACGCGCTCGCCGCCTGCCCTGTACACGATTTCGATAACGCTGATACCCATATCATAGAGTTCCTTAACCCCAGCGACGATGGTTTCGTCTGTGTGTAAGGCGTTCGACATCCACCAGCGGCTCCCCGGCCAGTATTCTATGTCCGGCTCGTCAAGCAACTCCTTTTGAGCGGCTATGAACTGATCGATCGGATCTTGAACAACTAAAGGGCCGCCAGACGCTACGGCTGAGATTGGCAGGAACGCTCCCATGATTATTGAGGTAATCATGGCAATGGCCAGGAACATGGACAGTTTAGCTTTTGCGCGCGAAACTCTTCTTTTTACAGTTTTCATTGTTTTCATAATTTTTACCCTACTCCTTTAATATTTTTCTTACTCTTTAGTAGGTTTTTCATACTCTGAATAGGCTTTTCCTACTCCTGAATAAGCTTTCCTACTCCTAAATAGGCTTTCTTACTCTATAACAGATTCATTATTTCCCTTCTTCCTCACGAGCCGAGCCGGCTCGGGTTGCGGGCGCCGGCCCGCTTTGGCAACATACAGCCCAGGAACGCTAATAAAAACAAGCTGTAGAAGGATTAAGCCGCTAAACGCGGCGCCGGATGAGGAGGCGCGCGAGCGCTACGCGCCCGAGAGGCGAGGGGAACCGCGCTACGCGCCCGAAAGGCGAGGGGAACCACGCTTCGCGCCCAGCTACGCGCCCGAGAGGCGAGGGGAACCGCGCTACGCGCCCGAGGGGCGAGGGGAACCGCGCTACGCGCCCGAGGGGCGAGGGGGCGGACGGTTCGCGCATCCCAAATTTATAGAACCCTGCTCCGCCTGCGCCGGGGACAGGCCATCCTTGGTTATTCCCGGAATGAGTTTGTGGGACCGCGCCATAGTCGTAGTCGGCGGACCAGATGTGCCATATAGTGCGCTGGATTCCAGCGGCAAACTGGTTATAGGCGTCCTGCAAGTGCATTTGGTCTGAGAACAGATACCCCGAATTGCTCTGAGCGCTTGTCTCGGAGGAAAGGGTTTTGTTCTGTAGTTTAGCGCCGCCTGCCCATTGCCGCCACAAGTCCTGTGAATTATACATGACCCGGTTTTCCGTTTCGGGGTAATCCACATACATGATAGGCTCGGACATTTCAAACGGCCTTCCGTAGGAAATCTGCGCGCGAGTCTCGATGCCGACCCCATTCAGCCATTCTTTCAGCGGCTTAAACTTTCTTTCCAGGAACATTGTGGTTAAAAAGTCCTGGTAATCATATACGATCCTATAGAGCCGCTCGTTGTCGTCGTCCCCGTCGATCCTATAGTCCAGCAACTCCGCCATAGGCCTGTAAGTTTGGGACCAGGCGTTGTGCGACGCGCCCAAATTGGCGAGCAAGAAGAGATATGGCCTGATATCATAGCCTTTTCTTTCTTCGAACACTTCCGCAAAATCTTCGGCCCAATGAGTAAAGCCGCCGCCGGCGTTGATCTCCATGGAGTCCATAAAAAGCTGCACGTTGCCGTCGAGGATCTTTTTATTTAGAGCGGGATCGTCGAGGTAATTGGCTTCCCAGAACTCCTTTAACGCCTCTACGCCCCTCTCGTCAAAGTAGTTGACGGCATAAGACGTACCGGCAGTGGTCGCGTTAGGTCCGGCGGCAGGGCTGGAATTATGATAGTTGCCATGGTACCACAGGCCGTAGATGCGCCATGTGCCGTTGTCGGGCGGGGTCCACGTCAAATTCTTTGTATATACGTCCGCGCCGTCTGTCACAAGCGGCGTCAGTTCTACGATAGAATCATAATCAATTACGACGGGGGTAGTTCCGGACGGGTTGGCGGGGCCGGCGGTTTGCTTATAAGCATAAGCGCCTATAAAGGTAGCCATGTACTTGGTCGGGTCGTCCAGCGCAGTCCTGCGGTTTTGCGGATATGGCAGCATGCCGCTGAATGTCGCGCCGCCGGTTACCGTCGCGTGATTTTGGCTCATTGCCGCAACTTGCATGGCCTGTTGGCTGTTAGGATCCAGGCCGGGCACGTTTGAGGTTGCCCAGTGTGTTCCGGAAGTCAAGGACACAGTCATGCCTAAATCCAGAATTTTGTTGATCATCAGCTTCCACTTGTGCGCCCATTCCGGGGAGCCGTAAGCGTATGTATAGTTCGCTTCATTTGCGGTCAGGTCTCCGTTTGAACCTGATTGCATGCAAAGCTCGACGCCCGCAAAGCCAGCGTCATAAAGGTATTGGATTTCAGCTAGCAGCGTCTCATCGGTAAGGGCAGCTCTGTTAAGCCACCAGCGCACTTCTGTGCTGTATGCGCGATCCGGGTCGATGTACTTGCTTTCAAGACTCTTCCGGAACATCAAATTATCGCCGCCGCCGCTGCCGGCGTAAACAAAACGCGCTTCAAAGCTGCGGCTAGCAGTGACTGTAAAGGCGTATACCTGTAAAGACGATAATCTTACGCCGTTTACAAACCATCCGTCGAAGCGGTATCCGGCGTTAGGCGAGGCTGTCAGCGTAGCAGTCGCGCCATAAGTAAAGGCGCCGCCGCCCGTTGCCGTTCCGCCCGTTGCGGATGTGACGCTGACTGTGAACTCGCTGGTGTCTGCGGAGAACTGAGCCGTAAGGGCTACATCGCTATCGGGCATTGCGAAAGTGAGCGGGTTTTGCGCCGCTTGTTGCGCTGTCAGCTCGACGCCGGTTGCGGCCCAACTAACAAATACCTGCCCGGGAGGCGCCGATCGGGCTGTAGCGGTGGCGGACGAGCCGACGATATACATTCCTCCGCCGCTGCCGTTGACCACTGTGAGAGCGCGGATAAGGTCCGTATCAACATAGGGTACGAGCACGGCTTGTACCGGCCCATAATCGCGGTATGTGACATTGTGGCCCCAATGCGCGCCGGCGCCAAGGTTAAAGGGCAACCGTTCGGTTGTTATTCCCATTTGCATTGTTCTATTGGTCAAATCGGAAGCGTACTCGATTCGGATAGTGTTTACGCCATCCGCCAGATATGCGCCAATATCGGCGACCGGCGTCATCCAGTCGACGCCGCCGCTGTATAGAACGTTTCCTTCAGGTATCGCGCCGTCTATTGGCACGCCAACGGAACGCTGCGCTTTTGTCGGATTTGCGCTGGCGCCGCCTCCTACCTTAACATCGTTGATCCACACTTTCATGCTACCGACAAGCTTATCACCAAAATCAATATACGCGCCGTTCGCGAGCTTGCTGTCCCAGTTGAAGCTGGCCTCGTAAAAACCAAAGCCAGAAACGTCTTTGCCCACTTCCGGGATATTGTTCCAGGTATCTAACGTGGACAGGGCGACGTCAATGTCGGTCTTTACCGTGGACGTCTTGCGCTCTTCCGTCAAAACGGTTGGATTCGCTATTTGCGGTTCGGTTCGGTACAAATCACCAGCCACAGGATTTGCTGTCCAGGACTCCACTGTCAAATCCCAATTCGTGATGTCATAAGGCGCGGGAACCGTGACGGAACCCTGATACGAGGCGCCATTGCTCAGGTTGGCGGTATAGCTTCCGCTTTCGGTGGAGCGTAAGACCAGCCTGTTTTGCGTGGCGTAGGACGACTGCGCGTCTGTTGAGACAATGTGCAGTTTTTCGCTACTAACAGCCTCAAAGGCAAATAGCGCGATGTTGTCATAGTCTAAGTCGATAGCGAACACTGTCTGGCCATTTTCGTAGCGGAAATTAGCCAATTGCGTCACTTCGCCAGACCAGGCGTCGATTTTGTAGGGGATAAACATTCCGTCCATTTTGATCTCGGTACTGATGCTTGTGCCGTGATCCATGCCTTGGATCCTTATGTCGTGGCTGTTCTGGTGGTAATCGTTAGGGCAATAGTTATAGGCGTAGAGGTACATGTTGCCGTCATCGTCGATCCTGCTCTGGGTGAGGAGCTGATGGTTGGGCTCCGCGTATTCCGCGTATGGGTGCACGCCAAGCTCTTGCAGCATTTCATAAACGTTATCGTCCCAGCTCCCGGGTACGGCCGGGTATGCCAAAAGATCTATCTTGTCGGCGGTAACCGCAGTCCTGACGGTGGGCAGCGTTTTAAGCTCGTCGATTATAGCCTTTAGCTCCGCGTCAGTATTGGTCGTAAACGCCGAATGCGTAGCCGCGTCGTCCAAAATCACGACTTTGAGGCCTTTCTTAGCCCAATCCAGGATTCTTTCCGCGCCTTTAACGTCTAAATAAGGCTGGTAAAGGACGAGGGATTTATATCCGGCGCCCTCAATAGTTTTTGAAGTTTCATCGAAATACACGCCGTCGGCGAACAGGAATTCCGGGCTGAAATATTCGTAGGTATAGCCGTTGTCCTGGAGCTCAGTGGAGCGATATATGGCGCCCTGATGCGCGAACATATGGTTCATTCTTGTAAACTCGTTTCCAATACCGTTCATATATCCGGTCTCAGTATGCCAGTTGTTGTGAATAAACCCAACGTCGCTGCGGGCTTTGCCTGTCTGCATAAGCTGCTGGACACGGCCAAGGTGCGAGTTAAACTCGTCGTAGTCCCTTGCTATCGGGTGGCGCGTCCCAAATCTGAAGAACCCCGCGCCGCCCGCGTAATTGCCCGGCCATGCATAATTGGCCCTGCCGTACCCGGCGCCCCAGATATGCCAGACAATGCGCTGTCCGCCTGCGGCGAAAAAGGAATAAGCGTCCCTGAAATGGAGCTGATTGGAATAGCAATAATTTGCGGACGCCGCGCTCGTTTCACAAGAGTAAACCTTATTTTGCAGCTTAGCCCCGCCCGCGTGCATACGGAAGTAATCTACCTGATTTGTCATATTGAGGGTTTCCGACTCGACATAGTCAATGTACATGATAGGCTCGGTGATTTCAAATGTACGCCCGTAGGAAGGCTGATAACGGGTCTTGATGCCGTATGAATTCATCCATTCGTGTAGAGGGCCATACTTCCTCTCCATTTGGATATCGGTCAATACTTCAAGGAAATCGTTGATGATTTTCTGATTTCGGACGGCGTCGCCCGCCAGCCTGTATGTGCCTGGACCCTGCATGACGCGTCCCATTGTCACGCCCTGTATCAGGTAAATATATGGCAGGATATCGTAGCCTTTTCTTTCCTGGAACTGCTCGCGCATATCCTCAGCCCACCAGGTGACTCCGCCCGTCGAATTGAGTTCGATTGAGTCCATAAAGAGCTGAACGTCTCCGTTACGGATTTTTTCAACCAGAGCGGGATCGTCGAGGTAGTGTTCTTCCCAGAATTCCTTGAGGGCTTCGAAGCCGCGCTTATCAAAGTAGTTGATCGCATAGCAATAATATTGAGCGGGGCTTGACGCCTGCGCCATACCCTGCATCCAATAGGCGAACACGCGCCAATCCCCCGTCCCGGCGGGCGGCGTCCAGTTCAGGTCCTGCTCCCATACGTTCGCCCCTTGTGTTACAAGCGGCGTCAGATCGACCGCCTCTGTGGCCGGGCTGATGTAGTTGTTGTTTTCGCTTGTAACAGGGCAGGCGTAGGCGCCGATAAATCGCGCCACATCCCTGCGGGTTGCCGGCAGCGGAAGAGCCGTCAGATTCGCGCCCGACGCCACTGTCGCCGTCCCCATCCATATAATCTGTGAAGCCGCCTGGCTGTCCGGATCCAATCCCTCACCAGTATTCGGATTATATGGCAAATTAGCGGTGGACCAGTTCGTACCGGAGGTCAGGTATACACCCATGCCCAGGTCGAGGAGTTTGTTCATCATAAGCTTCCACTTATATGACCATTCCGCCGACCCGTAGGCGTAAATGTCGTTAGTCGTGTTGTCGCCGTCTGATTGCATACAGAGTTCAACACCGCGAAAGCCCCCGTCGTACATAGCCTGTATCTCTTCCATCAAGGTCTCCGCCGTGTGCGACGCTTCGCCAATCCACCAGCGCAGGTCCGTGCTGTATACGCGATCCGGGTCGATGTATTTGCTTTCAAGATACTTATGGAACGCCGACTTCTCCGACTCTTCAACAGCGGCGGGCTCAAGCTGCGTAGCGCGCGCAAGCTGTTCGGCAGGCGCGTATGACTCGTCAGGCGAGGTGAGCTCAGCTGGTGCGGCGAACTCGTCGGGCTCCGCTGCAGTCGTGGTAAGCTCGTCGGGCTCGAGCTGCGCGGTAATCTCGTCGGGCTCGAGCTGCGCGGTAAGCTCGTCGGGATCGAGAGGCTCAACAGGCAAGTCGGGTTCGTCGGACACGAGAGGCTCCGCAGCCCCGGTTGGCTCGGCGTACTCAAGAGGCTCAGCGGGCGCGACTAGCTCGTCGGGCGTGAGCGGCGCAACGGGTTCGACGGGCGCGGCAGCGCTTATTGACGTCAGGGTTAGCACCGGCATGCTTGAAAATATCAAACCAAATACTAGTAATACTGACAATATTTTCCTTTTTTTCATCTTTTCATCTCCCTTAAAGTATTTTATTGCTTGCCCTTGGTTTTACAGCTAAAGGCCTTACAATTTTTGCCATTCACTTCAGCTTTTTTGTCTGAGATTAACATATTAATTAAACATAACATCATTATGCGGAATTAATTATTAGTTTTTCCGTCTAAGACCTGTGTTTTACCGACTTCTTCTTTTTGCCCTAGTTTATCACCTAAAAAATGGAAATTGAATTTGAAGTAACCACAATATAAGCCCTCTGGGGCTTTTTTTTGTCAATATATTGATCACGGCAAAATCATGAAGACAATATTTCCCATACGCATTGATGTCCAACTAAAATCATCAGAAGAGAAGCATATAGTGACAATAAAGCGATGCCATAAACGGCGTCGCTTTTATCTGCCCACCCCTTGGTTCCTAGCACCCGCCCCAAAGAATTTGTTTGTTACTATGCAGAGTGCCCGTTTGGCTCTGGTGATATAGCCGGTAGGAATCCGGCGCGGAAAGGGCTAACCACCCACCGCTGTCCAGGTCTTGGAATCGAGGTGGCAGCATTAGGTTCAAGCGTAAATCGGATAGGAAGCGAGCCATAAGCGAAAGCTGAGGTGATTGAGCCACGAAAATAACATACATGCAGAGGTCGATACCATTAAATAGGTCGCAGACAACATGGAACTGTTGTAGAGTCAAGAAAGGGACACTCTGCTGGGGCCAAATAGCATGGCGAGCTTTCCACTAATACCATCGGGTCACCGGGGAGACCCGCGCAGCCCTCCATACAGGGGGAGTATGGCGCACAACGCTGCAAACGGAGGAAACCAAACGGCGGTGCGGGGGTCGGATGCCGTTATGGTACCAGCGATACCGGGTAATGTCGGAGGAGGAAAGGACGGCACGCAAGTAGGACTTGTCTACGGGGACACATTTACCTGTACGTAGGGATATGAGGAATATGAGAACGAAACTGGATAGGATAGAGGAAATGTTAGCAAACGACCCCAAACATCTATGCTGGCAAATAAATCAAAGCTACTTAGAGGCGTGAACCTTGGGCTCACGTCCGTGATTGCGCCTGCGGAGATCTGTCGAGGGGTGCGGTATCGCGAGACACCCCCCTACTCTATTGCCTAACAGAGGTATGGAATACAAGTTCATAGGGACGATCGGTCGAGCGTCCGACAATTACGCACATATCAGCAATATGCAAAAATCGTTGTGCAGCGCGGCTTCCCAGACGCGCTGCAGGATGGGATGTATCAAAGGGCGCATCAGGGAAGCCGCGCCCTACGGGTGAACGCTGTTACGGTATTTCGATGTTTTGCATTATGCAAACCGTTTTTGATTGTCGGACAGTCTGGGTGGGACAGCCGAGGGCGGTCGTCCCAGCAAAAACACTTGTTGAACACCAAATTTGTCTGGAATTCTACACCCCGTGAACTGTAGCGGTATATGCGCCTATGCACAGACAGGTTAAATGAAAAACTAAATGCAACAGCGGAGAAGTAAATGCAACACAAGAACAAACCAGATAACACGGTAGAAGTAAATGCAA
>JGI24702J35022_10002082_pt1 | contig 12346 bp, 7 predicted proteins | sample TergutTh196P4_FD_35022 | JGI IMG/M metagenome (IMG submission 35022)
AGCGGGGCTATTGCTCTTTTTAGCTGCAAAAGATATTTTTTTGTTTCCTGCAATTCTTCTATAAATGTTTCATCGCTGGTTTTCGTCGCACGTTCTTCAAAATTTTCTATGTCATCTTCCAAATGATTCAGTGTAATGAAATATTCATCAACAATGGAATCAATAATGGCGTAAGCAAGATAATCCGTTCCCATTTTGCGGATTTCCCCTATATCATCCAATATTTTTCTTCTTATATTATTAAACGGATCACCGGGTATTTCCTGGAATGTTATAATTACATTTTCCATAAGAATTATGCTGACCTGATCAATTAAAAACTCATCCACTTCATTATTCTGCTCTTTTTTCTTTTCCCGGAATAAAAAATTCCTTTTCTTTTTTTCCGTGTTGTGATGAAATTTCTTTTCCAGTTGTATTGTCTTGGCAGATAAAAATCCATAGTTTTCAAACACTTCAATTTTCGGTTGTTGTTCTGTATGGAGAATATCTTCAATACTCAGAGGATGGATATTAAACAATTCGCCAATGTGCTTAATGGATTCTGCATTTTTTAATCCGCTGATATTAATCCATGATATTGTTGAATCATTTTTATACTGTAGTAATTCCCTGGAATCGGATAGCTGTACCATCTTTGCAGAAGTTGCATTATAGGTTATAACTGACAACTCCATTTCGGATGCAGGTCTGTCGCCATTATAAATCGGATTTACCGGCGGCAAATATACATTATTAATCACTGCCAATTTTATTTGCACCTCCTAATTTGTTCTCCTAAAGCTTATATGCATTTTCACATAATGGCAATAATATAAAAAACTCATTTTACAGCGCGAACTTGCCTGTATTAAAAGGTTTTGATAAGCTTTTCCAATGACTGCAATAGTTGTTCCGCATGTCTTTGGCGGTACCATACGTATTCCTGCTTCCAAGAGCCATACAATACGCCGGCTTAATATTGCTACTTTGGCGGAGGGGGTTTCCGAAATTATACACCCGCTGGATTCTCTGGACATCCGTTCCTGTGTATCGTTATGCCGGATGCTTGGAGCGGAAATTACCGAACTACGCGGCCTGGATCATGATTCTCCAAACCTTCATGATGAAAAGGGGGAAAAACTTCTTAAGTGGATTGTTAGGGGTATTGGGAAAAACGGGCAGCATAATCGGGAACCAGGGCGGTGCAATGTTGGGAATTCAGGTACCACGTTTTTTCTTGGACTGGCTGCTGCTGCCCTTGGAACTGTACCCATGGAATTTGATGGGGACGAACAGATCCGGAAGCGCAGCGCCGGGCCTCTTTTGGATGCATTAACCGGGCTTGGAGTTACTGTAAAGTCCGCATCTGATTGCTGCGCACCCATTACCGTACAGGGGCCATGGAAGGGCGGCAGGATCAGCCTTCCCTGCCAAACAAGCCAGTACCTTTCAGCCCTGCTGCTGACAGCGCCGCTTGCCCCCGCCGGGGTTGTCACTGAAATTGATGTACCGCTATTGAACGAAAAACCATATATAGATATGACACTTTCCTACCTGGAAAGCATGGGCATACAGTATGAGGCGTCATCATCCTATACTTATTTCCGTATTCCTGGCGGCAGCAGCTGGGAGTCTTTCTCGGCTCCGGTACCGGCAGACTTTTCCTCAGCGGCGTTTCCCGCAGCGGCAGCGGCAATTTCCGGAGGTCAGGTTAAGCTCCTGGGACTTGATCCCTATGACACTCAGGGGGACAAAGCGTTTTTCGGTTTCCTTGAAAAAATGGGCTGCCATGTAAACTGGGAACAGGTTCCCCTGGAAAGAGTTTCATCGGAACAGGTTCTGCTGGAACGAGCTTCTTTGGAACAGGTTCCGCTGGAACAAGTCCAATTGGGACAATTTGTTACATCCGGGCTAAGGGCCATCGGACAAAAGTCAATTGAGCTGAACATGGCAGAGTGGCAGCTTAAATTATTCCGGCGCGGCGCCCTTAAAGGCGGCGAATTCGATCTTAACGACACGCCGGATCTGCTTCCCGCCCTCGCTGCCGTCGCCTGTTATGCGAAAGGGGATACAGCATTGGTAAATGCAGCTCATGTCCGCCTTAAAGAGACGGATCGAATTGCCGTGATGGCGGAAGAGTTGGGGAAATTGGGTGTTAGAACAACTGAGCGGGAGGATGGACTAATTATTCACAGCAATGGAGGAATTTCCCCGGCCGCCGCTGTCCGGAAGCAAACGGGATTCTGCAAGGACGCCAGAATTTATAAAACCGACAGCCGCCTTGATCACCGGGTTGCCATGGCCCTTGCCGCGGCTGCCCTTGGCTGTCCGTCGCCTGTAGAAATTGCCGGAGCAGAATGTGCGGCAGTAACTTATCCTGGCTTTCTGGAACTACTTGGGGCAGATTTGGTATAATAATAAAATGCGTATTGTAATTGTCGGCGCCGGCAGGACAGGTACCCAGCTCGCCCGGTATTTGGTTCGGGAAAAACACGATGTTTCCCTGATTGAATCAAATGAAGAAAGAGCCAGGCACGCCTCAAACCGGATCGATTGCCTTGTACTTCATGACGAGGGTAACAGCCTTACCGCACTGGAAGAAGCGGGTATCTCCAAAGCCGATGCCCTGGTATGTGTTACCGACTCGGACGAAGTAAATATGATCATCTGCGGCCTTGCCGCTTCCCGATATCCTGAGATGCTAAAGATCGCCAGGGTAAGAAATGATGACTATGTCAAGCTGAATCAGCATACAGGCAGCTTCAGCGCCTTTGAGGACACAAAAGTTCTGGGGATAGATAATTTTATTCATCCCGATGTGGAAGCCGCCAGGGCGGTTCTGCGTGCCATCTCCCACGGCGCTCTGGGCAATATTCTGGAATTGGCAGGCACTGAGTACGAACTGGGCTTGATTGATGTTGCCGAAGGAAGTGTCTTCGATGGTCTTTGCATAAATTATTATAGATCCATAGTTAAAGAGGATAGCCTTTTAACCTTGATAGAAAGGGAATCGGGATCTTCCAGGGAATGGATACTTCCCGGCGGTTCAACTGTTTTGGCCAAGGGGGACAGGATTTATATCCTTGCCAGGGAAACCGAAATGAAAAACATCTTTCACCTTGCCGGGCGAGTTGAAAAACCCCTGCGGCGCATAGGGATTGTAGGCGGTGGACGTGTAGGTACCATTATTGCCGAAGGACTTCTCGATAGAACCAGTGAAAATAAAAAAAAGACAGCTGTTTTTTCTTTTTTCCGTTCCTTTGTACCAAAAAGCAGCAGGCGCATTATCATCGTTGAGCAGAACTACGAAGTCTGTAAAGATTTAGCTGCCCGCTTCCCCGAAGCGTTGATCCTGAATGAAGATATATCAGATGAAAGCTTTGTTGCCGAGGAACGCCTGGGTGAGCTTGACCTAATCATAACCGCCACTGCAAATCAGGAACTCAATATAATTACCGCTATATACCTAAAATCGAGGGGGGTAAGGCGGGCTATTGCTTTGGTGAGCGGGTCCGGCTACGAAGCAATAGCCAGACATCTTGGCTCTGACGTTGTAATCCCCATGGAATCAGTTGTTGTTGACTCCATTCTTTCCAACCTGATGGGTAAAGGCATACGCGGGTTACACCGACTTGGGGACGGTACTCTGGAAATCCTGCAGGCGGAGATCAGGGACGATTCCCCGATTGCAAACATGCCTATCACGGAATTTAAACTTTCAGAAGGCGGACTAATCATGCTGGTCCACCGGGGCGAAGATTCCTTTATTCCCAGGGGGGATTATGTTTTTATCCCTGAAGACAGGGTTATCTTTATTGCCAAAAGCAGTAACGAAGCCGAACTGGATAAACATTTTGGCATAGAAAAATAACATTATGAAATCCGGTTCGGCTTGTTTTTTTAAATATCTTTCTATGCTCACTGGTGTAACTGCCATATCTATGCTTTGCCCACTGATACTTGCTTTGGTTTTTGGGGAAAAGGAAATGATCTTCGCTTTTGCCTTTCCCTCATGTTTTGTGTTATGCGTTGTTTTTTTGGTATTATTTCTTACCCGGAAAAGTGAAGCAGGAATTGAAACATCGAAAGGGTTTTTACTGGTATGCATTACCTGGTTTTTATCCTGTATTCTTGGAGCATTACCTTTTTATTTTTTCTTGCAACCTGGTGATTTTGCTGATGCCTTTTTCGAAAGCGCTTCAGGCTTTTCTACCACAGGCGCCACAATATTTTTAGATGTAGAAGCCTTGCCACGATCTCTGCTCTTCTGGCGTACCATGATCCAGTGGCTTGGGGGCATGGGCATGGTGGTACTTACCGTAGCGCTTGCGCCCATAATAGGAGCAGGTGGTTTTCTTCTTTTCAGGGGTGAAGCCCCCGGGCCGGACAAAGGAAAGATCACCCCCAGAATTACCGCCACTGCAAGAATACTCTGGCTTATATATCTCTCTCTCACGATCCTGGAAACCCTGCTTCTCATCCTCGGAGGAATGAATTGGTTTGATGCTTTGACTCATTCTTTTTCCACCGTTGCGACAGGGGGTTTTGGCAACAGAAACAACAGTATTGCCTCCTACAATTCACCCTGGATAGAATGGGTAATACTTATTTTTATGATGATTGCAGGTTTTAATTTCAACCTTATTTTCAGGTTGCTTAAGGGGAAAGGAAGGGAAATTCTCAAAAACAGTGAGGCCCGTACCTATTTCGGAATTATCTTTCTTGCGGGGATTATCTGTGTCTGTGTCCTTTTTCCTGTAATTCAGAATCAGGGCGGTTCAGCATCAGGGGCGCTGGAACAGAGCATAAGGAAGTCTCTGTTTCAGTGTATTTCCATTCTTACAACCACAGGCTTCTCTGCCACCGATCACCGTCTCTGGCCACCCCTCGCCCAGGCAGTACTTTTTTTGCTCATGTTCATTGGGGGCTGTTCATCATCCACCGCAGGCGGCATTAAAGTTATACGCCATGTGATTCTTTTTAAACAAACACGCAATGAGTTAATGAAGCATCTATATCCCAGAGGCGTGTTCAGTATCCACATTGACGGCAAGGAAGGGCAAAAAAATATTGTATACGGGGTAGCAGGATTTTTCTTTCTCTATTTATTTCTGGTTATGATAGCATCCTTATTTGTAAGTTACTCAGGTATAGACATTTTTTCTTCACTTAATATCAGCTTGCTTGCAATGGGGAATATAGGCCTGGGATTTGTATGGGGAAGTATGGAGAGCATTCTCCATAATTTGCCGGGTTATTGCAAATGGGTACTCTCCTTTGCAATGATAGCGGGCAGGCTGGAACTGTGGACAATTTTGGCCATATTTTATTTTAGGAGAAACTAGATTGATAATACATCGAAGCGCCGGAGCGGAAACATGAAAAGGTTTGCAATGCTCCGCCTTCTTTCCATTATTATCGGGGGGGTAACTTTCTTTATGCTGCCTTCCCTTGTGATGGCTTTTGTTCTGGGAGAGGCTTCCATGATCCAGGCCTTTCTTTTTCCCATGGCGGCGGGTTTTGCACTTTTTCTGGCTGCGGTACTTTTCATTCGCGGTATCACATTGGGTATCCGGCCAAGGGATGGATTTCTCCTGGTATTCCTTACATGGGTTTTGGCAAGCCTTGCCGGCAGCATTCCCTATTTTTTATCTCCGCTTAACCTGCGTTTAAGTGACGCAATTTTTGAAAGCGCCTGCGGCTTTGCCACTACCGGAGCCACCACCTTCGCCGACGTTGAGATTCTTCCCAAATCCCTTCTTCTCTGGCGAAGCATGAGCCATTGGGCCGGCGGCATGGGGATTATCCTTCTTACTGTTGCCCTTCTGCCCCTTCTTGGCGTCGGCGGTTTTCAGCTTGTCAAGGCGGAAACGCCCGGACCGGAAAAGGAAAAGCTTACTCCCCGAATCACAGCTTCGGCAAAAATTCTTTGGGGGGCTTACTGCATTTTTACAGTTTCCCTGGCCCTGCTCTACAGGCTTGGCGGGATGGAATGGTTTGATGCCGTTTGCCACAGTTTTTCCATTATGGCTACAGGCGGAGTAAGTACAAAAAATGCAGGATTTGGTTTTTATAATTCTTCCTTTATAGACTGGGTTACAGTCATTTTCATGTTGATTGGAGCTTTTAATTTTAATATGTACTTCCGGCTTGTACGAAAAAAATTCCGCGATCTGGTGGAAAATACAGAATGCCGCGTATACTTTTCCATCTTTATTGCCGCCTCCGTGGCTATCAGCTTTAATCTGATTACTCAATACGGTTCTTTCAGCGAGGCTTTGCGTTTCGGCGCTTTCCAGACCGCATCGATCCTTACAACTACCGGAAATGCCAGGGTGAATTATACAGCCTGGCCCGGAATGGCTCAGGGGATACTTCTTGTACTTATGTTAATAGGAGGATGTTCCGGTTCCACTGCCGGGGGCATAAAGGTAATACGCTGGACTGTTCTTTTTAAACAAACCGGAAACGAAATGCGGCGCATCCTTTACCCCAAAGGGGTTTTCAGCATTCAGCTAAACAAGAAAGTGGGCCGAAAGGATGTAGTATACGGTGTGGCAGGTTTTGTCTTTCTCTATTTTACGATCGTTGCCATGACCACCCTGGTAACTGCCGCCGCCGGGTACGATTTATACTCTTCTTTCAGCGCTGCCATTTCCATTACAGGCAATGTGGGCGCAAGTTTCGGTAAAGTGGGCGCCAATTCATATTACGGTGAATTCCCCGGTTATCTGAAACTGTTTTATTCTCTGGTGATGATCACAGGAAGACTTGAACTTTGGACTGTATTTATTCTCTTTACGCCTGAGTATTGGAAGCATTAGCCATATTGTATATATTATTATTTATCCAAAGCTTTTTTTATCAACCGGGGTTAAAAAAAAGCGCATCTTAAGGGTATACATTTGGAAAAGGCAGTTGTCTTTAATATTATGCGTTATTGTATTCACGACGGTCCGGGGATCAGAACTACGGTCTTTTTTAAGGGATGTCCTTTGGCTTGTAAATGGTGTCATAATCCCGAAAGTCTTGAACAAAAACCGCAGCAGATCTTTTATCCGGAAAAATGCATAAAATGCGGACATTGTGATAACTGTCCTGCCGGGGCCAGGGAGACCATAGGTTATGAAATTTCTGTTCCGGATTTAATGAAGGAAATAAAGAAAGATATACTTTTTTTTGAACAATCGGGCGGCGGTGTAACTTTTTCCGGAGGAGAACCCTTTTTTCATGCAAAATTCCTGCTTGAAGTCCTCGTTTTGTGCAGAAAAGAGTATATCAGTTCGGCCATTGATACTTCAGGATACTGCGATACCCAGGCGATACTGGAGGCTGCTGAAATAACAGATTATTTTCTTTATGACATTAAGTTTATGGACAGAGACAAGCACAAAAAATACTGTGGAGTACCCAATGACATTATTTTAAAAAACCTGGAGCACCTGGCGAAAACAAAGACCAAACTTCTTATTAGAATACCTGTCATTCCGGCTGTGAACGACGACATGGCGGAAATGACTTCAATTTTCAGCTTTATAAGCGGCATGAAAAATATTGCGGCTGTTCACCTTTTGCCTTACCACAACCTTCAAACCGAAAAATATAAAAAAATTGGCAGACAATATGAACTTTCCGGAATTTCCGGGGAAGAAAGTCCAAACATGGAAGAAATTAAAAATTTATTCAGCTCGAAATTCCATACCAAGGTAGGAGGATGATAAGATGAATGATAGAGTAAGAAAATTAAGGCAGCAAAGTCTTGACACAGTTCCCTCATTGTCAATAGAGCGGGCGTTAATTGTAACCGACGCTTACAGGGAGTACGAAGGGAAAGTATCCATTCCCATACTTAGAGCCCTGGCTTTCAATGTGCTTTGCGAACGCAAAACTGTTGTTGTTTATGATGGAGAGCTTATTGTCGGCGAGAAGGGTCACAAGGCAAAAGCGGCGCCGACTTACCCCGAACTCTGCTGTCATACCATTGAAGATTTCAGGATTATTGACAACCGGCAAAAAGTATTTTTTAGGGTAGACGAAGAAACCTTAAAAGCCCAGGAAGAAATTATAATTCCCTACTGGAAGGGCAAATCCATGAGGGATAAACTTTTTAACAGCGTATCGGACGAATGGATCTCTTGTTATGAAGCCGGAATATTTACCGAATTTATGGAACAAAGGGCGCCCGGACATACAGTCAGTGACGGCAAAATTTATCAAAAGGGATTCCTGGATCTTAAAAAGGAAATAGAAACGGAGATCGAAAACATTGATTATATGACTGACATTAAAGCATTTGACAAACTGGAAGAATTAAAGGCTATGGCTATATGCTGTGACGCAATTATAACTTATGCAAATCGTTACGCCGATGAAGCGGAACGCCTTGCGGCTCTGGAAAAAGACGCTTCCCGGAAGGAAGAGCTCCTTGCCATAATGAAAAACTGCCGTCATGTTCCCGCCAACAAACCTGAAACTTTCTGGCAGGCCCTTCAAATGTACTGGTTTGTTCATGTTTCGGTTACTTCGGAACTGAATACATGGGATGCGTTTTCACCCGGCAGGCTGGATCAGCATCTGTATCCCTTTTACAAAAAAGAGTGCGGGGAAGGAGTACTTAATGAAGAAAAGGCCAAAGAGCTGCTTGAATGCTTCTGGATAAAATTCAACAACCAGCCGGCGCCGCCAAAGGTCGGAATTACCCTTGCAGAGAGCGGCACTTACACGGACTTTTGCGCCATTAACTCGGGCGGCCTGACCGCCGGCGGCAATGACGGAGTTAACGATGTCACATATATAGTACTGGATGTCATAGATGAAATGCAGCTTGTCCAGCCAAGCGCCAATATCCAGTTAAGCAGGAAGAATCCGGATAAATTCCTAAATAAAGCCTGCAAGGTAATAAAGCGGGGGATGGGCCAGCCATCTGTTTTTAACGCTGACGCTGTTGTTGAAGAGCTCATCCGCCACGGAAAGAAAATTGAAGATGCAAGGGACGGGGGAACTTCGGGCTGTGTGGAGACCGGTACTTTCGGCAAGGAGTGTTATGCGCTAACAGGCTATTTTAATCTTGTAAAGGTACTGGAAATTACCCTTAATAACGGTTTTGATCCGATATCAAACAAACAACTCGGGCCAAAAACAGGCGAAAGCTCAAGGTTTAAGACCTTCGAGGATTTTTTTGCCTCTTATGAAAAGCAGGTCAAACACTTTATTGACATAAAAATTACCGGTAATCAAATAATCGAAACGCTTTATTCCAAATACATGCCCAGTCCTTTCCTTTCAACGATTATTAATGACTGCATAATTAACGGCAGGGATTACAATTCCGGCGGCGCGAGATACAATACCCGCTACATCCAGGGCGTAGGGATCGGAACCCTGACCGACAGTTTATCCTCAATCAAGTACAATGTGTATGATAACAAAAACATAACATTGGAAAAAATGAACGAAGTGCTTTTAAATAACTATGAAGGTTATGACGCCGAGCGCGCAATGTTCAAAAACAAGACTCCCAAATACGGCAACAACGATCAGTATGCCGACGAATTAATGCTTAAGGCATTTAACATGTATTTTAATCTAGTTGACGGAAGGAAAGCGGTAAACGGCGGGATCTACCATATAGACATGCTTCCTACCACCTGTCATGTTTACTTTGGCTCGGTTACCGGCGCCACCCCCGACGGACGTCTCTCCAGAGAGGTTCAGTCTGAAGGGATTTCCCCGGCCCATGGCTCGGACAAACAAGGCCCTACAGGCGTAATCATGTCAGCCGCAAAGATGGATCACTTAAAGACTGGGGGAACCCTGTTGAACCAAAAGTTCACTCCTTCCCTTCTTGCGGATGAAGAAGGAATTGAAAAGCTCATGGCATTGATCAGGACTTATTTCAGAATGGACGGTCATCACATTCAATTTAATGTCTGCAGCGCAGATACATTAAGGGACGCTCAGAAGCACCCTGAAAATTATACAAATCTTATTGTAAGGGTTGCAGGCTATTCCGATTATTTCAACGATCTGGGCGAAGCCCTTCAAAACGAGATCATCGCGAGGACAGAACAGAAGGGGTTTTAAGAGTAGGGAGTGGGGCAAGCTGCCGAACAAAAGTTCCTAATCTATCACCTTTAGTTCCCGGGGGTATGAGTGCAATACCTCCGGGCCTTTTTCTCCTATCGCTACCAGGTTTTCTATACGTACCCCATAACGGCCCGGGATATAAATTCCCGGTTCAATTGAAAACACCATGCCCGGTTTTATGGGTACCTTTACCCCTGTATTTACAGGATCGCCTTCATGTTCATCAATGCCGAGGCCGTGTCCAACCCTGTGGGTAAAGTTTTCTCCGTAACCATACTTTTCAATGACCGAACGGGCGGCTATATCCACATCCTCCAGAAGGTTTCCGGGCCGGGCTTTGGCTTCCGCCGCAAGGTGGGCTTCCAGAACTATTGCATGGATTTTTTCGAATTCAGGATCTGGTTTGCCAAAATGGAAAGTTCTGGTACAGTCCGAAAAGTAACCTGAGTATTTGCCCCAGAAATCGCAGAGGAGGCATTTGCCTTTTTCTATTATTCCGTTCCCCGTGGTATAATGAGGTATTGCGGCGTTTGCCCCTGTTTGAACCGAAGCGCCGAAGGTATTGATTCCTCCCCTGTTTATCTCAACCAAAAGTTCAATAAAGAATTCAGATTCGGTTTTTCCGATCCAGAAGCTGCCTTTGTCAATTAAGGCGGCCAGAGCCCTGTCCGACTCCCGGCATGCCTTACGGATGTAATCAAGTTCACTTTCATCTTTATATTGGCGAAGCGGTTCAATAAAAGATGAACCCAGCACAAACTCTGTGCCCGGAAAGGTTTTGTATAAAGGTACGGAAAACAAAGCCGGAAGCTTTGGTTCCAAAGCAGCCTTTTTTACCCGGATATGCCGTTTTTCCAGCTCAGAGGTAAGCAGGCTGAACGGTTCATCTCCGTCTTTCCAGTATACCTGATCCTTTACCGGAAGTGGTTTAACCTGTTCTTTATAAAGAAGATTCGCAAGGATAAAGGGCTCTCCCTCACAAGGCAGAATAAAAAGAAGCAATCGTTCATCTCCCTGCAGGGCATAACCTGTAAGGTAGAACATATTGGAAGAGGGGCTTATCATGAAGACATCGACGCCTGCCTTTGCCATACCCTCTCTGACTTTGGCCATTTTCCCATAATAAAAATTTTCATCCATTGATTCTTCTCCTTATTCATATAGGGCGCATAAAGCCGTATAAATATTAATATAGTTCTATTTTATATGCTTGACAATCATTTTTGGGGCGAATACACTTCACAATAATATACTATTTTGAACCTTTTTTTGAGGTTAAGGAGAGAAAGCATGAAGAAACTTGGTTTCTTGGTTATTGTCAGCATTATTGCTGTGGGAACTCTCATAGCAGGTGGCAGGTCTGCACCTGCCGCCAGCCAATCGGCCGCTTACCATATCGGTATAGCCACCCTGGGTTACGGTCAGTCGGAAGACGAAATAAGGGGTGCCGAGGCGCTGGTCGCTCAATATGGTTCCGTTGACAGGGGCGGCATGATAAAGCATGTTGTACTGCCTGATAACTTCGCTGAAGAGCAGGAAACAGTCATTACGAACATAGCCGGGTTTGCGGACGACCCGCTGATGAAGGCAGTTATCGTAAACCAGGGTATCCCTGGAACCGCAGCCGGCTTCCAGAAAATCAGGGACGCCGGAAGAAGGGATATAATCCTCCTGACCAGTATGCCGCAGGATGACCCGAACGTCATCTCCAGAGTGGCAAACGTAGTCGTAGACTCAAACAACTTTGCAAGGGGTTACTACGATATAGTCAGGGCAAGAGATATGGGTGCGAAGACCTTTGTTCATATGTCCTTCCCCCGCCACATGAGCGTTGAGGTTCTTTCCAGAAGAAGGAATATGTTTGAGGAAGCCTGCAAAGACTTCGGCATACAGTTTGTGTTTGTAACAGTTCCCGACCCTGCAAGTGAAGTCGGCATAGCCGGCGCCCAGCAGGCTGTCTATGACATGATGCCCCGTTTGATTCAGCAGTACGGCCAGGATGCAGTATATTTTACGACAAACACCGCCCTGCATGAGCCGATCATACAACGCGTGTTTGAATTAGGCGGTATGTTCGTCAACCAGGATGATATGTCGCCGAATTGCGGTTATCCAGGAGCTTTAGGGCTTGACCTCAGCGCCCAGATGGGCGACTGGTGGGCCATGACCCTGGCAATTGAAAAGGCTGTTGTGGCAGGCGGCAGGAGCGGAAGAATGGGCACTTGGCCGTATTCGTTCCTTTACTGCGGTACCACTGGTCTTTTCCAACTCGCCAAGG
>JGI24702J35022_10002083_pt1 | contig 12345 bp, 10 predicted proteins | sample TergutTh196P4_FD_35022 | JGI IMG/M metagenome (IMG submission 35022)
TCTCCTATCTTACTTCAGGTAGGTCCAAGGGGCGCCCGAAAAGACCTGTCCAATAATCCGATCGTTCTCAGCGACCTTTTCTTCAGGGTGGGAGGGGTGAATACTCCGCTTCCCTGCAAGGCCGATATCTCGCTCGAAATCAATGCGAATGCGACCATTGGCGACCATTTCTGGATATGGCGCGCCGATCATGGCGGTCAGGTCGGATGGGAACTCAATAAGGCGAACTACGGACTGATTGTCAACGGCAATGACGTAACCATATATGGCTTGTTTGTAGAGCATTACCAAAAATATGATACACACTGGACGGGAGAAAACGGGCGAATGTATTTTTACCAAAATGAAAAGGCGTATGACGTACCCACACAGCAAGATTGGATCGGGCCTGATGGCAACCGCAACGGATGGGCTGCCTACCGCGTGGCTGATCATGTGAAAAAGCATGAGGCTTGGGGAGTAGGTGTTTACAGCGTATTCAACAGGACAAAGGAATTTGTTTTGCTCGAAAACGGAATCGTGACCCCGCTGCGGGGCGATATTACCATTCATTATCCATTTACGGTCAATCTGTCGAATAACGGAGGAATCGAACACATAATCAATGGATTGGGAGACGCTCACACAAGCAGGGATTCACGTACCGGTTCGCTGAAAACACTGCCGGAATCGTATCAACACATTTGGAGAAGTGAAAAATAATTGGTTGAACACATAAAATACAAATTACGATGAAACATCTAACTACCTGCATGGCTGTCATCGCCATGTTTTTACTGACAAACTGTACGACTACGCCGAAGGCGTTTACAATCAAGTTCGACAGCAACAAGGAGATTTCCGGCAAGAAATTTGCCGTGCACGACATCAATCCCGACTGCCCCGCAATTGGGATGATTACAATTTTGTGGTGCTTGAGTTTCGCATCACCACCTCGCAACGTTTTCATATCGGATTTACGACGGATTACGGATACAACGAGTTGCGTATCATGAGTTATGTGCCCAATGCGTGGAATAAATTGGCTATTCCGCTTAAATTCTACCGTCGACTGCCCGATGCCCGAATCGACCTTGCAGCCACTTACAACCAAGCCCGTTATACGGGATGGATAAATCTTGGCGGACGACGCGGTGAACTTCATGGCGTCGATTCGATAGGTATCCGTATGCGTGTGCCCATTGGCAATCCCGAATTTGAGATACGTAATATTACCCTCACAGTGGATGACCCCGGTGATACGTATATGAATGACATACCTGCGGTCGATGAGTTCGGGCAACATAACTTACTCGATTACGAAGGGAAAATAACGTCGCTCGAACAGTTGAAAGCCGAATGGGCGGCGGAAGAAAGAGAATTAGCAACCGCTACGCCGGAGTATAATTACGCGCGTTATGGCGGTTATATGCAAAAACAGGTCAAAGGCACGGGATACTTCCGTGTGGAAAAGGTCGATGGACGTTGGTGGTTTGTCGACCCCGACGGTTACCTGTTCCTTTCGCATGGCGTGGACTGTGTGAATCCCGGCGGGGGTGGCAATACACGTGATTTGGACAAAAGGGAAGGTATGTTCAAGGAACTACCGCCCGAACAACTCAGACAAACTGCAAATCGTGGCGGCGTCGGACGCGGACCCTCAGCTTCCTTTGGGACATGGAACCTCTATCGCCGTTTCGGAGATGATTTTCGCGAAAAAGCCAACGAGATGGCTGTCAAGCGAATGGATAGATGGGGTTTGAATACGATTGCCAACTGGTCGAGTGCAGCAGTCTACGGATTAAACCAAAAAGCCCATACGCTCCAGTTGAGCGGTTTGGCGATGGATGGCAACCTGATGGGACTTGCAGACGTCTATGCACCCGACTTTGCATCCAATATGGACGCAAGCATGAAATCATACCTGCCTGCCAATAAAGACAATCCCTGGGTGGTTGGTTATTTTGTGGGCAACGAACCCTCATGGTTAGGCCAGGAAGCCCGCCTTTGTGATTTAATCTTAGCGGGCGACGACCGTCCCATTAAGACCGCGTTGCAGCAATTCCTGCAAGGCGGCGATACACCTGAACGTAAAAAGCAGTTTATCTATGACACGTTCAATATTTTCCTGCAAACCGTCAAAAAAACGATGAAGCGTTACGACGCCAACCACCTGAACCTTGGCATACGTTTCGGTAACCTGAACGAGTTGGACGAGACGTTGATGGAGATTTGCAGCAATGCCTTTGACATACTCAGTTTCAACTGTTATGCGCTGAGTCCAAGNAAGGACATGATGGATCGTGCGTTGCGCCTGACCGACAAGCCCATGATCATAGGCGAATACCATTTCGGAACGGTCGACCGTGGCATGGCGCAATCGCTCTGGCAGGTTAATTCGCAGCAGGAGAGGGGAGTAGCCTACCGTTACTATACCGAACAGGCGTATGCCCATCCGGGTATGATCGGAACGGCATACTTCCAGTGGTGCGACCAGGACTTGTTGGGACGCGGCGATGGCGAAAACTATAATTGTGGATTTATTGACGTTACGGATCGTCCCCATAAATACCAGGTGGAAGCCACGATGGAAACTGCCAAACGGCTCTTCGCCGTCCATTCGGGCGAAATACAACCTTTCAACCAAACACCTGAAAAAGCCCGCGGACATAGTGGTATGCCGGATAATTGGGAGGAATAGGAAGCCTCACCCCCGACCCCTCTCCGCAAGGGAGGGGGATAGGGAGGATGGATAGCTATCTTAACTATTTATGTTACATGATATTATGTGTATGAAAATAAAATATTTGTTATTGATGAGCATGACAGTGATTGCAGGAGGATGCAGTACGGGAACGGGATTAAGATATCCTGTGACTGAACGGGATCAGACGGTTGACACCTATTTTGGCAAGGAAGTGGCTGACCCGTACCGCTGGTTGGAAGACGACACATCTGAAGCGACCGAAGCGTGGGTGGAGGCGCAAAACAAGGTGACACACGAATATCTGGCGAAGATACCTTTCCGCGATAAGTTGAAAGAACGGCTGACCACGTTGATGGATTATGAGAGAATCGGCGCTCCGATAAAGAAAAACGGGAAGTATTATTTCTTTAAAAATGACGGTTTGCAGAATCAAAGTGTGTTGTATGTAAAGGAATCGTTGGATGGAACACCTGCCGTTGTATTGGATCCCAATCAATTGTCGGACGACGGAACGGTGGCGCTTACCGGCTTTTCTTTTTCACACAATGGTAAATACTTGGCATACAGTATTTCACGTAGCGGATCGGACTGGAATGAAATCTATGTGATCGACCTGATAACAGGCCAACACACGANCGATCATATCCAATGGAGCAAATTCGGAGAACCCACCTGGCAGGGAGANGGATTNTATTACAGCGCTTACGATGCACCCGAAGTTGGTAAGGAATATTCAAATATGAATGAAAATCATACGATTTATTACCACAAGACAGGTGAATCCCAAGCGGACGATCANCTCATCTACCGAAATCCGAAAGAGCCGCTACGTTTCTATAACGGCTATGTCAATGAAGACGAACGTTTCCTGTTTATTTACGAAGGTGGNGCAGAAATCGGCAATAACTTGTTTATGANAGANCTGACACGGAAAGATGCACCCATAATCCAACTGACTGAAGATATGAATTATGAGTATGCGCCCATTGAAGTAGTCGGCAACAAGATATATTGGCTGACGAACTACTTAGCCCCNCGCTATAAAATTATGGTNTCGGATATCCGTTCGCCGAAATTGGAGAANTGGCAAGACTTGGTTCCTGAGTCGGAATCGGTATTAGCCGGTGCACAGGTAATCGGCGGGAAGTTTGTATTGACATACGAGAAGGATGCGTCGCACCATGCGTATGTTTATTCATTGGATGGCAGTCAGTTACATGAGGTGTCGCTTCCGACTTTCGGTTCGGTGAGTTTCAATGGCGACAAGGATGATCAGGAGACTTTTTACGTTTTCACTTCGTTTACTTTTCCGCCAACCATCTATCAATATGATTTGGATACGAACAAATCCGCATTGTATATGGCGCCCAAGGTAGCTTTCAATCCCGATGATTATACGACCGAACAGGTATTTTATCCAAGCAGGGACGGAACAAAAATACCCATGTTCCTGACCTATAAAAAAGGATTACAACAGGATGGCTCAAACCCTGTCCTTCTGTATGGTTACGGAGGATTTAATATCAGCCTGACACCGGCATTCTCAACCAACCGCTTGGTATTGTTGGAAAAGGGAGGGGTCTATGCACAGGCTAATTTGCGTGGAGGGAGCGAATATGGTGAAGAATGGCATCAGGCCGGCATCAAAATGAACAAACAGAATGTGTTCGATGACTTTATAACAGCGGCCGAATACCTGATTCGGGAAAAGTATACCAACAAAGANAAGTTGGCTATCCATGGAGGTTCGAATGGCGGATTATTGATTGGNGCGGTTGTCAACCAACGGCCTGACTTGTTTAAGGTAGCCGTTCCTGCTGTTGGCGTGATGGATATGCTTCGTTATCAGAAATTTACCATTGGATGGAACTGGGCAAGCGATTACGGGACAAGTGAAGACAACCAAGCGATGTTTGAGTACCTGCATGCGTATTCACCGCTTCATAATATCGGCAATGACGGGACGGCATATCCTGCCATTTTGGTCACCACAGCCGATCACGATGACCGCGTGGTGCCGGCTCATTCGTTTAAGTATGCCGCAACATTGCAGGCCGCCCAAACGGGCGACGCTCCCAAACTGATCCGTATCGAAACGAAAGCCGGACATGGCGCCGGCAAACCCATCAGCAAGATATTGGACGAAAATGCGGATATGTATGCTTTTATCATGTATAATTTAGGATTTACACAATGAATTTTGTTGAAGAACTCAAATGGAGGGGGATGATTCATGATATCATGCCCGGAACGGAAGAACAGTTGCTGAAGGAACAGACTTCTGCTTATATCGGATTTGACCCGACAGCCGACTCGCTGCATATCGGTCATCTGGTGGGTGTGATGATGTTAAAACATTTTCAGCGGGCAGGCCACCGTCCGATTGCATTGGTGGGCGGAGCAACAGGCATGATTGGCGACCCTTCCATGAAATCGGCTGAACGCAATTTACTTGATGAAAGCACTTTGCGGTATTTTCAGGAATGTCTCAAAAAACAACTTTCCAAATTCCTTGATTTTGAATCTGATGTTTCCAACCGTGCGATCATGGTGAATAACTATGACTGGATGAAGGATTATACCTTCTTAGATTTTATCCGTGATATCGGGAAAATGATTACCGTCAATTATATGATGGCTAAAGACTCCGTCAAAAAACGGTTGAGCGCCGATTCGAAAGCCGGCTTGTCGTTTACCGAATTTTCGTACCAGCTAATGCAGGGATATGATTTTTTGTTTCTGTACGAAAACGAAGGTTGCCGGTTGCAGATGGGTGGATCAGACCAGTGGGGAAATATTGTTACCGGCACCGAGTTGATACGCCGCAAATTGGGAGGCGAAGCCTTTGCCTTGACTTGTCCCCTGATAACCAAAGCCGACGGAGGCAAGTTTGGTAAGACCGAAGCGGGCAATGTTTGGCTCGACCCTAAGCGTACATCACCCTATAAATTCTACCAGTTCTGGCTGAATGTCAGCGACGAAGATGCAGCCAAATACATTAAGATTTTCACCATATTGAGTCAGGAGGAAATTGCGGCTTTAGAAGTGGAACAGGCTGCTGCGCCACATCTGCGTCCGCTTCAGAAAAGGCTCAGCAAGGAGATAACCATTATGGTACATTCCGTAGAGGATTACGAGGCTGCAGTAGAAGCATCGGAGATACTGTTCGGCAATTCAACTGCCGAATCACTTCGGAAGTTGGACGAAGACACCTTATTGGCTGTTTTTGAGGGTGTTCCTACATTTGAAATATCGCGCGATGCAATAAGATCAGGCATTAAAATGATCGATTTGTGTACCGAAAAGGCCGCCGTATTTCCATCCAAAGGCGAGATGCGCAAAATGGTACAAAGTGGCGGTGTCAGTCTGAATAAAGAAAGAATTACTGAATCAGATATGCTTGTTGGCGAAGATAATCTACTGAATGACAGGTATATGATTATCCAGCGCGGGAAGAAAAATTATTTTTTGCTCATCGCAAGATAATTCTTTACATTCAAAGGGTTGGAGAAATAGAATTATATTCATACCTTTGCCCCCGATTTTTGAATAAATCGCCCGATTGTCTCATGGTGTAATGGTAGCACAACAGATTTTGGTTCTGTTTGTCCAGGTTCGAATCCTGGTGAGACAACTTTATCTCTGCAAATACCACGCATACAGTTTTTTTATTCCTTCGTTTATTTCGATGCGGTGATGCCAGCCTAAGGCGTGCAGTTTGGTGACGTCGGTGAGTTTGCGCATCGTGCCGTCGGGTTTGCTTGGGTCGAAAACTATGGTGCCGGAATAACCGATCACATGACTAATCAGTTGCGCTAAACCTGCAATGGAAATCTCTTTTCCCGTACCTATATTGATATGGCAGTTGCGGATTTCGGGCCGGGCGCCTTTTAAGTCTTCAAAATCCACATTTTCCATTAGATAAATGCAGGCGTCGGCCATTTCTTCGCTCCAGAGAAATTCCCTGAGCGGTGTGCCTGTGCCCCAAAGTGTCACTTCATTTTGCGTAATACCGTATTTCGCTAAAATATTCAGTATATCTTCTTGTGGACTATCGCCGTTAATTCCTTCTACGGGACGTAAACGCAAATCCTTGCGTATGGTGTCCCAGTCGTTATCATACAGGCATTTACCCAGATATACTTTGCGGATAATGGCAGGAAGTACATGGCTTTTCTCCAAATCGAAGTTATCATTCGGACCGTACAGGTTGGTTGGCATGACTGCCAAATAATTGGTTCCGTATTGCAGGTTAAAGCTCTCGCACATCTTCAGCCCTGCAATCTTGGCGATGGCATACGGTTCGTTCGTATATTCCAACGGGCCGGTCAACAGCGATTCTTCCTTGATGGGTTGTTGTGCATCACGCGGATAGATGCAGGTACTGCCCAGAAACAACAGTTTATTGACCTGATGGCGGAAGCTTTCGCCGATAACATTTTGCTGAATCTGCATGTTACGGTAAATAAAATCGGCACGGTAGATGTTATTGGCCATAATTCCGCCGACGTATGCGGCTGCTAAAATTACATATTCAGGGCGTTCGTCGTCGAAAAAACGCCTGACGGCGGCTCCGTCCATTAAATCCAATTCGTTGATCGACTTTCCGATAAGATTTGTATAACCCTTGTTGATTAAATTTTGCCAAATAGCCGAACCGACCAAGCCCAAATGACCTGCGACGTATATTTTTGATTGATTTTCCATATTGAATAATTGAATTCTACCGAGCGTAAATCCCTAACGGGATTATGGAATTTTTAAATTTTTAAATTTTTAAATCTTTATATTGGGCAAACACAAAGGTTACGCCCATACAATTATCAACTGTATTTCAACTTATTATGTAACTTTCGGACAAAACGCATATCATGTTCGGCCATGATTTTGACCAACTCTTCGAACGATGTTTGTTCAGGATTCCATCCTAACAATGTTTTTGCTTTTGTCGGGTCGCCCTGCAACTGTTCAACCTCAGCCGGACGGAAATACTTGGGGTTGACTTCAACCAAAACACTTCCGGTCTTCACATCAATCCCTTTCTCATCTACTCCTGCTCCGACCCACTGTATATCTATTCCCACTTCACGAAAGGCGAGTGTGCAAAATTCGCGTACGGTGTGCATTTTGCCGGTTGCAATCACAAAGTCTTCCGGGGTATGGTGTTGTAACATCAGCCACATACATTCTATATAATCGCGGGCATATCCCCAGTCGCGACGTGCATCTAAATTACCCATATACAGTTTGTTCTGAAAACCTTGAGCAATTCGGGCAGCGCCCAACGTTATCTTTCGCGTGACAAATGTCTCACCGCGCCGTTCACTTTCATGGTTAAACAAAATGCCATTCACGGCAAACATCCCGTAACTCTCGCGGTAATTCTTTGTGATCCAGTAACCGTACAATTTGGCTACGCCGTATGGTGAGCGCGGATAAAACGGGGTTGTCTCCTTTTGCGGCACTTCCTGTACCAAACCGTACAACTCGGATGTCGACGCCTGATATATGCGTGTCTTCTTTTCCATGCCCAGAATACGGACGGCTTCCAAGAGGCGCAATGTCCCGATGGCATCGGCATCGGCCGTATATTCAGGCACATCAAAACTGACTTTTACATGGCTTTGGGCAGCCAGATTGTATATCTCATCAGGCTGTATCAACTGGATAATCCGGATGATAGAACTGCTATCCGTCATATCNCCGTAATGTAACTGTATGGTAGCCTGCTGTTTCATATCACGAATCCATTCCTCAAGGTACAGATGTTCGATACGGCCTGTATTAAANGATGAAGAACGACGCAANGTGCCATGTACTTCATACCCTTTGTCCAACAAAAACTCNGCCAAAAATGAGCCATCCTGTCCCGTTATCCCGGTAATCAATGCAACTTTTTTCATGTGAACATTTTTTCGCAAAGATATAAAATAAAAATACTATCTTTGCAAAAAAAACAAAACATTATCATGTTCATAAAGCAATTATTATGGGATTTAACCGACGTGAATTTATTAAGACCGGAGGAATGGCTATGATTGGTTCATTNGCAGCTACCTCCATATTAAGTAGTTGTGANCCCAAAGTCTCGTCAGGTTCGGCATCGGATTCAATCCGTTTTGCCTTGAATCACTTTGGNATCACCGAAAACGATTTGAGAAAAGTCCTCTCCGCCGCCTTGGAAAAGGGAGGAGACTATGCCGACTTATTTTTTGAGCATAGCTATTACAACAGCATTGGTTTGCAAGACCGTGCCGTCAACCGTGCCTCTTCAAATATTGATTTCGGGGTAGGGGTGCGTGTACTTGCAGGCGANCAGTCAGGTTATGCGTATGTGGAAGATATCACCTTGAAAGAGATGTTGAAAGCTGCACAGACAGCGGCGCGTATTGCCACTGCAGGCAGACAAAAAGAACCTGTCAATATGACGGAGATACCTGTCACAACCAATTATTACAAGATTCAAAGACCTTGGGACGAAATCATTGTCAAAGATAAAATGCCTTACCTGCAGCAGTTGAACGATAAAATCTTCGCCATGGACGACCGTGTCACGAAGGTATCTGCCGGAATTAACGATACGACATCGCATATCTTTTTCTGTAATTCGGAAGGAGATATGTATTACGACTATCGGCCTATGGCAATACTTAGTGCACAGTGTATCATGGCCAAAGGCGCTCAGATTGAGAATAACTATTCTGCACGCGCTTTCAGGATGGGTACGGAATTTCTGACGGATAAGCTGGTTGATGAAATAGCCAAAGAAGCGATAGAGAAAACGGCTATCCTGTTTGATGCAGTCAAACCGAAAGGAGGCGAGATGCCTGTGGTGATGGGAACAGGAGGATCCGGTATTTTACTACACGAAGCCATCGGACATGCTTTCGAAGCGGATTTCAACCGGAAGAACACCTCCATTTTCTCTGACAAACTAAATAAGTTGATTTGCGATTCAACCATCAATGTGGTGGACGATGGTACGATTCCGTTCAACCGCGGCGCTGTCAATATTGACGATGAGGGTATCGAAGGGCAAAAGACATATATCGTACGCGATGGCGTGTTAACAAGTTATTTGCACGATCGCATCAGCGCCAAACATTACGGGATACGCTCCACAGGTAATGGTCGGCGCGAATCGTTCCGCCAGGTCCCCATCCCACGCATGCGTTCCACCTATATGGAGGCAGGCAAATACAGCGAAGAAGAAATCATTGCCTCAGTCAAAAAAGGCGTTTACGCTGCATCATTTACCAACGGACAAGTCCAGATTGGCGCAGGCGATTTCACCTTCTTCGTTAAAAACGGATACCTGATTGAAAACGGCAAACTGACACAACCCATCAAGGATGTCAATATTATCGGCAACGGCCCCAAAGCTTTGGCTGACATCACGATGGTAGGTGGCAATTTCACAATGGATAACGGCACATGGACATGCGGCAAAGACGGACAATCGTGTCCTGTCACTTGCGGTATGCCTTCGGCATTAGTCAGTAAATTAACGGTAGGAGGAGAAAGCTGATATGATAACAAATACACATAAACAATTAGCACAGTGGGCAATGGATTATGCCCTGAAGAACGGATGTCAGGCGGCGCGTGTCAGCTTGTATAACGGCTCAAACAGTTCGTTCGAGATACGCGATATGAAGATAGACCGGTTGCAACAAGCCGCTGAAAACAATCTTTCCATCCAACTTTTTGTTGATGGACGGTTTGGCACGATTGCAACCAACCGGTTGGATAAAAAGGAGTTGGAAAAGTTTATTCAAAACGGAATCGAGTCGACCCGCTATTTAGCAGAAGACCAGGCACGTACATTGCCGGATGCCTCACTCTATTACAAAGGAGGAGGAAGCGACCTGCAATTGTACGATTCAAGATTTGAATCCGTCCAACCCGATGATAAGGTGACGCTTGCCATGAATGTATGCGACGAAATCATGGGCAAAGACAGTCGTATAATTTCGGCCGAATCATCGTACACCGATGGGAATAGTGCACGTTATATGGTTGCAAGCAACGGCTTTGAAGGCGAATCGTCCGATTCGTTTTTTTCATTGTCGGCATCAGCCAGCATCAAAGATGAAGGTGATGCACGACCGTCGTCCTACTGGTATGATTCGTCGCTCTACTACGACACACTTGTTAAGACAGGGATCGGGACGAAAGCATTGGAACGTACACTGGCCAAGCTGGGACAACAAAAAGTCGCTTCTGCCAAATTACCTATGATTGTGGACTTTATGAACTCAAGCCGGTTAGTTTCGCCCATGATCAACGCCATCAATGGAGGAGCAATCCAACAACGTAATTCATTCCTGCTTGATAAGTTAAACCAAAAAGTGGCAGGTGATAATTTTACCTTGATTGACGACCCGCATATTCCCAAAGCAGCAGGTGCACGGTATTTCGATCGCGAAGGAGTTGCCACAAAGCGGATGCCGGTATTCGAAAATGGCGTATTGAAAACCTACTATATTGATACTTATAATGCCAATAAGTTGGAAACCGACCGGACAATCGATTCGCCTTCCATCCTGACCATGCCTTTGGGTAGTAAAAATTTAGAGGCTTTGGTCGCTTCACTCAGCAGAGGTATATTGGTGACCGGTTTTAACGGAGGCAACAGCAACAGTTCCACCGGCGATTTTTCGTTTGGCGTCGAAGGGTTCCTGATTGAAAACGGCAAACCGGTTCAACCGGTCAACGAAATGAATATCACCGGAAATATGCTAACTTTATGGAGTAATCTGATTGAAGCCGGCAATGACCCGAGACTTAGTTCAAGCTGGCGAATACCTTCGTTATTATTTGATAATGTGGATTTTAGCGGGTCATAATATGGATATGAAATATACGATTTATATTGAAAAGAATGATGATGGCTGGCTCACAGGTCAGTGTGAGCAGTTGCCGCAGGCAATCAGTCAAGGAGAGAATGTGGAAGATTTAATGGATAATATGAAAGACGCCATTGAATTGGTTTTGGCATATCAAAGAAAATAACCGTTATGAAAATTTGTAAGGAGTTAGGTATCCCTGTATTGAAATAAAAATTGGGTGTTGTTATTTTAGGATTGCTTCGTAGTACTTCCTCGATGACGGGGGTATGAAATAAAAAATCCAGATTGCAAAAATATCGCTTAATTGTCATGTCGACATGACAATTTTAAACAATTTTGGATAAAAAAGTTGTTTAAACCATTTTTTTGAGTAACTTGCCGCCGTTTTTGAATATCATTGGCAGAGCCATCAACAAAAAGATAGATACACCTATGAATTTTACACTATTAGTTATCGTTGCTTTAACAGCTATTGTTTTGGTTACAGCTGCGTTGGGNATTGCGCGGNTGATCTCACCCCGTTCCTATAACCCTCAAAAAGGCGAATCCTACGAATGNGGAATACCTACACGGGGACAGTCGTGGATGCAGTTCAAGGTTGGTTACTACCTTTTTGCCATTCTGTTTTTAATGTTCGACATCGAAACCGTGTTCCTGTTTCCATGGGCAACAGTGGTGCGTGATTTAGGGGTGGTCGGCTTAATTAATATACTGTTCTTTTTATTTATTTTAGCACTTGGGCTTGTCTATGCCTGGAAGAAAGGAGCGCTCGAATGGATGTAAGCAAGATCAAAATCAAGTCGATGA
>JGI24702J35022_10002084_pt1 | contig 12340 bp, 11 predicted proteins | sample TergutTh196P4_FD_35022 | JGI IMG/M metagenome (IMG submission 35022)
AAAAACGAGTTGTTTAAGCCGGAAGTTGCTAATCGCCGCGCGAACAGCGCGGCGCCAGCGCATTGCGCTCGTGAGGCGAGGGGAACCGCGCTTCGCCGAGCTGAGTTGGGTTGCGGGCGATAGCCCGCATTGGTATATGCCTACTCAGATAAGAAATCTACCCGAACGAGGTATATTACATAATCTCCTTAATAGTCCTTAATAATCATATATATATTGACTTTTTCTTAGGGTCGTTGAGTCTGCGAATTAAGCGCATCGAATTGGCACGGTAGATTACCATGTATTTTTTAGAGCAACCTCAGAGCAATAATTGTATAATTATGGGAATCTTAGATGGCTTCTATAAATGGTCCATGTTATAATGATGGTGTGATTATCTGCGGTGTATAACTCTTTTCTACGTTGAGTTGAGCAAATCGCTATTAAACAGATAGTTTATATTAGGGAGTGAATAATAAGTTGAAAGAAAAATATCCGAAAGGGATTTTCATTTTGATTATCAGTTTTATCAAAAATACCATCTCACTGTTTAACGAATGGAGGTAAAAAATGCTCTACGAAAACGCCCTCTCCGCCCAGCGGCAGGATTTTTACAACATCACACAGCAAGTCCGTGACGCCGTCGCCAAAAGCGGCGTTGCCAGCGGACAAGCAATTGTTTTCTGCCCGCACACCACGGCAGGTATTACGATAAACGAAAACGCTGACCCTGATGTGGCGCGGGATATGCTTCTGGGTTTGCGGGAAGCCTACCCTGACCGTCCGCATTTTCGTCACGCCGAGGGCAACAGCGCGGCGCACTTGAAAGCATCGGCGGTAGGTTCGAGCGTTACGGTGATTATCGAAAACGGCAAGCCGCTTCTAGGAACATGGCAGGGTATTTACTTCTGTGAATTCGATCCGCCAAGGAATCGGAAGTTTTACGTAAAAGTAGTGGGAGAATGAAAACCGAAATTTGATAACAGTAATATGTCATCCGGTTAAGAAAGCAGGGGCATAATAAATGCAAAGATACAACACTGTCACAGTCAGAAACGCCAACATTACAATGACGCCGGCGTCATTGACGGAAGGGGCGGAAGGGGCGGATTGGGCTGAAGGAGCCGAAGGAGCCAAAGAGGCGGAGTGAGCGGAAGGAGCCGAAGGAGCCAAAGAGGCGGAAGGGGCGGAGTGGGCTGAAGGAGCCAAAGAGGCGGAGTGGGCTGAAGGAACGCGAAAATCTACGAATTCGACGCCGTAATCGAAAAAGTTCCCGACCAAAACGGCGCATATGTAGTATTCCCATATGACATCAGGACGGAATTTGGTAAAGGGCGTGTCAAAGCGCGCGTCACCTTTGACGGCGAGCCCTACGACGGCTGCATTGTCAACATGGGCGTGAAAAACCCGGACGATTCGGTTTGCTACATTATCGGAATCCGCAAGGATATTCGGGCGAAAATCGGCAAGCAGCCCGGCGATACGGTGCGGGTGACGATACGAGGGATAAACGCGTGACCAATTTTTAAGACTTATGTTCTCATCCGCCGTAATAATAGTCATTCCCTCATCATTCTCAAGTCCATATTATTTGCCCAAGACAGAGTTTTATCACCAGCAAATACCCGGAGGACAACACCAGCGACAGTTAAGTATCAAGCAGAAAACCTGTCAGCGTAATCAACTTGATTCCATCCTGCGTTACGGGATTATCACAGTTATTGGCTATGACAATTTTTTCATAATTGTCCCGTATCTTGCGAAGCGGCTCAAGTTCACGCTCTCTTGTGGAAGGATCGTTCATTGATTCCGTAACTTGAATATAGCGCTTTTCGTTTGCGTTGGTTGCGATAAAGTCCACTTCTTTCTCCCCAACCTTACCGATCGCCACATCGTAACCGCGGCGGAGCAACTCAAAATAGACGATGTTCTCTATGATATGCCCGATATCCATATCGCGAAAGCCGAGCAGGTAATTTCGCAGTCCGATATCAACAATGTAATACTTGCCAAGTGTGCGCAGATACTCCTTTCTTTTAATGTCGAACCGTTTTATCTCGTAAAAAATATAGGATTCCAGCAGAGCGCCCACATACGCCTGAATAGTTTGCACGGCGGGATTACCCTTCCGATTGCCGCCGTAGAGCAGCTTCTCGTTCATAAGTGTATTGCCAATAGAGGTAAGAGAGGTGCTGTTGCCTATGTTGTCAGCCAGAAACATGATGATCTTTCTCAGTAAATTCGAATCCTTAATCTGCCGTTGGCCTCTGCGTTTCTCACGTTCTAAAATATCGCGTACCACGACTGTGGAATATACGCCATCCAAGATCGTCAACGCTTTATCCGTGTCCAATCCCACATCTGCGATCCCGGGCATACCGCCAAACTTTATATACGCTTCCAGTAGTTCCTTCGGTTCATAACTTTCGTCCTTGGCATCATAGATTCGCCTGCGCATTCCACCGGTCGGACTTTTTATTTTCCTGACCATATAGCCGTGAAAATCAAGAAACTCGTGAAAAGAGAGTGGCAGCATTCTGATTTCAACGCTTCTTCCGGTCAGATAAGTCGCATACTCCGAAGAGAGAAGATATGCGTTTGAGCCAGTCACATAGATATCACAGTCAAAATCTACACGGAAGGAGTTGACCGCGTGCTGCCACTGATTGATTCGTTGAATTTCATCGAGAAACAAGTAGACGCGCTTACTAGCGGGAAGCCGTTCTTTCACATATCGATACAGTGCCTCCACACTCATCCCGAGAAATTCCATTGACTCAAAATTAATTTCGACGATTTGCTCATCCATAACACCGTTCTGACGGAGATGCCGCGTCATCAGTTTCATCAGGCTGGATTTGCCGCAACGGCGTATTCCCGTTATAATTTTGACGGGCTCAGTATCCTGAAGTTTAATCAGCCGTTTCAGATAAAAGTCGCGGTTGAGTAGCTGGGCATCGTTCTTTAGCATCGAACCACCTCCGCTGACAGTATACTACAAACCGCCAAAAAAAATCAAATTTGTAGCATTGATGTTAAAAAACTTTTTGTTTTCGAAAGTTTGTAGCATGACTTGGAATTAATTATCTCGTATCACCAAATATAAACGGTTGAATATAATTTAGGATTTTGGGCTTTTCTCGCATTTTTTTGCGTAGTCGGAGGGCGACTTCCGGTGGATGCCTTAATAATCCTTGACGAGGTTCAAGCCTGCGAACAGACAATGACTTCACTTAAATACTTTGCAGAAAGAGCTCCGCAATACCATGTCGTTGCGGTGGGTAGTATGCTTAGCGTAGCCATGAATCGCGAAAAGTTTTCAATGCCTATACTGCATGACGATGATATTTTAACCTGTATACCAACGCAATATATTGCGGAGTATATTGAGGATTTAGGCTATGACGGCATAAAGTATTGCAGCATTTTTAACAGTAAAGATCTTCAATATGCAAACTTTGTTATTTTCAATTATTCACGGTGTAAGCCAATGAAATCAAATGTCTACGTAATTGGCGAGCAAGTATTGCGTTGCGAAAAGCATGACAGCGACAATGATGATGAGGCAGATGACGAGAACATGCTTGAGCTTATTAAAAAATCATATTCCGATTAAGCTTATCGGCGTCTGAAAGGTGTAAAACAGTGTGAAATGGTGTGAACTTGTATGAAATGGTGTGAAATAGTTTGCCATATTTTCTATATATGAAATGTTAAATAGTACGCCATATTTTTTATATATGAAATGTTAAATAGTTCGCCATATTTTTATATTGACAATAATGTAATTAGTGATTATACTGTATATAGTGTTATTAAATTTAGGGGCGAGCCATGAGAATTATTATTTCAAACCGCTGCGGCGTACCAATCTATGAACAAATTAAAGAACAGATAAAGACGGCGATTTTTTCTGGTGAATTACATGAGGATTACCTCCTTCCTTCGATTCGTCAGTTGGCGCGGGATTTGAAAATAAGCGTTATTACAACGACTCGCGCCTATAGCGATTTAGAGCAGGAGGGCTTTATCGTCAACGTACAGGGCAAAGGTTGTTTCGTCCTGCCTCGCAATACTGAACTGGCCAGGGAAAACGCCATGCACAAAATGGAGGAAGGGTTAAGCGCCGCGATTACCGCTGCAAAAGCTGAGGAACTTACAAAAGATGAAGTTATTGAAAGATTAGACTTGTTGTGGGAGGCTGATAATGAATAACATTACGAACAGCATTACGAATAATATTATAGAAGCGCGGGGGCTATGCAAAAGTTACGACACGTTTAAGTTAAATAACGTATCTTTTGATTTACCGCGCGGCTATATCATGGGGTTCATCGGCCCAAACGGCGCGGGGAAAACGACTACAATCAAGCTTATTTTGAATGTGATCAAAAGTGATTCCGGCAGTGTAAAATTGTTCGGACGCGATAGCGTCACGGTTCAGAACGAGGATATCGGCGTTGTGATGGACACGCCGCTTTACGTTGACGAATGGACGGTAAACGATGTTGAGAAAGCCATATCTCCGTTTTATCAGCAGTGGGACGGGCGTAAATTCGCCGATTTGCTAAAACAATTCGGACTAGACAGAAAGAAGAAAATTAAGGACCTTTCGCGCGGCATGAAAGTCAAACTTCAAATCGCCTCCGCCTTTTCCCATAACGCCGTGCTGCTGATCCTTGACGAGCCGACAAGCGGTCTTGACCCTGTGGCGCGCGATGAAATATGCGACTTACTTCGAGAGTTCATTTCAGACGAGAACAAGAGCATATTATTTTCCACGCACATCACGTCAGACCTCGAAAAAATCGCCGATCACATAACGTTTATCTTGAATGGCAATATCGTATTTACAGGGACGAAGGACGCGTTGCTCGAAAAATACGTCCGTGTGGCCGGAGGGTTGGCGGACGTCGACAACGGGTGGAAGAAGTATGTTATCGGCTATCGAGAGCATGGCACGGGTTTTGAGGGTATGGTAGAAATCTCAAATATCAAAGAATTGCCAGAAGGCGTACTGACCGAGGGAATAAACCTGGAAGAAATAATTATCTTTATGAACAAGGGGGCGCAACTACATGAATAAGACGCTATCATTCGTTCGATTGGATTTTATCACGGTTAAACCCTATCTTACATTAAAAAACCTGATTATTTTTGTCGGCGCGGCTGTTTTTATGATACTCACCAACTACGGCGCCAGTTCGTCAATCGGGATTCTGATGGTTTTGGCCGCTTTATACGCCAGCTATCCGTTTGCCCTTGGGGAGAAAAGCAATATTGACGTTTTGTATGCAACACTTTCCATTAAACGTAAAATTGTGGTTTTGGGAAGATACTTGTTTGCTCTGACCCTTGACATATCTTCCGGATTATTCGCGTATATCATTTCTTTTGTGCTGTTGACAGCATTACAAAGGAATTTTAATTCTATAGAAACTTTAGTGACAGTTTTTGTTTTGTTCCTGCTCTTCAGCATTATTCAGGCTATTCAACTTCCAATCTATTTCAAGTTGGGTTACATGAAAGCAAAATTACTGGCGTATCTGCCGTTTTTCGCTTTACCGCTGGTGATTATGCTATTTTCCAATTTCTCAAAAGATTTTTTTGCGATCGAGTGGGTGGTAGGTTTACTGGAATGGTTTGCGGCAAATCTTGCGGTTACGGCTTTAGTGGGCGTGGTTGTATGGCTGGTTATCATGGCTTTATCATATAGAGTATCACTTTCGTTTTATAGCAAACGTGATTTCTAGCGATTTTACGATTTCCGGCGATTTTACGATTTTCGGCGATTTTCGGCGATTTCTGGCGCCCATGGCAATCGCATAAAGAATTTTTGTACCACATATTGCATGCTAACCTAATATGTATCCCCAGTATGCTGTACGTATAACAACAAATGCGTGGTTCTATGCGATTGCCCTGTCTGGCGCCCAATGTATGTCACTTTGTTATGTTAACTATGGTATAATATGTTGTATTATGCTAAATTAAACAATACTATATTGTTTTTATTATAATATTCTATTTTTCTTTAGAATATCCTATGCAAACTGCTCATGTTATAATAGAATTATACTGGAATCGAGATAATTGTTTCACTGCGTTATTAATCTGATATTTTTTGAGGGGCAGAGTTCCAATGTTTAAGAGAAAGCTTGATATAACCTTTTTGCGTGGCATTGTCCGCCGGGGTATAGATTCTATAACCTCAGTTTGGAATAGTTTATTGTTTCGTCTAAGCAATCTTCGCCCTCTTACGGCAGGTCGAGTGAGTATTTCCATCCTTGGAATACTACGTGTGCTGGGCGCAGCCCTCCTCACCGCAGTGCTGGTTATCTCTACTTTTTCTTTTCTTTCACAATCAAACCGGCAAAACGTTTCGTTTCAGGATACTGATATCACGGAGCCTGATCAAGCCGCAGCCGCTCAATCCCCGATTTCCTTATCGGATTCTGATAATGACTCTGAAGAAGGCTCAAATTTTGATAATTCGACGGCGCCTGGAGCTGGGGCTGAGGCTGGAGCAGGTGCTGGAGTAGAGTCTGGTAATTTGGAATTTGGGTCTGGGGCCGGGTCTGGAGCCGGAGCCGGATCAGGATCCGGTGTTGGGTCTGGGTTTGCGTCTGAGTCTGAATCCGGGTTTGAGGGTGGGACTGGGTCTGAGGGCGCGACGGCAATGGCGACGCCCCATCCTATCGACCAAACCTTAAGTCAGGGAACCACCGCCTCAATCGTAATTGAAATCCAGGAGCGGTTAATGGAGCTGAACTTCATGGAAGAAGACGAGCCCACTGACTATTTCGGTCCAGTCACCGAGAGCGCTATTCTGCATTTCCAGCGGCAGCACGGCCTTGCATCCAGTGGTAAAGTTGACGTGGAAACCTACGACGCATTGATGGATCCAAACGCCAATAGATATATGGTCACCTTTGAAGATGACGGGGACGACGTGTGGGAACTGCAGACCAATTTGCGCGAGTTGGGTTATATGGACGATGTATCAGGGCATTTTGGAGAGGCGACGCTTGCTGCGGTCAAGGAATTTCAAGCAAGCAATAACCTTGTGGCTGACGGCAAGGTAGGCGTCCAGACCCGCGAGGCGCTGTACAGTTCCGGCGCGAAAGCCAACTATATGAAATACCATGACGAAAGCCAAAAGCTCCAGGACTATCAACAGCTGCTTAAAAATCTCGGCTATCTGACCACAACGCCCGACGGGAAATATGGCGCCGATACAATCGCCGCCGTCAAGCGATTCCAGAGTATGAACGCTCTTATTGACAATGGATTCCTGGGCTATAGTACCGTCCAACTCCTGACATCGGGCAGAGGGGCGCCTAACGCCCTAAAACTGGGCGTTGAAGGCGCCGACGTCCGGAATATGCAGAGCAGGTTGACAGAACTTGGCTATATGAGCGGCGCCACGGGCTATTATGGCGAGATAACCGAGAACGCGGTCAAAGCCTTTCAGCGGGCAAACGGCCTCACTGTTGACGGCACGGTTGGAAAACAGACAATGAACGCCCTGACCTCCAGTAACGCGAAGCGGTATCAAAGCAGCTCGTCCGGCGGAGGCTCGGGCGGCTCAGGTTCCGGCTCCGGCGGTTCATCAGGGTCCGGCGGTTCATCAGGGTCCTCAGGGTCCGTAGGTTCCGCAAATACATCACGTGTGGAGAAATTGATCTCCATAGCCGAGTCCAAAAAAGGCTCAAAATATATTTGGGGTTCAAAAGGTCCAAATACATTTGATTGTTCAGGGTTTGTTTACTGGTGTATCAATCAGGCCGGCTTGAGCCAGGGTTATCTCACCAGCGGCGGATGGGCCAAATCATCCAAGTATCCGAAGATAAAGTCGATGTCCGCCCTACAACGCGGAGACGTCATCGTGTTCAGAGGGCACGTGGGTATGTACATGGGCGGAGGCAACATGATACACTGCTCTTCAAGCAGGGGCGGCGTTATCGTTTCCCCTATCTCCAACTCAGCATATTGGAAGAAGGTTTTCGTCTGTGGCTTCCGGGTGTTTTAACGAGGACGAGATTGTTTCATCATCAAAGACCATCATAGACCATTATGGATGTATGACGTCATAAAGTTTGGCAACCTTGGGTTTGACGCCTCAAGAAGGAATAAAGCAGCGCTACAAAACCGGTTGAAATAAATCATCTAATGTGATTTCTGATTGTATTTCATTGCGGTATGCATTTTGAACAAGTCCATTTGCCGTAATCATAGTTTGGTGGATGGATTTTTTTGTCCCGGTTTCCTCAAGGAAAACGGCTTTTTTCCTTTTGAGATCAACAGCGTCGGCATCCGTTAAAGTATATGGACCTCCCGTGTATTTACACTCACATAGATTAATAGTATCGTCCCGGCGATCTATAACAAGGTCGATCTGCGCGCCCCCTTTTTGACGGGAACTGCGAAATGTGTATGTATCTGTTATTACGCCCGAGATACCGAGCTTTTGTTTAATCAGACTGATGTGCGCCAGGCACAGCCGTTCGAAGGCATATCCGCACCATATCCTGTGAGCGGGATATGAAAGGAAATTTGTCCAAAAATGCGGATCCTGTCCTTTTTGTGTCTTAATAAACTTGTAGTAAAAGAGGGAGAAGAAGTCAATTAGTTTGTAGTAATCTCCATTCCTCTTCCTTATATAATCATAACTACGCCCGAGCAACCCACAAGCCTCCATTTCATCCAAAACCTTTGTTAAGCCGCCGCCATCCGATATACCGCTTGCAACGGACAATTCCTGTCTAGTCATGCCGGCGCTGTTTTTTGATAGTGTTTCCGCAATGCAAATGTGGTTGTCCGCATGTCTGAAAAGTGAATGGTACAACCTGCCAAACTCATTTTTCAGCTTTGCATTTTTTTCAAATAGAAGCAAATCTATATTCTGATTAAGCCCAAACATCTTGTCCATAGCATCCATGTAGAACGGGACGCCGCCAAGAATCATATATGCTTCAGCCATTTGCCACCTATTCATTGCTATTCCGCGGCTGTGGTAAAATGATTCGCAATCGAAAAGAAGATAAGGCTCAACGACAATCGTTTCTGTCACCCTATTGTGCAACCCGCCATAATTGTCTATCAGTTTCTTTATAATCCATGAGGCCGCTGAACCGCATACAATCAACAAAATATCTTTTCGCCTTGAGGCAAACGAGTTCCAAAAGTGTTCAAGAGCCGGTAAAAAGCCCGACTTTGGCGTGTCAAACCAGGGCGCCTCATCAATAAATAACACCTTACGCCCAGTCGTAATATCCTTTTCGATTTGTTCTTCCAATAGCCCAAACGCTTGGAACCAATCTGCCGGCGCAGGGAGCTCGACCTGAAAATACTTTTTTAACGCTGCATGAAATGCGCGCAGTTGGTCTTTCATGCTTCCGTCTGAAACACCTGTTGCGGAAAATATAAATTTGTTACCGAAATGCTGGACGACAAGAAAAGTCTTCCCCACTCTGCGGCGACCGTAAACAGCCACAAATTCCGGCCTTTCTGAATTTTCGCATTTCGTCAGCGTCCGGCGTTCCTGTTTTCTTCCAATTATCTCCATTAACTTAACCTTAACTTAACCTAATATCTCTTTCTCGGGTGTTATTATAATTCGCTGAATGACTATATATTTTTAGGTATCCAGCGAGTTATAATACGATTATAGATCATTTAATTATCAAATTCAAGTGTTTTGATTACAAATTAAAAGTACTATACGTATACTCAAGTGTTTTGCGAGTATACGTATTCTCAAGTGTTTTGGGACTATACGTATACTCGTGAAATTCCAAATGTTTGTTATACAGTGGTAGAAGGCAATGCATTTAAACTCGCTGTCAGCTATAAGAAATAATATAATACAGCGAGTTATATGATACTTGTATAAAGTAGAACCCGCTTTAGAATTTTCCGCTACGTCCGACCGAACCGCCGGGTCCGCCGCCGCTGGCTCCGCCGCCGCCGGATGAAGAGTTACTACTCGTGATCCTTGTATGGGTAGTAGTCCGGAAAAGGAATACGTCTCCATAGCCCGTGAGCCTAAATCCTCCCTCCGGTATGTAGTTATCGGCCAACCGCGCAATCCTCGCTGTTTTCATCTGTCCTCTCCAAATCAAACAAACAACTGCGGCAACTAAAAGCGGCAGCAGAACGGCGACCCCCAACTTGACGAGGAGCGTCGTCCTCTGCGTCGCAGGATCTGTTTTCCTGTCGAAGGGTTTTCCTTCATCCGCCATCTTCAGGTACAATTCTGACCTGTCCAGATACGCGGAAAGCGCTTTGTTGTAATCATTATTTCTTAGATAAGGAAGTATGTGGTTGTCAAGCGCGTTATCTATTCCATACAGCGTAAAAGCTGTTTGGGCGTAGTCTCCCCACACGCGCAAATCATAGTCCCTGTCAGCCATACTCAAAACAAAGAGCACACAGTTTTTTCCTCTTCCATACCCGAGATCATACTCTGTATATATGCGGTATGAAAATTGTTTGATATCGCTATAACCAAACTCCTCCATGTCGTTTACAGTTACGATCCGGACGTCACAGCGATACTTATCCGACATATCCGCCGAGCGGTCATCGAGTTCAAGCCGCTGCCTGTCGGTCAAAAGCTCAGCCACGTCGCTGACGTATGGTAACGTAGAATCATAGAGGTAACCAAGACTATCTTCGCTTAAAACGTAAGTACCCTCCATTATCAGGTCATAATCTACAGGTCGGACCATGGATCGAACTGTAGGTCGAACTGTTGAGCGAACTGTTGGGTGAACCGTTGGGTGAACCGTGGGTCGAACTGTTGGGTGAATCGTTGGGTGAACCGTGGGTCGAACTGTGTATCGAGTTGCGGAATGCGCCGTATATAGAGTTGCAGGCTGAGTTGAAGGCTTGGTAACATATTGATTTGCAGATCGAGCTGCAGACTGAGTTGCAGACTGAGTTGGAGACTGAGTTGGAGACTGAGTTGGAGACTGAATTGCAGACTGAGCCGCCAGCGGCAGCGGCATAAGGAGAGAAATAAAAATGAAAACTACTGTCAATAGAGGCGCCTGCTTTTTCACTATAGATGTAAGCTTTTTTATTAAAGCTGTCATCCTTTTCACTGTATCAGTCCGCGTTTTCATATAATCCCACCCCCAATAAACAGCACTGCCGCAAGGACGGCGGCAATTGGCGCCGCGATTATGAAAAACCAGCTCCAGAATCTACCCCTGTCCACCGGCAGATCGCCGATGAGCTTACCCGTCTGACCATTCATGGCAAACAGGAAGTTTTGCCCGTTCCATTTTGTGGCGAGCAGCCACACCGGCATAAGCGCATATCGGACGTCGCCTTTTTTCAGATCAATTTTGGAATATTCCGCTATCAGAGAGGAATAACCGGTTACCGTGCCCCTAATGGCTCTGTCAGTGCTGGCAATTATGCGCTCGTTGGCTCGCTTTGAACAGGTTTCGGCGTCCTCATCATACTTGTCGGCTAAAAAACCGGGCAGATACGCCGTGGAAAATTGTCTCAGGTCGCCGTAATTAAACGGTTCAATGGAATCCATATGGGCGTCCGGCATTTTTGACGAGGCGTCCGCCGGCACTTTTACAAAAGCAACCTGACCCTCCCGAGTAACGCGATAATGGTCCGTCTCGGTAATCATGTAATCGCCGAGCTTGTACGAACGTGTGACGCCGCCGCGAAAGCGCATATACGCGTCGGCCTCTCCGTCAAATAGCCAGAAAGGTACATAGACGCCTTTTATTTCCTCAATATGGTTTGCGTCGGTAAAGGTTTTCGGCAAAAACTTCTTCCCTTTGTAATACGTCTTCAAGGCTTCAACAGCCGAGTTTTTATCCAACCTGAACGGGATAATATAATCCGGCTTAAGTTGGTTGGCAAACTGTCCCGGTACAACAGTCGGATTGCCGCAGTAAGGGCATGAAGTGGCGGCAGTAGTATCGTCGCATATGATCTCCGCGGCGCAGGACGGGCATGAATAGCCGCGCAGATGCTCCGCTTCCTCCGCGCTGAAGTTGTTGGTCATTGTGATATCCCACTGTGGCTCTACCCCGGCTGAAACAGCTGCTTGTTCTTTGTCCGCAAACAACTGCTCAATGAGCGCGACGTCAAATTTGTTATCGCAACTGTCACACGCCAGTTGCCCGGATTGCCCGTCAAAACGCAAACCGGCTAAACAATTTGGGCATTGATAGTTTGTCACTTGTGTTGCCATCGGTATCCTCCTCATTTTTGGCATCCAACTGATAGGTTCGTTCCGGGGCGCAGGCACTGACTACAGGCGTTGCCTGCTTCGGCGCCAACACTGACTACGGGCGTCGCCTTCTCCGGCGCAGACACTGACTGC
>JGI24702J35022_10002085_pt1 | contig 12336 bp, 14 predicted proteins | sample TergutTh196P4_FD_35022 | JGI IMG/M metagenome (IMG submission 35022)
GCTGTTGAGACGCCGGAAATAGCGCCGGCGATGCCGTTTGCAATACCGACGCCGATGAATATAGTGGATCAGTTTGGAATGCCAGCGATAGTAGAAGGAGTAAATAATGCATTGAATGTGAACGGGTTGTTTGGAATATATGATATAGATCAGAACAGTATAATGTCGGTATTGAGCGGCTGCACGGCGGAAGCATTGTTGGCAATGGGCAGACTGGGAGATGTTGACGCATTAGCGGGATTTATAGTGAACGCATTGNTGCCAGGAGAGACGCTGGAAGAAGGAATATTGACGGGTTTATTGCTTGCGGCAGGAAACNAAGGACAGGCGGTAGAACTGAGGGCAATGGCAAAAGCGGGCAAATTGAGTTTTNCGGTATTGGAAGAAGAAGCGGATATGAACGGGTTGTATGTTCCGAAGAGAGGAATAGCGGCATATGTGACGGGAAGGGANAGAGNANCAGGGCATGTTGTAGTGATAAAAGGTGTTGAAGAAGGAAGAGTGTCGTATTTTGATTCAGGAGAGATGAAAGAAGCGACAGTGGAAGATTTTAGAGAAATGGGATTTAGCGGATTGCTGATGATGAGCAGATACGCGAAAGGGAAGAATAAAGGAGTGGTAAGTCCGGTGACAAGCAGCAGAGAAGAAGTGAGAAAATTCTTTGGAGGAGAGAGAACGGGATTTGCGACAGGAAGCGCGGAATATAGAGGAGCCAGAAAGCTGGCTGACTTGATAATCAACGGAGTGATGGAAGGGAAAGAATTAGGGAAAGCGGTGATGTACGTATTGAATATCTGGAAGAACGCGGAAGAGATGGCGGGNTCGCTGGGAACAACGATGGAAGCAGTGAGAGGAGAAGGAGGAATGGAAGCGATATTGCAAGGATATTATAATAAAGTAAGCGTGGTGATAGATGCGGGAGAGAAAGGAATATTAAGTCCCGGAGAAGTGATGGCGGANGTGAAGTTATTGAGCACGGTGAGGGATATGTTGATAACAATAAGTATGGAAAAAGATGGAAAAATGGAAGGATTGCTGAATAAGGAGAGTTTGAAAGAAGAAGATATAAGTATGATAATGAGCAGTCTGATAGTGAGTAAGGCGGTAAATCACAATGTGATGATAAAAGGATTGGAGAGTGTGAAGATAGCNGTAGAGAGAGNAAATAAGGATGNGNNGATAGATGTGAAGAGATTAAAGGCGGCGGTAGAAGAGAAGAAGAGCAGGATGGAGCAGTTCAGAGGAAGATTCTTTGCNAGCAGCGCGAAGCTGGAAGAAGTGCTGCCGGCATTGGGAAGCGATACGTTTGTGAATATAAGAGGAACAATACAGTCGCCGTTAATGGCAAGAGCGATTGCTCAGGCGGCGTAGAGCGGCAGGTAAGTAGAACGGCAGGTAAAAGGTAATAGGTAAAAAGGCAATTACGAAAATTACGAATTACGGGGGCTTTGGAACAAAGTTCCTTTGCCCCAATTACGAATCAGCGGCAATGGCAAAACCAATGCGGTCGTAATTTTGCTGATTGCTGCATTTTTCGGTTTTTTCTCATTCCTGTCGTTTATTTGTTTTATAAAAGCAAACGAGTGCGAAGCAAAAAAATATATATTTTGGATCTTCATTTTACTTGACTTTCTTCTCGTAATTCGATACAATCTTAAATCAAAATTCATTGAAAAATAAATGACAAAAGCAAGTTTTAAATCCGTTCTTTTGTCATCCCCGAGCGTCTTGATCGGGGATATATTTTTTTATTAGGAGCATGCAAATGGCGCACAAAATTACGCTTATCCCGGGTGACGGTACGGGGCCGGAAATTACCGAAGTTACCGCAAAAGTCGTTGAAGCTACAGGCGTTAAAATTGACTGGGAAATAGCCCATGCCGGCATTGATATTATGGAAAAAGAAGGCACTCCGCTTCCCCAGAGCACTTTGGATTCCATAGCAAAAAATAAAGTCGCGCTGAAAGGTCCTATAACAACGCCTATCGGAACGGGTTTTCGTTCGGTCAATGTCGCAATAAGAAAAGAGCTTGACCTCTATTCTTGTCTAAGGCCTTGTAAGAGTTACGAAGGCGTGAAATCAAAATACAATAATATTGACTTAGTTGTCGTAAGAGAAAATACCGAGGATTTGTATGCCGGAGTCGAATATCCCGAGGACAGCGAAGAATCTAAAAAAATAATCGAAATTTCTAAAAATAAAATCAGAGAACATTCGGCAATTTCCGTAAAGCCGATTTCCGCTTTTGGTACGGAAAGAATAGTCAGATTTGCTTTTGAATACGCCGTAAAACATGACAGAAGAAAAGTTACCGCCGTAACCAAAGCAAATATTATGAAATGCACGGACGGACTTTTTTATAGAGTTGCCAGAGAAGTGGCTAAAGATTATGAAGGGAAAATTGAGTACGAAGAAAGATTAATAGATAATATGTGTATGCAGCTTGTGCAAAAACCCGAACTGTACGACGTTATAGCTTTGCCGAATCTTTACGGCGATATAGTTTCCGATTTATGCGCCGGTCTTGTCGGAGGGCTTGGCGTTGCTCCGGGCGCGAATTTCGGAAAAGATATAGCTGTTTTTGAGGCGGTTCACGGTTCTGCGCCGAAATATAAAGGGTTGAATAAAGTTGATCCGGCCGCTTTGATACTTTCGGCAAAACTTATGCTTGAACATATCGGCGAAGCGGGAGCCGCTTTCAGACTTGAAAAAGCCGTTTCAGACATTATAGCGGAAAAAAAACATGTGACATACGATTTGGGCGGCGTTGTCGGCACAAAAGAAATGGGGCAGGCGATAATTGATAAACTGAAATAACGGCGGCCTTAAGGACTTTAATGATGGAAAAAACTTGCGTAATAATTAAACCCGACGGAGTATGTAAAAAAGTCTCCGGAGACATAATTAAAAAGTTTGACGGCGAAGGGTTAAAGCTTGTTGCCGTGAGAATGATAAAACCTGAGAAACAAGTGATGGAAAATTTTTATTCCGTTCACAAGGACAGAGAATTTTTTAAACCTTTGGTTGATTTCGTATGTTCCGCTCCCGTGATCGTAATGGTTTGGGAAGACGAAAATGCCGTCGCAAAAGTAAGAGGCATTGTCGGCTCCACGAATTCAAAAGAGGCCGCCGACGGAACTTTAAGAAATATATTCGGCACCGACAATAGAAGAAATGTCGTTCACGCTTCCGACAGCGCGGAAAACGCGCAAAAAGAGATAGCGTTTTTCTTTAAGCCGGAAGAAATTGCGCAATATGATTATAACGACTGGCAGTAAAAAAGAGTGAAAAGTGGAGAGTAGAGATATTGTGTTTCGGCGGAATTTACCCTCGAGTGCCTAAATCGGGGGGCGAAACCTAAAAACCCAATTTTGTCATACCCGTGAAAACGGGTATCCATGCTGCTTTTAAATGTGTCCGACGATAACGACAAAAATGGATACCCGTTTTCACGGGTATGAAACCACTTTAGATAGGTTTTTAGAGAGACCCAATTAGTAAGTTTTCGTAAAGCGAAAACACTTTATCTTCACTTTTCACTCTTCACTCTGCCGTTGAAAGGGGTTTTTATGAAAGTGCTTGTCGTCAACTGCGGTTCATCGTCGGTAAAATATACGCTTTTTGAGATGGAGGCCGAAAAAAGGATTGCTTGGGGGATAGTGGAATGCATAGGGCTTCCGGAAGCTTATTATAACAGGCAGTCCGCAGGCGCGGAAGAAAAAAAAGATTCGGTAAAAGTTACAAATCATATGGCTGCCGTTGAACTCATAATAAAAGATTTAATGGACGGCGAAACAGGAAACATAAAGAGCATAGACGAAATAGCGATCGTCGGGCACAGAATAGTTCACGGTGGGGATAAGTTTTCAAAATCCGTGCTTGTGAGCGAAGAAGTAAAAGACGGTTTGAAAAAATGTTTTACCATAGCGCCTTTGCATACTCCCGGGCATTATGAAGGAATTCTTGCCGTTGAAAAAATGCTGCCGGGAATTCCTTCGGTTTTAGTTTTTGACACGGCTTTTCATCAGACGATTCCGGATTATGCGTATATGTACGCTCTTCCTTACGATTATTATGAAAAAGACCATATCAGAAAATACGGTTTTCACGGAACGTCCCACAATTACGTTTCCCAAAGAGCGGCCGCTATGCTCGGGAAGCCGACAAACGAATTGAAAATCATTACCGCCCATTTGGGCAATGGCAGCAGTCTTGCCGCGATCGAATACGGGAAAGTTATAGATACGTCGATGGGATTTACTCCTTTGCAGGGCGTTATGATGGGTTCAAGATGCGGCGACATAGATTCCGCCATTATTCCGTATCTTATAAATGCCAATAAAGAGCTGGCAGATCCCGAAGCTCTTAATGTCTTGTTGAATAAAAAGAGCGGATTGGTCGGAATATCGGGGCTTTCGGCAGACATGAGGACTATAGTTAAAGCCGTTGCGGCAGGAAATAAAAAGGCAAAACTTGCCTTTGAAATGCTTTGCTACAGCGTAAAAAAATACATAAGTACTTATTTCGGTATTTTAAACGGAGCGGACGCTTTGGTTTTTACGGCAGGAATAGGAGAAAACTCCCCGTCTGTCAGAGAACATATATGCCGCAATCTTTCGGCTTTGGGCATAGAGATGGATATTGATAAAAATAATGAACCTTCCGGCGCCGAAAGGTTTGTTTCAACCGAAAATTCAAAGGTTAAAATAATGATAATACCCACTAATGAAGAATTGATGATAGCCCGTGAGTCAAAAAGGGTATTGACAAACGAATAGTCAACAATTTATAATTAGAATCTGTTTTTACAGGCCGGTTTATAACAGTATGAAGCAGTTAATTTTTAATACTTCGGATTTTATAAAATCCGATACGGTTGAGAGAAAAATAGGGAAGTTCGAAGTTGATATAGGTTATTCTTCGGAAATTGCCGTCAGTTTTAAGCTGATAAAAATTTCTGACGATAAAGTATATGTCAGCGGCGCGGTTGACGGGCATGCCGATATGGAATGCGCGCGCTGTCTTTGCGTTTACCGTCATCCTGTCGAGCTTTTTATAGAAGCAGAGATGGATTTTTTAAACGGCGAAGTCGATATTGACGAAGAGATCAGGCAGCGTATAATTCTTGATTTGCCCGTAAAGCCTTTATGCAATCAGGATTGTCTGGGGATTTGTCCGGAATGCGGCAAACATAATGCCGAAAACGATAAATGTTCCTGCAGCAGCAAAAATGACGAAGAATTTGCAAAAAACAGATGGGAAAGTTTATTTAAAAAAAACGGCAGGTAACAGGTAATAGGTAAAAGGTAATAATTGTTGAATTTCGGCGAAGCCGAAATCTAATTAACAGGTTTTCGCAAAGCGAAAACACCAAAACCTTTTACCTTTTACCTATTACCTGTTATCTGCCGTTAAAAAATGGAGGAAGTAAAATGCCAAACCCGAAAAGGAAACATACCCCTCATCGCAGGGATTGCAGAAGATCGGCAAATTTTAAATTGGACAATCCGAATTCCAGTAAATGCTCGAATTGCGGCGCTCCGAAAATGCCGCACAAAATATGTCCTGACTGCGGATTTTATAACGGAAAACTTATAATTCCGAAAAAAGTTAAAAAATCAGCGGCGCAAACTCAGGAACAAGAGGCTTCAAAATAATGATAATTGCTCTTGATGCAATGGGCGGCGATTTCGCACCTGCCTCAACTGTTGAGGGGGCGATTTTTGCCGCAAAAGAATCAAAACACAAAATATTGCTTGTCGGTCCTGAAAAAATAATTGCCGAAGAGATGCTGAAGTATCACAAAAAATACAATTTGCAGTCTTTAAACATTGAAATTGTAAACGCTACCGAAGTTATCGGTATGGATGAGCATCCGGCAAAAGCCGTCAGGCAAAAAAAAGATTCTTCATTGTCCGTATGCGCAAAACTTGTCGCTGCCGGAAAGGCCGACGCATGCGTTTCCTTAGGAAATTCCGGCGCGGCTATGGCTGCGGCGCTTTTTTATTTAAAAAGAATCGACGGCGTTTTAAGGCCTGCGATCTGTTCTCCTTTTCCGACAATAGACGGACAATGCATAATATCCGATTCAGGCGCAAATATGGACTGCAAACCGGAACATTTATTGCAGTTTGGGATAATGGCAAGTATATATTGTGAAAAAGTCTTCAGAACGGAAAAGCCCAGAGTAGGGATTGTTTCCGTAGGTGAAGAGCCGACTAAAGGAAATGAAGTTTCCCTTGCGACTTACGAAATGCTCAAAAAATCAGGGTTGAACTTTATAGGAAATATTGAAGGACGCGATATAAGCAGAGGCAAAGCCGATGTCGTAGTATGCGACGGTTTTGTCGGAAATGTAATTCTTAAATTCGGCGAAGGTCTTGCGGAGACAATGCTGAAACTTGTGAAAAAGGGATTTAAAAAGCATCCGATAGCATGGGCTTCGCTTCCTTTTTTATGGACGGCGCTGAGAGATTTGCGCAAGAAAGTGGATTACAGAGGATACGGCGGAGCGCCTTTATTGGGAGTCGACGGGGTTTGCATAATAGGACACGGAAGTTCAAACGGCACGGCCGTAATGAATGCCGTTCTCGCAGGCGCAAGAGCGGCCGAACATGATATAACCAAAGAAATAAAAGAGGCTCTTCAAAATACGAAGTTACAGTAAATAAAACTGCAAACGGTTAAAAAATGAATAAAAAAACAGGCGTAAAAATTTTGGGCACAGGTTCTTATTTTCCGAAGAAAGTTCTTACAAATGAAGATTTGGAAAAGATTGTTAACACTACAAACGAATGGATCACGACAAGGACCGGCATAAAAGAAAGACATATTGCCGAAAAAGACGAGGCGACTTCCGATTTGGCGTATCAGGCTTCTCTTGAAGCTTTAAAAGCGGCAAATATAACGGCTGAACAAATAGATTTGATTCTTGTCGCGACAGTCACTCCCGATATGTCTTTTCCTTCCACCGCGTGTGTGCTCCAGACAAAATTAGGTTTAACATCCGCTCCCGCATTTGATTTATCGGCCGCATGCAGCGGATTTATTTACGGTATTTCAATCGCGAAAGCTTTTATAGAATCCGGCGTTTATAAAAATATTCTTCTTGTGGGAGCGGAAGCTCTTACGAAGTTTACAGATTGGACTGACAGAAACACATGCGTTCTTTTCGGAGACGGCGCAGGCGCGATGATTTTGTCGGCATCCGAAGAAAATGACGACGTATTATCGGTGTTTTTGGGAGCTGACGGCTCATATGCCGATCTTCTTTCAATGCCCGGAGGCGGCTCGGCATGTCCAGCTACCGCAGAGAGCGTAAATGAAAAAAAGCATTTTATCCGGATGAAAGGAAAAGAAGTTTTTAAAGTCGCGGTTCTGAAAATGGCTCTTGCCGCCGGAAAGGCTCTTGAAATGGCAAATAAAAAAATTGAAGATATAAAGCTTTTTATACCTCATCAGGCAAATATGAGAATTATTGAGGCTGTAGCGGAAAAAATGGATGTTCTGATGGAAAGGGTTTTTGTAAATATTCACAAAACCGGAAATATATCCGCGGCAACAACCATAACGGCGCTTGACGAAGCCATAAAAATCGGAAAACTCAAAGCGGGCGACTTGGTTGAACTGGTAGCTTTCGGCGGAGGATTTACGTGGGGCGCCGCGGTAATACGGATTTAAAAAAATAAAATATAAAAAGTAAGAAAAGAGTCTTTTGTCGTTGTTATATTTTATATATTAGAAAGGGTTTTTATGAAAATAGCATTAATGTTTCCGGGACAAGGTTCCCAAACGGTTGGAATGGGGAAAGATCTTTACGATAAATATCCGAAAGCCAAAGAAGTGATCGATCAGGCTGGGGATGAACTTAAAAAGATTATTTTTGAAGGTCCCGAAGAAACTTTGAAAATGACAAAGTATACGCAGCCTGCGGTTTTTACGGTGAGTATGGCGGCTTTTGAAGTTTTAAAAGAAAATATAGATTTTTCTAAAAATGAATTTGCTGCCGCAGGGCATTCTTTGGGCGAATATTCCGCTCTTTGCGCCGCGGGATTTTTCAGTTTTAAAGACGGGCTGGCTATGGTAAAAGCCAGAGGCGAATATATACAAAAAGCTTCTGAAGAAAATCAGGGAACTATGGCCGCGGTTATTGGAATGGAAGAAGCGGCTGTACAAAACATATGTCTGCAGGCTTCGGCTGAGGGCGTCTGCGAACCTGTCAATTTTAATTCTCCCGGACAGATAGTTATCGCTGGAACAGTATCGGCCGTAAACAAAGCCGTTGAACTTGCGACGGCTGCAGGCGCAATGAAATGCGTGGTTTTAAACGTTTCCGGACCTTTTCATTCTTCACTTATGTCGTCGGCAGCCGATATGATGGCACAAGAACTTAAAAAGTATGGCTTTGCAGATCCGCAGTTCGGCGTTTACGCAAACTGCGACGCGGTCTTGACAAAAGACTCCGCAATTGTTAAAGATAAACTTGTAAGACAGATAAAAAGCGCGGTCAAATGGGATGAAAGCGTTAAAAATATTATAAGCGAAGGTTTTGATACGTTTATTGAAGTCGGCCCCGGCAAAGTTTTGGCCGGACTCTTAAAAAGAATAGACAGAACTAAAAAAGCTTTAAATATTGAAGACGGCGCTTCGCTGGAAAAAACGATAAAAGCAATCAGGACAGAGGCATAGATGCAGGGATGCAGAGAGGCAGAATAAAAACAAAAGACATTGCTTTGCATCTCCGCATCCTTGTATTATATAAAAAGTGTGGAGTTAAAAGACAGAAGGTGAGAAGATGGAATGTTGGGAAGGTGGGCAAAGACAAGGACAACGACAAAGAAGAAACGACCACAGCTCCTCTCAACTTCTCAGCTTCCCACCATCTCATCTTCCAAAAAGGAGATGTTATAAATGAAGCTTAAAGGAAAAACGGCGGTAATAACCGGTTCGGCGCAGGGGATAGGCAGAGCGATAGCGGAAGCTTTTGCGCAGGAAGGCGCTGATATCGTGATATCGGATATAAATGCCGAATTATCGCAGAAAACGGCAGACGAAATAAAGGCAAAATTCGGTATTGAAACTATAGCTGTCGCCGGAAATGTTGCAAAACTTGAAGAGTGCGAAAATCTTATAAAAGCCTCTCTTGACAAATTTTCTAAAATAGATATACTAGTGAACAATGCCGGCATAACAAAGGATAATCTCGTCCTGAGAATGAGCGATGCGGAATGGGATGCGGTTATAGCGGTCAATTTAAAAGGCGTGTTCAACTGTATCAAAGCGGCCTCAAAACCCATGCTTAAGCAGAGAGAAGGGAGAATAATAAATATTGCTTCCGTTGTCGGCGAGATGGGCAATGCCGGACAGATCAATTACTCGGCCTCAAAAGGCGGAGTGATAGCAATGACAAAAACCTGCGCGAAAGAGTTTGCTTCAAGAAATATTCTCGTTAACGCAATAGCTCCGGGATTTATACGCACGGCAATGACGGACGTATTGAGCGATGAAGCAAAAAAAGCGATGTCGGACATGATACCGCTCAAAAGGCTCGGCGAAGCTTCAGACATAGCAAAAGCCGCATTGTTTTTTGCAAGCGGTGATTCCTCATATATAACGGGACACGTTCTTTCGGTTAACGGCGGAATGTATATGTAAAGGCAGTGTGGAGTTTGGAGTGTGGAGAGTGAAGTGAACGGCAACGATGAAGGGCGGCAAAGTGAAAATAACGTAAAGCAGAGTTTAAAATACAAAATAAAAAACATTGAGGATTTGAATGTTATCAGAGTGTAGTTTTTAACTCCACTCTCCAAACTTCAAACTCCACGCTGTTTCTAAAAAAAGGGGGAAGTACAAAATGGCAGATATGGAAGCTAGAGTAAAAGAAATTATTGTTGAGCAGTTAGGCGTAGATCCGGCGGAAGTTGTGACAGGCGCGTCTTTTGTTAACGATTTAGGCGCGGATTCATTGGATACGGTTGAACTTGTAATGGCTTTCGAAGAAGAATTCGGCATTGAAATCCCGGACGAAGAAGCCGAAAAAATTCAGACTGTCGGAAATGCGGTTGAATATATAAAAGCCCACGCGGCGAAATAGATTTGACGGCAATCAATAAAGTAAATAATAATTAACAATTAGAACTTCAAGTCATGACAAGTTAAAGTCTGTCATGTTGAGCGCTGTTGAAACATCCGTCTTTAAATATTTAACGGCGGCTCTTTCGGCTTCACTCAGGATAAAAGATGGTTTTTAGAGATGTTCTTAATTTTTAAAGTTAACTGTAAATTGGTGTTTTAGGGCATTATAATGAAAAAAAGAATAGTAATAACAGGCATAGGAGTAGTGACTCCTATAGGCATAGGCAATGAAGAGTTTGCCAAAAGCCTGAGGGAAGGCAAATCGGGCGTTTCTAATCTTGAAACGTTCGACGTAAGCGCTTACTCCACAAAATTTGCCGCTACGGTCAAAAATTTTTCTCCGGAAGAATTTATTGATAAGAAAAAAGCAAGAAGAATGGCAAGATTTACGCAGCTTGGCATGGCCGCCGCAAAAATGGCCGTTGAAGATTCTAAACTTGATCTTTCAAAAGAAGACATGTCGAGGATCGGCGTTATTACCGGTACCGGAATCGGCGGTTTGGACGTGATCGAAGAGGAAACAGCGACTCTTTTGGCAAAAGGGCCGAAAAGAGTAAGCCCTTTTCTTATTCCGATGATCATTACAAATATGCTTCCCGGAGAAATAGCCATTCAATACGGCTTTACCGGCGTTAATTATGCGGTCACAAGCGCCTGCGCGTCCGGAAATCACGCAATGGGAGACGCTTTAAGAGCGCTTCGCTACGGCGATGCGGATATTATAATTTCCGGCGGATCCGAAGGCGCGATTACGCCTCTTGGCCTTGCCGGTTTTTGTTCAATTAAAGCTTTATCGCAGAGAAATGACGAACCGCAGAAAGCTTCAAGGCCTTTTGACAAAAACCGCGACGGTTTTGTTATGGGCGAAGGCGCGGCGATAATCGTTCTTGAAACTTTGGAACACGCATTAAACAGAGGCGCAAAAATATATGCCGAACTTGCAGGATACGGCGCGTCGGACGACGCGTATCATATGACGGCTCCTGAGCCGGAAGGCAAAGGCGCGGTTTTGGCAATGGAAAGAGCCATTGCCGACGCCGGAATTTCAAAAGAAGAAGTGGATTATATCAATGCCCACGGCACGTCTACGGAGTTTAACGATAAAACCGAAACTTTGGCCATAAAAAAAGTTTTCGGCGAAAGAGCGTATAAGATCCCGATATCTTCGACAAAATCAATGACCGGACATCTTTTAGGCGGAGCCGCGGCCGTGGAACTTGCGGCGATCGTTTTTTCAATGCAGGCGGGTTTCATTCATCCGACGATAAACTATGAAACGCAGGATCCGGAATGCGATTTGGATTATGTTCCCAATACCGCGAGAGATCAGCAGTTTTCCTGTGCGCTTTCCAATTCGCTTGGTTTCGGCGGGCATAATGGCGTTGTTATTATAAAAAAATATGTCAAATAGAAATTTTGAAGAACTTCAAAAGGTTATTGAATATGAATTCAATAACCTTGAAGTTTTAATAGCCGCTTTGACCCATAAGTCATGTGCGGCCGAATTTGGATTAAAAATATACAATGAGCGGATGGAATTTCTGGGAGACAGTATTCTATCCGCTATTGTTGCGGAAAGCCTCTACAACAGATATTCGGATGAGACTGAAGGAAAACTCTCCCAGTTAAAATCCCAAATAGTATCGTCCCAGAATTTAAGCGAGTGGGCAAAAGAAATTAAACTCGGCGATTTTGTTTTACTTGGCAAAAGCGAAGACACGATAGAATCAAGACAGAGAGAAGGTTTATTGTGCGACGTTTTTGAAGCGCTGGTTTGCGCAGTGTATTTGGACGGCGGTTTTGAAAACGCTAAAAAATTTGTTTTGAAGTTTCTTGATAAACAGCAGGATATCGTGATAACTGATTATAAAAGCAGGCTGCAGGAGGCCGTGCAGTCGGAATATAAAATTTTGCCGAAATATAAAATTTTAAGAGAGAGGGGACCCGACCACGACAAAAATTTTGAAGTGGCGGTTTACGTGAAAGATCAGCTTTTAGGCAAAGGCGTCGGGCATTCAAAAAAAGAAGCCCAGCAGGAAGCCGCGCTAAAGGCTTTGGAAAATATAAAAAAGACAGTGTGAAGTGTTGAACGTGAAGAGTGGAGTTGTCGTGTTTCGGCGAAGCCGAAACCTAATTAATAAGTTTTCGCGAAGCGAAAACACGGCAACTTCACACTCCAAACTTCAAATTCCACGCTTTTT
>JGI24702J35022_10002086_pt1 | contig 12334 bp, 5 predicted proteins | sample TergutTh196P4_FD_35022 | JGI IMG/M metagenome (IMG submission 35022)
AAAATGCGATTCCCCCCGCCTCACGAGCGCGATGCACTCGCGCGACGCCTCCCGGCGTCGCGGTTACTGTCCACACCCTCGCCTTGCGGCAGCGGGGTGAACAGTAACATGGTTACAGTGTTTTGGTATTTCAAAAACCATTCAGGAGAAGAAAGCAAAACGCTTTCTTGTGGGAGGCCTTACGAATTGTCACCATCTGTAAGCGACGCCCATTGAAGTTATTATAACAGACAAAAACATAAAAAGCCAGAACTTTTACGTAAATTATTTAAATATCACGTAAAAATACAGTTAATTGTGAAAATTTAACGTTTTCCATGTATAATGGCGTCAATCAAATGATTATAACGCCTTATCATATATTGGTTTAGGTGAATTTATTTGCTGCTCACGAGATTATTGAAAAGATGTAGTATTGTTGATTTTGACAAATCCCAAATTATTTTGGAAGAAGGTATTGACAAATATGTGAGTGATAGTTATGATTGTGTTATCATTACCGATAACGCTAACGGAAAACGGAGTATTTTTTCACGACAATTGCGTTCACAAATGGCGCTTTTGCTTTATTTTTAGCGTTATTCTCCATAATTCCCTCGGCGGAAGACCGGGTAAGAAGGTTGATGTATGGCAGTTGAACTGTTTCGAATGGAAAACATCAGTAAATCGTTCCCAGGCGTCAAGGCGCTTGACGATGTGTCTTTCTCTGTCAACAAGGGCGAAGTCCACGGCTTGGTGGGCGAAAACGGAGCGGGTAAATCCACCCTTATGAAAATCATGAGCGGCGTTTTTCATGCTGATGAAGGTGAAATTTACATTGAAAATGAAAAGGTGACAATAGATTCTCCAAAAAAGGCGCATGACCTCGGTATCAGCATCATTTATCAGGAATTCACTCTTTGCCCTCACCTGTCTGTAGCGGACAACATTTTCATTGGCCGTCCTAAAATGAAAGGCCCGCTTATCAGCGACAAAGAGATGCATATAGAGGCGAAAAAGGTCCTGGATGACTTGGGCATCAACATAAACACATACACTTTGGCGCAATCCCTGAGCGTAGCTCAGCAACAGATGATAGAAATAGCGAAGGCGATTTCATATAATTCCAGGATTCTGGTTCTTGACGAGCCGTCAGCCACTTTAACCGAACATGAAATTGAGCAGTTATTTGGGATAATCAGAGCACTGCAAAAAAAAGACGTAGGCATGGTATATATTTCGCACAGAATTGAGGAACTTAACCATATATGCGAGCGTGTCACCGTTTTACGCGACGGTCGTTACATAGGTACCAGATACATAAAGGACATCACTCTGGACGGATTAGTTAAAATGATCGTCGGACGCCCGCTTGAGAATAAGTTTCCGCAGTACGAACGTACGATTGGGGATGTTGTTATGGAGGTGCGAAATGTCCGCCGGCTCGATAAAGCCAATGCAAGGAGGTATAAGTGCAACATTGATTATTTTAACGTCCGCAGAGGCGAAATATTGGGCATCGCGGGGCTTGTCGGCTCTGGCAGGACGGAAATCATGCGCTGTATCTTCGGCGCAGATCGGTCGGAATCCACAGAGCTATATATTGAAGGCAAAAAAATCAGCATACACTCGCCAAAACAGGCTATTTCCAATAAAATCGGCTATGCGACTGAAGACAGAAAAAAGGACGGGCTGGCGCTTGGACTTGAAGTGCAGTACAACATAAACATGGCGCATCTATCGCAAATCACTAAATATTTATTCGTCAATGATAAGGAAGCCAGACGAAACGCGGACGAATACCGTAAGAAGCTGTCCATCAAAACGCCCAGCTTACGCCAATTCTGCAGGAACCTCTCAGGAGGCAACCAACAGAAAGTCGTTTTAGCGAAATGGTTGTGCAACAATGTCCGCGTGCTCATCCTTGACGAACCGACACGCGGTATAGACGTTGGCGCGAAATTTGAAGTATATGAGTTGATGAACCATCTTAGCGATCAGGGTGTGGCGATTATTATGATCTCTTCAGAGATGCCGGAGATCCTGGGCATGAGCGACCGTATTCTTGTGATACATGAAGGACAGATAAACGGAGAGTTGAACGCAAAGGAGACGACCCAGGAAGAACTTCTCTATCTGTCCGCCGGCTATAATAAGCTTGAAAGTAGCGTAAAATAAACAATCAACGCCGCTCAAACGTCACGCGAAGATCAGGAATAGCCTGAAGATCAGGAATAGCCTGAAGATCAGGAATAGCCTGAAGATCAGGAATAGCCTGAAGATCAGGAATAGTCGGAAGATCAGGAATAGTCTTAAGGACAGCTTTTTTCAGGCAAGGTGTGACCAGTAACCGGGAAGGGAGAATACAATGGGAAACAATACAAACAATGAAAGGATGGTTACTGAAGGAGAATTAAGCCTGCCTGTGCCAGGATCGGGATTAAAAGACTCAAAATTCAGCAATCTCAGCGTCGCCACCAAAAAAGCCTTTATTGCGAGCGCTATCTTCATTTTGCTTTTTATAGCTTTTTCTTTGATGCGGCCTAAAACTTTTCCCACGATGAATAACCTGATAAACCTCGCACAGCAGATAGTGACGTATTCAATCATAGGTTTCGGTCTCACGTTTTGTCTCGTATGCGGCGGCACTGATCTTTCCGCCGGCGCCTCCGGGGCGCTTTGCGGTATCGTTTTACTTTGGCTGATAAGAGCCGGAGCGCCAATATGGTTGAGCATTGTGGCTTGTATGGGGATCGGCTTATTGACGGGTATACTGAATGGATTCTCTATAGAGATACTCGGGGTCGTGCCGTTTATAGCGACGCTTGGCACACAGTGGCTCTATAGGGGTATGGCAAACGTCTTTGTTAACGGCAACCCAATATATACGGTCGACGCTATAGCTGATGAAGCGCAGAGAAATCAGTTTTATATGTTTGGAGGCGGGCGTGTATCGGAATCGTTCCCGATCCCTTACAGCGTTTTCGTTACTGTCATATATGGCGTTATACTGGCTATAGTGCTTGCGAAAACCAGAGTAGGCCGCCAGATATACGCCTGCGGTTCGAATCTCGAAGCTGCGAAGCTTTCCGGCATCAACGCCGTGGGTACACGCATGTTCGCATACTGCATCAGCGGCTTGTCCGCCGCGGTCTGCGGCGTACTTGTCACTTCCCGTCTCGCGTCGGCGCAACCGTATGCTCTTAACGGCGTCGAGCTTCAGGCTATTGCCGCCGGGGTACTGGGAGGAGTCAGCAATAACGGCGGCGAGGGCACCATTGTGAATGCGTTTATAGGCGCCCTTGTTATGGGAACTCTTAACAACGGATTGACCCTGGTGGGGGTCAATTCTTTTTGGCAAATGGCTATTGTTGGCTTCATCCTCGTGGGCGCCTGCGCGATTGACGCGTACCGCCATCGCAGAACTACTACATAATTAAAAAATTAGTGACTGTCGGATGGAAACGCAAAACGCCTTCTTATGGCAGCCCGCCTGAACAGTCACAATATAAAACTATCGGGAGGAAAAAACAATGAAACTGAAAAAAAGCGTAACCCTACTTCTCTGCGTACTTATTACCACAGCACTCCTTGCCGCGTGTGGCGGCAGCACACCAACGACAAGCCCGCCCACTGAGGCCGCTGCCACAACGACAAGCCCATCCACTGAGGCCGCCACCACAACAACAAGTCCACCCACCGAGGCTGCCGCTACCACAGCAGCAACAACCCCATCGACGGCGCCTGAAGCGACTGAGCCCGCTCCTACCGAGGCACAGGTCGTTGAAGCCGGAGCCCCAACTGTCTATGTTGTTATTAAAGCTATGGGAAATGCGTACTGGGGAATTCTTCAAGCCGGCGCCATCGATGCGGGCAAGGATCTTGGCGTCAATGTAATCATCACCGGCATTCCGGATGAACAAAGAATCGAGGATCAGATTACTCTGTTACAAAACGCCGTTTCCGCCCGGGCTGACGCTGTTCTGATTGCGGTTGCCGACAGTAAAGCTGAAGCCCCTGAAGTGGAAAGAGCTTATGACACCGGAATCCCAATTATTCTCGTCGACACAATGGCGGAAACGCAAAAGTATACCGCCGCGTTTGTCACTGACAACTATGCTGCCGGCGAAGCTGCCGCAAAGGAAATGCTTCGCTTGCTTAGTGAAAAAGGTATTCCGGAAACTCAGAGCGGCACGATCGCTGTGCAAATCGGATCCGCTGGTTCCCAGACCATTATCGACCGTGACGCAGGGTTCAAGGACTACTGGGATGCCAATGCCCCCGAGGCTTGGGTAGTTATGTGGGATAAGCTTCAGGTCAACGACGGCAATATCGAAAAGGCAGTGTCCATCGGTCAGAACGTGCTGACTTCTGAGCCTGAATTGATTGCCATGTTCGCCCCTAATAACGGTTCAACAGTCGGATTCGTGACGGCGCTCGCCGAGGCTAACCGCACCGACGTCGTTATGGTCGGTTTCGACTTCTCGCCAGAGATGGAAGGCTTAATCCGCGGTGGTCAGTTCACTGTTTCAACAATGCTGCAAAATCAGTACTTCATGGGCTATAACGGCGTAGCTGCAGCTTTGGATATTATAAACGGCGGGTCTGTGCCTAAGGATAATGATACTGGTCTTACAGTCGTCAACGCATCGAATGTCGATGACCCGGAAGTTATAAAGGCGGCTTACGGAGGAAGAGGATAACCGTTACCATCTAAATTGAAAAATGCGAAAAGGCCTCATCTTACAGCTGTTCAGCACTTTGATCTCTGAAAGGCGTTTGTTGAGGCCTTTTTTATCAATGTTTGAAAGGTTCTAAATGAATAGTTCACAATGGTCACTTTTTAAAGCTGTTCTAAGCGGTGAGAATAAGCGTCCGCCAGTCGGTATAATTGTCGACAGCCCGTGGATACCGGGATATTGCGGAATGGACTTTATAGATTTCTATGCACGTCCGGACGAATGGTTCAATGCATATTTGAAAATCAAATCCGATTTCCCCGACATACTTTTTTTACCTGACTGGTGGTTGGAATACGGCATGTCAGCTGAGCCATCCGGCTTTGGCTGCAGGATCAGTTTTTATGGCGATAACCTTCCTGTCGTACACCACATTATAAACTCAACAGACGATATTGACATAATAGATACGCTTACCGCTCCCGACCCCCGCAAAGATGGATTGATGCCGATTCTCCTCAATTTGCAGCGCTACATAAAACCACGATTGGAACAAATCGGCGAGGAGATCAACATCGTCAGCGCCAGAGGCCCTCTTACCATTGCTTCACACTTGTTCGCGCTCACTGAGATGCTGCTGTGCGCTAAACTTGAGCCTGAAGCATTGCACAGACTGCTAAAAAAAACTACCAGGCTTTGTATAGATTGGCTCACTGCGCAACTGGATAACGTGCGAACCGCCAGCGGAATACTGGTGCTGGACGATGTGACCGGATTCTTCGGCAAAGACGATTATGAGGAATTCGCGCACCCTTATCTCAAAGAGATTTTTTCCGCTTTCCCTGATTGCGTCCACATGCTCCACAATGACGCTGACAATGATGTATGTTTCCCGTATGTGGCGGATTTGGGCGTAGATGTGTTCAATTTCACCCACGGCAGGAATATCGGCGCGGTCCGCAAAATGGTGGGAGACAAGTTGACATTGTTAGGGAACGTTCCTCCTATGGCCTTGTGTGATCAGAACCCCAACGAGGTATTCAACCTTGCGGCTGACGTCATCGCCACCTATAAAAAGGCAAACAATGATAGTTTAGCCGGACTTATTTTGAGTCTGGGCGGAGGAGCGCCGATGGGCGCCACAAAGGAAAATATTGAAGCCATTGTCCGCGCTGCGAAAGAAGCGCAATAATTCTTAGGTATAGCTATTCACAACTCGCTTATCATTTTTACGTTAACCCCTGATCCCGACATTCTCTTTTATGAATGTTGTTGCTCTCGTCCATAAATCAAATGAGATTCTGAACCACATTCACATTACAATCTTTGCCTACGATGCTTACTGAGTTTTCAATATCATTAATAGCAATATGGGAATATCGGCCAGGGAGGTGATAGTAAGTATAGGAGGTTTTTTCACGGTTAACCGGGTTCCGAAAAAACTCGGCTGAAAAACGTCAACATGAAATGACGGAGAGGAACCCCAACCTCAGAACAAAAGAGGCAAGTATTCTACCAAGAAAGGAAGTATTTATTATGAAAAGAAGATTCATTGCTATTCTGTTGGCGCTAAGTATGTGCTCGTCGATGTTCATATTTGGCGGCGGCAGCGTCGCCGCCTCCGCCGGTCCGGTAGAATTTGCGCCGGAATGGACGCCGAAAGCGTATAACGATGCGTACAATGGCTCCGACATGTGGCTGAGATACGTCCCTGTGAGCAACGTCGCGCTACGAGACGCCTATAGGGGTGTAATTTCACAAGTACTTATCCCGGTGGACAAAGCCGCGAAACTCTACAAATACTCCGAAACAGAGGAGTTCATGAGTTTCTACGATTACGATACACCGGGGCTTAGGCAAGCTCTGGGCTCCGTGGAGAGAATCCCGGACACAACGCTACAGGCGATTCAGTTCGAGATGGAATACGCGCTTACAGGTATGCTGGGACATATACCTATCGGAATCGGCAATATCGATAGTCCGGATGCGGTCATAGCCAACTCCTTAATCATTGGTACGCCGGCTACCTCAGCTTTCATAAACGACCTGGGCCTCACCGCTGAACTGGCGGGCATAGGAGGCGAAGGCTTCTTGATCAAGTCTCTTACAGTCGCTGGAAAGCCCGTCACAGTAATCGCCGCCAATACCGAACTTGGAGCGCTCTACGGGGCGTTCGCGTTCATCCGCCTGATCCAGACGCAGGATTCGATAGTCGGTTTGGATATTTCCGACGCCCCCAAGCTGCAGTCCCGCAGGATACTCAGTTGGGAGCGCGAGCGCCTCTATGCCGGAAACGGCACATCGGGCGGAAACGCCAACGGACGCAACGGCGAAAGCGGCTTCATTTTCAACTTTGACCTTGGCATCCCGAGTTCCAGCGCGAACGGCAACAACGCGCACACATTGGGAACATACGACATAAACGATACCAACAGGCCGACAAAGACGCTGCCGGTCATCATTGACAGGTATGTGCTTGCCGCCCGTGCGCTGGCTTCCACGGGCATCAACGAGTTTAACCTGAACAACGTCAATATCACGCACAACTGGCTATCCGAGTGGGTCATCCGCCAAGAGGCGGCGTTGGCTGACCTGCTTCGGCCATACGGCATCAAAATAGCGCTTTCGGCAGGCTACCACAGCCCTAACGAGGTTGCGTGCAACCAGCCGGGACAGAATAACTTCACCCCGACCATTGCCGGCAACACTGTATGGGACGCCAGCATTGGGACCGCCTACAGGACTGCCCTTCCGAGAAACATTCCTGCTGACGCGACCACCAGGGTCCTGGGTACCGGAACAAACGGCGCCGTCCGGGGCGGCGACTTCAACTCCACTACTCCGTTGGGAGATGAGTACGCCCATTGGTGGCTGGCTAAGACCAATCAAATACGCAGGATCGTACCTGATTTCGTCGGGTGGACGATGAAGGCGGCCTCCGAAGGGCAACCCGGCCCGCCCCTGCACAACGATACGCATACGACAGGCAGCATGCTTATGGGCAGATACCTGGCGGAAGCAAATGGCGGCCCGGCTACGCTGACCTGGCGCTCTTTCGTGTATGACGCTGAAATGGATCACGACCGGCTCAATAGAGCGTACTTGAGCTTCTATGACGGCGACGACGCAGCCGTTTATCCCGACCATATCCTTATACAGAATAAGAATGGCCCGCTGGACTTCCAGTCCCGCGAGATTTCGCACCCCATGTTCGGAAGAATGAAGAACACCAACCAAGTGGTCGAAGTGCAGGTAACCATGGAATATCTTGGGTTTGGCACCTATATGACCTTCCTTGGCCCCCTGTGGGAGGAGTTCTTCAAGTTCGACACATATGCTGAAGGCCCAGGGACACTGGTCGGCGACATAGTTGACGGTAGCGCCCAGGGGCAGACGCGCACCGGCATGGTCGGCGTAAACAACCTGGGCAACTTTGAAAACCTTACCCGCAACGATTTCCTTCAGGCTAACACCTACTCATTCGGGCGCCAGACATGGGATTGGACTCTTGATTCGGCGAAAATCGCCGAAGAGTGGGCAAGGATGACCTGGAGCAATGACGACGAAGTTGTTGAGGCGATCGTCAACATGATGATGGGCTCCCGCGAGGCGGTTGTTGACGCTCAGAACACCCTCGGCCTCATGCACCAGCAAGGGCAGACGTGGGGCGGACACTATGCGCCCGGCTGGTGGGATTATCAGGCGGGCCAGGACGACTGGAGTCCGGTGTACTACAACCAGGCTATGAAAGACAGCATTGGCTTCCGCAGGACAGCTGCGGGGCGCGTCCTGGATCACCTGCCCGCGCCTACGCCCGGCGCCATCGAAGAGAAGCTCTTCCCGCTCGCCAACCAGTTGTTTGACGAGAACAGGATCATGATCGAGGACATCAATACGATCCCCGAAGAACTCCTGCTAATGTTCCACAATGTCTCGTGGGATCACGTAATGAAAAACGGCAGAACCCTATATGAAGAGCTTTGCTACAGGCAACAGCGCGGCGTGCAGTTTGCGACGTGGGCAAGGGAAAACTGGGACTCCCTCGAGGGCAAAGTCGATTCATACCGCTGGAACGCCGTCAAAACGCTGTTAGCCCAACAAGAGCTTGATATGGCGAAATGGCGCGATACCGGCATAGAGTACTGGTCGAAAGTTTCCGGGCGCGACATTCCTAAAGGGGAAGCCCCTCTGTCCATCGAAATAGAGGTTGCGGGACAGAGGTATGGCGATTTCGATACAGGCTGGTCCCTCAATTCGTACCAGGCTTCAAACGGCCAGAGCATCGCCACGATTCAAAGCGGCGGGTTGTCGACCGCCGGGTTGCAGGCGGCAACGCGCAACTACATCATCAATGTCCCGCAGGGGACCCAGGTTCCGACTATCGACGCAGTCTTCCCATTCAACGAGGACGCAAAGGTAGATATCATTAAGCAAGCGGGATCCGTGGGCGACACGGCGATCGTTAAAGTGACGCTCGACGATGTCTATGACAAGCACATTTGGGATCGTTCCACCCAGTGGGGCAGCATAGTCCAAAACTACACATTCGAGTTCCGCTACGCTAATACGCTCAGCGATATCACGGTGCGCGGCATTTCAATCGACTCGTTTGATCCTGAAAAGACCGCCTATACGGTGTACGCTGATTCCGCGAAGGACAACGTTGTGGAAGCGGTTGCGTTTGATCCCGCCGCCACAGTATCCTACTCGAATTCCGGCGCCACGACGACCATCACCGTCAGCACGGCGGGCGAAGCCGACAAGGTTTACACCGTCAATGTGCTCCCAGCAAACGCGTTCTTCAGGGACGATTTCGAAGCGGGCGTATTGGCCCCGAACTGGTCATGGATCAACGAAGCCCCGGCGAATTGGAATCTAAGCGGAGGTTCGATGAACATAACCACGGCTATTGGGAATTACAGCGGCGCCACCCGCACAGCTGAAAACATCCTGTTGACCGACGCTCCTGAAGGCAACTGGAGGATTGAATCGAAGATAGATATGTCCAGGGCCCCGATGCGCAACTCGGAATCCGTGGGTATCATCGTATGGTGGGATCAGAGCAACTACTGGACCTTGCGTTGGCAGCTGATAGGATCGACGCGCACATCAGTGCAAGGGACGCACGGCCTTAATTTCGACCGCACCCAGGCGAACACGGCTACCACAAAGCAAGTTGCGCTCAACGACATAAGCTCCAGGGCTGCGGGCGAGAACAAGGATCTGATCTGGCTGATGATCGAGAAGAGAGGCACAGATTATATAGCGTACTTCTCGAACAACGGCAATGACTGGAAGCCCATCAGGATAGATGGGAGCAATAACCGGCCTACGCTGGCAACTCACAATGCCGCCGGCATTCCCAAGGTCGGGCTGCTCACCATGCAAACGTCCGGTACTGCCACCAATCCGACTGAAAACATGGTCGCTCAGTATGACTACTTCCAGATCACACAACTTGGCGACAACATCGAAGCGTACGAGAAAGATGCGGCTGTCACGGTGCAGGTCGTTCCCGAAACTGGCGGAATAGTCGCAGGCGTAGGCGCCGAGATCGTCGGAGAGGCCGTAATGGAATACGTTGTCGGCGAATATGTCACCTATGAAGCCATAGCCGAAAATGGTTACGAGTTCGCGGCCTGGGCGATAAACGGCTCAGTAGTGACCAATACCGCCGTCTTTACTTTCGCCGCTGAAGACGGGATGTATGTTGAGGCGTTGTTCAACTACACCGGAGCTGACGCAGTATACGTAGAAGTGACGGTAGATCCCGAAGGCGCCGCTGCTGTTGCCGGCGATAGCCAAGGCGGGCTGGCGGCGTTCGCCCCCGGTGAATGGGCAAAGCTGAAGATCATTGACATCGCCGAGTACTACGAGTTCATCGGATGGTTCATTGATGGCGAGCTTGTGTCCGCGCAACCGGAGTTACAGATACAAGTCAATGAAGACCTGAACATAGTCGCGCAGTTCGGCAAAGTTGTGGTATCGGTAATACCGTCCGCCGTTGTGGAGAAGCAAAATGGCAACAAGAACCTCCTGACGATAACTATTACCGCTGCTTACGCAGACGGAACGACGGCAGTAGTTGCCCAGGATACGTTCGTGATCGACAACAACGCTGCGGGCGCCTACGCCGTGAAAGCAGACAAAATCGGTGTTTACGCCCCAAGCGACTACTTGGTCTATGTAAATACCAAGGGTAACATTCAGGTGCGCGAAATCTACATTGTAAATTAGCAACTTACGGCCCAGGAACTGCAATAAAAAGCGAGTTGCTAAAGCCGGAAGTTGCTAATCGCCGCGCGAGAGCGCGGTGCGAGCGCCTCGCGCTCGTGAGGCGAGGGGAACCGCGCTTCGCCGAGCCGACTTGGATTGCGGGCGAAGCCCGTTTTGGAACTTACGGCCCAGGAACTGCAATAAAAAGCGAGTTGCTAAAGCCGGAAGATGACGCATAATTGAATACGATAGCGAAGGATAAGTAGAGAACAAGTCGGCAAACAAAGCCATTTGTGGGCATACAAGGCGAGCAGCGCATCCTTCGCTATCATTATTACCCGTGTGCGTCTAAAACTGGGAATCCGCGCGGTTTGTGGCCACGGACACACTTTACAATGACGGTGACGTCATGGAATATCAGGTAGGGGGTGAGAGCGGGAAGAATCTGAGGATGGTTAACCGCGTTCCGGGAAAAACGCGGCTGAAAAACGCCGTTTGCGCGGCGGCGGGCCTCTCTGCTCAGAATACAGAGACGTTTGACCACGTTGCACGAAAGCAACGCGGCTGAAAAAAGAGACGCGAGACTCCAAAACAAACCTCGCAGAACCAATTGACATCATACTATCAATAATCATTAAGGAGATCAGGTATGAATAGAAAAACAAAATCCATATTACTGACGGCGCTGCTTGCGGCGCTTGCGGTGACGCTCGCCATGGCGCTGATAGTCGTCGGCGCGGCGGCGGAGCCGCTTGAGGCGGACTATATTTCAATCACAGCTGTGGAAAACAGCGCAATTGTCGACGTGGTTGTCCCGGTCGGACACCTCGAAGCAGGGGAGGTAAGCTTCCTGGTGTACAAGAACGGCGACGCCGACGAGGACGTGGAGTACGTTAACCAGTACGCGACGGACGGCGCGCTCGCCGTCACCTTCCCCGCCCAAGAGCCGATCGTGGTCTATGACGAACTGCTCGTGCAGATCGGCGGCGGCGGGCTGGACGCCCCGATCTACAAAGTATTCTACATGACGAACAAGACCGCCTTGCAAGCGGCGGTAGACGCAGCCGAAGATGCGGAATACAACTGGGAAGACTACACGCTGGAGTCCTACGCCGCATTTGAGGAAGCCTTGGAGCACGCTAAGGAAGTGCTGGAATCCGATAGGTACAGCCAGTATGACGTTGACGCAGCCGAGGATGCGCTGGCGGCGGCCATAGAAGCGCTGGAGGCCAAGAAGCTCGTTGGAGCGACAGTCAATGCGTCCGTGCTGAAAGTGGCCGGCAACACGAACGAGCTGACGATCACGGTCACCGAGCTCTTCTGCAACGGGACCGAAGAGGTGCTCGAACCCGTGACGTTCGTCATCAACAACAACGCCATCGGCACGTACGACGTGCACGGCTACCGTGTGTACGTCGACACCAAAGGCAACATACAGGTGCGCGAGATCTACATAACCA
>JGI24702J35022_10002088_pt1 | contig 12331 bp, 14 predicted proteins | sample TergutTh196P4_FD_35022 | JGI IMG/M metagenome (IMG submission 35022)
CTCGGCATTTTCTCGCCTAAAGGCTACGAAAATGCGGTTTTTAAGGTGGTCTGTCCATAATGTGTCTACATTATGGACAGACTCTAATTATAGATGCTTGCCGATAATCCGGTCAACATCGACGACGAAGTTGCAACTGTTCCAAAAACAAAGAAACAGCCGGAAATTGGCACCAGAGGCTATCTGAACTAAGAACGGATAATAGATACGAAAAAATTAACAAATGAGGCACAGCGCATGAAATTCTACCGTATTTCCCCTTTGTTCTGGGCGCTGTCAAGCGCGACTGCGACAAATATGATTATCCCTCTCACAACCGTGTAGAAATACATATTGGCTTGAGCCATAACAAGGCCATTTTCTATAGTCATAATGACAAGTACACCCAGGAAAGCTCCCGGAAATGCGCTGCCCTTGCCGCCAAACAGGCTTATTCCACCAAGAACCGCCGCGCTTATTATGATGAACTCCTGACCTATTGCAAATGTCGGAGGAATGGCCCCAATTTGCGCTCCTGACAAAAGACCGGAAAGCCCTACAAGGGCCCCGCATATCACATAGCTGAGAAAAACATTGCGTTGAACTTTAATACCCATCATCCTGGCCCCGTGCTTGTTATTCCCAATTGCAAAAAGATGCCGCCCAAAAGTTGTATATGAAAGCACCAACTGGCAAGCAATAAGAATTATCGCCATAATTACAACGATGGAAGGGATACCAAGTATTTTTTCACGGGCAAAGAACAACGCAACATCATTTTTAAAGAAAACGACTTTTATCCCAACCAAAGCTATTGTAAGCCCCCGGAGGATAAACATTACCGCTAAAGTTACAATGAGCGGCGTCATATTAAGTTTTGCTATAAGAAAACCGTTAATCGAGCCGATTACAGCGCCGCACAACATGGAAAAAAATATGGCGCCAACAATACCCGCGCCTATTTCAGTAAATTGCGTTGTCACGATGGATGTCATAAAGATAACCGCGCCCATGGAAATGTCGATGCCGCCGGTTAACAGGACAAATGAGAGTCCGCAGGCTGCGATACAGGAAGTTGTTGTCTGCTTCAACAAATTAATAAAATTGGCGCCTGTAAGAAAATTCTTGTTAAAACGCGAAAAAACAAGCACCAAAACGATAAACACAATGTAGAGACCGAATTTATAAAAGTACTCAACAAGCCATTCCTGAACTAATCTTTTTTTTATGGGCCGATGCTGTTTAACAATTTGTTTTCCGGTGTTTCCCGCGTCCATATACCACCTATCCTATTTCTCGCCGATGGCCAAGCGCATGAGTTTTTCCTGGGAGAAATCCCCTCGCTCAAGTTCACCTGTAATTTTTCCATGACTCATAACGATAATACTGTCACAGATACCCATAAGCTCTTCCATTTCAGAAGAAATAAACAGAATTGCCGACCCTTCGCTGGCAAGGTTGTTTATATGTGTATAGATTTCGTATTTTGCCCCAACATCTACCCCCCGTGTAGGTTCATCGAGTATAAAAACTTTTGGGGCAACCATGAGCCATTTTCCTATAACAGTTTTTTGCTGATTCCCGCCTGACAGGGAACCTGTGGCCTGTTTATCCAGGCTGAATGTTTTTATTTGCAGCTTGTCTTGTATTTTTACACTATGCGAGTATGCCATGTTTCGGTTAAGCACGTTAAAACGAGACTTCATATTGTCCATGTTGGCAAGAATAAGGTTTTCAAATACGCTCTTGGGCAGTAAAAGACCGTCATCACGACGATTTTCCGTAAGGTATGCAACACCGTCCTGTATCCATTTTCTGGAAGAACGGTTTTTCTTTAAGACTCCGTTCATTGTGATGGTACCGGAATCCGCCTTGTCAACACCAAACAGGATATTTGCAAGCTCGCTCCGGCCCGCTCCCATTAGGCCAAACATACCAACAATTTTATTTGCCCTGAGGTTAAAAGAGATAGAATCAACGACGCCGTCTTTCGTAACCTCCTTTACCGAAAAGAGTTCCTCTCCGGATTTTTTATCGACATAGGGGTAGAGATTGGACATTTCACGTCCGACCATGTTCTTTATAATGGTATCTTTTGTTATATTGACGGTTTTTTTCTGTTCCATAATTACCTGGCCGTCCCGCAGTACAACAATTTCGTCACATAACTTGAGTACGTCATCCAGGGCGTGAGAAATATATATCATGGAGACACCATTTACCGAAAGATCATGAATTATTGAAAACAACGCCTCTTTTTCATGGTTTGAAAGGGAAGTTGTAGGTTCATCAAATATGACAATTTTGGCTTTTTTGGAGATAGCTTTTGCTATTTCTACCATTTGACGAATACCCATAGGCATATCCCGTATCAGCGATCGGGGATTAACCTTGACATTCAGGGTTTCCAGTATTTTTTTTGATTCCTCGTAAAGCTTCGAAAAAGAGACAAACCCCAATTTCTTGCCAAAATCGTTATCAATGAATATATTTTCAGCGATACTCAGATTGGTGAAAAGGTTTAGTTCCTGCTGTATAAATGCGATTCCTGATTTTTGGGCATCTTCGGGATTTTTGGGCCGGTATGCCTTTCCAAACAGATCCATACTGCCGCTGCTGGCAGGGAAGACTCCTCCTATGATATTCATAAGCGTGGATTTTCCCGAACCGTTTTCACCGACAAGCCCAAGAATTTTTTTATCATCAAGCCGAAAACTTACGTTTTTAAGGACTTCAACGCCAAAAAAATCCTTGTATACATTTTTTAATTGCAAAACGCTCTGTTCCATTTTGCCGTTCCTCTATTACGCCTGTCTACTGCTAAACACGCCATACACACTAACAACAAGGATCAAAAGACCCTTGCAGACGTTAATAAAGTACCAATCTAACTTCATTAAATTCAGGCTATTGCTTAATGTAACCATGAAAATCGCGGCAATCACCGTCCCTGCCAAATTACCCTTGCCTCCGCTTACCGCAGTTCCTCCTACAACGACTGCCCCCACAATATCCATTAACATATCCTTGCCAAGCTGCGGAATGCCTGCGCCCAGCCGCGCTGTCATGATAATTGAAGCAAGGGAAGACAAAAATCCGCAATAGACAAAAATTGAGAATATGGTAACCCGCACCGGAATGCCGGAAATTGCGGCTGTTTTCTGGTTAACGCCGATGGCGATAACCCGCCTTCCGTATATTGTTTTATTTAACAAAAAGCCGGATATAAAAACAACCAATACAGTAATAAAAAATGAAAACGGAATGCCGGCAATCGACCCCTGGGCTATCATATTAAAGCCATTGGGTATACCGCCTATGGACTTGCTTTGGGTTAAGGTAAGGGCAATTCCCGTAAAAATGAGCTGTGTCACCATGGTCCCGATAAATGAGGGCATATGGAGGTATGCCACGCAAAACCCGTTTAACGCCCCGATAATAATTCCGGTGAGGAGCATCGCCAACACTGCCAAAATAATAAAACCGAAACTGTNGTTGTATTTCATAATCATGGCGCCCAACATACTGGCAAGCGGCAGTACNCCGGTCACTGAAAAATCAATACTGGCGTTGATAAAAATAAAAGTCATGCCGCAGGAAAGGATAATAAGGTCAGAAGCCTGGACTACGATATTGAACAGATTCGCCGGTCTTGAAAAACGCGGCACTAAAAACAATGAAATAATAAAGAATACAATAAAAAAAACAACCGCCGGAGTTTCCTTAAGCCAACGTACAAGGCTCTTCGAAAAACCTGCTTTCTTTTGGATATTTATCACTGTCATTTCCCTGCTGGACGCATATCCGTCCATTAGGGCAAAACTGCCCCAATGGACGGGCTGCCATTAAAAACCGTGTTAATTTCCGCTTTTGAATCCTTGATAGCCGTAAGTCATTGGAGCTGTCTGGGCGAAATTCTCAAATGTAATGAGGAAACCGGGATCTGCAACAGGAGTGGTATATTTTCCGGGGTTCCCGGTAGCATAGGCATACGCTGCCAACACCGCCTGGTATCCGATCTCAAGGGTGTTCATACCAAAACAGAATTCGACATAACCGTCATTCATTGATTTGAGGGAAAGAGAATTGCCGGAATAGGGCATCACTATCACGTGGTTGGGCTGCCCGATTTTTACCCAGCGGTTGCCTGCTTCAAGAGCCTGGATTGTTGGGGCAAGAAGCACGTCCGAGTGCATAAAAATACAGTTAATATCAGGGTTTGCCTGAAGCGCGTTGGTGACACCGGCCAGGGCCCTTTCCTGATTCCATTCAGTGGGGACTGCCTGTACGCGCTGCACTATATCGGCATTGGCGCCCATTACTTCCTCGAAGCCCCTGGTACGTTTAAGTACATTGGCGTCGGTAAGGCTTCCTACAAGCTCCAGTACTTTAAGCTGCATATTGTTTTTCCTGGCATAATCGACCATCCAGGCCCAACCGTTTCTTGACAAGCCGAAATCATCGGTGTACATGCCCCAGGAAACCTGGGCGCCGGGAGAACTATCAACCGGCCTATCGGAGTATACAAATGGAATTTTCTTGTCGTTGCACAGCTTAATGGACTGCTTAATCGCTTCCTGATCAACGTATACACAAACAATCGCGTTAACGCCGGCAGTCACCATATCCTGGATCTGCTTTGCCTGTAGAACCGCATCGCCCTGGCATATCTGCATATCCACCGTGACTTTTGATCCCAATTCGGCTATGGCTCTGTCTAAACCGGTTTTCATACCCACCCAGTACGGGTCGTCCAGGTTATCCAGGGAAATCCCGATATTTATGGCACCGCTTCCGGAAGAATCTTTTTTGCCCCCTCCAAACACAAAAGAACATGCTATGCATATAATCAATACAGACAGCAAAAACTTTTTCATAAAAACCTCCTGATTGCGAATAAAAATTTGACCATCAGAAAATGCTTGTTTTCAAATGGCATTCATTGCCTCGGCGAGAATTGGCAGCACTGTACAGTACGCTTTCTCGTCAAGATCTTCACTAACCTGCAGCATAAAAGGTTTACCTGCGGCTTTTGTACGCAGAACCCGCACATATTCCTGTATCACCTCCTTTGTTTTTAATGCTAAATTTGCAGGGAAGTTCGGTAAAATGACTTTGTTTGGAAATGAAATACAGGCATCCTCATAATCAAGATCCCCGCTTATCAACGGATCGGAAACCGATTCAAGCACATCAATACCCGATTCGTTTATCAAGGCGGAGAGTGCCTTAATCTTCCCGTCAAAGTGCACAACAACTGTCTTGCCGGCCTGGTGTGCAAGACGCGTGTTTTTTTGATAGCCTGGCAGAAGGTATTTTTCAAAGGCATTCGGCGGCGTCATATCTGCCGTCACATTGTCCGGCATCCAGAGAATATCCGCTTTACTCTCAAGAACCCTCTCAATCTGTTCGTCAGCACGCTTTTGCATGGAAGACATTAGTTCAAGAACAGGATCCGGATCGGTGTAAAGATCCATAAGAAATTGTTCGGCCCCGGCAAGCTCTATCATGATTTTCTGATATGGATTCCGGTCAAGCCGTCCAAGAACGACACCGTCATCGCCAATAGTTTCGCAGCGGTGTAAAAAATGTTTTTCATTGCTCTTAATAACAGTGTTATCCACGATATACTTAATAATTTTGTAATCTTCCAGGCTGGTTATGTAATATTTGGATATGTGCTCGCTTCCGTCACCCAAAGAAGTCTCGACTTCGGCATATACTTCACCGATCGGCGTTTTGTAACTCCTGCGTTCTTTCCGTACTCCGTGCTCGAAGTAGAACTGTATGTTTATATCCGTTTCCCTGACTTCGGAAATAAATTCAGGAATAAGGTGCCACGGCGGGCCGATTTGGGTGGTAAGGGCAACATAGTCTATAATGCCCATTCCTTCGTTTCGGACATTGCGCTCCATATTTCCGCGCTTTAGATAGCGGGTATAAATTCCAAGCGCATGTTTATCGGGCAATTTGTTTTGATAAACACTCATCATGCGTTCATGTAAAGTCATGGCGTATCCTATCCGAAAGTTTTGTTGAAAAGTATCTGTGCCTCTTCCGGCGATGGAATTGATTCAACAACGCCCATCCTGGTGATAGATATGGACGCGGCGCATGAAGCATATTGGATTGCCTTGTCAATAGAATATCCTTTTACCATCGCTGCCATTAATGCACCCGAGAACACATCCCCCGCGCCTGTTGTATCTATGGGGTCTGCTTCAACTGCTTTAAAAAGCTGTCTTTTGTTTTTATCTACGAGAACGGCTCCGCCTTCCCCCAGGGTAATTATTGCTGCCTTGACTCCTTTATCAATAAACCATTCACCTGCGCGGAAAGCGTCGTCTACTGTTTTTATCTCAATACCGCTTAAAACTTTTGCTTCATGTTCATTCGGCTTGATGTATGTGATATAGGGGAACACGGATTCCGGCAGCCTGGCAGCGGGAGCGGGATCAAGCAATGTCGGTATGCCCATTTTACTGACTGCTTCAAGAGATTCCACTACCATACCCAGATCGCTCTCAAGCTGGAAACCTACAATGAAAGGGTCTTTTTCCTGTTTTACCCAATGGATGATTTCTGCCGTAGTAAGACGGGCGTTCGCGCCAAGGGCAATCATTATCGAATTACTGCCCTTTTCATCAACAAAGATCGTGCCTACGCTGGTGGGGGTTTCTGCATCCTGCATGATGGAAGGAGAATACATATTATGCTTTTTGTATAATTCAATTACTTCGTCAGCATAATGATCTGTCCCAATCTTGCAGATAAACCGGACATCTGCCCCAAGTTTCGCGGTGGTGACAGCCTGGTTTGAACCTTTGCCGCCAAAGGTTTGAAAAAACCTGTCTGCTATACGTGTTTCCCCAATTCCCGGGATTACCTTACCGATAAAAAAAAGCCCGACGCTGTAGCTGCCGACTATAACAACCTTGGATCCCATAAACACCTCCCTTAAAAATCGTCAAGCTTGTCCTCAAGCTGCTGCTTCATATCAAAGATTTTTTTTACCAGAGGAATGGCCGCACTGCCATCGAATTTTGGGTTATTTGCAAACATGGGCTGGGTATATTCTTCCCACGCGGCACGCCGGGGATCTTTTCCCAGGGCGGTAAAACTTTCGTCTATATCGTCACATTCATAAAGTAAAACAGAGAGATTTCCATAAATATACGCTATACACTCTTTCGCTCCGGCCTTCTGTAAAACATCAAGCTGTTCCTTCCAGTGATCCTTGTGCATGGTTTTATGTGCGTTAACGTATTCTTCAACGTACTCCGGTTTTAGTTCATTGATCATCATGTACCGTTTAGACATATTGACTCCATCCGCTTTGATTCCGGCAGCCGGGCAGTACCCATTTTGCAGTCTTTCAGGGTAATCCTTCTTCAATTATGGAAAATATGACATATAGTCATATAAAAATAATATATATGACCATATGTTTGTTGTCAATACTAAATAAGTCCATATTCTCAACTGTGTATGACTATTAGGATTGGAAATGACAAATCTTAGACAATTACTTGGGTCAAACATAAAAATACACAGAAAAGTACAAGGTCTATCGCAAGCTAAACTGGCTGAACGAGTTAACACGTCTACTAATTATATTTCTGCGATTGAGGCCGGAAGGCGTTTCCCGTCCATAGAAATTCTTGAAAAAATAGCAATTGCACTTGAAATTGACACAACTGAACTATTTTCCAAGCAGTTAATACAGGTTTATATAACAAAAAGGGAACTGGAAGAACAAATTTGGCATAATATTGGGAAAAGCCTGTCAAATTACATTTTAAAGAATATAAAAAATCTGGAAAAACAGAGAAAAACTGAAAAAATTTAATATATGAGGCTTTTTCAAAACTTCAGTTTTTGAAAAAGCAACTTTAAATTTAGATGAAAAACCGGCCTTTGGACGGTTTTTCCAAAGCCATTTTCAAAACTAACCGAGTTTTGAAAATGGCTCCTATGGTTAATATTGGATAAACAGTAAAAGAGGAAACTGTCAAAAAAACCGCTATTTTTAATAAAATACCCTGCCGCGAGCGCTAAACTTGACCCGCAGAATCGGTAACAAAACGGCAAGAGGGAGCGGGCGCAGCGCGGCAAACCAGATGGCGGAATCCGCTTGCATAGCCCCTGCCCGGTTTAGGGCATTCATCTTATCAATGCCCGGTTTGCGGGTATTAGGTTATTGCCATGCTATTCGTACCGGGCAGCTTTTTCTGTACGCTTAGTTTTTGATTTTTTACGCTGGTCTATTCAAGCGGGGAATCCCATAATGTTTTGCCGCGCTGCGCCCGCCCCCCCTTGCCAGCCAGTTCTCGATAAAACGGGTCAAGTTTAACCTGGCAGGCATGGCATGCCGGTTACATACCCATCGCATGCAATCATCAAACTCCGTCGCATAGCGGCAGTTCTTGCTCCGCAGGATCGGTAACAGGCCGGCAAGGGGCGGGCAGGCGGGGGGCGGAAACATTATGAGGTTCTCCGCTGGAGGAGACGATTCAATAGATGCTAAAACTTGGGGTAGAAAAAATGCCTGACCACTTGAGCAGCAATATAAGTGGTCTGCTCTTTTCTTGAATGATCAAGTGGGCAGACGGCTCCGTAAGCGGATACCCGCTGGTCTTGCTAAAGCAAGCCCGCCATTAGTGGCAAAGTATGACCTTTATCGGGGCTAGGCCATGCTGCTTATTCCGTCCACACGGCTTCGCCGTGCATTTAATAGGCCTCCATTATCTGTTTTCGCCCTCCGCCTGCCCGCCCCTTGCCGGTTTTACGGAATAATTCGGGTCAAGTTTAGCCCAAGGGGCGGGGTATTAAACCCTCGCCTCGAATAAATCTTTGAAGCTACCTTTTTTTCACTTGAATAGCTCCTCGACACTGCATTCTTCTATAGTTACTTCGATACGGAATCCCCTTTACAGCTCTGCCTGTGGCTGTCGATAAAGGCCGCCGGCGGGCGGCGGGAGTCGCCTTCCGGTCGCTCACTTCCGTGTTCGCTCCCTTAGTGTCCTGTCCCATACAAATAACAAGTTTCATGGTAAAGTTAATTCCTTATGTAGTAAGGAATTAATGAATTTTGCGATAAAGGAAATCGAATGGGACAGGACACTAGGCCGTCTTCGCGCTCCGGGCGCATCCATGCGCCCCGTGGTTTGTCAAGGCTTGCGCCTTGGCCTTTTCCCAGGAGCGCTGTGTTTCGACTCCCGCCTTGGGGGAGTTTAAATAACTTCGCTTATAAAAAAAGATTTTATGGGCTTTCAAGAAAAATTTTGGAGGTGGCGGGAGTCGCCTTCCGGTCGCTCACGTCCGTGTTCGCTCCCTCCAGGCCGTCTTCGCGCTCCGGGCGCTTCCGTGCGCCCCATGGTTTGTCAAGGCTTGCGCCTTGGCCTTTTCCCAGGAGCGCTACGTTTCGACTCCCCCCTTGGGGAGTTTTAATAAATTTCCCCACAAGAAAAATTTATAGGCTTTTAGGAGAATTCTTGGAGGTGGCGGGAGTCGAACCCGCGTCCTAATACGCGAAATACAGGCTTCTACAGGTTTAGCCGTTTATTGCATTGTCGGGGGCGGCTTGGCTAAACAGCGCGCGGCCGGCCCGTATTCCGGGAAATCTTGCCCCGCCGTCTCCGGAAGCGGCGGCGGAACCAGCCCTGTTTGCGACGCGGAATCCGCCCCTCAGGGCTGCGGAACGGTTCCACGCGGTTACGCAGCTAAGGCGTAGCCGTAACTGTCATTGTTGGCAGTTAAATTTTTTGCCCAATCAGGAGATGGGCGCTCCACCTGCAGCCTGTACCCCGAATCGTACCAGTCGAAACCGGTACACCCCCCTAAATAAATGCGCGGCGTTAAGCCGCGTAGATCAAAAATTCAACACAGGGTAGCGCTAAAAAACGCCCCTGTATGCCAAAAGCAGCGTTCCAGCTTTAGCTGGAATAGCGCGCGCCCCTAATAGGGCATGCATATCTGCCATTACCCTTGTTATGAAAAACCTTTTACAGCGTAATGGAGCGGCTTACCTGTATGGGGAACACTCCAAAAAGGCGTTCCAGCGGGGAATCAAGGGTGAGAGAAGCCCCGCTGATCCGGTTATAGACATCCACCAGAAGCTCCATTTCCTTCGGATCTTTTGACCAAAGGGCCGAAGAATAGGCGGCGCGGAAAAGCCCTTTCCCGGCAAGCTCCACGGTGGAAAGGGCGCCGTAGCGTTTTTTCGCCTGGCCGTCTATAACCGCCGCAGGGCCGTCGTAGCCGATGGTAAAGATGAATTCTTCCCGCGACAGCATTAAATGTCAGGAAGCAGGCGAAAATGATTCTTTTGACACGCCGCAGGCGGGGCAAACCCAGTCCGCGGGAAGATCCTCAAAAGCCGTTCCGGGCTGAACGCCTGCGTCAGGATCGCCCGCCGCCGGATCGTATTCATAACCGCAAACATCGCATACATATTTCTTCATGGCTTTCTCCTTTGCCGTCAATATAACGCATTTGTAAAAAAAAAGCTACTAAAACAAGCGGCATTTACCTCCTTGGCTCCCCGAAGTGCCTGGTGCCAAGCGAGACAAGTACCAAGGTAAGCCCCGCGAGCAGTAACAGGAGGGGCCACCATTCGCGGACAAACTGAGCGAGGGAAAAAGAGACAAAATCCAGGGCGAATACCATAAGGCCGGCGCCCAGGATGACAAAGGCCACAGCCGGCACAATATAGCGGACCTTTATTACCCCGTAGCGGTGCCATCCGGCGGGAACCAGCGCGATACCGGCAAAAACCGAAAGAAGCGGCCAGGTATGTATAAATTCAATGCGGATAATGTGTATAGTGTTCAGGAAGAGAAAAAAACCGGCCTGGAGGAAAAGAGCGGCGAAAAACAGGTAAACCGAGCGCCAGTTAAGCCTTATGGCGAAAACGGCGCAGCTGATACCCAGGATAATCAGGAAAAAAGAAAGCAGTATCAGCGACTGGGAAATTTCAGTCTGTGTCCCGACAAGAAACGCGCTGCCAAGAAACATGAGCAAAAAACCGATAATAAATACAAATCTCGCGGCGGATCTGCGGGTAACAAAAAGACGCATATCGTGTAGTATAATGAGAATGTACGGTTACCTCAATGGCAATAAGTAGAAAGAAACGGATCTTTGCCGCTGCGGCGCTGCTGGCCCTGGCGGTGTCTGCGGCCGCATTGGCGACTTTTTGCGGAAAAACCCTGCACGGGCCGGGCGCGGTAAAAATCGACCCGTACTACATTACCGGTTCCGGCGGGAACAGGGAGAATTTAAGGGATCTGTTTACCCTGCTTGCCGCCGATAACAACACGGCGGAATCCGCTTTCGCGGTGGTAAGGGAAATAGCCAACAGTTTCGCCAAAGAAGGGGAATACGGGAAACTGATTCACTTCCTCAGCGAGCGGACTATCAATTTTCCCGACGATCCCTACAACGGCTACTACCTGCTGATGATCGCCTATGCCTATATGCAGCAGGATTCCCTGCCGGTCGCGGCCCAGTACTTCGGCCTTATTGTTAAAAATTACCCCGACCTTACGGTTTCGGGCGAATCGATACACCTTGCCTGCCTTGAAAAACTCATTGAACTGACGGACAACCCCGCGCAGCAGGTCTGGTACTACCAGGAACTGATCTCCCGCTTTTCCGACAGGATTAACCCCGGCCTAAGCTGGTTCATGCTTGCCCAGGCCTGCGAGCGGACAGGCGACTGGAGCGGGGCGATACAGGCCTATACCCGCTTCCTGCCCTACACCGGAACGGTAATCCCCGGTTTTCCCAACGCGGACAATTACGCAAGGCAGCAGGTGGACTTTAACAATTCCCCCAAAGACTGGACCTACGAAAGCCTGCCGGCCCTGCTTTCGGCGGTGCAGGAAGCCCTGGACACCGGGAACCCCCGGCAGCTCAGACTCTGCCAGGCCAAGGTGAATTTTTTCAGCCGGTCCTGGGGGCAGGGTGAAACGGACGACTCCGGCATGGCGGATTTTAACCTTTCGGATTTCATGCGGGGCAACCGTATCCGCTATGAGGATAAATTCGATTCGTCCTCCAACGCCACGGAAGCCCTTTTAAGGACCTGGGGCTGGTCGCAGTACATTTCAACATGGTATCTCTATTTCAGGAAGATTTACTTCCCTTCCGATCCGGAGATCCACGGCCGCTGGGAATGGGCCGGCGTGTATTACGGTGAAAAATTTTAAGGGGCGGCGGATGGCGAAAGGCGAAGGGCGGTTTGCGGCGGCGGCGTTTTTGGCGCTGTTACTTACCGTCACGGCGGCAGGGCTGGGGGCCCAGGCCGGCGGCGGCGGAATGGCCTCGCCTGCCGCGGTGCAGGGCGCCG
>JGI24702J35022_10002089_pt1 | contig 12330 bp, 11 predicted proteins | sample TergutTh196P4_FD_35022 | JGI IMG/M metagenome (IMG submission 35022)
AGTTTTGACTCATTGCGGAGTTTAAAATTTTACAGCCCATACAGGCTGGGTTTTAAAGTTCATTTATTTAATTCCCATTACCAATTTTTTTTAAAACGGCTCTGCTACCGAACCAAGAACCTGTGCGGTCTGTGTGTCCAGGGCACGGAGACGCAAACGGCGCAGATTCCCTCCTCCAGTGACAGATCCGGTAATGATAACATTCGCTCCTAAATATTTTCCGATAGATATAGCCGAAGCATCGTCAGCCTCACCGGAGTACTGAAAGTCCCGTTCCTTCCGCAGTTCGTCAAGCTGATTTCGGTCAACAACCTTAATGTTCTTATTAGACAGATTAGACAGAATAGCCTCCAGGTCGCCGGCAATAAATTCAGCGATATCGCTGTCTTCAGCAACAACAGACATAATAGCAATGAGCGAATCGCGGGGTAATTTTTCTGCAATTTGGTCAGCAGCCCGTTTCAACGCGCCTTCCACTCCGCTGCTATTATTCGTTGTTGCCGGCATATTGGCTGATGCTGTGTTAGTTGTGCTGCTGCTTGTTGCGCTGCTGCGGCCCTGCTGTTCAATGACAAGCTGGTCCGAAGAATGAGGCGTAAGGGTAAAAGTTACAGAACCGGAGCGGACAGTAAAACGGACTTCATTTGATGTCAGGAATCCCATTTTGGCAAATATGACATAATCACCGTCGCTCACAATAATTTTTCCTTCCATGCCGTTTGTCAGGTTTAACTTGTTGTAGCCGTCAATATACACCTGCGCCCTGACCCCGGCATTTATTGATGAGGATGCCCTTTTTACAATTATTTCCGATTGCCCTCTCTTTGGCGATTGAGCGTATAAACCAAATGTCATTAAAAATACGGTAATAATCAGAATTATTTTCTTTTTCATTGTATTGCCTCCGGTTCTGAAAAAGGGGTTTGTCATTCTCCCAATACAACATTAGCAGACCATATTTCCGTGTAAGCTCCTGCATTTGAGATAAAGAACACTTTGTTATCCTTGCCTATGCTGTACCAAATTATGTCTAAATTTCCGCTGGTTAATTCAGTAACACTGCCTCCCTCGGTATCCATCCCNTACAGGTGNGTCCGGTGATGTTTTACCTCCTGACCCTCTTTATTTTTGTAAGTAAGAACTACTACCCTTTTTAAAAATAGAATATGTTTTCCATCTTCGGTATATGAAGGCAAACAGCAGAATACCCCGTCTTGCTTTTCCTTGCTGGATATTCCGTAGAGCTGTGTTTGCTGGCCTATTTGGCCTATATCTGTATTCATTTCCATGATATTGCCGTTCTGGACAAATACCACTCTGTCCTCTACAGGATGCCATGAAGGCTGCTCGCCGGGGCCAAGCGTGATATTAAAGATGTTGCCTCCCTGAACATCATGCGCAACAACAACCCCGTCTTCACGCAGCATAACGATATTGGCCTGGTTTCCCGTGCCTGTCTGGCATACAATAACGCCGTCACGAATGGAAGGAAATGAATCGTAATTGCTCAAGGGTCTCTGGGTAATAAATGTTTTAGCCGTGCTGTTTACGTTGCCCTTTACAAGCTGCTTTGAGCCTCTCTCGGCATCTGCATAGATAAAATTAATTCCGTTTTCATAAAAAGCCGCCGATTCAGGGGCTTTGTCAATCACTACATTAATTCGGGCTAAATGTTTATTTTGAGCGTCAAAAACCGTCATCCCTTTGGGGATTGAAACAATTGGATTTAAAATAGGGTCAACGCCTACAACTAAAACCTGGGTGTTTTCTACAGAGACTGCAGTAGGCGTTTTAGCGAATACGCGGGCATTGCGTAAATAAATTACCTGGCTGTTAGCTGTTGTAGTAACTGTCTTTTCTTTCTTGTCATAAACATCATCTACTGTTACCTCATTGTAAAGCAGCGATTCCCCGTCCGGTGAAACGGTTACCCAATTTTTTAAAAATTGGTCATCGCTTATGCGCTCAACATTGCGTAAGGTCCCAGGATCATAGCCAATTTCATTATCTGGTATTGAATAATCGGGCTGGCTGAAGCAGCCGNTCATAACTATTATCAATGTAAATACCGCCATTGCCTTAAAAAANATATGTTTCATAAAATTTCCTTGTGGTCTTTCCCACCGTCTAAATTATCCGGCTATACGGCCGGGTTTTGTAAAAAAATCTTGTAAGTCCAATTATTCAAGCGCAACAAGGGCAGCCCAAATTTCAGTCTTATTCCCTGCATTTGAGATAAAGAACACTTCATTTCCCGCACCGCATGCAGGCGACCAAATATCTACCTTACCTCCGGTTAATTCAGTAATATTGTTTCCTTCGCTGTCCATAGCATACAGATGCTGCCACATACTGGATCCAACCGGCATATTTTTTATAAAAACAATATGCCTTCCGTCTCCGGTGTAAGAAGGCGAATAACAAAAAATACCTGCTTTTTTGTCATTAGCCGATATTTCATGAATCTGCGTTACCTGTGTTGTTTCCACATCCATTTCCCAGATGCCGCTGTCCCTGACAAACACCAGTTTATTTTCTATAGGATGCCATGATGGTTTAGNGCCGCGGCCAAGCACGGTTAATTCAGATCCGTTGTCGCGTAAAGTAACAATTTGCCGCTGCCCGTTAATATATACATCACAGGCGATAATATCGCCGCGGACAGACGGATTATTGTCCCCAGAGCCGCTGCCAATAGGGTTACGTGTAACAAATGTTTTGCCGCCGGAAACACTGCTCTTAATCAACTGCCTGGACCCGTTCTGATTCCTGGTTATGTATACAAAATTATTCCCATTTTCGTACCAGGCCGGAGCGTAATTATAGCTTTCAACAAGAGGCGTTTTTGCAAAATTCATTGCATTACGAAGATATATTATCCGGCTGCTGTGGGTATTGGTATTGTCGTTAGGATCGTAATCAACCGGCTGTTCACAATACAGCAGTTTTTGCCCGTCTTTTGAAACCGACAGCCAGCTTTTTTCAATGCCGTCATCGCTAATACGCGTGACATTCCGCAGAGTGCCGGAATCGTAAGAAAATTCTGTGTCAGCTTTTTTTGCGCCGCCTACTAAGGCGCAACTGGGCAAAACTAACGAAAAAAAGATAAACGCAACCATTGCCATAAGTATAAATTTGCATTTCTCCATAAAAAGTTCTCCTTTGCGGTCTTTCCCGCCGTCTTAATTATGAATATATTCATATCATATGTTTATATTATGAATATATTCATATAATATGTCAACCTTTTAATATGATTAATCTCATAATATTATCTATGGGATTTAAGGAAAATTTAAAGGAACAGCTTAATTATTCTGGCATGCATGTAAAAGAGTTAGCGTATTTATCTGGGATTAAAAAACAAACTATTGACAGTTATTTGAATACAAACAGCCATATACCTTCCGCCGAAGCTGCCGTGGCCATTGCCCGCGTCCTGGGAGTTTCGGTAGAATACCTTGTTACGGGAATAGAAGTAAAGAAAAAAGAAATTCCACACCAGCATGAAGCCCGTATAATTGCGGATATGTATACTGAATTGAGTGATAAAAGCCGAAAAATGGCATTAACGATTATAAATACAATGAGAAAGCTGGAAAAACCCGACAGAAAATCAAAATACAGCCGCTAATTTTTAGAGAATTTGAAGGCACAGAAGTATCACTAATGTAAACGAATGCCTGCCTAAAATTCCCTGGGAACAAAGCCTTCGAGAATGCCCATTCCTATGGTGTCTCCGTATTGTTCCAGCACAAACAAATCCGCATATATGGCGAAAAAATACGTTTTGCATTATTCTTCGAAAAAATATTGGAACCCTCTAAAAAACTAATTGGGGTTTTTAGAGGTTCCTTAATTCATTCCGTATTTTCAGCCAAAGGATCGGGGACCGGCGGGTTTTCAAAGACAGTGAACGGATCGATATCGATGCATTTGCAGGGATCACGGTTGCCGCCCATGTCCCAGGCAATAGTACCGTTAATGACGGCGGCCTTTTTCTTAAATGCATGTATATCCATTAATGGCTCGAATACCGTGTCTTTTTTAAGAAGCGGCTTTGCATCATATAACCTTACTGAACCGTCATTGAAATAGGCATAAACTTCAAAATTATCCGTAGGCAGCACCTGCAGCACTTTTGGATAAAAATACCTGGTGTTTAATTTCGTCATTCTGTTATTCCAGTGGATTTATGGCATTTAAAGGCTGGCCGCTTTTGGCCAGTTCCCAGTTTTGCATTAATTCGTCTTTGTGTATCTCGCACCATGCAAGCGCTAATTTTAATTGTTTGTTTGGCAAATAACCGCTGTTAATAATACCGTCTTGTATTAACACTGACGCTTCATGCTCTGCGTATTCAACATGAAAATGCGGAGGATTATGTTCATCCCAATTCATTGTTATTTTTATTCCGTAAAACAAACTTACTGTAGGCATTTTTTAATTCTAAAATAACAGAGAAAAAAAATCAATGAGTTGCATAAGCCCTATTGAATATACACGATGTTTTTTGTATGATAACTTATCAGTGATTTTATTTTAATAGTTATTTTTTTATGGAGGGTCTATGAAAATATTTGAAATGCTAGGGCAAAGCGGCGTTTTAACATTGCTCGGCGTATTCATGGTTTTTGGATTTTTGTTTATTGTGGTCATTAGTGTTACCATTGTGGGAAAAATCCTCCGTTTGACAAGTTCAAACAAGGATGCAGAGAATCAAATTCCTGCAGTTGCGCCAATTGCCATGAGTGCCAAGCCAAATGCAGAAAATGCTGCTGCAGCCGTTACTGCCGCGGCAGTCCCTGCCGCAATTGCTTCTGCAGTTAATGAATACCGAAAAACCAATTAAAAAACCGTCTAAATTGCCGGTTTTATCTTAATGTTAAGGAAGGATTAAAATGCCAAAAGTTAAACTCACAGATTTAGTACTGCGAGACGCGCACCAATCTCTGTTTGCCACTCGAATGGTAACTGCAGATATGCTGCCAATATGTGAAAAGCTTGATAAAGCTGGCTTTTTTGCACTAGAAGCCTGGGGAGGAGCAACCTTTGACTCCTGCATACGTTTTTTAAACGAAGACCCCTGGGAACGGCTTAAAAAATTAAAAAAAGCCCTGCCAAATACAAAAATAATGATGCTTTTGCGGGGACAGAACCTGCTTGGTTACCGGCATTATGCCGATGATGTTGTAGCCAAATTTGTCGAATACGCTGCCAAAGACGGGGTTGATATTTTCCGCATTTTTGACGCAGTGAACGATCCGCGGAACTTTAAAGCAGCCGCCGATGCCGCAAAAAAAACAGGCAAGCATATTCAGGCGGCAATTTCCTATGCGGTAACGCCTTTCCACACTATTAAAAAATATACCGAACTGGCAATACAGTATGCGGATATTGGAGCGGATTCCATCTGCATTAAAGACATGGCCGGCCTGCTTAAACCTTTCGAAGGGGCTGAATTGGTCAAAGCCATTAAAAAGGCAGTTGATCTTCCTGTTGAAATCCATACCCATGCCACTACCGGCATGTCGGTAGCTACTTTAACCAAATGCGCCGAAGCGGGAGCGGAAATTCTGGACACGGCTATTTCNTCCATGTCAATGGGCACTAGCCACAGCCCCACCGAAACAATGGTAGAAATTTTTCACGGCACCGAATACGACACAGGNTTGGACATTAATCTTCTNCTGGAAATTGCCGCTTATTTTCGTGAAACAAGGAAAAATTATAAAAATTTCGAATCGAGTTTTCTTGGCGCCGATACCCGTATTCTGGTAAGCCAGGTGCCCGGCGGCATGCTCAGCAACCTGGAAAGCCAGTTAAAAGAACAGGGCGCTTCCGACAAGATTGACGATGTGCTTGAAGAAATTGCCGTTGTTCAAAAAGNCGCCGGCTNCCCGCCGCTGGTAACGCCCACGAGCCAAATTGTGGGAACACAGGCGGTGTTTAACGTGCTTTGGGGCAGGTATGAAAGGCTCTCAGGAGAATTCCAGGATTTAGTTGCCGGCAAATACGGCGCCTGCCCTGCACCAAAAAATTCCGAGGTAGTAAAGAAAGCGCTTGCAGCCCTTAAACTGGATCAAGAGGTTACCCACCGTCCGGCAGATGACATTCCCTCTGAATTTTCCAAATTGGAAGATGAAACAAAAAAATTGCTGGGGACTGATTCGGTAAGCGTTGAAGATGTGCTTACCTACGCCATGTTCCCCAAAGTTGCCCCCAATTTTTTCAAAACCAGAGCCGATGGGCCTGTGGCGCTGAAGCCGGAAAGCGCGGCTTCTGAAAAGCCTGCTGCAGGGGCAGCTAAACCTGCCGGGAAAGCCGAGAGTTACAATGTAAACGTAAACGGCGTTAATTACGCGGTGGTGGTTTCTCCCGCGGGTACCATGGCAGTTACTGCTGCCGGTGCTCCGTCCGGCGGAATACCGGCTGCCCAGGTTATCGGCGGCGTTACCATTCCTGCTCCGGTAGCCGGCACAATCCTGCGTTATGCGGTGAGCGAAGGCGAGGAAGTGCAAAAAGGCACAACAATTATAATTATTGAATCGATGAAAATGGAACTGGAAATAAAATCCACCGAAACCGGAAAAGTGCACTTCCTTGTGCCAACCGGAACACAGATCGCCGCACAGCAGCCAATAGCGGAAATCGGCGGCGTTGTTATGCCCGGCGCCCCGGCGGCCCCGGTTGAAACTGCGGAGACGCCAATTCCGGCATCAACTGCCTCGTTAGGCGGCGCTGCGGTGCTTGCGCCGGTAGCGGGAACAATTCTGCGCTACACTGTGAGCGAAGGCGAGGAAGTTTTACCCAGCACAACAATCATCATTATCGAATCGATGAAAATGGAATTAGAAATAAAAGCTGCCGCTACTGGAAAAGTACATTTCCTTGTACCGACTGGAACACAGGTAGCTTCACAACAGCCCATAGCGGAAATAGGATGAAAATATGATAAACCTTAAAAAGAACCCAGTATATGTTACCAAAGTTTGCCTGCTTATTTTAGTTTTGGCTTTTGCTGCNTTTGCGGCAAGCACAATATTTGGCCCCCGCGTCCAGGCAGACGGAGGCCNTGCTGCATCAAAAGATGATACTGATGAAATAATACACGGAACTTTGGTTCTTGCTCCAGGGGACGGAAAATTAATAAAATATTTAGTGAAGGAAGGCGAGGAGGTTAGCACAGGAACCCCTGTTGCAGAAATCGAAATAAACAGAGCTGCCCAACAGCTTTTATCTCCAATCGGCGGAAAGGGAAAAATCAGTTTAAAAATTCCTGAAAATGCCAATTTTACAAAAGGCCAAACTATTGCCGAAATTGAAATAGCACACATTTCTATTGTTGATTCAGTTGAAAATATTTTAAGAACTACCGGAATTTATGCATTTTTTACCGATGAAGAAACATCGACAACCCCTTCGGGCGATACATTCACCGTATACGGCTGGATGCGGCTGCTTATGGTTGCGGTGGGCTTTCTCATTGTCTATTTGGGAGCGGCAAAGAATTTTGAGCCATTGCTTCTTATCCCCATCGGTTTTGGCACCATTTTTGTAAATATTCCCTTAGCCGGAATGGGGGATGCGCCGCATGGTTTTTTGCATATAATTTATGAAGCCGGTGTAGGAAATGAATTTTTTCCATTAATAATTTTTATCGGGATTGGCGCCATGACAGATTTTGGGCCGCTTATAGCCAATCCAAAAACAGCCCTGCTGGGAGCGGCAGCCCAGATTGGCGTATTTGGCGCCATGTTCTTTGTCAGCATTGCCAATTATCTGCCCGGTGTGCTGTTTAACCTTAGAGAAGCCTGCTCAGTGTCAATCATTGGAGGCGCCGACGGGCCGACCACCATTTATATTGCCGCTAAACTGGCACCGCATTTATTGGCCACAGTCGCAGTGGCGGCATATTCCTATATGGCGCTGGTGCCGATTATTCAGCCGCCCATTATGAAGCTCCTTACTTCAAAAAAGGAGCGGCTAATTAAAATGCGCCAACTAAGGCCGGTTTCCCAAAAAGAACTTATTCTTTTTCCTATCGTGGTGTTTCTTCTTTCGTTATTGTTAATTCCATCCGCGGCGCCGCTTATCGGCTGTTTGATGTTCGGAAATTTTCTTCGCACGTGTAAAGTGGTGGACCGTCTTTCGGACACATCCCAGAACGCATTAATGAACATAGTGTCTATGTTCCTTTCACTTGGAGTCGGCAGCCAAATGACGCCGGAAAAATTCCTTAATTCCAAATCGCTCATTATTGTGCTAATGGGATTGATAGCTTTTGCCATTGCTACCGCAGGCGGTGTAATGATGGCTAAATTAATGAATCTGTTCCTGAAGGAAAAGATTAATCCGCTCATCGGTTCTGCCGGTGTTTCTGCAGTGCCAATGGCTGCCCGTGTTTCCAATAAAGTCGGGTTGGAAGAGGATCCGGGAAACTTCCTGTTAATGCACGCCATGGGGCCAAATGTTGCCGGAGTTATCGGCACGGCCATTGCTGCCGGTGTAATGATTTCGGTGTATGGCGGCTAACGGCATGAAATGAACCGGATTAAACGCAGCCTGTCAGAATTTTTTACTCAGGAAACCGCCGCTGCCGCAGGATTCATTGAACGCTGCGGCAGTGCGGATCCTGTAATAACTTCGCTGGAATACGATTCCCGTAAAATAATCGGGGGAGCCTTATTTTTTGCCCTGCCGGGCCTGCATTCCAACGGCCACCATTTTATTCAAGAGGCAATAGAAAAGGGAGCGGCAGCAATTATTCATGAGGCAGAAATTAATGCAAAAAAAGACGGGATTGTATATTTAAAAGTAAGCGATTCCCGTTTTGCAATGTCTCCAGTTGCCGCCGCTTTTTATGGTTTTCCTTCCCGCAGAATGCTGGTTGCCGGGGTTACCGGAACCGAGGGAAAAAGCACCACAGTGTTCCTAATCTGGCAGTTGCTGCAATTACTGGGGAAAAAAGCAGGATTTTTTTCCACCGTGCAGTATTCCAGCGGAGGCGAAGCAATCTGGAATCCTGAACACCAGACAACTCCGGAAGCAGTAACGGTACAGCGGATGCTGTGGGAAATGGCCGAAAACGGCTGCCTCTGCGCGGTATTGGAATCAAGTTCCCACGGTCTTTCTTCCAAAACAAACCGGCTGGGCGATGTTGAATTTGACGTTGCGGTTTTTACCAACCTAACCCATGAGCACATGGAATTTCATGGCACATGGGAACAATACCGTGACGACAAAGCAAACCTGTTCAGGGCGCTTACCCGGCATAAAGCAAAAACAATGGAAGGAATTGTAAAAGCGCCGTTTGGCGTAATTAATGCAGACGATAAAAATGCGGTGTATTATGCAGGATTAATTGATAAAAAATTCAGCTTTAGCGTAAAAGGAAAAGCCGCAGATCTGACATTAAAATCCATTCACAGCACCGCATACGGCAACTGGTACAATATATACAATTCCAATGATAATAATTTTATCACTGTGCGGGACTGCCTGCCCGGTGCCTTCAATGCAGGAAATTTATTGGCAGCATTGCTTGCGGTATCCGGCATGTCCGGTTTGCCGGTTACAAAAACTATCGCTGTCTGCCCGCAGCTTCTGCCGGTACGGGGGCGTATGACCGCAATTAACAAGGGGCAGCCATTTGAGGTACTTGTCGATTATGCTCACACGCCTTCGTCTTTTCAAGCCATCTTCCCTCCGTTACGGCAGAGAATCTTAAAACAAAACAAAGGCGAAGGCAGAATTATCAGCCTCTTTGGTTCNGCCGGAGAAAGGGACACGAAAAAACGCGCNGAACAGGGCAAAATTGCCGCATTGTATTCGGATATTATTATCCTCACCGATGAAGACCCGCGGNGAGAACAGCCCATGGCCATACTGGAAGAAATAGAAAAGGGAATTTCCGAACAAAACGCAAGCGAGGAAAAAACAGTTATATTTATCCGCGAAGAAAACCTTTTTTTAATTCCCGACCGCCCTGCGGCAATCCGCAAAGCATTAAGCCTTGCCCGCCCTAAAGATATTGTTCTGCTGCTAGGCAAGGGCCATGAAAATTCGATAATATACAAAGACCGCATTATGCCTTATGATGAAATTACAGAGGCAGAAAAAGCGCTGGAAGAACTTTTGTAACTGTTCAGTTACCTATGTGCGAGAAACAGTTTGGTGGGGGTAGCTCGAAATAAAACAAGAGTTTTTTTCGAGCGGAGGGGGTGTAAACCCCTGAGTGTCCTACAGGACACACATTCAATAAAAAGCCAAAAAACTAGCAAAAGCTAGTTTTTGGGGTTGTGGGTAGCGGGTTACCGCTACCCACAACTGAATATAAAGGAACTAAAATGAAAAAAGATGTGTTTATGAACAATTACCACCGGCTGCCGGTGTGTTTTGCATGGGGAAATGCCGCATCGCTGTATGATACAGACGGAAAAAAATATCTGGATTTTACTGCCGGCATTGCAGTAAATTTACTGGGGCATAATTACCCGCCGCTGGTTAATGCTATTGCAGAACAAGCTGCAAAATGCTGCCATGTAAGCAACTACTACCAAAATGACACCGTGGCGGCTTTTGCGGAAAAATTGGTTGCTGCCTGTGCTTCCGGCGGAATGAAAAATGTGTTTCTTGCCAATTCCGGCGCAGAGGCCAATGAGGGGGCATGCAAAATAGCGCGCAAATATTCGCTGAATAAATACGGGCCGGGCAGGCATACCATTGTTACTTTGCAGGGAAGTTTTCACGGAAGGACCATTACCACTTTAGCTGCCACAGGCCAGGAAAAGTTTCACAAAGATTTTGGCCCCTTTACCGAGGGCTTTGTGCATATTCCTTCAGACAACATTAATGTGCTTGATAAAGCCCTAGACCGCAAAACTGTCGCCGCTTTGATGATCGAAGCCGTGCAGGGAGAAAACGGCATACGCCCCCAGCCGCAGAAGTTTATTGAGGCCGCTGCCGATTTCTGCGCAAAAAGGGACATACTTCTTATGTTTGACGAAATTCAATGCGGAATGGGAAGGACAGGAACTTTCCTTGCTTATGAGCAGTATCAGTGCAATGGCAAGCCGGTCAAGGCCGATGTGGTAACACTGGCCAAAGGGCTTGGCGGCGGCCTCCCATTAGGTGCAGTGCTGGCGGGGAAAAAAACCGCCGATGTGTTTCAGATTGGCGACCACGGCAGTACCTTTGGCGGCAACCCGATAGCGGCGGCAGCAGGCATGGTCGTGCTGGAAACGGTGAACAATCCCGCTTTTCTTGCAGAAATTACCCGCAAAGGGAAAAAAATAATGGCAACTGTCAAGAAATGGAAAAATCCGGCAGTGCAGGAAATCCGAGGCCGCGGCTTAATGATAGCGATTGACATTGACCGTGAGGCATGGCCGGTTCTGGAAGCAGCCCTTGCCCACCCCGGCTGCGGCCTTCTGCTTCTTTCCGCCGGCCAGAATACGCTGCGCCTTCTGCCGCCCTACACCATCACCGACGGCGAAATCGATCAAGGCCTGGAGATATTGCATAAAATACTGAGCATTAAATGCTGAGCATATGCTAAGGAGAATTGCCATGGCAACACAAACAAACCAAAAATGCTCTTGCTCCTATCCCTGCCCGCGGCACGGCGATTGCCGCGCCTGCCAGGAATACCACCGGAAAACCGGGTCAAGAACAAACTGCGGCAAAGACGGTTATGGGAAAGATAGCCCTAAAGCAAAATGACAATTCCCGAATAACATTTTTCTTGGCTTGTCTCTAACTTCATTTGGCCGCCCTGATTTAATAATAACCACGGAGGACACTGAGTATAAACCACGGAGAACACGGAGAAGAATAATAAATATTTTATTTTTTCCCTCTGTGTCGCATCGTAGATGCGCTCTCCGTTTTCCCCTCTGTGTTCTCCGTGGTAAAAAAATTGAAGCGATCTGTTCTTTCTCGAAAGTTACCAAAGAGTTGGTTCGCTGCGGAACAGCCTGCCTGCACCCGTCTGAGCGGACAGGCAGAAAGGCGCGGGGGCTTATAACAATGGCAATGGCTAAGTGCGAATAAGCCTATAATTGAATTTTCGGATTTTTTGTCGCTTGATAAGCATCACGATATTTTGTCCAAGTATAAACAACCGAATTTTCATATTCTTTCTCTTCAATATATACCATTCCTAAACTTATGCCATTATCAAATTTAAAAGTATTTTGTAACTCTATTGTCAATTCAGGCGAATATTCCCAAACATAGCGTGTTAAAGTACTGGTTGATGCAAAATCCCCAAGCGCGCCAAGGTTCATGCCTTTTCTTTTTGCAGGTTCTGTTATTGTTTTACTTACC
>JGI24702J35022_10002090_pt1 | contig 12327 bp, 13 predicted proteins | sample TergutTh196P4_FD_35022 | JGI IMG/M metagenome (IMG submission 35022)
GACCCCTGCCCAAACTGTGGCGGAGACAAAACCGCACAAAGGGCGCAGCCCGACTGCGGTTTTTCGTAGCCCGAGGCGCTTCAGCGCCGAAGCGTAAACAGGCCTGTTATATGACGTTTGCGCTTTTCCAGCATATTGCCATTAGAGATGAAAAATAAATATTTAAAACATTTATTTTATGTTTCTCTCTTTTTAATCATCTTTCTCTATATTCATTATCCACAACTATATGCACACGATGTGAAAATTCATTATCGCAGGATAAAATCTGTACCAAGAGTGCCTTGCTCTCTAATAACATTTGGATTGGAACCCTGTCCCGCCACATTGCCACTTATAGTTCCACCTGTCTGATCGAATCTTCCACCAGATAATACCACTACGCCTCCCCCATGAGTAACTGCACTGTTTCCGGTTATTAAACCACCGGTCATAGTAAAATGCCCACCTGGATTAATTGAGACACCGCCACCGATGTTGGGGCTCCGGTTATCTCTAATAACACCTCTATGCATAGTAACAGTAGAATGTTCACCTATTATTACAATACCACCACTATTATTATCCCGCACTTCCCCGCCATCAATAATTAAAGTCCCACCACTCTGCAAATGAACTCCGCTTCCTTGATTATTCCGTACAACTGCACCTGGACCTAAAGTTATGATTCCATCATACGCAATCATTATTCCCCAATGGGCACTATCTGAAATTTCAATATGTTCAAAACGTACATTAAATCTATTTATACGAACGGCTCTTGAGAGAACTGCTCGTCGCGCTCCCGTTGCGCCGGGTATGCCAGTAATGATGATTTCTTCTAAAGTAATACCTCTTGATCTAGCTTTATCTCTAATATCATCAAATTCGATCTCGAAGTCTAATATACCAATAATAATAATTTTTTTAACTTCCCCAGCCAATATTATAGATTTTGCTGAAGCGAAAGTAGTTGGATCAGTTTCAATCCTGCCAGAACCACTCCCACTTGTACTTACATAAACAATTTCCTGGGCAAATAAAGTGACATAAAACGAGATAAGTAGAAAACATAACGTAAATCTTTTCATTAGTTTAACCTCCTGATACAAGTTAATATTGTATTAGTCTACTATATTTCAAGAAATAAAGTCAATACAAACAAATTTTTTATATTGTTCCTATATTCAATTTTACGCAAATGGCACATAACTTACTTTAGATGCTGGATATTTTCTGGCTATTTTATTCTGTATGTTCTACACTAAATTGGGATTTACCCTAATATCCGCATTTTTCCGAAAACGGAATAACAACATCAATCATTAAGTCCGGCCCAAGAATGATGGAAACCATCTCGATAATGGGATTCGGAATTGTCTTATAGAAAGCTTCCGCAATCCCCCCGGTAATACATGCGATTGTATCGCTGTCGCCACCGATTGAAACTGCAAGCCTTATGGCGTTTTCAAAATCGGTGCTTTCAAGGAAAGCGATTATCGCCTCCGGGACAGAGCCTTGGCAACTTACGTCAAATTTATAGTTTGGCCTTATTTTGGCAATGGTCCTGTCGAGGTTATAGCCAAACTGTTCAACAATGAACTGCCTTATCTCATCTTTGGTTTTTCCGGTACGGGCCAGATACACCGCCGCCGCAGCGGCCTGTGCGCCTTTTATCCCCTCAGGGTGGTTATGCGTTACTTCCGCGCTTTTTTTTGCCTCTGCCAATACGGCGTCCATCGAATCAAAAGCCCAGCCGATGGGGCTGGCACGCATTGCAGAGCCGTTGCCCCAACTGTTGTACGGCTTGGGATCGCTGGAATAAATCCAGGATTTAAAATTCCCGCCATAACCCCGGTTAGGGTACAATTGACCGTACTCCTGGTAAACTTCGGTATAGTCAAGCTCATTCAACAGTGCGTCCATTGTTGCCGCCGTAAGGACACTGTCGTCCGTGAAAAACGTGCCTTTCCGGAAAAGGTTAAAATCCAGCGATTTAACATTGTCAAACTCATAGGAAGAACCAATAATGTCGCCGGCAAACGCCCCAAAAATTAACTGCCTATTGGCCATGCGTCCCTCTTAGTGCCATGCCCAAGCAAATACCAATGTAAGGCGATCGTTCTCTGGAAATAAACGGATATCCCAGCCATACACCTGGCCCTGTGTGGTTTTGGAAACAGGAATCGTAACAGCATAATGATCGGGAGCAGAGCGAGTGGAAACAAAAGCCATCGTCTGTCCTGTCATAGCCTCAATCTGTCGCCTCATGTCGGCTAACGTTTGCGCAGTCGCGCCAGTTTGATAGATAGTATAAGAGGAAAAGGAAACATTATCACGCATATAACTAAAAGAAGCCGTCGTGCCTGCGCCCTGCCGAAGCGGGCCGATGCCGCCGAAGTTGTCTCCGGGTTTTTTTGTGGCAGTACGGTAACCGTTTTCTGCGTCCGCCTGAGGCCAACCCGCAAACGTGCCAGGCCAGCGTTTTTCAAGAGATTCATTTATATTTAAAAGCTGCCTGTTTGCATTCGCTGAACTTTTAAGGGGAGCTGTAATACTGTCAATTTCTCTTTCTATAGGCGGGTACTGCCTTTCATAATCGGCACGGGTAACTCGTCCTTCGGTAAAACCGGCCTGAAGGCGTTTCCACTGTACGTAGAGTTCCTCAATACGGTTAAGCTGCGCCTGTGTGTAAGTAGAGGAAGCCGCCGCCTCTCTTTGTGCTGGCGCTGCTGCCCTGTTAGCCTCTTCCAACACTGCTTTTTGGTATTCGTCCTGATATACCTGCAGTAGGCGCAAGTATTCATCTTGGGATATTTTTCCGGCAGAAAAATCATTTACCAAAGATGTTATTTTTTGGAGTGAATCATTTGCCGATTGCGCATAAACAGCCGAAAACCCAATTACCAAAAAAGCAATAACCAAAATAATTATCTTTTTCATATTTAACCCCTTAATCATAAAATTGCAAAACAATATATGCCGTCACGGTTTTCGCTATCGAAATTCAAGGCTATTACTTCTGATAATTAAATTGGTAATGTAAGATTTAAAACCAGAACTTTTACCTCCCTGTATTGTGAAAAAACCATAGGTGAGCTGTTCTTTATGATACTTATCATAAACCTTATCAAATGTCAAGTTACCCCCTACCGTAGGCCACCTAATTATCCCACCCGCCATTGAACCAAATTCCGTCAAAAGACAAATCCACCCCTGGCCCGGCGGTGGTATCCTTAAACTTTGAGCTGGAACTTGAGTTTCCGGCAAATACAGCATGACCATAACCAGATACAATCTTTCCGGAACTGTCCTTTGTAACATTGCTATTGCTATCCGAATTTGAATACCCATAGATGGTCGAGCTGCCCGTCTTGGTGAATCCACTAGAACCGCAATATACCCCGCCACCAGTACTAAAAGATGCGGTATTGCCCGAGATAGTACCGCCGCTCATGTTAAAACTTCCACCACTAATAAACACCCCACCAACGCTACCGCCGGAGATGGTCGAACCTGAATTCATAATCAGACTACCGCCATCTATTCTAATGCTAGTACCACTATAACCCATAAGGGTAATATTGTTGTCCAGAACCAGCGTAACCCCGTAATTTACATCGAACATTGCCGTGTTGGATGTATAGCTTATCATCCGGTTTGATCCAATCCCTTTTAGGGTTATGGTAATATTGCTCTTGCCGCTGTAGGAAAGTGTATAGGAGCCGATGGTTTCATTGGCGTTAACTTCAACGGTATAGCTTCCCCCGCTTTGTGCATCGGACTGCAGCCAGGATAGCTTGTTGGCTAATCCAGAAACTGCATCTATGCCAGTCGGAGTACTGCCTGTCCCCCCGGTCGTGCCGGTTCCGGGATTATCACCGCCTGTGTTGGTACCCCCGCCCCCAGTATTCGAATTGGGGGTTTTAACGCTTGCGGATTGGGAAAAGGCGCTTTCACCGTCGCTGTTTTTGGCCTTGACATAATAGTAATACGTTGTATTCGGCTGCAAACCGTTGTTGGTAAATGGGGGGCTGCTAATATTGCCGGCAAAAGTTCTGCTAGTGGAACTTTCAGCCTGATAATACACGTCGTAGCTTGTCGCGCCGTATACCGTGTTCCACGTGACCCGCACGCTACTGGTTGGCGAAAGCACCGCTGTAGTTACCCCCGTAGGGGCGGACAATTTTGGCGGAGTGCCCCATTGGGCGGTAAAATCAACGTCTGCATATACTGGGTAGCGGTCATAGGGGTTGTAGACGATCCCGTCTAAGCTCGATTTCCAGCCGCTCAATGCCTTTCCGCTTGGGTGCGTCATCGTCTCCTGTCCGGGCAGTTCGATGATGTGCCCTGCCCTAACAACCTGGGGAAAAGGCGGAACCCCCGCGCCTTCGCCAGCATGGTACGTTACCCTGTAGGGGTTGCCCGAACTGCCGCTGGCGCTGCCGCCATCGTCACAGGAAACAAGCACCACAAGGATCACAGAGGAACCGACTTCGGTTGCCCGAATCCACAGCTCACCGGAATTTTAGTAGCGGCTAAAGGTCCCGGTTATTACAACCTCTGCACTCCTAAAATGCCCGGGCCCAATGTAATACTCATCCCCTATGTCGCCGCTTAAGTTTTTGCCAATTTCCCTGTCAACGGGGTTCAGGTCCGCACCCCTGGCAACAACGGCCAGTTTCCCGCTGTCAATGAAAGACTTGATCAAAGTTCTAGTGATGGAGTCTGCAGTATCCGTGGAAGGCGCTTCGATTTTTTCGACAGTGATTACCGTGTCCCTCTGGAACTTCGCCTCCACTGCCGCAACCGCGCCGGCAATCGCCTGCTCCAGGCTAACCGGCCCTGTGCGGTTCTGGGCATATACGGAAAAAGAAGCCAACAGAAAGACGAAAAACAGGTTAATGATTCTCATCTAAACCACCAGTTCGTTATTGAACAGTAACTATCAGTGGGTCACAAGTACGCCCTCGAAATATTGTCTCCTTATATAAAACCACAATTTGCCCTCACATCATTAAGAGGGGTAATGGGGTAGATACTGCTTTCCTTATACAAAAATAATAATTTACCAGACTCAGTGCAAATGTTTATGCGGTTCTTACCGCTGCGTGTCATCATATGCATTAAGTCTGGTGAATTATTATTTACCCGGCTTGGAGCCTATCAGCGTAAAGTTCAGGCTGGACTGGTAGCGTTCGGCGCTTTCGGGGTTGACGATTTTATCAGAGGCATAAAAACCCACCGACCCTGTGGAAAAATCCTTTCCGTGGGCATAGAGTGTTGACCACACTTTGCCTTCGCTGTCCTTTATCACAATTTCAAGAAACTTTGGCGCCTTCGGATCGCGTTTCGCAGGTTCCGGCATATTGTCCTCCAGAATTACAGTAATATGAGCCTTTGGCAAAACTGAAGTTTTGTATGGGCTTTATGTCTTTCATTTATTATACAACGCATTGTACTTATTTACAATAGTGGCACATTATCCTATTATGGGTTTATTATGACGGGAAAAGAGCTTCTGGACAATTTTAGTAATTCAGAGGCGAAAAAACTGTTTTTGTCTTTGTATGGTGAGGACGGTGCTAATTCTGCCGAAGAGCGTTACCGCCGTCTTGTTGACGATCTCCTCCAAGACAGCGTGTTCCCCAGGAAGGATTTCCCTGAAACCGGAGGAGAAATGCGGGTATTTTCCGTCCCAGGCCGCACCGAGCTGGGAGGGAACCACACGGATCACAACAGGGGCAAGGTACTTGCGGCTTCCATCCAACTGGATGCCGTAGCAGTGGCTGCCCCACGGCAGGACAAGACGGTCTTTTTCCGCTCCGTCGGCCATCCCGACGTTAAGGTGGATATTTCCGACCTTTCGTTGAGGGAAGACGAGAAGGGGAAAACTGAATCCCTCATCAGGGGGATTGCCGCGGAATTCGCCGTACAGGGTACGCCGGTGTGCGGCTTTACTGCCAATGCCGCAAACCTGGTATTGACCGGCTCAGGCCTATCATCCAGCGCGGCGGTGGAAGTCCTTTTTGCCAAGATATTTGACAGCCTTTTCTGCAGCGGCAAACGGAGCGCCCTAGAACTGGCAAAGATCGGGCAGAAAGCGGAGAACGTCTACTTCGGGAAACCCTGCGGCCTCATGGACCAGACCGCCTGCGCGTCAGGGGGGGCAGTGGCCATAGACTTTGGAGATTTGCAGAACCCTCTCGTCAGGGGCATCGGCTTTGATCCTGCTGCCGCCGGTTTCGCCCTTTGCGTTGTTGACACCAAGGGAACCCACGCGGACCTAACACCGGACTACGCCGCAGTCCCCATAGAGATGAAGGCTGCCGCCGCCCTTTTCGGCAAGGCCGTGTTAAGGGAGCTAGATGAGGAAACCCTCCTGGCACGTCTTCCCGATCTTCGGAAGACAACGGGGGACAGGGCCATACTCAGGGCACTTCATTTTTTCAGCGAAAACCGCAGGGTGGACGCCATGCTTGCAGCCCTTGAAGACATGAACGCCGTTTCGCCTGACGAAAAGGGGCAGGCAGAAAAAGAATTTGCAATGGAAGCCTTTCTTGCCCTTGTAAGGGAATCTGGGGATTCGTCATGGGAACTGCTTCAGAACATTTACTCGCCTAAATATCCCGGCGAGCAGGGCGTTAGCCTGGCCCTGGCACTGACCAGAAATTTCCTTAGAGGCGGAAGCGGTGACGCTGTCAACGGCAAATACCACGGTGCCTGCAACGGCAGGTACCCAGGCGCTTGCCGCATACACGGCGGCGGCTTTGCCGGAACTATCCAAGCATACCTCCCTTTGGGCAAGCTTGAAGATTACCGAAGCCTCATGGAAGGGATCTTCGGCGAGGGCTCCCTTACGGTTCTCCGGATAAGGCCAATGGGTGCCGTGGAGCTGGATTTTCACTAAAACCCGATGGCTTCAACAAACACTTTCGTTGAACTAAAAAGAATAAGTTCCGCCCTTGCAAGGGAGTGCAACGCTTTGCGCTTCGGGCAACATATCGCTGCAGTTTACAACCCGCTTGAGTACGCCATGCTCCCCCACAGCCTCTACCTGAAACTCGCGGGCCCATCCCCTAAAAAAGTGATTTTCCTTGGCATGAACCCAGGCCCATGGGGCATGGCGCAGACAGGCGTCCCCTTTGGGGAAACCGCCGCCGTGCGGGACTGGCTCGGCATAGAGGCAAAGGTGGGCAAACCCTCAAGCGAGCACCAGAAACGTCCTATTGAAGGATTTGCCTGCCATAGGACTGAAGTCTCGGGCCGCCGCCTCTGGGGCCTCTTCCGTAAACGCTTCGGAACCCCCGCAAAATTTTTCCGCGATCACTTTGTGGCAAATTACTGCCCACTCGTTTTTATGGATGCGGGTGGTGCGAACATCACTCCAGACAAGCTACCCGCCGGAGAAGCATCCCCCCTGTTTGAAATATGCGACCGTGCGCTTGGCGAGACGATCAGGGCGCTTAGACCGGAATGGGTTATCGGTATCGGAGGCTTCGCAAAAAAACGAATAGACAGGGTGAAGGAACAATTGTCCAACAGAAATCTCACATTAGAATTTTCCACAGCGCAGATACTCCACCCCAGCCCGGCGAATCCCAGGGCAAACGCCGGCTGGGAAGAGGAAGTAACAAAAACCCTCAAAGAAATCGGCGTTTGGAAAAACAGTTGAATAATTGCCGCAGGGCATTTATAATAGCTTCGGTATAACAGGCTTAAAAAGGAAACCGGCATGAAAATAAAAAACGTCAATTCCAGTTACTGCCGAAAATGCCTACAGCTTTCCCTGCCGGTAGACATGATGATCAAGTTTGCCAAGCTGGTTAATCCCCGTTACAACATTTACGTGCGTACCGGACTCAAGGAAGGGATGCCCATTGCGAACCAGTCTGCCGCACATCAGATTGTGTCGGACATGATTGCCGACGGATACTATATTGATTTCGTGGAAACCCTCGTCCGTATAGATGCAAAAGGCTACATGGGCAAACGGTATTCGCTTCGCGGCCTGGACAATGTCGTGGATGGCCTGATTGACGAGGGCTACAACTATGACAAAATATCGGGCCAGTTTTTTGAAAACCAAAGGGAAAGAATAAGCCCTAACTGGGGAAGGCTTAAGGAAGGCGACGAATGGGAGATGACCGTGCTGCGCCTGGATATTGCAGGCAATTCGGAGCTGGTAAAAAACAACCCCCGTGACATGATAGAAAAAGCCTACAATGATGTACGGGGCATTATGAGCCACTCGGTTACAAGCCGCCTGGGAAGGCTATGGTCGTGGGAAGGGGACGGTGCCCTCGCGGTTTTCCATTTTGGCTCAAGGGAAAAAATGGCTGTCTACGCAGGAATGGAAATTCTGCACGAGCTTTTTTTTTACAACCGGCTGCACAACCCCCTGGACAGCCCAATCAACATAAGGCTTGGTGCCCACATCGGTCAGGTCACGTATTCGAACAGCGAGATGGAGCGGCTCAAAAACGAGACGATCAAGCAGGCGACGGTTTACGAGACCCTGGCAAAAAGCAATTCGCTATGCGTATCCTATAACTTAAACATCACAATGGATCAAATTACGCTAAAGCTTTTCAGCGAAGAAAAAACCGGCAAGGGCTGCAGGTACCGGCTTTATTCCATGGGGATGGAAAAATGATCTACATAGTTGTATCCGGGAAATCTGGGAAATCCGGAAAACCCGGAAAATTTAAAAATGCCGCACTCTTTGAAAGCGCCCTTGGGCAGGATAAAAAAAACAGCTGGGCCGAAGTACTGCCCGAATTTCCGGCAGACGAAAAATTTAAAGCGGGCGATCAGGTTTATGTGGATATTTCCGGCCTTTCACAGGCAGATTTGAAAAAAACCCTTGAGAAGATTAAGAAAAACGGTGCCTTCTGGGGTATAGTCGATCCTCTTGGAGTATCCGAAGATCCTGCGTCATTCATTTTTGACGGCGCTATTGACTACATAGGTCCCGCCCTTATTAAAAACGGACTTAACAAAAAGCGTTTCACCTTGGCTTTTTCCCGAGCCATTGAAAAAAGCGAGCCCACTGACACTGGGGTACCCAACAAAAGCTCGAGGAAAAAAGCCGCAGGCAAGACAGGGCAGACAGACAAGAAGCGTGATCCAAAGCCGCCAGGCGATAAATTTGAAGGATGGAAATCAGTTCGCCCCGGAACGACTGGCACCTTCTTTTTTCTCTTTGTATCCCTCTCGGGGAAATCGGACCTGCGATCGACGGTGGGGGAAGTTTCCTTTAAGACCGTAAAAAACCGCCTGAACGATGTACTGCAGCAGGTCCTATGGAAGGCCAATGCACTGCTTTGGATGGAAACTGAAGGCAGCAGCCTTTTTCTTGTCCCGTCCGAGCTGCCTTACGGAAAAGCCGCCATTGAGGAAACCCTTAAAACAATTTTGAACAGCAAGCTTATAGGGTTGGAAAAACTGGGGCTTTCAGTCCCGGTTGAATTTACCTGCGCACTCCATTACGGGCAAACCGTCTTTCAGGCACCGGGAAAAACCGGCGGCATCATTTCCGAAACGGTAAATTACATTTTCCACCTGGGTTCAAAGAAGGCCGAAGAAGGGCGGCTCACCATTTCGGGCAACGTGCCGGAGGAAGTGCTTTCCGGCGGACTACAGGATTTCTTCAGCCCCGTAGGTGTATTTGAGGGAATCCCCGTCAGCCACTCAAAGCGCTTCGTATACAAGTGAGTTGAAGAATTATTATCGGGCATATATAATGATGCAGATGAATTTACTTTTGATTGGATGTTCCCCTATGAGGCAATGTTAGATCGTGAAAGCCAAAAACGCCAATAACTGTAGAAATTGTCTGATAGACTCTTTCAATGTAGATTTGATGCTCCGCTTTGCGAAGCTGGTGGATCCCGACTACGACATTTATGAGCGGACAGGAATTAGGTTCGGATTGTCCATTCCCCTTCAGTCTGCCGCCCGGTGCATTGTGGAGGACATGATTGCGGATGGGCGCTACATAGATTTTGTGGAGGTACTGGTCAAAGTTGACAGGGAAGGGTACATGGGCAGCCGCTTTAACCTAAAGGGTTTGAACAATGTGGTGGATAGCCTCATTGATGAAGGTTATATCTTTGACAAGGTATCGGGGCTTTTTTTTGAAAACCAGCAGGAACACATCAGTCCCAATTGGGGGAGGCTGTTGGAAGGGGATGAAAGGAAAATGACTTTGCTGCGCCTGGACATGGTAGGCAATTCAGAGCTGGTCAGAAACAATCCCCGTCCAAAAATCGAACAAGCCTACAATGACGTGCGCAATATTGTGAACAAGGCGGTGAACAGCCGAAACGGACGGCTTTGGTCATGGGAGGGGGATGGTGCCCTTGCGGCTTTCCTCTTTGGGCCCATAGAAAAGATGGCTATTTTCGCCGGCATGGAAATACTGCACGAGCTCTTTTTTTACAACAAACTACGTAATCCCCTGGACAGTCCCATCAATGTACGGATTGGCGCCCATATAGGACAGGTGCGGTATTCAAACCGGGAGATGGAGCGTTTAAAAAATGATTCAATAAAACAAGTGATGGTTTATGAAGCATTGGCGTCAAGCAACACACTAAGCGTATCCTTTAACGTTTACATATCAATGGATCCGTTTACTTTAAAACTTTTTAGTGCCGAAAAAATTGCTCGTGGCTGCAAGTACCGGCTGTATGCAATTGGGATAGAAAAATGATCTATATAGTCTCATCTAAAAATCTGGCAGTTATTAAGCGCGCCCTGGAAAAGGAAGAGAAACAGGACTGGATCGAAATTTCTATAAAAATGCCGGACAAACGCAAATTAAAATCAAACGACGAGGTATATTTTGATTACGCATCGTTTTCTCAGGCAGAGTTGAAAAAGGCCCTTACACCGCTCAAAAAAAATGGTGTCTACTGGGGCATTATCGATCCAAAAGGTGCGGCTAGGGATCCGGCGTCCTTTTTTTTTGAAGGTGCCTGCGATTACATAGGCCCTGCCCTTATAAAAGAGGGCCTAACAAAGAAACGTTTTGCGGCGGCGTTTTCCTGGGCCGTTGAAATTGATTCGGGCGGGGAAGAAATTAAAGCTACCAATGGAAAAGCGCCGGAAACCAAAAAGAAAAGCCAAAAACTTCCAGCCGTTAAATTCGAGGGCTGGAAAACAATTCGTACAGGCGCAATGGGACATTTCTTTTTTCTGTTTGTGTCTCTCTCGGGGAAATCAAACCTACGTTCCTTGATAGGGGATATCGCTTTCAACGTTGTGATGAAACGGCTGCGGGATGTCCTGCAGCAAGGGTTTTGGGAAACTGATGCCCTGCTCTGGATGGAGGCAGAGGACACATACCTCTTTCTGGTTCCGCCCAGTGCAGTTAACTGCAAGGAAACAATTGAGGCAGCATTAAAGATGATCCTAAACACCCGGCTTATCTGCATGGAGAAACTGGATCTCCTGGTCCCGGTCGAATTTACCTTTGCCCTGCATTACGGTCAGACAATTTTTCATGCCCCGGGAAAAACCGGCTCTGTCATTGCTGAACCGGTTAACTATATTTTTCATTTGGGGATAAAAAGGGCAGAAACGGGGCGGCTTACCATTTCGGACGATGTGCCGGAAGAAGTGCTTCCCGATGGGCTACAGGATTTTTTCAGCCCGGCAGGTATATTTGAGGGAATCCCCATCCGCCACTCAAAGCGTATCATTTTTAAATAAAGGAGTTTTACATGAAACTCAAACCTGGTTTTATCGTATTATTTCTTTTGGCATGCAACAGCCTTTTCGCGCAAAACGTTTCGCTGGATCAAGCCGTACAAAATTCCTCGCGGATAATTGAAACTCGGCTTCCGAGTGGGGCAAAAACAGCGGTATTGACGTTTACTTCCGAGGCACAGGCTTTTTCGGATTACATCATCGACGAGCTTGCCACCGCCCTTTCTTCAAGCGGAAACATACAGGTCATTGACAGGCAGCATACTGACGCCATACGCAAGGAGTTCAACATTCAGTTTTCAGGCGATGTCAGCGACGAAGAAGTGCGAAGGGTCGGTCAGCAACTGGGTGCGCAATACGTAGTTACCGGATCACTAGTGGACATAGGCAACGCCTACCGTTTCAGGGTGGCTGCCATTAACATTGAAACAGCAGTCCGCCAAGGTTCGTCTTCGCTGAATGTAAACATCAACGATCCGTCTGTCGTGTTCCTTCTGACCGGACAGCGGCCGGCGCAGACTGGCGGCACGCCGGCGCAGACTGGCAGCACGCCGGTGCAGACGGGAAATGCCCCGACACAGCCGGGAAGTGCGTCTGGAACAAGCGGGGCGTACCAAATAGGGAGTACCGGCC
>JGI24702J35022_10002091_pt1 | contig 12323 bp, 10 predicted proteins | sample TergutTh196P4_FD_35022 | JGI IMG/M metagenome (IMG submission 35022)
CAACCCTCGGGGGGTCGAAAGATGGATTACAAGTTAGGTTTTGTGATTTTGCTGCGATATCATATTTTAAAATATTGACCTGCTATTGCGATACTGATATAATCCAAGCAATATCAACACATACGCTTGCTCAGGCTAAATACCCAAGACCTAGAACCCACAACTTAAAAACCTAAAACATAAACTAGATAACCTAAAATAAATATTAGTACAAACCTACGAAATTGTTATTGTAGATATCAGACCGTGAAAGGAAGCATATTTATTATGAAAAAAATACTGAATACTCCCGAATCTTTTGTAAATGACATGCTGGCAGGAATATATGCGGCACATCCCAATCACTTGGCATATGTGGAAGGGGACATGCACTCCATGGTAAAAAAAACACGTACCCCTGGGAAAGTGGGAATTGCTACTGGCGGCGGTAGCGGGCATCTGCCGCTTTTTCTTGGTTATATAGGTGATGGTATGCTGGATGGATGCAGTATCGGAGAAGTTTTTCAGTCTTCAAGCGCCCAACAAATGTTGGATGTTACAAAGGAGATTAATGCAGGGGCAGGTGTTCTGTACATTTATGGTAATTATGGCGGCGATATTTTAAACTTCGACATGGCCGCTGAAATGGCTGAGTTTGAGCATAATATCCGGGTTAATACAGTAATCGGCAAAGACGATGTCTCGGCTGATAATCCGGATATCCGGAGAGGCGTCGCAGGCATATTCTTTGTATACAAAACAGCGGGTGCAGCGGCTGATGATATGCTTGATTTAGATGCAGTGACCCGAATTGCCCAAAAAGCGGCTAATCGTGTATACACCATGGGAGTCGCCCTTTCTCCCTGTATTATACCAAGAGTCGGCAAGCCGGGGTTCCAACTGGGTGAGGATGAAATGGAAATTGGTATGGGGATTCACGGGGAAGCAGGTGTTCGCCGAGGGCAATTGGCTTCAGCAAAACAGATAGTTAATGAAATAATGCAACCTATATTAATGAATATGGATCTAGAGAAGGGGAATGAGGTTGCCGTCCTTATAAATGGACTTGGTGCAACACCATTGGAGGAACAGTACATCGTATATCGTCATGTGCACGAGATTCTTACACAGATGGGTGTAGATATTTTCCATGCATATGTTGGCGAGTTTGCTACATCTATGGAAATGGCTGGATTATCTATATCGTTGTTTAAACTTGATGAAGAGCTAAAGAGGCTTTTATCAAANCCTGCCAATACTCCTTTTTTTAATCAGCCGCAATTGTGACGATTATTCTGTAATCTGTTGAGAGGGGATATCAATGCAATTAACATCGAATGATTTTAGTAGAGTTTTTGATGCGTGGGCCGACATCATGCAAAGAAACAAAGAAAGATTAATACAGCTTGACAGCGTTATGGGTGACGGGGATTTGGGACTGTCAATGACTGACGGATTTGAAGCCTTACGCAAATTTGCTCACGAGACAGATATTACGGATTTTGGCACACTGTTTTATTATATCGGTAAAACTATGAATGCTAATGCCTCATCCAGTCTTGGTACGTTGATATCGTTTGGTTTCATGGAAGCCGGAAAAGCTTTCAAAGGGAAAGAAACGATATCCGGATGTGACATAAGCGTTTTTCTGGAAAAATTTCAGGACGGTATCATTATAAAAGGAAAAGCAAAAATAGGCGAAAAAACATTTCTGGATGGTTTTGATCCAGCAGTCCGTATCATGAAAAAAGTAAACAATGAAGACAAAGTTCGCGAAGGCCTAAGAGATGCCTCTATTGCTGCCAAGTCAGGTGCTGAAAACACTATGGGAATGCTTGCGTGTTGGGGGCGCGCTGCGCGTCGCGGAGAGGATTCACGTAAATTTCTTGATCCCGGAGCTGTAGCCGCAGCGCTAATGGTAGAGGCATTAGCAAACTGTTTTGAGATGAATGCCTGAAGTATGTTGGAAGAATCCTGGCCATTGCCTGAAATATGCTTGCCATTGCTTAAAATATCCTGGCAAATGCCTGAAGTATGCTGGCCATTGCCTGAAATATGCTGGAAAAATCCTGGCTATTGCTTAAAGAATATCTAAAGAATATCTGAAGAATATCTTACAAAAGTTAGATTAATGCCTGTCAAAAGCTTACGAAAGCCTGATATGGGAATTATAGTTAGCTTTCGTTAGATTTATCGTTAGATTTTGGGAAAAATCCTAAGATTCTGAGTTGAGGTGTTTATTCACATCCTTTATACTCTGCTAAACATACTTAATTTAAGCGGATTTCTTTACATAACCCTTTTTGTAACAGGTTTTAACCGGGCGGTGATGTTTTGGTCAGATACATAATAAGGCGTCTTTTGATGCTCATTCCCGTCATAATTGGAGTGGTGTTAATTGTTTTTGTGCTCAATGAGCTATCTTCTGGTGATCCAGCGCGTATTGTCGCTGGAGCTGAAGCAAGCGCGGAGTCGGTGGAAGAGATGCGAGAAACATTGGGCCTCAATCGTCCTTTTCTGGTCAGATTTGGAGACTATATTCTAGGCGTTTTTAGCAGAGGGGATCTTGGCAATTCATTTTTAACAAAACAGCCTGTTTTGGGTGAAGTACTCACCAGATTTCCGACAACTCTATTGCTAACGCTTGCAAGCATGGTTTTTACAATTAGCATCGGCATCCCATTTGGAATTATTTCTGCTACACGCCAATACTCATGGCTTGACAATCTATGTACGACGATCGGATTGATTGGCGTATCCATGCCCGTATTTTGGGAAGGGTTAATGAGTATTTTAATCTTCTCCATCTGGCTTAACTGGCTTCCTCCATCCGGTTTTTACGGATGGAAGTATTGGATACTCCCGGCAATAACGATTGGAACAGGTTTGGCTGCTCAAGTCATGCGAATGACACGTTCAGGTATGCTGGACGTTATACGGCAGGAATACATACAATCTGCACGAGCAAAGGGCTTGGGCGAAGGTACGGTCATCAGGAAACACGCCTTGAAAAACGCCCTCATCCCAATCATTACTGTAATTGGCATGGAATTTGGCACATCACTAGGTGGCGCAGTTATCACAGAAACGGTGTTTTCCATACCCGGGCTTGGAAAGTATATGGTCGACGCGTTAAGGGCTCGAGATTACCCGGTAGTACAGGGCGGTGTGCTGGTTCTTGCCGTGATGTTCAGTATTGTCACACTTTTTGTGGATGTTTTGTATACCTTTGTTGATCCGCGACTGAAGTCACAATATAGATCAAAAGCCGGAAACTTGTCAGTTCGTAAAACAAAAGAACAAGTTGCTTAAAACGTATTTTTTAGTTTTTATTTTGCATAAGGGGGAATTATTGGTTTGCCAAAAATAACTACTCCCGCAATGAAAAAAGCAAAAAAGATGGCGGCAAAGAGGCCTCTTAAAACAGGATTTTGGCATGAATCCTGGTATCGGTTGCGCCGAAATAAAATAGCAATCGTGGGTATGGTAATATTAATTATACTGATTATTCTTGCTTTATTCCCTGAAACCTTTGCGCCATACGGCGAAGATGAACAGAATTATTCCGTCTCACTGACTTTTCCCAATAAAGATTATCCACTGGGTACGGATAATTATGGCCGCGATATTTTAAGCAGACTTATTTATGGAACGCAAGTATCACTAAAAATCGGCTTTTTATCCATGTCGATATCTCTAATGATTGGAGGTTTTTTGGGATTATTTGCTGCATATTACGGTGACCGCATTGAGGATCTAATAATGCGTATCATGGATATTTTATATTCATTGCCAAGCTTTTTGATGGCGATCGCCATTGCTGCGGCTTTAGGCACAGGCGAGTTCAATTTGATTCTGGCAATTGCAATCAGTTATGTTCCACAATACAGCCGGATTGTACGCGCGTCTGCGCTCACGGTAAAAAGCCAGGAATTCATGGAAGCGGCATATGCCATTGGCGCAAGTCCATTAAGGCAGATGTTTAAGCATATGCTTCCTAACGCGTTGGCGCCGATTATTGTCAAAGCCACTCTGGGCGTAGCCCAGGCTATCCTTGCTGCAGCGGCGTTAAGCTTTGTAGGTGTTGGAATACGGCCACCAACCGCTGAATGGGGTGTGATGTTAAGCGCAGGCCGGTCATATATACGCACTCATTGGTATATAGTTACATTCCCCGGTCTTATGATTATGATTACAATTTTCGCTTTGAATTTGCTCGGCGACGGCTTTAGGGACGCAATGGATCCCAAACTAAAAAGGTGAGGGGGACATCATGAGCGATGTGATACTAAGGGTCAAAGACTTAGTTATTCATTATGAAATGGAAACTGAAGTAATAGAAGCTCTCAATGGTATATCCTTTGAATTAGAAAAAGGTTCTACAATGGGATTAGTAGGTGAAACAGGCGCCGGGAAAACAACGGCGGCGCTTGGCATATTAAAACTAATTCCGTCACCTCCAGGTCGGATTATTAACGGCTCTGTTGAGTTTGGCGGACAGGATCTGATACGGCTAAATGAAGCCGCTATGCGAAAAATCAGGGGAAATGATATCTCCATGATTTTTCAGGACCCAATGACTGCGCTAAATCCAGTTTTAACAGTTGGAGAGCAAGTTGCCGAGGTGATACGTCTACATCAGCATACTTCAAGACAAGAGGGTATGAAACTTGCTGTCAAGATGCTTGAAATGGTCAGCATTTCTGCTGAACGGTATAAAGAATACCCCCATCAGTTTTCAGGAGGAATGAAACAGCGCGTTGTTATAGCAATGGCGCTGGCGTGTAATCCGCGGTTGTTGATTGCGGACGAGCCGACAACAGCATTGGATGTGACAATCCAAGCTCAGGTGCTGGATATGATACGAAACCTGCAGAAAAAACTGGGGACTTCTATGATCCTTATCACCCATGATATGGGCGTTGTTGCGGAGACATGTGATAATGTCGCTGTCTTATATGCGGGAAATATTGTTGAATATGGTTCTTTGGAGCAGATATTCTTTCATCCGAGCCATCCATATACGAAAGGGCTTTTTGGTTCGTTGCCGAGTATAAACAGTGACAACAGGAGTTTAAACCCTATCAGAGGGCTAATGCCCAATCCCACTGATCTTCCGGAATATTGCAGTTTTTATGATCGTTGCGATTTTTCGATGGACAAATGCAAGGAAGGCGAGCCTATACAACATGAAGTCGAACCGGGTCATTTCGCTCGATGCATGCAAATCAAGAATGGGGTGAACGTATGAGTGTACTGCTTGAGACGCAAAACCTCATGAAATATTTTAAAACGCCAGGCGGTTGGTTACACGCTGTTGATGACGTCAGTCTCCGGATTAAAACCGGAAAGACACTTGGCGTCGTGGGAGAATCCGGATGCGGGAAATCAACGTTGGGTCGGACGATCTTGCATCTATTGCCACCAACTTCAGGAAAAATCCTTTTTGAGGGAAAGGATATCTCAAACATAAAATCCAGGGAATTCAAACAGTCCCGCAAAGATATGCAAATAATATTCCAGGATCCATTTTCCTCTTTAAATCCCCGAATGACAGTGGAGGAAATCATAATGGAGCCGCTGAATATTTTTCGATTACATTCATCAATAAAGGAACGGCGGGAAGAGGTGGCTCGCTTAATGGATACTGTCGGGCTTTCATCGCGGTTGGTCCGTACATACCCGCATGAACTGGACGGCGGACGTAGACAGCGTATTGGCGTTGCTCGCGCACTTTCGGTCAACCCAAAATTCATTGTCTGCGATGAGCCGGTTAGTGCTTTAGATGTTTCCATTCAGGCTCAGATATTGAATTTAATGCAGAACCTACAAGAGGAGACCGGCGTAACATACATGTTTATTACACATGATTTATCTGTTGTAAGGCATATTTCAGATGATATATGTGTGATGTATTTAGGAAAACTTGTTGAAAAGACGGACTATAAAGAGCTCTTTGAAAACCCTTGTCATCCCTATACCCAAGCATTGCTTGCGGCAATTCCAATACCCGTACCTCACGCAAAAAAAGGTAGAGATTTACTCAAAGGAGAGCTCTTTTCCCCAATTAATCCTGCGCCAGGATGTCGCTTTGCGGCAAGATGTTCAAAGAGCAAGAAAGAGTGTTTAGCACAAGATCCTGAGTATAAGGAGATTTCAACAGGGCATTTTGTAGCCTGTCATCTGTTTTGAAGGCTGCTTAATCATAGGCGAAAGCCAGTGAAAAATAACAAAAACAAAAGGAGGATTGAATTATGAGGAAAAGAAAACTATCTGTTGCTATTGTCGTGTTGATGATAGCAAGCGTTCTTCTGGGATGTTCTTCGTCTGCGCCAGGGTCTCAGAATTCAGGACAAGATGATGTAACTGATGCGGCGCCAACTGCCGGAAAAGGCGACACAACGACAAACATAAGCAGCAGTGCTGATGCGAGCCAGTCAATCTATGCCGGAAGAGGCATGGATGCAACTATTAACCCTAATGTTACTGCATATGTTTCCGACCCCCCTCAGGGCATGACCGATACAGCAGCCGGAGACGGAAAGACATTGACAATCGCCCAGGGTGGGGAGCCAAATATTCTTTACCCGCAAAATCAGAATATTATGGCGACCGCAGTGATATGCCAGCAAATCTATGAGCCATTATTCCGATACAATTGTTTTACAGACGAATACGAATCCCTTTTTGCGGAATCTTGGGAGCAAGTTGATAGTACTTGCTTGCGCATTAATTTGCGCAAGGGTGTTAAATGCCACGCCGGTTACGAGATGACGGCAAACGATGTTCTGTGGACTTTAACACAGGGCTATGAAAGCCCAATGTCTAACTGGATATTCGGTTTCTTTAGCCCAGAGCTCAGCAAGGTTATTGACGACTATACAATTGAAATCCGTACAGAGGAACCTTTTGGCCCTTGGCTGACTTATTTGTCCAACTGGAGTGTCGGGGGCATTGTCAACCGGCAGGCATATGAAGAACAAACACCTGATGATTATGCTCGCAATCCAACAGGCGGCGCCGGCCCGTGGGAGTTTGTCGAATGGATCGCGGGCGATAGGATCATTCTTAAACGCTTTGAGGATTATTATGGTGAAAAACCATATTACGAGAACCTGATTATACGAAACATACCTGACGACGTAACTCGCACCTTAAGCCTTGAAGCGGGTGAGGTGGACGCAATTATTACGGTCGACACCGCCAATGCGCAGGCAATTATTGACTCCCCGGCGGCGAACCTTTACTCCATGCCAAGTTGGCAGCTGATTTATTGCGGGTTCAACCTGGTTGATAGCAGTAAGCCCTGGGCGAATCAGAAAGTGCGTGATGCGATGTACTACGCATTGGATATCGATACAATGACTCCAATAGCGTTTGATGGATGGGCTATCCGCGCTGACGGATATTTTCCTCCATCGCAGAAATGCTACGCGCCAATTAAGGAAGAAGATAAGGAGAAATATGCCTACAATCTTGAGAAGGCGAAACAATTGATGATTGAAGCCGGCTATCCAGATGGGTTCTCGATGCGTTTATATACCTGCGACACAATCGCATGGATGAATCTGACGGAAATGGTACAGAACGCGTGGGCTGCAATCGGTATCGACGCGGCGGTGTCCGTATATGATCAGAATGCCCACTGGGATCTTGTATACGCTGGTGATTTTGACGCGTTTATTGCCCGCCACACTTCTCATGGAAACGACGGAAACTACATGTTTAACAAGTTAATATCATGGGGGACAGGAAGTTCAAATCCTGGTAAGTATAACAGCCCTGAGTTTGACGACCTTATGACCCAGGCAATGCAGTCAATCAATGATGATTTCAGATATGAGTGCTACCACAGAGTAAACGATTTGATTCGTGAAGAAAAGCCCTGGATAAACCTTGCCAATCCGTCAATGACATATGGGTGCCGCTCAACACTTCAGGGAGTATATCCTTCCGCGCCTGGTTTGATGGACGCAAGATACCTTAGGCCAATTACTGTAGAATAACTATCGGCCTAAGTTTCTCTCTGCGTAGCCCACATTATTCATCAAGCGCTAACCCCCGCTTTGTACAAAAACGTGTAAAGCGGGGGACGGGCACCTGGAGTCGGAGCGCCTTCTATTATACCAATGCGGGCTAACGCCCGCAACCCAACTCGGCTCGGCGAAGTGCGGTTCCCCTCGCCTCACGCGGACGATGTCCGCGCACCGCGCTATTCGCGCGGCGTTTAGCAACTTCCGGTTTAAACAACTCGTTTTTTATTTGCGTTCCTGGGCCGTAAGTTGCTAATACAATTGCGTTCGGTACTGAGAAACGGTAATGCCTGTAATCTTTTTGAATACTATAGAGAAGTACTTTGCCGAACTAAAACCGACCATCTCAGCGATTTCATAGTCCTTAAAATGAGGATTGGCGGCAAGTATTTCTTTGGCTTTTTCGGTACGGATCATCTGGATGTAATCTGTAAAACTTATATTTAGCGCCACTTTGAACAAGCTGCTTAAATAGTTCGGCGATGCGTATACCTCACCGGAGACCTTTTCAAGACTAAGAGGTTCGTTGTAATGTTCTTTAATATAGTTGACCGCGCGGGGGACTACAGAAGACGATGTCTTAAGATGGGAAAACATATGAGATAGTTGAAGACAAAACTCTGCAAGTGTATGCTCAAATAGTTGTTCACTAAATGTAGTTAGTGTGGAAATGCTCATGTTGAAGTCTTCGATTTTTGTGCTGCGGCTCATGAGAATATGATGTATTTCCACATAGAGGATTATATAGCAGTTATTGATTGCCGCAGGCGTGGTATTATGCAATCTTACTAATGCAAAGAATTCAGCCAGAGCGGAGCGGATTTCTTCCTCACAACCAAGGAGAATGCTGTTGATTAAAGTACGTTCTTGTTTGTATGGGTAATTGAGTGGTTGACGTCTTAACGGCGTCTTTAGGCCTTTTTGTTTGTCGTTTTCTTTTTCCGCAGAAACGACAATATGCTTAAAATACGGATACTGCTCCAAGGAGCGAATATGTTCAGCGGCGCGATAGACCGCATTATAAACATCAATTGGCATAAAAGGTTTTAAAAGGTAATCCTGAACATTGAGGCTGATCGCTTCTTGGGCATAGCTGAATTCTCCGTAGCTGCTCACGATAATGAATACTGTGGCAAGATTTTGCTCCCGCACCTTTCGAATGACGTCAAGGCCTGACATACCAGGCATTTCAATGTCGATCAGGACGACGTCTGGGAGTTGGGAGCAAATCATGTTATATGCTTCGATGCCGTCTGACGCCGCGCCAATAACGGAAATACCGGTCATAGCAGCGTCAATGGAAGCGATCATTATATCACGGGTATCGGGTTCATCATCTACAACAACAATTCGAATCATAGCCTGTCATCCATTCTGCGTGTTATGCGCGATAAGTATGACGATAGTAGGATAGATGAGCAAGAGCACACGCCTCAGTTATTATATTATATCTCACGTTTTGATGCAATTACAGGTTTTAAGCTCTGTTTTGAAATACTTTTTGGCAAATATCAAGCCGCAAAGGAGGAATACATATGCTTCGAGGAAGCCTAATTGGAAAGAATCTGGGCGATAGCGTCCTTCTGCGCTTTATGCAGCGCGGGGACTCGGATGAACACAGAAATGTACCTGTGAAGATATACAAGCGTGAAGCGCCTGAAATCCCTTTTAGCAACGACCTTTCAGGTATGCCGTATAACGTATGGTACGAATATGTTGACAACCAATCTCATCTTGATCCGGAAGTGAACCTGATTTTTGAAGGTGTACTACCTTTAGATATGTCTTTCAATGAATACATTGACCGCGATGTTGACGCCAATCAAAGGTATATTTATTGGGTAGAGGCTGACAGCTTTGGAACACATACTATATTAGGGCCACTGGGCATAAAGGTGCGAAGTCGGGACGTATGGTGGCCGTACGAAAAATGGCTGAAAGAAATGAATAATATCAAAGATGAGCACCAAGATATTGTCACTGTCCGGAAACACGGGGAAACAACCATGCACAGATCAATGTTCGCACTACATGTAGGTAGACAAGACAATGTTATAGCTATCTTGGGCGCCGTACACGCCAGCGAAACAGGGCCTGAGCTCTTACTAAAGGCGCTTCGCTATATGTTGGAAAATAATAAGCCGCTATTTAAAAAGACGGGATTAGCCGTGATGCCCGCAGTTAATATAGATGTGCGGGAGCAAACTGTGGATGGCGTGCCTCATTATCTTCGATTAAATCATAATGGCGTGGACTTGAACAGGAATTTTGACTTCAATTGGGGCGAACAATATGTGTACGGCATGTCCAATGGTTTTCTTGGCAGCGTGACCTATCGGGGACCATACCCAAACAGTGAAAATGAAACGCTTTCAGTTATCCGGTTCTTGGAATCTGTAAAACCAATTACAGTATTTGTTTTCGATTCCGGTTCTGTAATAACGGAAGATAAAATCTATTATGACGGCGTGCCCAAAGGCACAGAAGTATTTGATGTTTCAACAAAGTTAGCGACGCTGTATTCGAAAGTCTTTAGAGCGCCTCATGAAGGCTGTGGAACATTTACGGCGGCGCCAATCAGCTTTCCATATGAGGAACCGGTGTTTAAGGCGTCTGGCGTACCAGTGGGGACACTGGATGGATGGGCAGCAAAGAAGTTTCTAATTCCGGCATTTAATTTGCAGTATGCATTCTCTCAGGAAGGGAGCATTCGGATCCACGATAATACAACCCCGGAATTACTCAACAAATGGTCGATAAGGCATGCGTACGCGCTAATGGCAATTATGGAAGAGCTGTCCTGAGCTATTGCGGAAGGACGAGAAAACACGATAAAACAAGACAAAAAACAAGGCAGTACAAAACAATACTATGAGTCAGTTAGAAAGGGAGGGCTTATTCGAAATGTTAATTACTTCAAAGAAGATTATTACGGGTGATGGGAAAACAGTGCTTACCGGGAATGGAATTTACATAAAAGATGGCATCATCAAAAAGATATCAACATTGGCGGATCTAAAAAAACTCTATCCGGATGAGCAAGTTATCGATTATGGCGATGCGGCTATTCTACCCGGATTTATTGACACGCATACGCATATTGGCGCGTATGACGGAATGTGGGATTTTACCGATTATAATGAATACCGTATAGGCATTCTTGGCATGCAAAGGACCGTGGAGTGTTTTCAATACGGCACGACTACGATTCGTGATGTAGGCTCACCGGATAAGCTTATGGAATCGCTTAGAACAATTGCAGATAAAGGATTTGCTGTATTCCCGCGGATATTCCATTCTAACCAGGCGATAAGTATGACGGGCGGCCACTGTTGGCGTATGTCGTGCGTAACCGAAGCCGACGGTATTGAAGGACTGCGCTTTTGTATTCGCGACCAGATAAAGAAGGGCGCCGATTGGATCAAGGTGATGACAACTCATCGTATTGATTTACCTGAGTACTCACAGGAAGAGCTTGATTATGCGTCACAGGAGTCGCATCGGTTGGGCAAAAAGCTGGCAGTTCACGCCGCGCTACCCATTGGCCTTGAAATGGCGCTTAAATGCAAGCCTGACAGCATTGAGCATGGTACTTATCTAACTGTAGACCAGGCAAAGTTCATGCGCGATGAAAACATATACTGGGTACCAACTGTTGCTACGCTTGAGTACCTTGTGCCGTCACTGATGAAGTCAGATACAGATTCAAACGCTTATTACCAGATTCAGATAAAGGATCGTGAATACTATGCGCGCATTGTAAGCGTAACGCGCGATAATTTTTTAAAGTTGGCGGAAACAGGTGTAAAAATCGCGGCAGGTACAGATTTTGACACGGGCTATATTCCGTCCGCTCCGGTGGGCATGGAACTAAAAAAGATGATTGATCTGGGATGGGATCCGTTGCTGGCAATTCAGGCAGGAACGTTTAACGGGGCTGAGTTGCTAGGCGTATCTGATACTATAGGCCTGATCAGGGAAGGCTATACAGCGGATATTGTCGTTGTGAACGGAGATCCCCAGATAGACGGTTCGATATTGGAAGATGTTGTCGTTACTTATTTCGGCGGGAAATTAGTTTATACCAAATAGCTAGTTTTATCATTAAAACGGAAAAAATCCAGTAGTTAAAGTGTTCGAAATCCTTAGTATTAGTGAGTTTTAGCAACTTACGGCCCAGGAACGTAAATAAAAAACGAGTTGTTTAAGCCGGAAGTTGCTAAACGCCGCGCGAATAGCGCGGTGCGAGCGCATTGCGCTCGTGAGGCGAGGGGAACCGCGCTTCGCCGAGCCGAGTTGGGTTGCGGGCGA
>JGI24702J35022_10002092_pt1 | contig 12321 bp, 10 predicted proteins | sample TergutTh196P4_FD_35022 | JGI IMG/M metagenome (IMG submission 35022)
TGCTTATGCGATGGGTGTATATGTTAGGCAAGAGAGTGTTTATAGGAATTATATTTTAGGGAATTTAACACCTGCTGTAAAAGCTTTTATGTGGACTTCTATTTTGGGCGGTGACTTTATTGCAAATTGATTTAAAAAATGAAGAAAAAATAAACTTGTTGGTTTTTCTTAGCGGGAAGATGGGTATTTCTGCTGAGGAAATATTTTCATTGTATTTAATTTTAGGGGATAAGATTTTCTTTTTGTTTGATTTGTTTCAGGGGAAGAGTGTTAAGTTTCCGTCTATGCGGAGTTTTCATCAGGTTCTTTCGTTGGTGGATGATTTTAAGCTGGTAAAGTTGAAGAAGTTTCATTATTTAATTAATGGGGTTGATTCGTATAGGGATGGTATAAAGCGTGGTGATGTTGTTCGAGTGGAGGGGAATGATGTTGTGGCTTTAAGTTCCCCGTATGTTATTGCGGAGGATGTATATTTTATTTGCAAGGTTAAGGAGTAGTTATGAGTGATAATTCATTGGTTTTGCAGGCTGATTTGGATATGCAATTTATCCAAAGGAATATTAGGGACTTGTCAAAAACGGCGCAGTTTTCTCATATGGCGGAGTTGGAGGAATTGCATAAGTTATCTTATGATAATTTAAAAAGGCAGTTGGCAATTGGAAAGCCTCTGGCTGAGGATCCTTTATTGGCATTAAGAACTTATGAAACTTTATCGTCTGTAATAATGCAGGTTGTGGAGACCAAGAGGAGGGCTACTGATACAATGTTAAAGGCCAGGACTGTTATTGGTTTACCTTCCTTTCCTCCCAAGTCCAATGGCATTATTGATGAGGAAGAAGATTTACCGGATGATGAAATTGGCGGGGTAACAGTTTCTGAAGAGGATAAGGGAGTTTTTGGCCGATTGGTTCAGGATGAGGAATCTCAGCCTGATATAGCGATGTAGGTGTTATGGTGAAGTTAAAAAGGAAACTTCTTGTATTTGTAATTAATTTAATACAAGTTGTTAAAGTTCCTCTGTATGTTATCCCTTATGATTATGGAAGGCTAATTTATGGGGAAGGTTCCAGTGGGGCATTGTATATTTGGAGGAATCAGTTTTTTCAAAAAATGTTAGGTTTATATTATAAGGTGGATAAGTTTCAAGTAAGATTTGGGAGAATTTTATTATGGCAGGAAAAGCGGTAAATTTTTAATTTGTTTGTGGGTTTCAATATCTACACCGCTATCGTGTTAAGCTGTCAAGTTGTTAAATTGAGTAATGGCTCCGTAACTAATCGGAACAGAGAAAGAAGAGACACTGATAGTGTATTACGAAAGGAAGCCGTTCCTCCTTGGTTACTGGTGAATAGCTTAATGGGGTCTGTAGGCTGCTCTCCCCACTGTTCACAGTAACTGAAAACGGTTTTTATTTTTTTTTCTCAAATAAGTTATACACAGTTGTATTTTAAATTTTTTTTGGTAATCTTAACTTATCTTAATTTTAAGGAGAGTTTTATGGATGTTGGTATTAAATTAAAGAAAGATATTTTGAAGGGGGATCCTAATGCTTTGTATGGTGTTTATGTTCCTAATTCTGAACCGGGTTGGATTCGCTGCTATTGGGGGGATGCAGAGGATTCAAAGAAGTTAATTACGGTTCTTCAGTTAAAGAATGAAGCATTTTCTACTTACACTTTGGATGATGTTTTATCAGTTAAATGTTTACAGGAATGTCCTGCCCATGCACGTATGGGTGATCATCATTACGTGTTTAATTTTGAGAAATATACCTCTGTGTAGCTTATTCTGATTTCATTAAAAGCCATCCTCCGGGATGGCTTTTTTTGTTTTATATAATTTTGTGGCAATAAAATATATCAATGATCGTAAGCCTGTACCCATCAAACAATGGTTAGATAGTCCTTATTATTTAGGTGGTGAATGTAGCGCTCTATATCCATTTTGGAAACAAAAAATAATAGATTATTTTCAGGGAAATAATCGGGCTTTTATATTTTCTGGATCATCTAGGTCAGGGAAGTCTTATGCATCTGCTATTGTAGTCATTCGTTATATTTATGAGATATCTTGCATTGAGAATTTCCCAGGTTTGTTTGGTTTGTCTTCTACTACATTACCCAAGGGTATTTATTTTTCCTTTTCAAATGATGCGGCTGATTCAACGGGGATAAAACGTATTTTACGCATTATTGATCAGATTCCTTATTTTAATCGGCCAGGAATGAGGCGGCGGGATGTATCTTCAATGGTTTCTTTTCCTTACATTGAAATTTATGGGGGTTCAAGGTTTCTGCATTCATTGGGTTCAGATCTTTTGTTGTCTATTTTTGATGAGGCAAATGAAAGGGGCAATGTGGCAAAGTCCAATATTGTGTCTGATGCGGCTAGGATTTGGATGGAAATAAGGATGAGGTCTGAAACCACTTTTTCGGTTAATGGGGTGTGGGGTGGTATGGCTGGTATTATATCCACGGCTGGTATGAGTTCATCATTTGTGGATATGGAGTTAGAAAAAGCAAAGAAGCATGGGAATTATTTTTATTGTGAGGCGGCGTCTTATGATGTGAGGCCACAGTCATATTCGAAGGAGAAGTTTTCTGTTTATCCGGGGGATGGGGGTGTTCCGGCGTTTATTGTGGATGATCCTTCACAGGCTGCTGTACAGGCTATAAATGCATTGGGTATGACTGTAGAGCAGTTTGTGGCTGAGAAGGCTTCTCTTATGGTTCATCCTCCAGTGTCATTAAGGCATTTTTTTGAAGAGGATATTAATACGGCGTTACAGAATTTGGCTGGTGTTACTCGGATTGGTTCTTCTTTGTTTATTTCGAATAAATCTTATATTACAAAAATGTTTGATGATAAGTTAAAGTATCCTACAAGGTTAGTTATTCCGGATAATATTCCTCATTTTGGTATTTATGATTCATTGTTGCCTGAGGAACTTGTAGATGAAGACATGTTGAATGAGATTTATGATGGTCAAAATTGTTATATTTCTTTAGACCTTTCGAGGGTGAATGACTCTACGGGTTTTTCGGCTATTTTTTATGATGAGGAAAAGAGGAAGATTTTACCTGTTTTGGTTACGGCTTTGTATTTGGACAGGTTTAAGAATGGGAATGAGATTGATTTAGTTAAGGTGATGGGTTTGATTACTCATTTGCATCGGCTGGGTGTTAATATTCGGATGGTTACTGCTGATGGTTATAATTCAGATTATATTATTCAAAGGTGTAAGTTGCTTTTGGATAATGATAGGGCTATTCGGTATTCTGTGGATAAGACGCCTACTGCGTATATAACTATGCTTAATTTTATGAAGCTTGGTATGTATCAGTTGTATCCAATATCGAGGCTTAAGTATGAGTTAGAGAATTTGATTTATGATCCTGTGGCTGGGAAGGTGGATCATCCGGTTAATTCTGATGATTCAAATCCAGTGTTTTGGAAAGATATTAGTGATAGTCTTTCAGCCTGTTCACAACAATTAGCAATTTTTGAGAATTTGAGTTATGAGGATATTTTGGTTACCTCTGAGATTGCGAAGGCTAGGAGTTTGAGGGTAAATGAAGAGGAGGAAGAGGATTTTTATGGGGCTGTAAGTGGGGATTCTGAGGATTTTTATTCTGATATAGGTTCTTTTGATGATTCTGAGGGGGAGGATCCTTTTGATAAGTTTGAAAGGGATTTAATGCCNTATTAATTTTATACAGCCTTGTTTTCTGGTTTGGCATGGTTTAATTTATTTGGGAGACNGTTTTTTAGTATTTTTTTATTCTTTTAATTTCGTATTTCATAGGAAGGAGCATNTATGGAAGACGGGCAAGTTCGCATTGTTTGGCAGGGTAAGGTAGTAAAAGGTAGGCAGGAGGTATTGGGCAGGGTTGATACTACGATTCCCAATATTTTAGTGGCTTTGAGTGATTTGGGGAAGCACCCTAATGAGTTTAATGACATGATTGTGTCTGCCTGTCCGAGTAAGAGTGGTAAACTTCCATTTACGTATTTTGTTAAAGGGCCGGAGGTAGGGCCTGTATTGGCTTCTTTGAGGGAGAAGGGGCTTTGTGTGGAGGTAGGCTAACTTGTTTTACATAGAGGTGTGGAGGGTTTAAATGGCTTATTTAAATTATTTTAGCGTGGCGAAGGGTTTACAGGAAGGTTATTCTCTAGGTAATTGCCCGGTTTTGAATTCTAAGGAATTGGAGGAGGCTTTTTTAAAGTCTTTGAGCCGGGTGTGTTCAGGGTATGATATAGAAAAGGATATTTTAACTCAGTTTTTGAGGGGTGATTTGGATCGTTATGAGGCTGTTGAGCAGTTGGAGGATGAGTTAGGGTATTCTTATGATGAGGCATGGAAAAAGACTTTAGATGCTCAGAATAAGTTATTGAAGTCTTCCCCGGTTAGTGTTCATTTTAGTTATGATTTTGATACAATAAAACAAGAGTTTTTAACTGGTGAGATTAATGGGAATCGGGCGCAGTCTCTTTTGATGCACTATTGTGATATGGGGATGGAGGAATCTTATAAGGTTTTGCAGAGATGGAAGAAAGAATTAGGGGTTGTATCTTCTGGTTTGGTGGCATCTGATTTTAAACCTGCTACGATGGAAGTTTTAGAGGGCATCAAACAAAATGATCCTGAAGCTTGGAGGGTTTTAAATACTCCAATGTCGCATCAATCTATGAAAAGGTATCAATGGTTGGTGGATGAAGAAACCTGGCTTATGAATCAGGATGCTACCTTATTAAAAGTTATTAAAAAGAGTATTTCTGATGGTTTTAATACTTTCTTTTCTTTGGATTCTACGGGTAAGATTCATGGTTTTTTTGCTTATTACCTAAAGGGTGATATAATTGATGATATAAAAACTTTTTCTTTGGTTCCAAATTTATCTCATACCTTGGCTGGGGATTTAGATAAGTTTGTGGCTTCTCATGTAGGTTCTTATAATCTCAGATGGTATGCTTTTGGAAAGAATCCTGCTTTTAGAAATTATGTGGGTGTGGTTGATAAGTATGGGGGTGTTTATGAGAAAGTTAGGGGGTATGATGATTATTGGGTTTTTTATATTAAAAAAGGTTCTTCTGTTAATAAAACTTCGAATGTACGGGGTTCATCGGAAAATTCTATGGATGATGTTTCGTCTGTGGGGGGTGAAGGCAAATTTCGAGAGGGAGTTTCAGAGACATTACAAAGTACAAGGGCTGTGTGGCCAGATTTTCGACATCAATCATTATCACATAGATCCTCTTTTGAAGGAGTTCAATCTACCTCCAAGAAAAGGAAGAAGTCAAAGTATCATGGGGCTTTAGTTAATAATACTTTTGATGATTCTCCTTTTGCAGGTATTCAGACGGCTACGACTCAGGGCACTGGGTCTGCAATTTCGGCTAGTTTTACTGCAGGGGATGATATAAAATCACATCCATCGGTCAGGTATTTAGTTGTTAATGGGATGGTTTCGTCAGCAAATAGGGCTTTAGTGACTGCTTCTTTGTCTGGTTCTTTGGATACTTTTTTATTGCAGAATTATTGTGCAGGTTTGGGGGTGGCGAACCCTGGCCCTAATATTGAAGATGTGGGGGATAAGGGGCATGTGGTTTTAAATTTTGACAGTGATTCTGGGTTTTCCACGGAAGTGGATTTAGGTGGTAGTTTGGAGACTGGGTATACGGTTCAGTCTATAAATGATGAGCTTGGGTTGTTTCCTGAGGGTGTTGTGGAGGGTGATTTGTTGGATAAGGATGTGGTTAGTAAGATTGTGAGGTCTCAGGGGGAAAGGGATAAAGGAGAGAGTGTCCAGTCTTCTGTAGAATTAATTTTGAGTATGCCAGTCTTACGTAAGGATCAGAGTGGTTTACCTGTTAATGTTTGGGTTGATAATGGGGAGCATTATATTGGGGGTGGTCATTGGAAGAGGATTAAATTCCAAAAGGATAAAGGAGATAGGTTTACTGAAAAGAATTCTGCAGTAATGACGGTTTCTGATGATCCTAAAGTTAAAGGTACTCATAGCCTTTCAATTCATGATTTAAAAAAGCTTAAGGAATTTGTCGTTAGGAATAAGGATCTTTTAGAGGCCGTGTCAGATAAGAGGCTATCTTTTCAAGATTTTGTACGAAATATGAGGAGGTGATTATGTTTTTTAATATGGCATGGTGGGATTTTTTGAGTAAAGAAGATAGTGGTCTTCCTGTTGATGTACATCTTGATGGGTATCATCTGTATGATTTTTATAAGTGGTCAAAGCGTCTTATTTTTGCTGCTGATAAAAATGCTAATTCAAGAGATAGCTTTGTGGCATTTATGACAATATCAGATGAGCCTAAAGTATTAGGAGAGCATGAACTTTCTGAGTTAGAAATACAACAAATAAAAGATTTTGTTATTAAAAATAAGGAGCTTCTTGAAAGACTCTCTGTTATGGATAAAGAGATAGATATTATTGGTTTTATGGAAAGGATGATAAAGGTATAAATTAAAAGTTAAATGATATTAGATTGCATTTGTGATGCTGATTCTATGGATGAGTTACTGGATAAGATTCACATACATTTTGGTTTAGAGGTAAGGTTTATTAGATCTGAGATGTCTTTGTTTGAGCAGTATGAGGTTAGGCCGAAGGATCGGATTTTTATTCCTGAGGTTTGGAAATTTCGTATAGTAGTTAAGAATGGTAAATACTGGTTTGGAAGGTTAGGCAATGAAGTCTAGTCAGGGTGTTCTTTATGAGGGTTATTTTGTACATACTCTTTTTGAACATATCATTGACTTATACTATGATGTTGGTGAAGGGTTTCCTCAAAATCTTTTGACAATATACCATCATATAGGCCATACAGGTTTGCTTCCTTTGGTTAATGTGATTGAAAAAGGTAGCAAGTCTCTTGTTTTTTCGAGGTATGCAGATAAATATTATCAAGCGCTTAACGTTCCTAAATCAAATAATGTTCTTGTGTGTTTTAGTGGGGGTAAGGATAGTACTGCTGTGGCTATAAAATTAAGAGCGGAAGGAAAAAATGTCAGTTTATATTTTTTGAAGGGTATTAATAAATCTTATGGTGATGAGTATTTAAGGGCGGAAAATGTAGCGAAGTTGTTGGGTTTGCCTCTTTTTGTTGAAGAAGTTAAGTTGGTTGGTAAGAGTAGGTACAAAGAAAATCCAGTTAAGAATCAGATTATAGCTACTTTTGCTTTAAATTATGCAATAAAGAATAATTTAGGTTGTGCTGTTGCTTTTGGGGATTTTAAGGAAGATACAATAGCAGATGCAGTTTTTGATCGTAATTGGAGTGATACTCAGGAAATGTGGAAAGCTTATGAGGAAGTTATAAAGGCTGTGGTTCCAAATTTTGAGGTTTTTACTCCATTTAATAATTATTGTGAGACTTTGTATTTGATTGCACAAGATAGAAAATTACTTGAGGCTGTCCAGGGTTGTTTGGCACCTCAGCGGTTTAGGAAGCATTGGCATGATATGAATGTTAAGAAGTTCGGTTATGAGCTTTTACCCAATCGGTGTGGCAGTTGTTGGAAGTGTTGTGTGGAGTATATTTTTCTGGTTGATAATGGTTTTCTGGAAAGTAATGCTGATTTTTATAAACATTGTTTTAAGTTGTTATGTGATAAGTTGCCTGAGGAACATCCTAATAAAGAATGTTATACTATTGGGGGTGTGAGGGATGTGTATTTTCCAAAGTTTGATAAGGCTTTGGTGTAAGTTCTTTTGTTTTATATAAGATTATGCAAGGTATTTTTTCCAAAGTAACAACTGATACTGAAACTCCTGATCTTTTTGAAGAAATTGAGGAAGTTGATAAAACTGAGGAAGATAAACAGGATTCTGTTTTTCAACCAAAACCTATAGAAAAAGTTCCAGAAGTTGATTTAACCCCTGCTTCTAAGCAGGTTCCCATTCCAAAGAAAGAATCTAAAGTTGAGAAAAAGCCTTCTGCACCTGAAAAGAAGCAAGGGGAGTCATCGGGTTCAAGGAAGTCTACTCAAGATTATCAGCATGAGGAATCTGTTGAAGGTTTAAGGGATAAGTATGTAAATACTTCTCAGGGTGTTGATGGTTTTGATGATTCTATTTATTTACCGAATGGGGAAGAGGTTTCTGGCATTTGGAAGTTGGTTGATGCATTTTCTGTATCGCCATCACATGATCCTTTTACATTTCATTCTACTAAAGGTTTCCCAAAAGCTTCAGGGGGCGGGTCTGCAAATACAAGGGATTATTCAAATGAGTCATCTGCTCAGGAACAGGTTATTGAGGTGGCAGGTGACTTTGATGGGCGTGCTTTGGGTTTTGATTCTGCTGTAGTGGTTACGAAGGATGGTGTGGTTGTTTCTGGGAATAATAGGACAATGAGTTCTCAGTTAGCGGCACGGAAGGGAACTGATACAAAGTATATTCAGGCATTGCTTAAGAGGTGCAGGTCTTTTGGTTTTACTCAGGAGCAGGTTCAGGCTTTTGAGCATCCGAGGGTAGTTTTTGAAATTGACTCCCAGGATTATTCGTCTGAACATTTTGATAAGTATAATCAATCGGATAAGAAGGAACAAACTGAGGAAGCGAGGATTGTCAAGTTTTCAAAGATAACGAAGCCTGAGGTTTTGAGGGGCATTGCTGATGTTTTTGGACGGTTTGAGACTGGGAATGTGTTTGCTATTCGTGAGGCTTGTGCTGAGTTAATTTCTGTTTTTGTTAAGGGTGGGGTTATAAGTAAGGCTGAGGAGCCTAAGTATTTTGATGGGGATAAAGTTTCTACAAGTGGCAAGCAGTTTATTAATGAGTATATTTTAGGCGGTGTTTTATCTGAGTCTGTGGCCAGGGCTTTGTATGCTGAGGGGGCTGGTAATATAAGGCAGAACGTGATTGGTTCTGCGCCGCTTCTTTTGGAGAATTGGGCTAATGGTAGTTATTCTGTTGTTGGGGAATTGAATAAGGCTATTGGTTATGCTCTTTCGTTTCAGAAGGACATTGAGAAAGAAAAGTTTTCTATTCCAAAAATTGATAAAGAAAAAGTAAAAACTCCGGAGGATAAGTTAGCTCATAATTTGAAGGCGTTTAATGTTTGGGCTAGCCAGGGTGATTTATTGGAGGATCGGGATCCTGTTATTTTGAAATTGGCGGGGTCGTTGGTTTTTTCCGGCCCTTTGTTTAAGAGTTATTTGGAGAAGTTAAATAGTGCTACAGCTTCAGCGGCTAGGGCGGAAAGGGAGACTGAGGAAGCTGGTAATGCTGGTTTGTTTGGGGATGATGCGGCAGGGCCTAATCGGTCTGATTTGTTGGAGAGGGCTGTGGCTTCTTGGAATCGAAGGGCGGGGATTAAGAGAAATATATTAAGTTCAGTGGTTATGGGGGATAGTATGGATGAGTTAATTGGTTCTGGTGTGTTAAATAAATTAGCAAATTTTATGGGTGCAGATTTAAAATCTAGAATAGAGAAGTGGATGGATGAGGATCCTAGGAATGAAAATGCTTTTAAATTAGCTACAAGGAAACACAAGGAAAATTGGGGAGCTCCCAAGACTAGAGATGATGCTCTCAGAATTTTTAAAAGAGCTAAACGTTTAGCTCAGCAGGGTGACCAGTCTTTTGATCAAGGGCAAGAAACACAAACTAAAACTCAAGGCCAGTCTGGTTCAACGTCTTTTCAAGGAGGGCCAGGGTCTTCTGTTCCTGCTGATGATCCTGTGAAGTTATTTAAGGCTATTAAAACTTTGTATAAAGGTGGTCAGATTTCTAAGGATCAATTGAATAAAGCTTTTCAAATGGTTGCAGCTGGTTATTCAAAGGTTACTTCTGGTGTTTTTGAAAGAGATGGACGTGAATTTTATAGGGATACCTGTTCTATATGTGGGGAGCCGATTGAGGTAGAGGTGTGGCAAGGTAAACCAGGGGAAGGGCCTGATGATGGTCTTGTGTGGGATGCCCTTGGGGGTAATCCTCGTCATAGGCAGTGTCAAGAAGATAAATTACGAAAAGATAAAGAACAGCAGGAATGGAGACGAGAGCATAATGCTTATAAAGGAGTTTGGGGACCAGGTACTACAAAGGATTTTTTCGAGGAAGGTACAAAAAAGGTTACTTCCAGTACTAAAAATCCCGGTGTTCGGTTCAGCCCATTAGGGGATAAAAAGTCTCTGCAAGGTTATCAGGTTGGTTCAAGGGTTGTTTATAAGCCGTATAAATTGTCTAGTAGTGTGCCAGCATTTGTTTTGCAGCAGGAGTCTCTTCACAGCGGCAAGGAAGGGGTTATACGGTCAATTAAAAGTGAGCTTTTTAATGTAGAGATGCCGGATGATGGGGAGATAATTTCTGCTTATGCGGATGAGTTGGAGCCTGTTTATAATGAGGATATAACATCTGGTCGTGGGGCTGTTCAGGATCCTACTCGAGATTCAGTAAGGGATTTCTTATCAAACATAGTATCACTGTCTAAGGTTCCTGAGGATGCTAAGGATCCAAGAATTGTTAAGGAGAGGTTGGAGCCGGATCATGTTTGTTATTGGTATTCTGAGACAATTGATAATGGTAAGCCTTATACGGTTGAGTTTCATGTTTCGCCAGATGAATCTTTTTGTGATATTTATGTTGTTAGGGATTTTGATAATAGCCCATTGGAACCGGGGGGATTTAGCATTGAGGATTTTGCAAATTGGAATCTTTCGGATGTTAATCATATTGAAGGTTTGTTTGCAAAGGAGAAGGCTACTACAGAAAAGACGGCTGAAGGGAAGTCAACATTTAATAAACGTTTAGGAGAAAAACAGGATCTTAGCAAATATAAGTATGCACCTTTCCCTGGGGCGAGTGGTCATAAGTATTCCCAAGGTGAGTTGTTTGCAAGTTTTGATAAATGGGTACATAAAGTAGATCAAGATTTATCTAGTGGCAGGTCTATGGGTTTGGAGGATATGGCTATTGTTTCTCGGCTGGCTTTGGATTTGGCTAAACGGGGTTATTTGAAGTCACGGTTTTATTTGGATGACTTAGATCATAAAGCTCTTTCTTATATTGACAGGTATTATAGTGGGGAGTTTGATTTAGAAAGGCTGCATAGTTTAATGCGTAAGATTTATCCAGATCTTAAGACTGCATTTAAAAGGTTTGGTGAGTTAGATGATTTTTATAGATCTTCTCAAGGAAAGGCATATTTTGAGCAACAGGTAGTAGCTTCTGCTGCTGATGATCCTTGGCATTATAGGCCCGGTGATAATGAAAGAGGTATTACTCCATGGCAAGAGTCAGAGGATAATTTTGAAGATGTTAGAGTTCGTGTTGCGTGGCAGGATGGTTCTGGTGATGTGGATGAAGGTTGGGTGTATTATTATGATCCTAATGAGGCTTATCATACGGTTCATTTGGATAATGGGGAAGTGTTGAAGAATTTTCAGGAGGGTCTTGAGTTTGAGATAATTGGTTCAAGTGCTTTAGACTTATATCGTAAGACACTTAACACTGCTAATAAACTGACTAAGAATCCTATGGGTGTTGTTGATGATTTGGCTGAGCTTCCGTTCAAGGCTGTTGATAAGGTTACGGGTGTAAAGTCTGGTTATCATTATGAAGTTCTTAGTCCTGAAGGTAAGGTGGTAAATATTTTAATGAAAGAACCTTCTGAGGAGGAATTGTTAAGGGACTATGGTGAGGGTTTTACTATTGAAAGACAAGGGGTTCATCCTGATATCGAGGAAATGACAAGAGAAGCTGAGCGCTTTCAAGGGCCAGGAGGACCAGGTAATGGTAATTATGGTTATGGGTGGAAGACTGATGTTACGGAGGACTTGTGGCGTGAGCGTCAGGGTGGTGTGAAGTCTGCTTATAGTGAGTTGCCTCGGACTTATAATTGGGAAGAGCTCACTTCAATTTTAAAAGATTATCAAATGGGTCATGTTGAAAGAGATTCTGTTGTTTCAAGGTTAATGTCTCAGGGGCTTAGAGAGGATGTGGTAAATAGTCTTATACAAAAAGCTAGTCAATATTCAGGCGGGGATATTAATTCTGAGTGGGTTTATAAATGGGTTTCTGAGATTGGATCATCTTTAAGTGTGAAGTCTAGTGTTGGGGAAAGTGATAAGGAAAAAGAAATTTTTAATTTTCTGAATAATGTTTATGATGGGCATGAGAGGGATAACTTTAAGTGGGGTTTTCCTTCTGGGGAGNGTCTTGTTGATCTTCTTGTTAATGAGTATGGGATAGGTGAAGAGATTGCGGCTTCTNATGTGAGGCGTTGGATTTTAGAGAGAAGGCCACTTCATTTAGGGTCTAGCTTGGGTTTTAAGGAGCCCATTGCTGATGGGCAAAT
>JGI24702J35022_10002093_pt1 | contig 12321 bp, 10 predicted proteins | sample TergutTh196P4_FD_35022 | JGI IMG/M metagenome (IMG submission 35022)
TTGTTTCACGTCATTGCGAGCTTGCGAAGCAATCCAGGTGCATATCAGGACTCTGGATTGCTTCGCAGGCTCGCAATGACGGGCGACTGTCATTTATACCTGTTTGATTTTTCATCGCAGGCTCGCAATGACGAGTGACCGTCATTTGTGCCTGGATTGCTTCGTTCCTCGCAATGACGGAGACGAGATTGTGAAACAATCCAAAAGACTGATTTTCAACGGATTGCTTTGTTCCTCGCAATGAAGGGGAAAAAAAATTTTAAAAAAAAAGTCATAAAATTTTTTTATTTAAAAAATAGTATCTACATTTGCTATCTGTTTCGACGATTGAAATTCATTTTATTACAATATTTACTAACTTTTTAAAAATGTTTCGCCATGGAAGAAAATTTAACTGTTGACCCAAAGGATGCTCAGGACAATAAGATTATGGGTATCCTCGCTTATTTAGGTATTTTAGTTTTGGTACCGATCTTTGCCGCAAAAGAATCTCCTTTTGCCCGTTATCACTCCAATCAGGGGCTTGTATTATTAATCGCTGTGGTTGTTATAAGCATCGCAGTAAGTATTTTGGGCGTTATCTTTGCGTTTATCTCGCTTGCCCTTTCAATTATCATTACATTGCTTAATGCTGTAATTGGGTTAGGCTCCCTCGTTTTGATGATTATGGGAATAATAAACGCTGTTAATGGTGTGATGAAGGAGCTTCCGCTCATCGGAAAGTTCAAGATTCTCAAGTAGTCAAAACTGATATATCGTATTAAACGATATGGGGTAAAAAAACGGGCACTTTATTCAGGTGTTCGTTTTTTTATCTTTTTTAGAAATGATACTTTATGCTAGCATCTATAGGATTTCCGGCGTTTTTAACTATATCCCTGATTGTGTTGTACTGCATTACTATCACGGGCTTAGTGTTGGTGATTATGTTGGAAAACCGTAATCCGTTNAAGACGATACCCTGGGTGATCGTCCTCATTTTTGTTCCGGGTATCGGGCTGATCATTTATTATTTTTTCGGACGCGACAATCGCCGNTTGCGCATCGTCTCCAGGCGGATGTATAAACGGTTCAAGAAGCAGGTACGCATTGAATATCANCCACAAGATGTGAGNATCATTCCCAAGGAATATCTTCCCTTGGCCAAATTGTTGAACAACAGCAATTATTCGGCTATCTCTAACGGAAGCCTTCTTGCGGTCTTCACAAACGGAAAAGAAAAATTTGAGGCGTTACTGACGGACATAGCCAATGCCCGTCACCACATCCATCTGCAATATTACATCATTGAAAACGACAAGATAGGNAATCAGGTAAAAGAAGCGCTGATAAAAAAAGCGCAGGAAGGCGTCATGATACGCGTATTATACGACGATGTAGGTAGTTGGAANGTCAAAAACCGCTTTTTTAAAGATATGAAAGCGGNGGGTATTGAGGTATTCTCAATTTTGAAAGTGGCGTTCCCGGTTTTTACCAGCAAAGTCAATTACCGGAACCACCGTAAAGTCGTCGTCATTGACGGGGAGATAGGTTACATGGGAGGTATGAATATCGCCGACCGTTACGTTTACGGCAATGAATTAGGCCTCTGGCGCGACACTCATTTCCGGATTACTGGACCCGGCGTTTACGGTTTGCAGGCCTCATTCATTCTCGACTGGTATGCCATCAGCAACCAACTGATTAAAGGCCCCAACTATTATCCTGTATTACAGACCCTTACCGACACGAAGATGCAGGTAGTCGTATGCGGTCCGACGAGTCAATGGCGAACGCTTATGCAGGCTTTCAACTTCTGTATCTCGAATGCGAAAAAATATATCTACATTCAAACCCCTTATTTTCTTCCGACGGACGCACTCAACCTGGCGCTTCAGACTGCTGCGCTCGGCGGTATCGACGTCCGTTTGATGATACCGAAACATTCGGATACAAAATCAGCCAAGATGGCCACCTTCTCGTACGTAGATAAAATGTTGAAAGCGGGCGTAAAGGTATATTTATATAAAAAAGGCTTCCTTCACTCCAAGTTATTATTGATTGACGACATGGTCAGTTGTGTCGGTTCGTCCAATTTCGATTTTCGCAGTTTCGAGCACAACTTTGAGATTAACGCCTTCGTCTATCAGAAAGAGTTTTCGTTGAAACTCAAGGCGGTGTTCATGCAAGACATGCATGATTGTGAGGTGATTTCTTATGCTGTCTGGCGTAAACGACCGATAGCCGTCCGCCTTGCAGAATCATTCATGCGTCTGTTCGCCCCGCTGTTGTAGAATGTAGTTTTCAGTTTTCAGTTTTCAGTTCATTGTTCATTGTTCATTGTTCATTGAGCCGACGGCACGTCGGCGTCCTGCGCCCCGTTGTAAAAAAGCTGAAATTCACTGCTCCGTAGTTTCTATGCTGATTAAAAAAGGGGAATGATGAAAAATCATGCTCCTTAGCGTGTTCCATGACAAATACGCCCTCTTTACGGAGTATATTTCTTTCAAAAACCAAGTGGGGGATGTTGGTCAGGTTTTTCAATAAATAGGGGGGATCGGCAAAGATAAAATCAAACGATTGTTCCGGGGCTGTTTGCAAAAATCGAAACACATCCCCTTTGATAAGATTCAGGGCATCCGTTTGCAACTCTTTAGCTACTTTCGTTATGAAGGCGGCATGAATGCGGTCTTGTTCGACGGCTGTCACCTTTCGGCAACCGCGCGACAGCAATTCGAATGATATGCTGCCTGTTCCGGCAAACAGATCAAGCGCCACCGCATCACAAAAATCTATCAGATGAATCAATACATTGAACAGGCTTTCTTTCGCAAAGTCGGTAGTAGGGCGCGCTCTCAGAGATGTCGGCAACTGAAAACGACGCCTGCCATATATGCCGCTAATAATCCTCATTCAAAAAACGGAAGCATATTTTACCCGTCATTGCGAGCCTGCGAAGCAATCCAGGAATCAGATTGGTGCACCTGGATTGCTTCGCAGGCTCGCAATGACGGGAAAAACTGAAAACTGAAAACTGAAAACTACACCCCACACTCAACCAAAGCGATCATATCCAAGGTCAGTTCCTGGTCATAAGCGACCTGGTAGCCATGAAGGGTCGGGGGCAGGTAGACCGTCTGTTTAATATATTTATCAATAATTGACAAAACCTTCCGGCAGCGTTCATTATTACCGCTAATCGTCAGATAATCTTCCAACTGGTTAAAGCCGGTTTGTTTACATATATACATTATATAATATATAATATCGTTCGTATTATTGTTATCATAATAGAACGAGTTCACAAACAGCAAGTTACCCTGTTCCACACACAACACATCAATCGAAGCCTTATGGATTACGACGTGCATCAGTTTCGGAAAGATATGGAGGCTCTTTTTATGCCACGCGACCAACAAGGGCGCCAGGGAATAGATAAACTGCGGATTCGAAAGTGAACGTTGCAGAAAGGCATAAACCTCCTTATCAATNCCGAAGAGGATGGAAGCGTTCAACGCTTTTACAGGTTGAACNAGCGTCTTGAGCGATTTATCTTTCGGGTGACAAAAGAAAAAAAAGCGTTCTTTTTCTTTTTCGACGAANACATGGTCGGAAGCCATGGTATATTTTCCGGACACAGAGATCACATAGAACGATTGGTAGATATATGAAAAGGCGGGATGATTGAAGATGATATTTTTCAAGGATTCAATCACCGGGCTCGTGTGATCATAGTGGAATGTCTCCATGAAAAAACTGTCTTTATCGGAGGGGATATATCCCCAAAAAGAAAGTCCATCCGGCATGAGCCGGATGGATACTTTATATTTCTCCGAATTATCCGCTGTCAGCTTGTCCGGAATCATAGTATGAGGATTAAAATTCCCAGTTACCTGCGTTATTATTGATTTCAGTTATTGAGCCTACACGAAGTCCGGCATAGCGACCCAATTTCTTCTTCTCATCTTTCAGGTTAATCAATTCCTGTCTGTCGAGGCCTGTCAAATAGATGTCATACGGTACGCCTGCCTCAAAAAGCGGAATGATATACCCTGCATTGGATGCTTTGGTAGCAGTGTCCAAGTCAAACGTAAAATTCTCGAATCCGGGCACTTTCCCGATGTCGTTCACATTGAAGTCTTTAGGCAATAAGGTGTCTTTAGCCAATACCCATGTTGTATCACGACGGATAAGACCTTTGGCCACAGCTTCTTTATCCGTCATTCCGGCTTTCAGCTGATCATCAGTTAGTTCACCTTCCTTGATAAGGAAAGNGATNNTATCCTCATTCAAAAATTTCCTGAGGTCTTCAAAGCTACCGGCGTACACGCCGTACATATTCCTNTACCCGTTCTGTACATTGCGTATAGCAATCAGACGGTCTCTGATGAGTANCTCCCTCGCTTCTCTTTCATTTTTAAAAATTATCGACGACATGATGCTGCTAATGCACATGTACACGAGGAGGGCAATGGCTGCCAACATTAAGATTCTAAGTACGATTTTCATATTCTATCCTGTTTAATTTTTATTATTCAACCCGCAAATATAGAAAATATTATTTTAATAACTATCTTTATCGCCAAAAATCTTTCATTTTTTTATGAAAAATTATTTTTTGACCCAAAAAATAGCCGATTTTTTCCCTTTTGAGCCTACTTCGGAGCAAATTTCGGCCTTAAAAACGCTGTCGGAGTTCCTCACTTCGTCCGAAAAAAACAATATTTTTTTGTTTAAAGGATACGCGGGAACCGGAAAAACGACGATGTTAGGAGCGGCTGTCAAAATGATGGATTCGCTCCATCAAAAGGCGATATTACTTGCCCCCACAGGCAGGGCGGCGAAAGTATTCGCCGACTATTCCGGCCATGCCGCGTATACCATTCACAAAAAAATCTATCGTCAAAAACAATTCGAAGCCGGTTATTCCGGTTTCATGCTTGCACCCAACCTTCATAAAGATACGCTTTTCATCGTGGACGAAGCCTCAATGATAGCCAACGAGAATCCGGAGATAGCCGTTTTTGGCAGCGGACGCCTGCTCGACGACCTGATACAATATGTTTATTCCGGCGACAACTGCAGGCTGATCCTGATGGGCGATTCCGCCCAACTTCCGCCTGTTTCGCTTACGGAAAGCCCCGCTTTAAACGCAGCATACCTGAAACGGTATCATCTGCAGGTGACCGGAGTAGAACTCACCCAGGTTGTACGCCAGCAGGAAAATTCCGGTATACTGCTCAATGCGACAAACCTGCGTGATGCGCTTCGCAGCGGGAAGATGGACGTGTTTCCGAAAATCAGGACAGCCGGATTCACCGATATCCGCCAAATCGACGGCAATGATCTAATCGAAGAGATAGCATCGGCCTACAGCCGCGACGGGATAGACCAAACGATCATCATCTGCCGTTCGAATAAATATGCAAACATCTATAACAACGGCGTCCGCAACCGTATCCTGTATCGTGAAGAAGAACTGTCGGCGGGCGACCGGCTGATGATCGTAAAAAACAACTATTACTGGGGGAAGGAACATAGCGACATCGATTTCATTGCTAACGGCGAAATCGTTCAGGTGCTGCGTGTGAGGAACATCGAAGAGATGTACGGATTTCGTTTTTGTAATGTTCATGTGCGCTTCATTGATTACGACCTGGAAACACAATTCAAAATAATGTTAGACGCCCTTCAGAGTGAATCCCCTGCCCTATCGAAAGAATCAAACGACCGGTTGTTTGCCTCCGTAGCCGAAGATTATATGGACGTCCGCTCCAAATCGGAACGTATCAAAAAGATAAAAGAGGATCCATACTTCAATGCGGTTCAGGTTAAATACGCTTATGCCGTAACATGCCACAAAGCGCAGGGTGGTCAATGGAGCAATGTCTTTTTAGATGCTGGCTATGTCACCGACGACATGCTGGGCGAGAATTATTACCGCTGGCTATACACCGCTTTCACCCGCGCCACCCAACGCCTTTACTTGGTCAATTTTAAAATTGAGAAGTAAAACTTGTTTTACTTCTCAATTTGTACTACATTTGCACTTTCATATTCACTGAATAAAAAGCGATGATTAAAAAAGAAAAACTGAAGCCGTATTTTTTGTTTACCATCCTTGTATTTGCTTTGTACGGCAACACATTGAATCATTCCTATGCAGGCGACGATGCCGTTTATATAACAAGCAACAAGTTTACTCAACAGGGTATCAAAGGAATTCCCGATCTTTGCAGGTACGACATGAATTATGGTATGTTACTGAGTTTTGACAAGGGACTGACAGTTGATAAATTTAACGAATTGATGAGTGTTATCGGAAATGACGGAGGCAATCGAAGATTCCGCCCTTTGTCGTATATTACATTTGCATTGGAAGTTGAGTTTTTCGGCAAAGAAATTATAGTGCCTAACACCAACAATCAGGTACGGTTTAAAGGAAATGCTTTTGTAAGCCACTTAGTCAATATTCTCCTGTATTTGTTTTCAGCCTGTTTGTTATTTTCAATCCTGAATTATCTCACTCCCGCAAAAAAATCGTTTTCATTCCCGCTTATCGTGACCCTCCTGTATATATGCCATCCCATTCATACCGAAATAGTGGCCAATGTAAAAAGTCGCGCTGAAATCATGGCGCTTCTCGGCGCGCTTGGCGCGTTATGGTTTACCCTTAAATATATTGATACCAATAAATACCGGACCCTTCTGTTCTCGGGTCTCTGCCTGTTTGCGGGATTGCTGTCCAAAGAAAATACCATCATTTTCCTTGCAATAATACCGCTTACCCTTTATTATTTCACGGATTCGAGCCGGCGTCAGTTAATGATTTCGATTGTACCGCTTTTGGTAGCTATTGTTGTATTCTTTATGATTCGCATCCGTATATTTGGCTGGGCATTTACATCGGAAATCTATCCCGATATTTTAAATGAGCCATTTGTATTTGCTACAACAGGTGAAATGCTAGCGACTATTTTCGTTACGTTGCTACACTATGTCAGACTGTTGATTTTTCCGCATCCGCTAACTTATGATTATTCTGCACGACATTTTGAAATCACAGGATGGTCGAATCCCGTCGCTTTATTTTCCCTCCTGTTATATGTAAGTCTCGGTCTGTACGCCGTTTACGGAATGATCAAAAAAAAGGATGTAATCTCGTATTCAATCTGGCTCTATCTGATACCGCTTTCGGTTGTCAGCAACATCTTTTACCGGATGGGTACACTCATGAACGAACGTTTTATCTATTTTTCATCTTTAGGGTTCGCAATGCTTACCGGCTGGATAATTTATAAATGTATTCCAAAAAATCCCTCTTTGTGCCGGCGTTCTAAGTGGCTTACCATAGCTGTCCTGGCGCTCGTTCTCGGCCTGTATTCAGCTAAAACAATCAGCAGGAACAGGGTTTGGAAAGATAATTTCACCCTGATAACAACCGATGTAAAAACCTCAAAAAACGGGGCTATGGCAAACAATCATGCCGGACATTCTTATTTGATGAAAGCGAGGTATCCCGACAATAGCGACGAAGCCCGACAAAAAAATGAATATTGTGAAAAAGCGACTCAATATTTACTTCATGCCGTCCAGTTGGACACGCAATATATTGCAGCTCACGAAAATCTTGGTTATCTTTATTTGAATTGTCATCGGGATGTAGCCCTGTCGATACATTACTTTACGAAGTTGTATCAACTTCAGGCGCAAAGAATCAACGCAAAAATTGATTTTCATGTAGATGCGTTAAACGTGATTCCTGCTTTATTGAATGAAAATCAAATTACATCTACCCCTGAAGCGATCATTCAATCGTTGGACGACCTGTTGAATGTACGACCGGATATTGGAGAAGCCTGGTATGTAAGAGGTGTGATATACGGCCAGCGCCTTAATAATATAGAAATGGCAATAATGAACTTTGAACGAGCACTTTCAATGGATTTCCATAAAACAGAAGAATTTTATGTAAACATAGGGGTTGCTTATGCAAAAGCGGAAAATTACTCCAAGTCCATTCAATATTTATTGAAAGCAGAGGAATTGGGTGGCAATGCCCCCATAATATACTATAATTTGGGCGTGATTTATCACCGGTTGGGCGATAGTGACAAGTCTGACTTTTACATCCGAAAATTGAACGAGATGCGGAATAAATAGTTATTAAGAGAAGTAAAAAAAACTTGTTTTTTTGTTTTACATCTCAATTTGTACTATCTTTGCAACTCTGAGGGAGTTAATATTTTTCACTTATGTAAAATAATTTAAGATAATACGTTATGACAAATAATGATAGGCTACAGCAGATCATAGCTAATGTGCAATCATTAAGCGATTTAATTAAAAGCATGATTGATGCGGAGATGTATCCCGTATCATTTTTCAGTCAGGGTTTCGACCTGATTCAAAAAATACAAAGTGATTTCCATACATTAGAAGCCGACCAGGTTGATATGTTTGCGGAGCAATTGAAAAAGCATCAGGCGCTGATTTTATCTATTCATCAGCAAATGCGCATTTTTTCAACACAAACACAAGTATTGATACCCCCAGCCATTGAAGAGGCTCCACCGGTGAGTTATCAAAAACCACTTCCTGAACAACTGACGAATGTCACCCAAGCAGGAAGTTCGGAACAACCGGCAAGAATCCCGGTCCAAATCCCGAAACCTGCGGAACAATCTCCCGTGCAAATAGTGAAACCTGCGGAACCATCGGAGCCAGCTAAGCAATCAACGGAGCCAACGGAGCAATCAACGGAGCCAACGGAGCAATCAACGGAGCCAACGGAGCAAGCGAAGCAATCTCCGGAGAAAATCGTAAAACCTGCGGAGCAAGTTGTGAAACCTGCAGAGCAAATAATGGAGCCAACGGAGCAACCTCCTAAGCAAACTCAGGAGACCAAACCTTCGGTTACCGAATCTTTTTCACAAGGTGAACCATTAAAACCTTCTACAGTTAAAGAAGAAGCAGCGTTAAAAGGCGAAGCGGAGCAAAATAAGGAAAAAACAAAAAAGAACTCATTTTTTGGTCGTTTAGGATTTTCTTCTACTTCAAAGACCGCATCAAAACCTGAACCACAAGATGTTTCATTGACAGAACCAGAGAAAACCACACCTCCGGAACCTCCCGTAACACCCCAGGCGCCACCTCCCCTACCAACAGAAACGCCTACAGCAAGACCGGTAAGACCATTACCCCCCGAACCTCCGGTAACACCTCAGGCTCCTCCTCCCCTACCAACAGAAACGCCTGCAGCAAGACCGGTAAGACCAATATCCACAGAAACACCTGTAGCGCGACCGATAAGGCCAACACCTTCCGAGACACCTGTTATTCCACATCCAAGGCCATTACCCACAGACGGCCCTGCAGCAAGACCGGTAAGACCTGTACCACCGGAACCTCCGGTAACGCATCAGGCGCCTCCTCCCTTACCCACGGAAGCAAGACCGGTAAGACCTGTACCCACAGACGGACCGGAAGCGCGACCGATAAGGCCAATGCATCCTGATACACCTGTTATTCAACATCCAAGACCATTACCCACAGACGGTCCGGCAGCAAGACCGGTAAGACCAACGCCTCCGGATACACCGATTATTCAGCTACCAAGACCAACTCCTACAGACACCCCCGAAGCTCGACCGGTAAGACCAACGCCACCCGATTCACCGGCAACGCACTCCCTCCCTATGGGGGAGGGCCGGGGAGGGGCTTCTTCCTCCCCCGTCCCATCATTCCTCGCCTCCGTAGGCGTCGGCCCTACACGAAACGAAGCGCTTAACTTATCAGCTTCGAAAGATGCTCAACCTCCTTCGATCAATGATGCGATTGAAAAGAAGAAATTGTCGGACTTACGGAAAGCGTTCAGTCTGAACGACCGTTTCCGCTATCGAAAAGAACTGTTTGGAGGGAGTGAAGATGCTATGAATAAGGTTATTAGCATCCTCAACAACAGACAGTCATTGGGAGAATGTGTTCAATTTTTAGAGCATAAGCTTCATTGGGATTTTAGTGATCCAACGGTGAAAGATTTTATCAAAATATTGGAAATAAGGTTTTTATAATTAAAAAAACTTGGCTAAACTGTATGTTGTCCCCACTCCGGTAGGCAATCTGGAAGATATGACCTTCCGCGCGATTCGTGTGTTAAAAGAAGTCGATTTGATTTTGGCTGAGGACACACGGACAACAGGTATATTATTAAGACATTACGATATTCAAAACCGTATACAATCGCATCATAAATTCAACGAACATCAAACTGTAGCGCATTTTGCCGGTCGTATCAAAGCCGGCGAAAACATCGCATTAGTCTCGGATGCCGGGACGCCTGCGATATCAGATCCCGGTTTTATGCTGGTACGCGCTTGTGTACAGAAGGGTGTCGAGGTGGAGTGTCTACCGGGCGCTGTCGCATTCATTCCCGCGTTGGTCGTTTCGGGGTTGCCGAATGACAAGTTCTATTTTGAGGGGTTCCTTCCTGTGAAAAAAGGCCGCAAGTCGCGTCTTCTTGAAATAGCTTCCGAAAAACGCACCGGAATCATCTATGAATCGCCTTTTCGTTTATTAAAAACGCTTACACAATTATCTGAGACATGTGGTCAAAACCGGCAGGTATCCATTTCGCGCGAACTATCAAAGCGATTTGAAGAAACCATACGCGGCACATTGGCAGAGGTGATAAGTCATTTTTCTGAAAACGAACCCAAAGGCGAATTTGTTATAATACTTGAGGGGGAAGACCGGAAGACCGTAAAACTGGATTGCTTCGCAGGCTCGCAATGACGAGACCGTAAGAATTCATAATTCATAATTAAAAAAATTCATAATTAAAAAAAGTTCTATGAAAAAAAATTTAATTTTTTGTGTATTTTTGATAATGTTCGCTTCATGTACACAGTTATCGTCGGAGTACAAGCGAACAAAGCAGGAAAATGATTCGTTAAAACTTCATATCCTGAAAAATGAGGCGGAGACGAACGAATTGCTTAGCACGCTGAACGCGGTTGAAGAAGATATACAATCCATACGGATTACCGAAGACCTCCTTATGATTCAGAAGGATTCGGAGCTTTCGAACACTCGGCGGGAGCAGTTGAGAAATAATATGAACCTGATCAGCGAAGCGCTGAAAAAAAACAGGCAGAAGTTAGCCGAACTGCAGGAAAAGCTGAACGCCAGCGACCTCAACTTTTCAGCCCTGCAAAAAACGATAGACAGGCTGACAAAAGAGATGAACGAAAAAAGTGAGATTATCATTGTACTTCGTAGCGAAATTGATAAAAAAGAGGTTAAGATCGAAGAACTCGCATCACAGGTCGAAGAATTATTTGCCGATGTGAGGGAACTCGAAGGCGTCAATCTGTCTCAATCCAATCTCATTGTCGAACAGGACCAGGAACTGAACACCGTCTATTATTGTTTCGGCACTAAGAAGGAGTTGAAGGAGCAAAACATTTTGACAGGAGGAGGTCTGTTCTCCAAAACAAAAACGATGCAAAGCGATTTCAACTTTGATTATTTTCAGACTATCGACAAGCGCAATGTCACCTCTATCCAGTTGTATTCATCGAAAGCAACCATCAAAACAAACCATCCNTCCGGNTCTTATCAATTCTCCAAAGATTCCGATGGAAAATTAATGTTGGAAATCATTTATCCGACCCTGTTCTGGAGTCTGAGCCATTATTTAGTGGTCGAAGTCAAATGACGCAAAGNTATAAATCCCTGTTTTTTGATTTGGATGATACGTTATGGGATACGGCTCATAATAATAAGGTATGTCTTGAAGAGATATATACCGATTATCAATTGGGCGGTTACTATCCCTCCTTTGAAGAATTTTTCAACATCTACATGCCTCATAATCTGCAACTATGGGCAAAATACCGAAATCATGAGATCGACCGCAACACGCTTATACTCGAGCGTTTATTATATGTACTCCGTCCAATGGGNATTCATGATGAAGCGTATGTATGGAAGCTTAACAACGATTTCCTGTATCGAACGACCACAAAGACAAAATTAGTGGACAGCGCCATCGANCTGTTGGAATATTTAGCTCCCCGATACCGTCTTTTCATTTTATCAAACGGGTTCAGGGAGATACAATCGCTCAAAATGCAAAACTCCGGANTNGCCCCTTACTTCGAGCGTATTTTTCTCTCCGAGGATGTATCCATCCAAAAGCCGCACAGAAAAATCTTCGATTATGCGCTCAAAAACTCAAACTCACGACGTTCCGAATCGCTCGTGATAGGCGACAGCTTTGAGGCTGACATCCTGGGAGCGCAAAACGCCCGTATCGACCAGTTATGGTTTAACCCTTTG
>JGI24702J35022_10002094_pt1 | contig 12319 bp, 5 predicted proteins | sample TergutTh196P4_FD_35022 | JGI IMG/M metagenome (IMG submission 35022)
CAGTATGAGGCGATACACGACATGACTAAGGTGCCGTGTGCGTTCAGCGTTGCGTCATAGACGTCTCCGTCCGGATTGACAAAGTCTTTGGTCATGATAAGGCGTTCATTTTCATAGACATGGCTGAAGGCGTTGATTTGGTCGGCGATGGGGAAGCCGACGTCCAAAATCGCTATGAGCATATCTTCGCCTTGATATCCGGCTTCGTGCAGCGGTATTCCGTTGAGTTGGCGGATTTGTTCGTCGGCGTAGCCGTAAATAGAGGCTTGAGGTTGGTTTTCAATGAGTTCCGGCGTTGTGGTCAGGAGGGGTTTTACATTTTTGGAAGTGGATGCGTCGCCGGGTTTTACCAAAATGACCGTATCCACACAGGTAAGTTTTTCGATATTTCCTAACATCACCGAATCGGGAATCCGCGCCAAAGCGCAGTTAATCCATCTGCTTGAGAATAAGAGTTCTGCGCCTTCGGTTTTTACCTGTTCGATATAATCGGGATTGACGGGGAGATCGTCGTCGGTGAGCGAAATGTTGAATTTTGCTCTGCGGTCGAGCGATTTTTGCGACAAGAAGACTAACGGTTCGTCAAGGGAGTAGGGGGAGTCGTTTTTATCCGTAAAATGGATGGCATAGAAATGGTTGGTGATGACGGGTGGTTCCGGCGGATCCGGCGGTTCGGGCAGAGAGGTCAAAGCCAGGTCGAAGTCGGGTATTCCGTAGCCCATCAAATAGGAGGGCGTGTCATAAAGGCTTGATGCGGCTTCTATAAAAGATTTTAACTCCACCGGTTTCACGTGCGGCTTTGCCTGTATCAGACAGGCGACCATCCCACAGGTGATAGGGGAAGAGAAGGACGTCCCGGCAAGGTACGAAATATTGTTGCCGTTATAATAAGTGGCGCAGTCGTAACCTTGTGCCATGGTGTTGGGTTTCTGTTCGCCGGCGGCGTTAGGTCCTATGGAACTGAAATAGACGTAATCGCCATCTTCATCAACGGCGCCTACCGTGAGGGCGTTGTTGACGTCGGCGGGCGTGCCGATCCATTTCCACGATGGGTCGCCGCCGCTGTTGCCGGCGCTCACGCAGACGAAGACTCCGCGTTCGACGGCTTTACTGGCTCCGATGGCGGCTGCGGTGGTCTGTCCGTCCATATCGGAATAGTCCCAATTCATTGTTGGGTCGTCGTACTCGTGATAACCTAACGAGGTGTTGATGATGTCGGCGCCGATGCTGTCGGCTGTTTCGGCAGCAGCGACCCAGTTGTATTCTTCTATCAGATATTCCGTTGCGGCGTCTTCGGTGCGGAAGAGGCAGTAGGTGGCTTCGGGAGCGGTGCCGATCATCTGATTGGGAACATACGCCGCCATGCACGAAAGGACGGCGGTGCCGTGATTGTGGGTGTTACTGTAAACATTTCCTCCCGGATTGACAAAGTCGCGGGTCGCCAGAATGCGATCTTCTCCAAACAGCGGGTTAAAGGCATTGATAGTGTTGACCTTATCGAAACCCGAATCTAAAACCGCTATCACCACGCCTTCGCCTTTGTAGCCTTTGTCGTGGACGGCGATGCCGTTGAGTTGCGCAATTTGGTTGTGGGCTTGTCCGTACTCCGACCTCGAAGAGGAGGTTTTGGAAGGAGTACGACGAGCAACTTCGTATTTGTTCTTGGACGTTTTTATCTTTTTCCCACCTTGCGGTTTCACGAAGACGACATGGTCAACGCAATCCAGCGCCGTTATTTGCGGTAGGATTGTGTTGGCGGCGTTGACTACGGCGCAGTTGAGCCATTTGCTTGTGTATAAGACAGTTGCGCCGACACCTTGCAGTTCTGCCACGTAAGCGGGATTGACCGGCAGGTCGTCATCGGTGAGTTCTACCTCAAACTTCTCCCGGCGTTCCAGCGCCCGCTGAGATAAAAACGCTTCCGGATGGGAAAGGCTGTAAGGCGTCCCGACTTTGTCGGTAAAATAAACGGCGTATTTCTGGGCAAACGATACAAACGGTAAGCCGAAAAATGCGATGAACAATGATAAGATAAGAGGGTTCTTCATAAAATATTTTTTTAGTAAACAATATTACGCTGCAAAAATACAACTTTTTGTTGAGATATGAGATTGCCCAAGTTGAAAGGGGTGCATTTCAAATTGTCACATCCCGTCATTGCGAACGAAGTGAAGCAATCCAGAATAATAAAAAACCTTATTTTTCAATCAAAAGATTTGCCCGCGCCCTAAATTTGTCGGTTATTTTCTTGTCGCCATCTTTAAATTTGCACTCAATAACATTACTCTTTACGGCAGTTACTTTCAACTCGCCTATCTTGACTTTGCTGGTACTATTCCCGGTCGTTGTTACTTCCCAAACTTTAAATATATCGCCGTTGGAAACATTGGATATTTTTCCATCACAACCCTTACCTATTTTCACGTCTTTTCCGGAAATACTTTTAATAGCATAAGCGTTGCATAACTTGTCGCACTCGGCAATTTTTTTGTTCATGTCTGTTGAGTTACAATTATATGTTTTGCAACTTTCATACTGCTTTTTTGCGTCGGCGTACTTTTTTTGAGCAAATAGATTATTTGCATTTTGCAGACAGTGTTCACACGAATTATCTGCCTGTACAATCACAGTCACATCAACATTCGATACTGCGTTATATATATCGCTGCCTTTATAATTTGCCTTAAAGATATTTCGTCCTGCATTGCCTACCGAAGTTGTTCCCGGCACTGCCCAAGACCAGCCCGAAGGCAAACTTAGTTGCGAAAGCGTTTGTCCGTATTTTGCAGTGATCGGAGGAGGAGGAGAGGGATCAGGTTTTGGAGTGGGGGAAGGAGGAGACACTATCGTTACAGTGCAAGTAGCCGTTTTTTTGCCATCTGCCGTGGTTACGGTAATTTTTGCACTACCTTTCTCAGCAATAGCCGTAACAAGTCCGGTTGAACTGACGGTTACTATTGTGGGTTTGTCCGATGACCAAGTAACATTTTTGTTCGTTGCCTCTTCCGGCTCTACTGTTTCGGTAAGTTGTGCTGTATCGCCTTTTTTAAGCGATAAAGAGGTTTTAAGGGTTACTCCGGTAACGAGGACGGGGACGGAGTCAATATCAACGTTTACATGGCAAGTTGCCGAAAGCCCATTGCTGGTATATGCCATTATTTTAGTGTTGCCACCGCTGACAGCCATAACAACTCCTTCCGAATCAACAGTTGCCACTGTTTCATCGTCCGACAGCCAAGTTACATTTTTGTTCTTTCCCGAAACATTGGCGGGGAGCACGGTAGCTTTCAGTTGTTCACTTGCGCCTGTGGTCTCAAACTCCAGAGATGTTTTGTTGAGGGTGATGCTGTCAGGGGGCGGTGGTACGCCTTTTTCCCAAAAAAACTTATATCCAAAGTAGCCTCCCACGCCAAGCACAAGTACAATGCCTACGATTATTACAATCCGTTTCCAAGGGAAAGATCCCGTTTCGGGTTCCGTTTCGGGTTTCTTTTCGGGTTTTTTCATGAAGTTCGCCACCAGCGTAATGCTTTCCGTCGCCTTGAAGATGTAGGTTTCGTTGGTAGAGACTTCTACGTCGTTGATTGTCCAGTTGACGAAGTCGTAGCCGCTGTTTGGCGTTGCGGTTACGGTTACGGTGGCGTTGTTTTCGTAGGTTTCACCACCGGTTACCTCTCCGCCGCCGGATGGGTTGGCGGTTACGGTGATGATGTGGGTAATTTTTGGCGGCCCAATCAACTCTTTGATTATATCATCGTTAATTTCCTCATCAAGACCTATTATTTGGGGAAAATCATCTTTTAAGGTATTTATAAAATGCTCATTGTTCACCTTTTTACTGAGGACAAGCGTAATTTCACTGAGATCATTTTCCGGTTGTTCTTGTATGAATTTTTGTAATTCCGACCTCAGTTTTTGTTTTGATGAATCGATATTCCCTGTTATAGCGCCTTTTATTATATTACTATATTCGTAATTGATTCCATTCGATAATCTTACTTCTCCTCCGAAAACCGAGACACCTGTATCAAACGCTTTTTTTGCTTCTTTGAGTAAATCGGGGATTTCTCTACTTTTATCAAAAGAAATATGAGCGTTTTTTCCTTGTATATTTTCAAAAATTGCTTCTGCCAATAATGTCTGTGCCGGGTCATTCCCCATTCCTTTTATCACAGTTTGTGCAGAAATGTGATCCGCTGATGTATAATACTTTACAGATAAGTCATCCCGATCACTATTCAAAAGTAGCATTTTTGAGACTTTCGCTTCGTTAATCTTCATATTGCTTGTAGTTGTTGTCTTGCAATACCTTTTAATAAATAGTCATCATAAAACTTCATGCCTTCCAAAATAATGATAGGTGCAACAAAGTCAAATTTACCTGTGCTTTGCTTACTTTTTTCAGCATCTTTAAATTCAGGTAAGGTACGAATATAGCTGCATATATTCATATTATCGAATGCCTTTTCAAAATCTCCTGTGTCCATGCTCAATTGGTATATATCGTTTACCATGCTGTAGAAAATACCTGAGAATTTTCTAAATTGCGGACAAGAAAGTTCACTTTTTTTACTCCAGAAACGATCTTCAATGACCTCCATCATTTCAGGTGTGATGGCGTTATTATAAGGTATTTTTTCTCCGTCTAACACAAAACCATCTTCTCCCAAAATTTCAATTGCTTGATAGTTGGAGGGTACTAATAATGTGTTTGTTGGATAAGCTAATCCTTTTGATACTTCATATTTCACTTCGCTTTCTTCATCGTCATTAATATTACTTGTAGATTTGATATTCGGATAATTCTGCAAAATTTGCTCTGCGACTTCCATTCCCCCTAATCCCTCTATAAAAAGTGTATTGAAATAATTTTTGAAAGATTCTTCACCTGCTACTGATTTATACCAATCAAAAATACGTGATCCTTTTCCTGCAAATACAATATTAATAAGCGCTTTCCAATTTTTATCACGCTCTCCCGCTCTTCTAATCTCTTCTATCAATTTGTAGGTCAATTGTCCCGCATAGAACATAATTAAACCGGTTACATATAAATTTACCGACATTAGTTCCGGACATTGTGTGTGAATTCGACGATAAAATTCTGAAAAATCAGTATCTCCTAATTGATCTACAACTTGCTCAAAAAAATAAGGCGCTGTATTTTCAGAAAATCTATCTTCTCCATCATTCAAGCCATTTAGTTTCAATCCTCTGTCATCACAATAACTTTTCAACATGCGTTCAAAATTAGGAGAGTATTTTGTTGCAGTAGAAAGTCGCTGAGCAGCAAAACGAATAGAGTTTTGCTTTATCATTGCAAGTCCACCTCCCATTCGACACAAAACTGAAATATCCGTAGTACTTCCTCCAACATCAAAGCACAATGTTAAATAATCCCGGTCCGTACTAATATTGCCTCGGTTGTCAATAAAGTTTGCTACAGCACATGCTTCCGTTAATGCTGTAGTTGGACTTAATTTAATAAAATCAAACTTTATTGGATCTTGTCCTGTTTCAATTTTACTTGACTTGTTTTTTTCCGTAGTCTTGACAGCAAAAGGACTTTCACTAACCGAAGGGCTTGGCTTCGTTTCTCCAAATGGACGACTGGCAGCAAGCGAATTAGCAGAGCCATTTCCAAATGGAGTCGTACCTTTGTTAAATGGACCAGAGGTTAGATTTGTGTTTGAAATGTTCGGCGAATTGTATACGGTCATACCATAGTCACCTACCAGTGGTTTTACATCTTTTAATGACGACCAAATATCGGCATACTGTCTTAATAGGTTATCATTCATGGAAGAAGGGTACGACCATTTCAAAAATTTCGGATAATGTTTTTCTTCAAACATTTGAGCGTAGATGTGTAATAGCAAAGATGACAGATAAGATTTTTTATGAACACTCTCGGTTTCTTCGGTTTTCCATTTCATATTATATACCATTTCCACATCTTGGACTCTTTTGTATAACAATTTGTAACGATTACTCTCAACATCCTTGATAGGTAAATTCTTTGCAAAACAAGGGAAACCACCTTTAACTGCTTCGTCTTTACACTCTTCATTAATTCGTTTCTGATCATGAATAGTTAAAATGCTTCTTATGGAATTCGTTTGGATTTCCTTATTTTGGAAGAAGAAAATATCCTTTTCCATCGCCAGTCCGTTAGATCTATTATTTAATGAAAAAAGAGAAATTTGTCTGTTTTTTAATACGATTTTATCTTTAATAACATTATCTGCGTTCGAATAATAAGCCACAGACGTATTTGTGCTTCCAAAATCAACACCTAAATTGGCAGAAGATAACTGTTTATTATCATTCAACTGGTTGAGAGGTAATTCATCGGCTAAATTAGAACTATATCTAATAATCAAATACCCGCTTTCCTTCCCCTGTCGATTTAAACGCACGCCTTTAAAGGGTTGATTGCTTTCGTAAATTTCATATTTATATCTATTGTCTGCAACTTTACTGTCGGAGACGACATGTAATTTGGCTTTGATGCTGTTTGCATAACTGTTGGGAATATTGATTTTCCCGTTTTCAGCCAACCCCAGTACGTTTTCGCCTTGCATGCATATCTTAAAATCAGGATCATTTACATCTCCTACAAACGGTGTGGCTTTAAAAGGCAGGGTGTCTTCATTATGCGGTAGTTCGGAATACATAAAGTATTTGTTCCATTGTTTGGAAATAAAATTGGGCCATATCAAAATATCATTATTATTAATCATTGATTTATTATCTATAGCCACCGTATAAGATTCTTCTAACTCTTTTACTTTTCCCTCTATTGTTTTTAAGGTAAGCGTAACTCTGAGGTTGTTTATTTCGGGTTCGGGGTCAAATTCTGCAACCATACGAGATTCAATAGCCGTACCCTTGTCCATTCCGATCAATGCTGCAATATTTTTACCAAAAGATTCAAGTCCAAGTGGGCTCAGAGGTAATGCAAAATATTGATAATTATTCGGCATTCCTTTCACATTGGCTTTAAGGAAAAAGGTCGGTTGTTTGGAAAGTAGCGCCGGATTTTTAGCCGCCTCATTCCCAAAATCAAAACAGGCGATTTCCGAATTTTTATCCAATAGTAAATTTTTTGGATCATAGCCTTTGACGTCCGGTTTTTTGGTCTCGTAAATAACGCCGTCCGCAATATAGAGTTCGTCGGAGTGATTGAATAGAATATTGAATGGTTCCAAAAACTTATCAATTTGCGGAATGCTGGCATCATCAAGTTTTACACTCTTTTCTTTGGCTTTATTTTCGATTTCCGTTTTCCAATCTTCAAGATTTCCGGAGATACTATCCAATTGAGGACGAATCTTTTGTGGAACACCATCATTTTCAAAATGCACTCTAAAATCATTTACATTTGCTAATATATTTTTTATATATGCATATAAAGACTTTATTTGCATTCCTGTCAAATCGGACTTTAATGGATCAATAAACTTTCCTGTTTTCTTTGCAACCCATGGCAGTTCTTCTGTAATTTTATACCCTACCGAAGAAAACAGAAAACTATCGGGCGAGGTTGCCCCAACAACCTTATCCTGATACTTAATCACATCAATAAAAGGCGTTTTTTCTTCATCAGTAACCGACTTTTGGTCGCACCATAATGGTTTTCGGTCAAATAGCAAATTTCCAAAAGCCCCTTTCGGTTCGTAGATATTGCCGGTTTTTTCCACTGATTCACCATCAGAATATTTCAGTTCTATTCTTTCAATGGCAATACGCGAATAATCTAATGCTATACAAGCGATCAATCCTCTCCATTCTTCTATAAGTGATGCGTAATAGCCCATCAAGCCTCCGTCGCCGTCTTTTTTGTAATCTAATGCAAGTTTAAACAAGTTGGCTCGTGCAAAAATGGTAGGCATTCCGGACACGATGGCGCCGATATTAATGTTGCCAATGGATGGCGTTTTTATATCTCTTGTAAATGTAGGCATTTGGTCGGTCAAAGACGACCATTCGAATAAATTGCCTGCAGGGACAGATTTGTCTTCTACTTTTATAACTAACGGTATTTTACTCATACTTTTTTGAATTACTGGTTAAACTTTTGTGATATTGTAATACCATTGTAAATATGCGCCAAGAATTTTTCCTTGGTGGTTTTTACGTTCTGACGATCATTGAACTTGCTTTCCGAATTACTAAGCGTTCTGACAAACGTATCATATCTATCGCTCCCCCAGCTTTTGTTCCAATGATATTTTGCATCTTTCAATAACGTTCCCACGTCTAATTTTTTTAAATCACTCTCGTTCTCGGCAAAGGCTTTACTGTCAAAAATAAATGCACCGTCTATTGATTTGCGAATTTGATAAATCCAACCGGAGATAAATTTATTATTTTTAAACTCGTAGGCAAACATTTTTAGATAATCATCTATTGCTTTTGTTTCGTCATCTGTGATGGTGTCGTAGTCTTTTATGTTATTTTCATTCAGTTGCCTGATAAAACTTTTCACGCCCATATCTCCTTTTGATGCTTTATGTTTAGTAAGTGCAAGATGAGCAAAAGAGAGAAAAGCCCCCAATTTATTGACGAATTTATCCCCATCGGTATTGCCCATAAAATCTTTTCCGTCAAGGTTGAAATTTTTGTCAAATTGAACATTTCTATAAAGATATTCCGCTTTCTCATTATCGTGTTTTCCGCTTGTAAAGAACTCGTAAGCAGCAGCGGCACACATTAATTCAACGACATGGCAAGCGTTTTTTTGTTGTGCGCCACCCGTGATGGTTATTTTACTCTCTTTATCCGACACAGATTTACTTTCGACAGGCCAGCCGACATGATACATTTTTTTATAGGTGTTTTGTACGGTTGCATCGCCTTGATAGAATTGTAGGGCAGCCTGACTGTTGATGGGGAAAAAAGAAGCGTCTGCTATAACGGCGTCTTTTTTATCTTGCATTTCAATTTCGGTGGGTTTGTCAAAAGAGAAGTATTCGGTCAATAATGTAGAGCCAAACTGAACTTTTGTCAAATCCAAACTTTCTTTTCCTGCAGAATAAATTTTCACAGCATCGGCTAAAGCCTTGGGAATGACGGGAATTGACGAAGCACCTGTGCCGCCGAAAACGGAACCAAATACAAATACCTTAGCGTCTTGGGCTGCTGCTTTCAGTTTTGTCAAAAATATTTTTAAATCGTCTTCTGCCGGACTAATTTCTACTCCTGATGCCAATTTGCGAGCCGATTCAATGATGCCATGATACATCAGGTGGCTACCTAAGTGCGTTTGCGCTCTGTAACCGTGATCCAATTGAAACTCTTGAACAGTTTCTTTATCAAGAAACAGTTCCGAAAGCATTTCATTCTGTCGTATTGTGTCTTCATTACCTTGACTCAATTTTGAAATTTTTCGATAGGTTTGTCTTGCAGAATCGTTATACACCGTATAATACTTGTGCAAATTCAATTTGGCGGAAAAGAATGTGCCGGCGTTAGGTGTTCCGCCATTTGCACTTCCGGGTGTTGTTTTTACAAGATTATATTGGCTAATCAATCCCCACACTCTATCCATATTTCCATTTGTTTGATCGGTATCTAATGTGAGAATTTCAATCTCCCGATGATCAAACATACCAATAGCACATAAATGTACAAAAGCCTCCAAGCACCTCATTCCGGTACCTCCTATGGCAATTACAAATAATTTATCCATTTTTCTCCTGTTAATTGATTAAAACCAGTGCCCTACTTTTTTGTGTCTAAAAATCTTGCTTACGATAAAGCCCAGCAAGATATACAGTATTATTCCAACACAGGTTGCAATTCCCAAATGCATGGTAAAGTCAGCTTGTTTGCTCGGCACTTTTATACCTGTACGAATAAAGAAGAATCCAATCCCAAAAATCAACACCGGGATTAACACGCCCAATGTCCAAAACCAAACTTTTCTTTTCTGTTTGTCGTTGGAGGTGCCAAATTTGATAGAATTGGATATTAGTGCTGCAATCAGCAAAAAAACGAGGCTAAATGCCAATGCCATTATATAGGCAATAAAACTTTCACTTGTCATATTTTTCTTTTTTTAGTTATTAATTTATGTTACGTTTATTTAATTTACAATTTGAACAAAATAGGTGTATATCACTTCCTCTTTAGGATTCACTTTATCAAGCGTATTTCTGATAGCTTCCGACAATGATGTATTTGTCCGTCCTTTTGTGGTTATTGATTCCCATGAAAACAAATTTTCCAACTTACTCAAATTGGGTTCACAGTCGGCAATTACAACCTCTATACGGAGTAATCCTTTAAAATCTTTCAAGGTAGATACATCAAAGTTATCGTGGTATTTAATGGCAATTTCAATAGCCTGTTTGTCGGAATTTGTCATGGAATTTCGAAATATTACTGTATCTAATGCAAAGATTTCTTTCATGGGTTTTATATCTTTGGGCGTATATATCCATTCGGGTAATATTTCTCCATTTTGATTATACCTTTCCAAAGCAATGGGATTATTTTCTTCCGGATGAAAAATGCTGTTGCCTTTTGCATCTTGTGCCAGTTTTGGCGTATTTTCTAAAGTCCGTTGTGTTTCAGAGTAAAACACAAAGTCTTCCGTAACATCGCTCACCTTTATCCGTATTTTTTTCAATTGATATACATCTTCGTTAGAGGCATTCATAAACAGATTCCGGAACAATGCCGTAAATGGCTTTGGAACGCCTTCTTCCATTAAGGATTGCGAATTACTTACAATATTTTTCCAAGATTCCTGAAATGGGTAATATTCATACGTTTTATTGCCTTTTTTCATGCCGTTGACATATCTGCTCTCATCCATCACACATACAATATCTTTGCCTTCTTCATCATAATAAATTCCTCCTTTTTTTTCTGATAGATATTTGTTGCTTATGGAATAAAATTTCGTGGTCAACGAAAAATGTGTGTAATTAAACCCTCTGTCTTTAAATGCGTATTGGATATCGTTCAGTAATTTGTTGTTCGATGTGCTGAATACGGTAAAAAACAGACGCTTGGTTATTTTCCTTCGGTCTTTGGCTGTTTCGGTATAGTCAGTTATAAAGAAATCAATGGTATTTCCTTTCTCAAGCCACTTTTTGAAATACTCTTTTTCAAAGTTTTCAAACTGCTCTTTTTTATCGGATGTGTATTCTTCAAAATCGGTTATAAACAGCGCTTCCGAATAGCCCTCTGTGATTTCCGCTAAAGTTTTTTCAATCGGAGCCATAATCTCTTTGGAGTAAGACTTTGAGTCTGTTACTTTGTTGTACAACTGTGTTGAGGGGAAATCCAAAGGATAAACCTTGGCGCCACCCAACCCATACCATGTAATGTTTGGCGCTATGAGCTTATGAGTTATGGCTTCCAGCATTTTGGCATTGTCCGGATTGGTGGTATAGGCATATACCATGCCATCCGAAAAGTCAATAAATACCTTTGCCGAATCAACAGATTGTTGAGGTTCGGCAGCATCTTTCGTGAAATAATCGGCAATGTGTTGTTCGGTTTCTTCTAAAGGCCATGGAGGAGTTGGTTTACACCCCACTAACACCATTGTCATTGCGGCAATTGCTGTAAAAAAATTTAATTTACCCATACGTTTACAAATTTAAAAAATATACTCAAACTTTTAATAACCCACCATACTCTACCTAAAAAGCATTTTTCCCTGTTGCACATAAAAAATTATTACTACCTTTGCAGGTGATAAATTTTTGCGTGCAAAGATACATAATATTTTATGTATATACGTCATATTTGAAATAATATTTTATGCAATGTTGTTAATTGTTGGTTTTACGTGGGCTTGTAGGTTGTATTTCGTTGAATGATAATACCTTTTACACATAATAAATTATGCAGAGAAAATGAAAGAGCGATTGATGGAATTTTTAAAATACTTGGGCGTTGGTCAGAACAAGTTTGCGGAGCGTGTCGGACTTTCGCGTGGATACGTAAACAATATAGGGGATAATATAACGATGAAGAGCGTCAACAAGATTGTGCAGGTCTATCCCGAACTGAGCAAGAACTGGCTCTTGACGGGCGAAGGGGAGATGCTGAGCGGAGAACAGCCGGAGAGAGCGCACTCCGAAGCGGGGAGAAAGAGCGGGGAAAATCGGGATTTATCAACTTCATTTGAGCATAAATTCGATGAAATCATCGCTATTGAGAGGAGTAATGCCGAAACCAATAAAACCAATGCCGAAACCAACAAAATGAATGCAGAAATTAATAAAACTAATGCCGAGTCTTTCAATAAGGTGGCTGACAGCCATGTTGTTTTAACTCAAAGTAACGATAAGTTGAT
>JGI24702J35022_10002095_pt1 | contig 12315 bp, 7 predicted proteins | sample TergutTh196P4_FD_35022 | JGI IMG/M metagenome (IMG submission 35022)
AAGATGCGGATCCTGCTGGTCGGCGAGCCTATGGGGTTTTAGTACAGTTAACCTGGCAGTCACAGGAGTATGATGAAACACACGAAGAACGATGACAGCAGCCTGAACAAAGCCGGTAAAAGGCGGCAATGGCCTTATCTTACNGCTATTACNGTATGCCTTCTTTTAGTGTGTCTGTTCCTGTTCAGAGGCGGCCTGCTTTCCGGCGGCTTTGAGGCGAAGGCGACAACCGGGACCGGAGAAGCCGGAGAAGCGGAAGCAAGAAATGCTGTCGTTTCCGATCTGCCCCTATCCTTCCGGAAAGCCCTGAAGCCCAGACCTGTTCCCGAGGATTGGAGTTTCACGATCCTGTCTGCGGGGGATATCATGATGCATAGTCCCCAGACCAAAGCCGGCAGGCTGCCGGACGGTGCGGGTTATGATTTTAGTTTTATGTTTGAAAAAATAGCGCCAATCCTGCAAGAAGCGGATTTGGTCGTCGGAAACCTGGAGACGCCGCTGGCGGGCGCGGAGAACGGGGGCTTTACCGGCTACCCGCTGTTTAACGCGCCGGAAGAATTGGCAATGAATCTCAAAGAAGCCGGATTTAGCCTGGTCAGTACGGCGAATAACCACAGCCTTGACCGCAAGTATCAGGGATTGTGCGCGACGCTGAATCATCTGGACAGCGCCGGCCTTCTGCATACGGGTGCTTTCCGTACGCCGGAAGAGCGGGCGCAGATCTTGTATATCGAAGTCAAGGGCGTAAAGCTGGCTGCGATTGCCGCCACTTACGGCACAAACGGCTTGAGCCTGCCTGCGGAGCATAGCTACGCGCTGAACTATATTCGTGAAGAACGCTTGTTGGAAGATATACGGAAGGCGAGAGCCGAAGGCGCGCGCTATGTGATTCTCATGCTCCATTGGGGAGTAGAATACCAGCCTAAGCCGGGCCAGGAGCAAGTCGACATGGCGATGCGGCTGCTGGAAGGCGGAGCGGACCTGATCCTGGGCAACCATCCCCACGTTCTGCAGCGGGGAGAGGCCATCCGTACGGGCGAAGAGGCGGGAGAGCCGGGGAAAACAAAGTTTGTTATGTATTCGCAAGGCAATTTCGTCTCTAACCAGGAAGGGCTGGAGAGGTTATGCAGTATGCTGCTGAAACTGACGATCGGAGTGGACGGCGCCACCGGCGAGCCCTATTTTCAAGAAGCGGGATATATCCCGATTTATACCCAGAAACGTAATGTTCAAGGCGTCAGCAAACATAGGGTCTGGCCTTTGGAGCTGGCGATGGCGGAACTGGAGGCGGGAGGGGCGGCCTTCAATGGAGAAGACCGGGCAAACATCCCGAAAGCCTGGGAGCACGTGATCCGCAGCCAGCCTGATCTTACGCTGCTGACGCTGCAAGATACGCCGTTGTGGGAGGCGCTCACGAACCAAAGCGCTTTGCTAACGACGGCCGATATGATAAAATGAGATAAAAGCCGGGAGGGCTTTATTATATGGATACCAATCAACACGGAACCAATCAGGCGGATAAAGAACCAATCAACGCGATACCTAAAATAACGATTGCCTCCGACGGGATGACAGCGGAAATGACCATTTATCCTCCGTATTACGGAGGCGCCCATGTTACAGACGAAGCGATCCGGAAAGCGCTTGCCGACGCAGGCATTGTATGCGGAATTGATGAAGAAGCGATCGACCTGGCGATCAAGAAACCCAAGTATGATCAGTCCTATGTGGTCGCCTGGGGTCAGGACGCTGTAGACGGAGAGCCGGCGCGGCTTGAGTTCAAAGTCGAGTTGGGCAGAGATAGTAAACCCAAGGAAAATCCGGACGGAACCGTAGACTACAAAGATTTGGGCATCATAGAAAATGTGATGCAGGAGGATGTATTATGCGTTAAAATACCGGCCACCCAGGGCGAAACCGGCTGCAATGTGCTTGGCGTAAAGCTGCAGCCGCGACCGGGACGGGATCTTGCGCTGCCCATGGGACAAAACACGAAGCTTTCGGAAGACGGGCTGCAGCTCCTGGCTGCCTGCGACGGTCAGGTGGATATGGTGGGAAGCAAGCTTCAGGTACTCAACACCTTTACCATCAAAACCGATGTAGGAAACGCTACCGGCAATATTAACTTCGTCGGCAACCTTGTGATCCAAGGCAATATTCTAACGGGCTTCAGCGTACAAGCCAGCGGTAACATTACCGTGAACGGGTGGGTGGAGGACGCCACCGTTATCGCCGGCGGCAATATCGTATTGAAAGACGGGATCCAGGGCAAAGGGAGCAACAGTCCCCACATTATCCAGGCAGGGGGCTTCATCAAATCAAAATATATTCAGGACAGCAATGTAAAAGCGTCCGGCGACGTGGAGTCGACAGCTGTTTTACGATCCATTGTACTGTGCAGCGGCAACGTGAATGTGATCGGCTCCAAGGGCAGGGTGACAGGCGGCAGGGTCGTAGCGCGAAACAGTATCAATACAGCTTTTGCGGGCGGAAGGAATATCGCGGTCCCCACCATACTGGAGGTGGGCAATAACCCCGCTACCGCCGAACGATATCAGTACCTGACCAAGCAGATCGAAACGATGCAAACACAAATGAATTCCCTGCGGCCGGCGATCACGATGCTGGGGGAACTTGAAAAATCCGGTACGCTTTCCGGAGACAGGCTGGAGGCGCTGACGCAAGCCAGGAGCGCTTATCAAGCGATAGAAGAAAATCTGGCAAGCCTGCAGCAGGAAGTCGTCGAGGTGAAAGAAGAGATGGATACATTGGGTTATGGCTGCGTCAATATAAAACAGACGGCCTATCCGGGCGTCCGCATTATCATCGGTTCCGAGCAAATGCAGCTGGATACGGAATATAACGCATCCAGCTTTGCCCGGGGTGAGACAGGGATCTATTTCGGGCCATTCATCGGTTAATGTGTCCGGTGTGATATAGTCGGGATGACAGGATTTGAACCTGCGGCCTCTTCGTCCCGAACGAAGCGCGCTACCAAACTGCGCCACATCCCGAATGGAACCAATTACCCAATTATTATAGCGACGATACGTATAATAGTCAATGGAGAATTTGAAAGGACCGGAGGGCAATGATGTCGGAACGAGAGAGCAGAGACGCGCGTTACCTTACCGCCCTGGAAGAGCTTACCCAGACGATTCGGCGGATTACAGGCGACTATCTGGAGGAGGACAGGGATCCTGAGTTTCAGTCACAGCGGCTTCGTTTTCGTCATGTCGAAGAGCTTGTGGCGACGGAACGCAGGCTGATCGAGGAGATCAGCCCCCCCTGCCGGCTTATTCTGGAGCATTTTTCCACGTTTTACGACCAACCGGACCGGGGTATCGGCATTCGTTACGGGCAGAGCAGTTATTTTAACGGTGATTTTTTAGGCTTCAGCATCAACGAATGGGGGCATATCACGCTCAAGGTCGGCAATTGCCGTATAACCTGGCGGGATGAGGAATATCAGTATATGTTCTATGCGGATAAAGTCGTCCTGCGGGCGAATGACATTCAGAAGCCTGAAATCATCCTGTCTTTTTCCTTCTCTTTGAAGTATTCCAAACTGCTGGAAGAGTACCCTGACGTACCCGGACACCCCCAGACAGCTTACTACCAGCCGGATCTTTTTGATGAGTAAGCCCGATTTTGCGCATCTCCATACGCATACCTGTTACAGCCTGTTGGACGGGCTGTGCAAGATACCGGATCTCATTGCCAGAGTGAAAGAACTGGGAATGGATTCCCTTGCCATCACCGACCACGGCGTGATGTACGGCGTCGCCGAGTTTTATCGCGAAGCAAAAAAAGCCGGGATTCATCCGGTCATTGGCTGCGAAATGTATGTGGCGCCCAGAAGCCGCTGGGATAAAGTAGCCGATCTGGACGACAAACCCAGCCATCTGGTGTTGCTGGCGGAAAACCAGGGTGGCTATCAAAATCTGATCAAGCTGGTTTCGCGCAGCTGGCTGGAAGGCTTTTATTACAGACCGAGAGTGGATATGGAGCTGCTGCGCGCCAATGCCGAAGGACTCATCGCTCTGTCCGCGTGCCTGAGCGGGCGGATACCCGGCCTGTTGGCTGCCGGCAGATATGAAGAAGCCAGGGAGGCGGCACTGGAGTATGACCGGGTATTCGGCAGGGATAATTTCTATCTGGAACTGCAGGACCACCGGCTGGAAAACCAGACAGAGATCAATGCCGGCTTGATCCGGATCCATGANGAAACAGGAATTCCCCTGGCGGCGACCAATGACCTGCACTATATCAACCGGGAGGATGCTTATGTGCAGGACGTTTTGNTGTGCATTCAAACNGGAAAAACGCTTTCCGATACAGATCGCATGCAATATGAAACCCAGGAATTCTATGTCAAGAGCCCCGAAGAGATGGCGCTCCTATTCGGGGATTATCCGCAAGCTCTGGCCAATACGGTGGAAATCGCCCGCCGCTGCCAGGTGGAAATGGAATTTGACCAACTTCATCTGCCCCCCTACCCTCTGCCTGCCGGNGAGAAAGACGAAGCTTCTTATCTGATGAAGCTGTGTGAAAAAGGGCTGGAAGAGCGGTACCGGGATAGGGCGGACGCGAAAGGGGANGGCGGCGTATCCCCCAGAGAGCGTATGGTATACGAGCTTTCNGTCATTGTCCATATGGGCTTCCCCGGCTACTTCCTGATCGTTTGGGACTTTATCCGCTATGCCAGGGAGATGGGGATTTATGTCGGCCCCGGCCGCGGCTCGGCTGCGGGCAGTATCGTATCCTACTGTTTGGGCATTACCAATATCGATCCCCTTACCTACGGTTTACTATTTGAACGCTTTCTGAATCCGGACAGGATCAGCATGCCGGATATCGATATCGACGTCTGCTATCTCCGTCGGAGCGAGGTCATCGATTACGTTATCGAGCGTTACGGGCGGGATAAGGTTAGCCAAATCATCACTTTTGGCACAATGGCGGCGAANGCGGCGATCCGTGACGCGGGCCGCGCGATGGGCATACCCCTTGCGGTGGTGGACAANACCGCTAANCTGGTTCCNTTTGAGCTGAATATTTCTCTGGACCGGGCGCTCCAGTTATCCAGGGAATTAAAGGAGTTGACCGAAAAGGACGAGCAGGTCTCCGGCTTGATCAAGATGGCGAAATCTCTTGAAGGGCTGCCCCGGCACAGCGGCGTACACGCTGCGGGCCTGGTGATCGCCGGTCAGCCGCTGGAGAACTATCTGCCCCTTCAAAGGACGACCGACGGGCTGCCTTGTACCCAATTCGAGAAAGATACGGTCGAGGCGATAGGCCTGCTGAAGATGGATCTGTTGGGCTTGCGGACCCTTACGGTTATTGGCGACGCGGTGGAATTGGTCAGGCAAAGCCAGGATATCCGTATTGAGATCGATCATATCCCCCTGGATGATCCGGCTGCCTATAGGCTGCTTTCCGCGGGGGACACTGTCGGTGTGTTCCAGCTGGAAAGCGACGGGCTGCGGCAAATCATCCGGGAACTCAAGCCGGACCGCTTTGACGACGTCGTCGCGATGGTCGCCCTATACAGGCCGGGGCCGCTGGGCAGCGGTATGGTGGAAGACTTTATCCAGCGGCGTCACGGCAAAGTCGCCATTACTTACCTTCATCCGCTGCTGGAACCCATACTGAACACGACCTATGGCGTAATCCTCTATCAGGAACAGGTGATGCGCATTGCCAATGACATGGGGGGGCTCTCCATGGGAGACGCCGATGAACTCCGGCGGGCGATGGGAAAGAAAAAGCCGGATGTGCTGGCGGCATACCGGCAGAGTTTTGTAGATGGCGCGAAAGGAAAAGGNGTCTCCGCGGAAGTCGCGGGTAAGGTCTTCGAACTGATGGAGTATTTCTCCGGATATGGCTTTAATAAAAGCCACTCGGCAGCTTACGCGCTGGTCGCCTATCAAACGGCCTGGCTCAAGGTCCACTATCCCGTTGAGTTTATGGCGGCGCTGCTATCCAGCGTAATGGAGACAAAAAACAGGGTGCCGTTTTATATCAACGAATGCAGGCAAAGAGGAATACGCATATTGGGACCGGACGTCAATGAAAGCATGTCCGGATTCAGCGTCAGCGGCGCTGCGATCCGCTTTGGCCTGGCTGCGATCAAGCAGGTGGGCGAACCGGCGATTCAGGCTATCCTTGCCGAAAGAGAAAATGGCCCCTATACCAGCCTGGAAAGCTTCTGTCAGCGGGTAAACCTGTCCAGCGTCAATCGAAGGGTGATAGAAAACCTGATCTGGGCGGGCGCCTTTTCCTCTGTGCCGGGCCATAAAGCACAGTTCCTATTCGTTCTGCCTTTGGTGATGGACTCCGCTGCCGCCTGGCAGAAAGACAGGGCCAGCAATCAGATATCCCTGTTTGATGTGGCGCCGGAAATGAAGCCGGATTACGATACCGTAGCTTTGCCGGACAGGCCGGAACTGGATCAGAAAACCGTTCTGATGAAAGAAAACGAAGTGATGGGACTCTATCTGTCCGGGCATCCGCTGACGCCCTTCCTGGAGCAGGCGGAAAAAAGGATTAGNCACCATATTGACGACCTCAAAGACGAGGAGGATTTTCCGGTTGTAGTGGGAGGGATCATCAGCCAGTACAGGAGGACAGTGACCAGGCGGGGGCAGATGATGGCAAACTTCCGGCTGGAAGATTTGACCGGCAGCGTCGAGGTGCTGGTTTTTCCTAAGCTATTTGAAACCATAGGCGCTACCCTCGCCAACGACCAGGCGGTAGTGGTCAAAGGCCGTTATCAGGGGCAGGAAGAGCAGCCGAAGCTGTTTCTGGAACAGGCTGTGCTGCTGGGTGAAGCAGGGCTGCAGGAGGGACCTGGGCTGCCGGAGGGGCCGGGGATGCGAATAGGAATGCAAGGAGGATCGGATACGGACGCGAGAACAATCGCCGGCGCAAAACCTGCTGTATATGCGACAGCAAGCACAGGGGCAAGCGATGTTGATGCATCGTATACAACCAGGGCTCCCGGGCCTCTGTTGGTCGCAGACGGCAGCGGGCAGCCGTATTCCGGAAAGCTCCCGCCATGGGTCACAACGCATACGGACAGACCGAATACCAACGGTAGAGAAATAGAAAAGCGCCAACTCTGGATCAAACTGGAAGACGCGGATGCGGATGACCCCGCATTGCTGGCGGGTATTCGCACGGAACTGCTGGCGAATCGCGGTACGATACCGGTCTATCTCTACTACGACAAACAGAAGGAAGCCATGGCTGCGGTATTTCTTCCCAAGGCGGACGGGAGCGATGAACTGCTGGCGCGCCTACGGGACCTGCTGGGGAAAGATAAGGTGGTACTGCAGGAGAAAGACAGAAGCGGGTCATAGGATACAGTTCAGTGCCCGGAATTTGCGAAATCAGCCCTATGCCGGCAGGATATTGCATCAGGATAAAGAATAATGAAAAATAAGGCAGAATGGGGGAGATCCGATATGAGTATCGCCATTTATCCCGGGAGTTTTGATCCTTTCACCGTGGGGCATTTGCACATTGCGGAGCGGGCTTGCCGCTTGTTTGACCGCCTTATCATTGCCGTCGCGGGGCAAAACTACAAGAATACCTTGTTTAGCCTGGAAGAAAGAAAAAGCTTTATCCTGGACGCCATTTCCCATCTGCCCAACTGTGATATCGCGGTATACCAGGACCTTACGGTCAAGCTTGCTAGACAGTGCGGGGCGAGCGCCATCATCCGCGGCTTGCGGGCGATCTCCGACTATGAGTACGAAATGCAGGTGGCGGCGGTGAATAAACATCTGGATGAGGAAATAGAGACGGTATTCCTCATGGCCAACGCTGACTACACCTTTATCAGCTCATCTAACATCAAGCAGGTATGCAGCGCGGGAGGGAGCATAAGCGGACTGGTTACGCCCATGGTGGAGAACGCGATGCGAAAAAAACTGTCCGGCGGCATTGGCAGGACTGCGGGAAATTTTTAAGAGAAGCCCAAGCCTGAGGGAATACGGGAATAAGGAGTGAGGGGCTTGACATACCAATCCAGACTTCAGGATCCCATGGTAGACGCGTTATTTGACGCTATCCTGACATTGAGCGACCAGGAAGAGTGCTATCGATTCTTTGAAGATCTTTGCACAATCGGAGAGATCAAAGCGATGGCGCAGCGGTGGAGGGTCGTCAAGATGCTGACGGACAATCACACTTACGCCGACATCATCCAGGAAACGGGAGTGAGTACAGCCACCATCAGCCGTGTGAAAAAATGCTTGCATTACGGCGCGGACGGTTACCGGATCATCCTGGACCGTTATCGAAAACTATAGCGACGGGTGAAGAGAATTATGGTATTGCAGCAAAGTGAAGCAGAACAATACAAGGCTTTACGGGACGAAATCCGCAATATGATTTTGTCCCGTTTGAATATGGGNCAAAGGCTTGCGGCAGAAACCGGACGCGGGCCCGTGCTGTGCCTNGCAGGCGCTGGCAGCGGCAAAACCACGGCAATTGTCTACCGCATCCTGCACCTCCTTATCTTCGGACCGGACTATGATCGGGATTANGCGCCGCCGGATTGGGCNGGCGAGGCGGAATTGTCGTATCTCGCGAATTATATAGCGGAGCAGGGAAGGCAGGGCGACAANCCGATGCTTTCCAGGCAGATCCTGTCGNTGATCGGGCGCCAGGGTGTGCCGGAGTATCATATACTGGCGATTACCTTTACCAACAAAGCTGCCCGNGTCATGCGCGAACGGCTGGAAATCCTTTTGGGCGATACTTTGGGCGACATGTGGGTCATGACCTTCCANAGCGCCTGTCTGCGGATATTAAAACGGGAAAGGGAGTATCTGGACGGTTACCGTGGAGATTTTTCCATCTACGACGCCGCGGATCAGGAGCAGTTGATCCGCTCCATTCTGCGCGGGCTCAATGTGGAAGAGAAGGCGCACCCCCCAAAGGCTTATCTGAACTGGATCAGCGGGCAAAAAAGCAGAGTCAGGCCNCCTTCCGCGGAGGATATGCCGGTGGACCGGGATATGGAAAGTCTGCGGCCNTGGGTATACTATCAGTATCAACAGAATTTGCTGCGTAATAACGCNATGGACTTCGACGATTTGCTTCTCCAGACGCTGCTCTTGTTCCGGCGTCATCCGGAGCGCNTGGAGAAGTACAGGGATAAATTCCGCTANATCATGGTAGACGAGTACCAGGATACCAATTATATCCAATATCTGCTGGTAAAGATGCTGGCGCAGGAGCATGGCAATCTGTGCGTGGTCGGCGACGACGACCAGTCCATCTACAGCTTCCGGCAGGCGGATATCCGCCATATACTGGACTTTGAAAAGGATTTCCCCGGGGCGGCGGTGGTCAGGCTGGAGCAGAATTATCGTTCGACCGGGCGGATCCTGGAAGCGGCAAACGATCTGATCGCCAATAACCGCGAGAGAAAAGAAAAACGGCTCTGGACGGAGAAGAAGCAGGGAGAAAAGCTATATCGTTTCAGCGCGGACGACGATAAGGGGGAAGCCGCTTTCGTGTGCAGCCGCGTGCAAATGACCAGGGAGAAGGGCGGCAGTTTCAGCGACCACGCCATACTCATGAGAACGAACGCACAGTCACGGGTGCTGGAGGAGTGTTTTGCCAGTTATCGCATACCGTATGTGGTGATCGGCGGCTTCCGGTTCTATGAGCGAAAAGAGATTAAAGATGTGCTGGCCTACCTGAAATTCCTTGCGAATCCGGAGGACCAGGTAGCGCTGAGACGTATCATCAACGAACCGAGAAGGGGAATCGGCGAAGTCAGCGTCAACCGGCTCATTGCCCACAGCATAAGCAGCAGGCAAAACCTGGAAACGACTTTATATGACCGGGCCGGTTTGGACTTGCCTGCCAGGGCCGATAAGGCGCTGGAGGAATTCAGAACGCTGTTTACCGAACTGCGGGGATTGGCTGCTACAGAGACGGTGGGGCAATTGACGAAAAGCATTTTAGAAAAAAGCGGATATCTCCGGATGCTGAAGGAAAAAGAAACGATCGAAAACATGGACCGTTTGGAAAACCTTCGGGAATTTATGAATAAAACGGAGGAATACGATCGAGTGGAAGGGGGGTCCCTTGCGGAGTTTCTTGGCGAGATATCCCTGATTACCGACCTTGACCTGGTGAACGAGGAAGAAAGCAAAGGCGCCGTGCAGGTGATGACCATGCATATGGCCAAGGGGCTTGAGTTTCCGCAGGTTTTCATCATCGGTATGGAAGAAGGTATTTTTCCTCATTCCCGGTCGATAACCGACAGCGAAATCGAGGAAGAGCGCCGCCTGTGCTATGTGGCGATGACCAGGGCCAAAGAGAAGCTCTATCTATCATGGGCGGCTTCGCGCAACCAGTATGGAAGCTATATGCGGCAGCATCCCTCCCGGTTCCTGAACGAGATTCCGGAGGAACTGGTCGAAGGCAGCCCGATAAAAAGCGAGGGCTATCGCTTCGGAAACGGCTTCGACGACGAGGCTTACGAGGATGACAGCGGCGCCCGCTTCGGCGCCTGGCCCGGATCAAGAGGGAAGCGGGGATTGAGGCCGGGCGGCGGAGACAGAACGGAAAGCCGCCCTTTCGCGGGAAGCCGCCAACGTGCAGACGAAGGTTTGGCGCTTCAGGCCGAAGCGCCGGATGTATTTCAGACAGGCGACAGGATTGTCCATCGAAAATGGGGACAGGGCGTAGTCGTCAGCGTAAGAGGCGAGGGACCGAAAAGCATTTATACCGTAGCTTTTCCGGATATGGGCTTACGAAGCCTCCAGGCGGACATTGCCCCCATCAGGCGGGCGGAAGGATAAGCGTAACATGGCGATCAGTGAAGAGAAACAGCGGCGGATAAAAGAACTGGCGGAAGCAGTAAACCAATACGCCTATGCTTACTATACGAAAGATGATCCGCTCATCTCAGACCGGGAGTATGATCAGTTATACCGGCAATTGGAGGATCTGGAGCAGGAAACGGGCTTCATCCTGCCACAATCCCCAACCTTGCGCGTTGGCGGCAGCGTGCTTCCCGGATTCCGGAAACACAGGCATTTGGCGTCTCTTTGGAGCCTGGATAAAGTGAAAACCCGGGAAGAACTCCTGGAGTGGGAAAGCCGCAACGGGAGGCTACTGGAAGACGAAGGCGCCAAGCGGGAGGATATGGCCTATGTCGTGACCATGAAGTTTGACGGCATGACAGTGAACCTCACGTACGAGAACGGCAGCCTGGTTCACGGTGCGACGCGGGGAACCGGTGTGACCGGAGAGGAGATCCTGCCCCAGATCCTGACGATCCCGGGGATACTGCCGAAGATAGACGGACCAGCCCTGGCGGAGATCCGGGGCGAGGCGATTATGACCAGGGAAGCCTTTGCGGCATACAACGCCGAGGCGACCAGCCCGTTGAAAAACCTGAGAAACGGCGCAGCCGGAGCTTTGCGAAACCTGGACATTGAGGAAACCCGCCGGCGCAGGCTGACGGTATTCTTCTACGATATAGGCTATTGGCAGGGCCCGGCGTTTCAGAACTATGGGGACGAGCTGGCGTGGCTGGAAAAGCAGGGTTTTTGCCTTCATCCCTTTCACAGGCGCTGTGCCGGTTTGGACGAAGTCATGGCGGCTGTGGAGGAAATACAGGCGGTCAGAGAGCAGTTGAACTTTGATATAGACGGCGCGGTGATTGCGCTGGACGATCTTTCACAGCGGGAAATCCTGGGCTATACGGCTAAATTTCCCCGATGGGCCGTAGCCTTCAAGTTCGAGGCGACAGAGGAAACCACCAGTCTGCTGGGTGTGGAGTGGAATGTGGGGCGCACGGGAAAGCTTACGCCCACAGCGCTACTTGAGCCCATTGAACTGGCAGGCGTCACGGTCAGCCGGGCGACTTTAAATAATCTGGACGATATCCGCCGCAAAGCNGTGNACATCGGTTCCACCGTATGGATCAGACGATCCAATGACGTGATACCGGAGATTATGGGCGCCGTACCCGGAGAGGACAGCAGTTCTTTGCAAAGCATAGAAGCGCCNGTNCGCTGTCCCGAATGCGGCAGCGCGCTGGCACAGGANGGCGTGCATCTGTTCTGCCCCAACGCCATAGGCTGTAAGCCGCAGATGGTTAAGGCGCTGGCGCATTTTGCCGGCAGAGAGGCGATGAATATCGAAGGCTTCAGCGAAAAAACAGCGCATCAGCTTTATGAAGATCTGCATTTGCGCAGCGTGGACCAGCTATATCAGCTAAACCGGGAACAGTTGCTGACACTGGACAAGTTTAAGGAAAAAAAGGCGGACAACCTTCTC
>JGI24702J35022_10002096_pt1 | contig 12315 bp, 8 predicted proteins | sample TergutTh196P4_FD_35022 | JGI IMG/M metagenome (IMG submission 35022)
TGTCCCTTCCGATATAATAGGCGTTGTTGCTTGCGACAAGCGCGTCCAGTATTTCCGTGGAAAGATCCGCCGTCATGGCATAGGTATCAATTATGCCGTCGTTGTTGACATCCCTGGTAAGTTTTTTGCACAGGTCAATATAGGCTTCCCATGTCCAGGTACCGGCCTTCTGCATATCGTAGGGAGTGTCGGGATTCACCCCCGCTTCACGGAGCAGCCTCTTGTTGAAGAACACCCCGTTTGCGTGCCTGCTTGTCCCGTAACCTATCGAGAAAGCATAGGCCTTTCCGTTGAAGGTAAGGGAGGAGATAACGTCTTTGTTCCATTCAACCGGCTTCTGGGAAGTAAAATCCACAACTTTGCTGTCGGTTATCGGGTACAAAAGGCTGCGGCTGTACAGCATCATGGCCCAGTTCGGCTGAAGGACCATAACCTGGGCCGCAGGTTTGCCGGCCATGATGGAAGTAGCGGCAAGCTGCGCCATCTGCCCCCAGTCCGCTATCATCTTTTCTTTTATGGTAAAGCCGTTATCCTTCTGAATTTTCGCGCGGTAAGCGATTGCCTTTTCCTCGGCGTCGCTGCTCGCCACTCTGGTGTTAACATCCCAGTCGTCCCAAAAGTTACCGATTACGATATCCATGCCCTTCAGTGATTTGCCGTCTTTGCCGCCGCCGGCCCAAACAGGCAGCGCCATAATGATCATTAGCGCAGGCAGAATAACCTGCATAAACTTTCTTTGCATTTTCTTCCTCCAAAAAAAATTTTTATCTCAAGCGGAATGCCTCAGGGCGGCGCCGCGTTGAAATCCGCATCGCTACATTTTAATCCCCGTCTGGCTGAGGGATTCGACAAAGGCCTTCTGGGCGACAAGGTAGAGCAGCACCAGGGGGGCAAGGCACATCAGCATTCCCGTCGCTATTATCGCCTGCGTGTAAGCAACCGGCGCTACCGTTGCGACTATGTTCCCCCCTCCGTTTACCATCCCCCACCACATTCCAAAGCGCTCGGCAAGCCCGCTAAGGTTTCCGGAAAGCATTTTATAATTTGTCAGAAACAGGGTCGAGTAAAAGGAATCGGTCCACTGCCACACAAACGAGAACAGGAAACAGGAAGTAAGCATGGGGGCGGCGTCGGGAAGCATAATGCGGATAAAGGTTTTGAACCTGCCGCAGCCGTCCACCCAGGCCGCTTCCTCAAGTTCCTTCGGCACTCCCCGGAAATACTGCCTGAGCATAAAAATGTACAGCCCGCTTTTTAAGCCCATGCCCGTAAGGGAAAGCAGCCAATAGCCCGCGACGCTGTTCAGCAGGTTTACCGGCGTTCCGCTTATAAGCCGTATTATGCCGAATATGTCAAAAAAATGGAAGTTCAGGTAGAGGGAAGCCATTATGGTCTGCGGCGGCACGATGATAATAAGCATAACGCACAGGAACCAGAAGTTTTTAAGGGGGAATTTATAGCGCGCGAATCCGTAACCGGCCAGGGTGCAGGCGGAGATTTGCAGTACAGAACTGACAAGGATAATGGACAGGGTCTGGAAAAGCGAAGGCCAGTATTCAAGCAGGCGGCCTGTGAGCCTGTAGCTTTCCAGCGTAAAATTGCGGGGGATGCTTATAACTGTTCCGTCGTAAAGGTCCTGCTGTTCCATAAGGCTGACACTGAGCTTGTCCATAAGCGGCTGAAGTATGAGGAAGCAAAGGCCAAAGAGAAGGACGGCCCGGCAGAGTTTATAAACAAAATCCCAAATGGTTTTTTTCAGAAAGTAAGTGCCGGATATCTGTCCCCATTCAGCGGGTTTTTCCCTGTTATTCATAGTAGTAAACCCTTTTTGAAATAATGGCGAGGGCGATGCCGATAACCGTTATTACCGCCAGAAAATAAACCCATGCCATCGCGGTGGAAAAACCGAATTCCATTCGCCGCATAAAGGTCTGGTTGATTTTTTCCATAACGCGGTTATCCGTCCTGATAAAATAATCCACAACGCTGTAAACGATGTTGACAAGAATAAGTGAACTTACCATGGGGAAGGTAATTTTCCAGAAACATTCCCAGCCTGTCGCCCCTTCAATTTTAGCCGCTTCAAACATACTGGGCGGAATGGTCTGCAGGGCCGAAAGGAAAATAATTATCTGTATGCCGGAGGCCATTGCGATGTCGTAAATCTGGTTTACGATGCGGAAAATATAGGCCATAAAATCGCTTGTGTGGCCCTCGCCGACAAGTATCTTTTCAAGCACTCCGGTAATCGAGGATTTAAGCAAATTCCCTTCCCTGATAATTTCCGCCATGCCGCTGAGAAGCGAATTATTGGTTTCAAGCCCTATCATCACGCCGGAAGAAAGAATGACCGGCAGGAAAAAAATGGCCCGGACAAAGCCCCTTGCCCGGAATTCCTGGTTAAGGATAAGCGCGACAAAGAGGCTGAAAATAATCACCGCCGGGACTATCAGCAGCATACGGGCCAGTTCTTCGGTAAGCATGCGGTTGAATTCGGGATCGACAAGGAACACCCTTTTCAGATTCTCGAAGTTGTTGAATTTCATCGAGAATCCGTGCTTCACGGTATCTATGTTAACTTCGCTGAACACCATCCGCAGCGATTCAAAAATGGGGAAAAACATAAAGGCAAGAAAACCGACAAGGAAGGGCAGAATGAACATATACCCGGCCAAAGCGTTTTTGCCTTCGAGAGTAAGTGAATATCTATCGCTCTTTTTTATTATGTACATTAAAGCCCCTGCCTTAACACAACATAGCCATTGGATTTTACGGTTACGCCGTCCCGGTATTTCCACGCGCTGCCGGAAGCGTTTACGATTACCCTTGTCCCGTCTTCGTATTCGGTAAGGGTTACCTCCGGCGACAGGATTTTATGATCGGCGATGGCCTGGCTGTACAGGCCGGAAAAATCGGCGGTAAATTTTTTATACAGTGCGTCGGCGTCGCCGGCCCATTTGCCGTACTCGTTGGCGTAAAACTGGCGGAATTTCGTTTCCTGCAGCACGGCGGTTTCCTCCGTCATGAAACTGAAGTACAGCCCCGCCCCGCATTCAACGGTTTCCAGCAAATTTTTCGTATAGTCTTCTGCAAGGTTAATCGCCCTGCCCGTATAGGGCACAAGCCCGTGCAGCACGATCTGGTAGAAGGGCACCGAAGCGTCGGTAATTCCAAAACCCTGATCGTTAAGGGCAATATCGGTAATAATGGACGCCCAGGGAACGGCGTACACATAGCCCGTGTTTATTAGAACGCCGGTTCCCGACTCCGCCAGCTTTTCCAGTTTTTCTTTCCGCATATTCATTGCAGCTTCGCGGCTGACCGGCTTCTTGTCATTGTAGTCTCCGGCGAGCCTTGAACCCATGTTCCTGAACGCGATGTTTTCCAGTCCGAAAGCCGCTTCCTTCCGCACAAACCCGTCTATCATCGCCATCATGCTTTCCGGGCGGGCTATGTAGCTGAGCTTGCCCCACTCGGTACGTTCGCCGAACCAGACAAAACTGAAGGGGTATTTTTCAATGCGCTTGCGGTTGATATAGCGGGCAGCGTCGCGGTACAGGCTGAATCCGCCAAAGGCCTTGACATCCTTAATGTGAAAAAAGTCAACTTCGGGGTACAGCGCGTAACCGTGCCGCGAGGCAGCGGAAACAAGGGCGTGAAAATCCCGGCGGCCGCCAAGCTCGCCTATCAGCTTGATTTTTGTAGGAACTGAATGATCCACGCTGCGGTTAAACCAGCCGTTGATTTTCACACGGACATTTTTCCACCCAAAATCGGCGAAGTCGTTAATCATCGCCGCGGCTTCGCTGTAGGAAGTAAGCCTGAGGGGAAGATCGAAAGGTATGCCCAGCCTGTGCCTTGTCTTGTTCACCGCGCCGATAATTTCCACGGCAACGGGAACGCCGCCGTCCTGCCCGGAAAGCGAAGCCTCTGCAGGAACGGGCATATCTTTCAAAAGCGGCCCTTCCTTCAGGACGGGATATTTTTCCAGCAGCCGGCTCCTGTATTCCTTTGCCATGCCCACGTAGCCGTCACTCGCACAGGGGCTGTAACGCAGGGTGATGCTTTCCCCTTCGCTCAGGCCGCCCTCGTAACGGAAAACCGCGCGGTCGGACCTGCCGGAAATGTCCATTTTGGCCCCGTGGATCATCTCAAAGCGCGGGTAAACGCTGTTCCAGGAACAGTTCCGTCCCGAAACATCGGCGCGGACGCTGGCGTATGAGGAGCCTTCTTCAATGACGCATAACAAAGCCGCGCCGTTTTTCTGTATGCCAAAAACCGGGTACGGGGCGCGGTTGTCGCTGACAACGGCGTCGCGGGGCATCGCCTCGTCCCAGCCGTAAACATTGTTGTTGTAGGCGATCTGGTTCTGCCTGCCGTTGTTGAAGTAAATCAGCGCCCCGCTTCCGTCCGGCACAAGGATGTAACCTTCGTCATCAAGTCCGCCGGCCCCCATAAAGGGCAGCAGATTCAACTGCGTTAGGGGAAAGGCCGGCCGGTACGCAATTCCGTCAAAGGGAACGGTCACCGCAAGCGACCTTCCTTCCAGGGCATAGCGCAGCGTTACATTAAAGGCCGGTTTTTCCTTGCCGCTTGTAACGACATAACGGGCGGCGTCATCCAGGAAGTCCTCGTAGGTATAGCCCGCCCCGGCAAAATACTCCTCTATGAGTTCCATCATGTATTCCTGCGTATTGTCGCGCAGGACATATACCTTTACATGGTTAAGATCGGGGTACAGGGCAAGGAGGGAATTCCTGTCGTCATTGTCACGGAGGTTATTGATGTCATAGAGGCGGTAGCTCGCTTCAACCTTGCGCCTGTCTTCCCGGTCCATTTTGTTGAAAAAGGTTAACATTCTTTCCTCGGGCACGGCGGCGGGGAAAAGGTAGCTGCGGGAAAGGTTTCCGACGGTGTAACGCACCTCAAGGCCGCCGTCCGCAAGGGCGTATTCAAAAGCGCCGCGTTCCACGCTGTGCTCGCTTGAGTAGAGCGTTATTCCGACCCCGGCAACATCGGAGTACAGTAGCGAAAACTGCGACATCATCATCTGCATGGTTACGGCGTCGGCCATTGAATCGGAGGCGGCGCCGCGGGGGTTTGATCTCCATTCCGCACCGCTTGCCTTGTCCTTCAGAATGAATTCGGCGGATCCCGGCAGAAACCGGAATTCAAGAAATTCATTTTCAAGAACGATTTCTTCCCCGCTCCCCTTGTTCTCGTAAACGGTAATATTCTTAACCTTTGCGGCCTGCCTGCCGCATGAAAACAGGAAAAAAATCATCAGTAAAACCGGCGCAAGCCGGAAGTTTATTTTCAACGTCGCTCCTAAATGACCCTGAATAAAATTTCCTTGTACAGCGACACAAAATAGGCGGCCGCGTCGCTTATCAGGCTGAAAAACACAACGAAAATAAACACCATAACCCCCATGCCAATGATGGTAAGGAAGCTGGAAAATATGGTTTTTGTAAGCGAGTAATCGTGGATCATCATCATGCCGGCAATGAAGAGCCAGACTGTCCACACTACCGAAAATCCGGCAAGCACCCAGTAAACCGAGCCTTCGTCAAAGGTAATAAGCTGGCTGAGAACTATCATGAAAGCGTTAATAAGCACCGAAGGGGCCAGCGCGTAGGCGACGGCCATGTAAATGTCCTTCACCCTCCCCTTGCCGTCCATGAGCGTCGTAAGGCTCCAGTTGGAAACCGTCCAAAGGAAGATCGGCAGAAGGATGCTCAGAGCGGCAATTACGGCGTTAAAATATTCCATGTTAATCGTAATGAACTGGAAACTCGTCAGAGTCAGGCGCAGAATTTCAACGAGTACCGACGCGGCGACTATTACATTCGCCGCGGCAAGGGAACCGCGCTTTTCATGGGTCAGGTCCCAAAAACCGTCAAGGGGATGAACGGCGACATATAACGAGTATTTCAGGGTTTTGCCAAGTCGGATCCACCAGGATCCGTCAGCAAGAAAACTGAAGGCATGGACGCTCTGGTAGGAAAGGCTTCTGCCCAGGCGGGTTAAGGTGCTCACGCTTCCTTTATCTCCTTTCCGATTCTGACGGCAAACCTGAACGCCAGAGGCCCGATAATGACAAGCGCCGCGGCAAGGAGAATTTTCCAGAGATTCTCTTCCATCCACTGCTTGCGGTACAATTGGAACGCCTTGCCGTAACCTTCCCGGTAGTGCTTGAGCTTGTAGTACTTCATTGCCGTCAGGTAATCGCCCTGCCGGAGCGCGGCCCGGCCAATCCCTATATAGGCAAGATCGTAATTACCGTTCATCTTAAGTACTTCCTCCCAGATTTCCGCGGAGGATTCATAACGGCCCGCCTGGTATTCGCTGAGGGCGATATTTATCTTTTCGCCGTAACCGGTCAGGTCAAAGCGGGTAAGGGCCGCGGACCTTGAATCCAGGGCAAAAAGGGAATAATCCATATTGGCAAGCGCGACAGGCTGCAGGAAATAGCCCTCGCGGTTGCCCACGCCGCCAAAAGCGTAAAGGAGGTTGCCCTGAAAATCATAAATGAAAATACGGCCCCGGGTCCTGTCAAAACAGGCGTAGGATTCGTTGTCAAAGGAGGCAATGTCGATAAACCTGGATCTGCCCGAAATGCCTCCGGCGTTCCCGTAGGCAAGATCGCCAACCGGGTCCTCATAGCCGTTGCGGATCAGTATGTCCTGCCCCATCGCGTTAAGCCTTCGCACGGGATCTATCCTTCCGCCGGAATTGGTTACATAGATAAAGCCTTCCCTGTCCAGGCACAGGTTGCTGTACTCGGTCGGGACAAAAAGGTCCATGCGGGCCTTCTGCGCCTGCGTGGAGAGGAGTTTCCAGATATAGTCAACAATGTAGACATCAACCTTGTTCGCGCCCATGTACCCGGAAAAGGCCCCCCGGCTGTCAAATTCCATTAAGCCCTTGTTAACGTTCCTTGCCTGCGCAAATAGACGGTTGGCAAAATCCACAACCAGCTTGATTGGCAGGAATTCCGCGTTCAGATCGATGCTTTCATCATCGGGCTTTGTTATGGAGGAAATGTAATTCCATTCCCTGTCGAGTTTGAGTATGCGCTGGTTGTTTGTGTCGGCAATGTACAAAAAGCCGTCCCTGGATTCAAAGAGATCCATCGGGTAACTGAATCCACTTTCTTCGCCGTCAATGACAACGGAAGAAACAACGGAAACAACCTTGTACCCGCTGCTGTCATCCGCTTCAAGCAGCACTATCCTGTTGTTGCCGGAATCGCAGATATAGATCCGGTTTTCCCTGATAAAAAGCCCCTGGGGATCGCGGAAGTTCCCAATGCCAAGGCCCGAACCCAAAATATAATCGCCTACCCTGTAGGCGTCGGGAGAAGAAACCTGTTCAAACCAGAAGTCATAGTTGTATGTGTAATTTGTCGTCTGCGGATGCAAACGGGCAATGAGTAATGAGCATTGAGCAATGAAGAAAAAGACGCGAAGAAATTTCCTCATTCTTTTATCCCCGAATTTGCCATGGTCTGAAGGACGTTGCTCTGGGCAAAGACAAACATTACCAGGGGGACAACCATTATAAAAAGCGTTACCGCTGCGCCTACTCCGGCCCTCGCTATTAGGCCGCCGGCGCTGATCTGCGAAAGCGCGTAGGGCAGGGTTTTTAACTGCTCGGAATAGATAAAATTCGAGGCGCGGGCGTTCCAAAGGTTCTGCACGGAAAAGATCATTACGGTAAGCCAGGCCGGCTTAATCATCGGCATAATTATCCAGAAGAATATGCGCCATTCCTTTGCCCCGTCAACTTTTGCCGCTTCCAGCAGCGTGTTGGGTATGGTGTCGATAAACTGCTTCAGCAAAAAGAAACCGATGGGCATTGCGAATGCCGGCACGATTACCGAAAGATAGGTATCCACCCAGCCGAGTTTGGTCATTATTAGGTAGTTGGGAATAGCGGTAACATAACCGGAAAACATAAGCGTAATGATAACGAGGGAAAAGAACGTCTTCGCTCCGGGGAAACGGTACTTGGAAACGACAAAAGCGCCCATTGCGGCGAATATGATAAGGCCGCCGGTTCCCACGGCGGTAATCAGAACGGTGTTGAAAATGTAGCGCGAAAAAGTAACCCAGGACTTGCTCATAATGATAAAAAGATCCTGAAAATTGTTCATCGTCGGGTTGCGCACCCAGAGTTTGGGCGGGAACAGGAATATTTCGTTAAGCGGCTTGAACGCATTGTTTATTGCGTATACAAGGGGGTAGGCAAAGAACACGCCGAATATTACAAGAATCGTTATAATAAAAGCGTCTCCGCCGTATGAACGGTTCAGCCTTTTGGCCGACAATCTCTTTCTTGCCATAACTTAAGTCCCCACCCGCCGCAGCATTTTTTGAATAACCGTATTGCAGATGATCATGGTGAAAAACAGCAGAGTCGCAATAGCCGAAGCGTAGCCCATTTCAAAGCGTATGGAGCCGTAGTCAATAAGGTGATTCACAACGGTATGAACGGCGTAATCCGTGCTTGGAAAGCCGGCAAGGGCGACGGTAACGTCGGCGACGCCGAAGGACTGGGTAATCGCCATTACGGCGCCGAACATCAGCATTCCCTTCATGTTGGGCAGGGTAATGTACCACAGTTCCTGCCAGCGGTTTTTGATGCCGTCCATAAGGCCGGCCTCGTAAAGCGTAACGTCAATGGTGGAAAGCCCGGCGATAAAGGCAAGGAATCCGGTTCCCAGACTCATCCAGAGAATCACAACCAGTATTACGGGCATCATGTATTTAGGATCGGTAAGCCAGAGCTTCGGCTCGGTTAAAATCCCCAAATGCAAAAGCAGCCCGTTTACGTAGCCGTAGGCGTCGCCTGAAAAAATGATCCCCCAAATAAGGTAAACCGCTCCGGAAATTGAAGGCCCGTAAAAAACCAGGGTAACAAAGGCCCTTATATACCGGGGCAGCTCATTGATAAACCACGCGAACAAAAATGACGCGACATAACCCAGGGGGCCTGTTATCGCCGCCATAATGAAGGTATTCTTCATCGCCTTAAGAAAAACATCGTCGCCAAGAAGCAGGTTGATATAGTTGCGGAGGCCGATAAAGCGCGGCGGTTCAAGTATGTTAAAATAGGTAAAGCTGTAAAAAACCGAAACAACAAGCGGCGCTATGAAGAACAGGGCGAAAACTATCGTATAGGGGGCAAGGAAAATATAGCAGACGCGGTTCTTTACAATGTTTTTAACAAGAAGGGAAAGGGCCGCTTTCTTTTTTTCGGTATAACGCGCAAGACTCATCCTTTCCCCCTACTCCAGACCGAATTCCTTGCGCTTTTTAATGAGCTCGTCATTAATGGTTATGCAGTAATCAAGCATTGTTTCGCGGGTATCCTCGCCGTCGTTCAGAATGCGGCGCGCGGCGTTTATGATATGGCGGCTGACAAAGTAGCCCCCGGGAACCTCCGGCGTTCCCACTGTCCAGGAGCGCTGTTCGCGCAGCACTTCCATCTGCTCGGAACCCCAGGGGAGCCGTACAAAAGCCTGAAAATTTGCCGTCGGATGGCGCGCCGCCGCCCCCATTACGCTTTCCAGTTCGCGCCCGAAACGAAGCTGCGTGTCGGCGCTGACCCACCATTTCAAAAATTCCCACGCAAGCTCCGGCTGTTTGGAGTTGGTAAAGATCATCGACGCGAGGGTTCCCGTTGGCACGGAACGGTCTACTACGCCGTCGCCGCGCACAAGGCCGGGCATTCGGGCAAAGCCCCACAGCCCCCGTATCTCCGGCGCGAACACCTCCAGGGTGTTAAAGGTGGTGTAATCGGCAAAACCCAGCGGCATTTCGCCGGTTCTGAAACGGTTGTTAAAATCAAAAACCTTGGGCGTTTTATAATGGGTAAAAAATTTGGTGTACACATCAAAGGCTTCTATGGCGATTTCGCTGTCCAGCATGGTTCGGGAACCGGCTTCGTTGTAAAAGGTGCCGTGCCGCTGGTACAGGTGCGCCATAAAATTGGAAAAGTCTATTTTTGTCTGATCCGTGGTGGCCACTGACGGGATTCCGACGTTCATGTTGTTCTTCTGTATGATCGGCAGGATATTGATAAGATCGTCCCAGGTGTCGGGGATATCAATGCCGAGTTCCTCTAAAATATCCTTCCGGTAAAACATCACATGGAAGTACTGGGTTTCGGGCAGGCCGTACACGCCGCCTGCATATTTGAAAGGTATGAACACGCTTGGATCGAACTGTTCAACCAGTTCTTCGTAGCCTTTGAATTTTGAAAGATCGTGAACTGCGTTGCGGACGGCATAATTGACCGGGTCGGCCTGCTGCACGGTAAGGGCGGCGTCCGGCCCCGTTCCGGCAACCACCGCGGGCATAACCGCGTCCGCGGCGACGAGTTTTACATTTACCCGAATCCCCGTCTGCGGCGTAAAAGTGTCATCGATCATCGCCTTGATAATGGTGCTCTGATCCCGGCCTGCGAGCATCCAAACCTCTACAACGTCCCCGCTTTTGCGGTACACGTCGCCGAGTTTGTTGTAATCGACAAAGAATGAAGCAAGGAAGGACCGAATTTCGTGGGAAGCGCCAATCCAGAAATTGTCCTTAATCCGTGGCAGTTTCGCCCCAGCGGCGCTTATTACAACATAGTCAATGTCAAGCTGCGACTGGGCAAGGCCAAGAAGGCCGTCGCCAAGGTTGCTGATGTTTTGCTTGAAATTGACCATAGTGCGGGGAATTCTGTCCGGCCTGTTAACAAGGAGTTCAAGCTGCCTTGCGAGGGTCAGGGCCGATGCAGCCTCTGCGCTGCGTTCTTCGGAATAGGCCGTTAAATCGTCAACCAGCTTGTAGAGGATTTTGCTTTCCAGCGCCATCGCCGTGATAATTTCCGGGTATACGTAATCGACGCGGTAATCGCGGAACACATCCGGTTCCGGCCCGGTCAGCACCAGTATTTTCCGGTAGATCCCGTTCAGGCGGAATATGCTTTCCTCCATTACGTTTAACATTCCACCCAGCTCGCCGAGCGTCGCCTGAAGCCGGAAAGTATTCCTTCCCGCCTTCAGGGGGAAAAACATTTCATTGGCCTGCGAATCACTGAATGTGACAAGTTTCCACCTGTTGTCAAATTTAAAAGGAACTACGTAAAGCTCGTTGCAGGGGATTTCACCGTTAATGATTACGGAACGGTTGGAGACAAAGCCCCTGTTGTAATTCTGCCGGCTTTTTACGGAAAAACGGTACATTCCGTCCTCCGGCACGTCAAATTCCCATTCAATCCACTGTCCCGCCGTGCGCCAGCTTTGCCCGCCTATCATGTTGAACACTATCTTTGCAACGCTTGGCGGTTCGGTCGCGCCGGAGGAACGGTCGTAAATCGCGTACAGCGAAGGGTCGCAGCGCCGGACCGCGTCCTCGCCCTGGATTTTCACAATAAAGGAATTTTCGCTGTTTTGGAAATTGCTTAAATTAAGGCCGGCCGTATATTCCGCGTAATTCCGCTGGCGCAGAGGCGCCCTTAGCGCCAACCGCCGTATTACCGCCGGCTCGTTAATCCCCTCCAGCCGGATTATATTGTCCCCCGCTTCAAAATAAAAAAGGTAAGGTTCGGCAATGTAACCGAGGGAATCCCGGAACGAATCGCTTTCCCAGCGGGGGGTTTCTATCTGCGCGGGCCGGATCTCGTTGCCCTGGTTATCGGTCTTGCGGCCGCCGGGGGCGTCTCCCCAGACGCGCCAGAAAACAAGCCTGTCCGCGCCGAGGAAAGGCGTCCTTCCGTTTATTTGCAGGGCGCGTTCTATATTTATTCCCCTGGATTCCAGCGGAAAATATTCCATGTAGATATTGTACATTCCGGCGTTTTTAAGGTTTACCGTGTATTCGACAAAACTCCTTTCTTCGGTACGGAGCGCCCTTCCTTCCCCTTCAAAATTCTCAAGATCGGAAACTCCTTCCGCTCCTGTCCAGGAAAAAATGTCAACGGGAATATCTTCAGAGGCGGCGGGTATTTGCGTGTAACGCTCGAGGTAGCGGGAGTAGGTATTCGTCCTGCCAAGCGAGGCGCCGCTTAAATCGGCGCCCTCGTACTTATCCAGAAAATTCTCGTCGCCGGGCCTTAGCGCGAGGAAGAGGGCAAGCGCCAGCGCAATTATTACAACGGTAATAATGGGGGCTTTATGGCTCTTCAAAAACCCTAACAACAGCCAGCCCCTATTTAACAGCGTCAATCATGGTTTCGATAACGGCTTCACATTCCTCGCAGTGCGGCTGGCCGGTGGTCCGGTTAAAGAGGCCGAATTTCTCGCCGCCGCCTGTGAACCCGCCG
>JGI24702J35022_10002097_pt1 | contig 12312 bp, 9 predicted proteins | sample TergutTh196P4_FD_35022 | JGI IMG/M metagenome (IMG submission 35022)
GAATATGAAAATAAAGTTCGCCAAAAACTAAAAGAAAACGGTTGTTTTTTTAAGCGCCATGGCGATGGAGACCATGACATTTGGATCAACCCTCTTTCAAACAAGAGTTTTCCTGTTGACGGTAAAATTAAGTCAAGGCATCTGGCGAATTTGATAATGAAACAAGCTGGAATTAAGTATCATTTTTAGTGCGTACTAACTTAAAGAAGAATAATCTGCGGACTTTCTTCCTGTTCGTGTGGTTCGTGGTTAAATTTATTCCGCATTAATCCGTGTAATCCGTGGACCTCTTCCTCCGTGAGCTCCGTTTCTCCGTGCCTCCGTGAGATATCTTCTTCTTTCTTCCTCCGTGGTTTATTCTTCTTGCAACGGCGCGTTTCATTGACTAGACCAGACTTAAGCATTACAATTTGCCATGCTGCCCACAAGAATGAACAGAGCGCAGGTCATTATCGCAAAAAAAGACGAACTAGACGCCAAAGATGCCGAATATTGGCGCCATGCTACGATAGAAGAAAAACTGCAGACAATAACATATTTAAGGGAATGTTTTTATGGAGAAGAGGCCACTACCGGCAGAGTTCATAGAGTTTATACAATGCTTAAACTCAAATGAGGTCCGCTATCTGCTCATTGGTGGCTGGGCTGTCGGGCTGCATGGCCATCCAAGGGCAACAAAAGACATTGATTTTCTCGTTGCAGTGGACAACGACAATCTGGAGAAACTGAAAAACTCGTTCAATGCCTTTGGTATGCCACCTATTGATATGGAGTCTTTCAAGGAAAAAGGAAATGTGATAAGGGTTGGAAGTTCTCCTGTGCAAATAGACATCATAAACGAAGCAGACGGCATTGATATAAACGATTGTTTTTTAAGAAAAGAAACGGTAAAGATTAACGGCACAGATGTCTTTGTCATTTCAAGGGAAGATCTTATCAGAAACAAGAAAGCAAGCGGGAGGAGCATGGACATAGCCGACGCGGAAAAACTTTGTCTCATATAAAAAGTAAAAGTGCCCCCTTCTACCTCCGTGCGCTCCGTCCCGCCGTGTCTCCGTGAGAGTCTTCTTCTTCCTATTCCATCCGTGTAATCAGTGGACTCCCTTCTTCCTCTTCTCCTTCTTCCTCTTCTCCTTCTTCCCTCCGTGTCCTCCGTTCCTCTGTGTCTCCGTGAGAGTCTTCCTTGATTCTTCTTGTTCATGATGCTTTTGTGTGTTATTCTCAGTACCGGGAGGGGCTCATGACAATCTGGTTTGCCAGCGGAAATAAGCACAAAAAAAAGGAATTGTCGGATATCCTGTCTGCGGGAATTCTTGGCTTTGGCGAAAATGCTTGGGAACTGAAAATCCCTGCAGAAGCCGGCCTTGACTTCGCGCCCGAAGAAACCGGCAACAGCTTCCTGGAAAACGCCCTTCTCAAAGCGGAGGCACTTTATCGCATTATAAAAAATGCACACTCCGTGGTTATCGCCGACGATTCAGGTATCTGCGTGGATGCCCTGGGGGGAAGGCCTGGCATCCACTCCGCACGCTACTGCGGCCCCGGCGAAAGCAACGTAACTGGCAAAAAACTACCCGACGCTGAAAGGAACGCCCTTCTCCTTACGGAGCTGGGGGACAACCCCAAACGCAGTGCGCACTTTGTCTGCGCAATGGTGCTTTACCTTGGCCCCGACCGTTTCTTTGCGGCACAGGAAACGCTGGAAGGGGAACTCGTAAAAAACGCAGAGTCGTCCCGGGGCGAAGGCGGGTTTGGCTACGACCCAATACTTTTCATTCCGGAACTGGGCCTCACGGTGGCGGAGCTATCCGAGGAAGAGAAAAACCGCATTAGTCACCGGGGCAAAGCAGGCAGGGCAATCGCGAGAATATTAGGCGGCATAATTGGACCTTAACGAGCGGCAATTGAAAGCCGTAAACCAGCTTGAGGGGGCACTCCTCATCATTGCCGGGGCTGGGTCAGGCAAGACAAGGGTCATCACCTACCGCATTGCACGGATGCTTGAAAAAGGGATACCGCAGTCTGCGATCCTTGCCCTGACCTTCACGAACAAGGCCGCCCGTGAAATGGAAAGCCGCGTCAAAGAACTTATGGGGAAAAACTTTCACGGCAATATTTTAACGCGCCTAACGGTTAGCACCTTTCACGCTTTTGGGGTTAAAATACTCAGGGAAGAAATTGAAACCCTGGGATACAGGAAAAATTTTTCCATTTACGATTCCACCGACAAAATCGAGCTTATAAAAGAAAGCCTAAGGGAATGCAAGCTATACGGGGAAAAGACAAACTTAAAAAAAATGGAGGCTATTTTCTCCAATGTCAAAACCGGCCTCTCACGCTGGGGCGATCCCGGTGCCGACAGCCTGTGGGAGAAGGCCTACGATGAATACCAGCACAGCCTCAAGGTCTACAACGCGCTTGACTTTGACGATCTCCTTACCCTGCCAATTGAGCTTTTTGAAAGTCATCCAGAAATCCTCGAAAAGTACAGGAAACGTTACCGCTACATCCTCGTGGACGAATTCCAGGACACGAGCTTTATCCAATACAGGCTCCTAAAGCTCCTTGCGAACCCGGAAGGCGGCAAAAGCAATATTTGCGTGGTGGGCGACGATGACCAGTCAATCTACTCCTGGCGCGGGGCCAACTACGAAAACCTCTTCCTTTTTGAAAAAGACTTTCCGGGTTTGACGGAAATCAAACTGGAGCAGAACTACCGTTCCACCACGACGATCCTTGAAGCTGCAAATGGCCTCATTTCGCACAACTTAAGCCGCAAGGGGAAAACCCTCTGGTCGGGCAACGGTGAAGGGAAACCCATCGCCGTCTATTACCCCGCAAGCGAGCGCAACGAGGCGGCCTTCATCGCGGAGACCATCAGGAAAACGCGCTTTAGGGAGCAGGGCAGCTTCGACGACTTCGGAGTCCTCGTGAGGACTAACGGCCAGTTTGACAACATCGAAGAAGCGTTCCTCGCGGAAAATATCCCCTACAGGGTTTCAGGGGGAATGAGCTTTTTCGAACGCAAAGAAATCAGGGACATACTTTCATACCTGCGCGTTATTGCCAACCACAACGACGACGTTAACTTGCTTAGGATTATCAACACCCCCAGGCGGGGCATCGGCAAGGCAAGCATACACAACGCCGCAGAATTGGCAAAGAAAAACAATTCCAGCCTTTATGATGCCCTTTACCGCATGGGCTCAATAAAAGAACCAGAACTGATTGAATCTCAGCAAAAAGAAACTCCAATCGAAGAATTTCTGGATATCATCCACGGTGCCAGGGATGAATTTTTCAGCGCCGGTAATCTTTCCACAAAGGTGAAGGACCTCGTCGATAAAATTGATTACTGGGGTTACCTGGTAAACGAATACTCAAAGGACGAAAAAAAAGCCCACTGGAAATACGCAAACATCGAGTACCTGATCAGGATGATCGAAGGCTGGGAGAGTGATCCGGATAACCTCGACAGGGGCCTTTACGCTTACCTAAACCGCATCAGCCTTATCACGAGGACGGACGGCGAAGAGACAGAACGCGACGAAGCCCACGGCAGGAACCGGCATACGGGCAAGGTGAACCTAATGACCATTCACGCTTCCAAGGGCCTTGAGTTTCCCGTGGTGTTTATCGCGGGTGCTGAGGAAGGCATTATCCCACATGAAAAGAGCATTTCTTCCTTAAGCGACATGGAGAACCTCGCTGCCCTGGAGGAGGAGCGCCGCCTTTTTTACGTGGCAATAACAAGGGCAAGGGACAAGCTCATCATCACAAGCTGCCAAAAACGCGACAGCTTCAGCGAAGCCTCCTCTGAAAGATCCCCTTCCCCTTTCCTGGCAGAGATCCCTCCCCATTTAATTGAAAGCAGTGAAACCGAAGAAACCGAAGTCAAACAGGAAGACGCGGAAGTAATTTTCGCACAGATGCTTGAACGGCTTAAATAGCATGAAACTTCGTTTCATGTTCGATTTAATGCGCGGCTATAAAGCCGCACGAATTTAAGGTTAGCGGTACTAAGTGGTTTTTGTGTCCTGATGCTTCCGCCTGAATACCCGGTAGTTAATGTTTGGAAAAATATTATTCCTCTTTTCAAGATGGGTGAGCCATTCGGTGCTTATGTAGTTGCTGCCTAATGCTTCATAGATCGTCGTGAAATTCCTAAGCGAACCTTCAATACGACCTCTGGCATAATCCGCAGACTCCTGTTTGCAAAGCATTTTTGACCACTCTGAGTCAATCACAAGCAGTATCTCCCTCGCAGCCTGATTCAATGCCCTTTCCTTAAGGCCGGTGTTGTTTGGGAAACGCCCAGCCATTTCCACCATCCTGTCGAGCGCCCTCATGGCATGGCGGTATATCCAGTCATTGGATGCGTCAAGCCAGGTCTCAGCGTAACCGTTGCTCCCCCAGGAAGAGTATTCGGGCACGAGCGGCTGGAACAACGTTGAGTCCAGCTTGCACAGGTATTCCGAAGGAGTCAAAAACTGAACTTCGCCATTCTTTGCCCCCTCCCGGAAAAGGGTCTCAATGAACTCATGTCCCTCATGCCAGAAACGGCCGAAACTGTCCGCCTCGAAAGCACAGAGGCTTAAGGCCGGCCCCGAAAGCAGATCCGAGGCGGTTTTAAGGCGCAAAAGGCTAGCTTCGAGAAAAGAAGAGGCATGGCTTTTAGCCTTTTGGAGCGCTTTAGCAGGATCGTAAAGGACTTTGCCGGAACCGTCATCGCCTGCCGCCCAATACTTGTACCCGGTTACGGCACGGCTCCCCTGCGGGCCCAGAAAGGGGCCGACACTGTCTGAAGGAAGCTCAAAACCCTGGTCCCGGCAGTTGGTTCTGTACAGCGGATCCTGAAATATTTCCTTCATATACTCAGCGCTGTAAAAGTCCCGGCCAAGTATTACAATCCCCATTGATGTTCTTGCAGGATAAAAAGATCCCTTTTCCGCAAAAGGCTTAGCGAAAGCAAGGGCGTGGGCATCCACGATTGTGTAGGAGAAATTATAATCCCTGAGCCATGGATCAAGTTCCGCCTTCCATCCCAATTCGGGAAGCCAGAAACCCTGAGGATATTTTGCGAAGCTGGATTTATAACACGCAATGGCAACTTCAAACTGGGCCTGCAATGCTTCGGGGTATGCCGTGTAGAATGGCAAAAAAGCGCAGGTTCCCGCAGTAGAAAGAATTTCAACCCGGCCTTTCTTCTGATAGTAGTCAAAGCCCTTAAGTATGCTATTTTCACAGCGTTCGGCAAAAAAAGCCTTTTTTTCAACAATACGATCGTAAAAAAGCTTAACCAGCGAAGAAAGAACAGGATCGTCCTGGGTTCTCTCCAGTTCCTGGGCACCAAAAACGATCTGCTTGTCCACGTATTCCAGATAACGCCTGACTAGTAACTCATCTCCAAGCATATGGCAAAGAACTGGTGAAAGTGAAAGCCCCATCCTGAAAGGGACAAGATCCCTGTCAAGCCGGTCAAAAACTTCAAGAAGCGGAATATAGGTTTCCGATATGGACTCAAAAAGCCACAGTTCCTGGGATGGGTTAATAATTTCCGGGTGACGGACAAAAGGAGCATGCCCGCCAAGAACAAGGGAAATTGTATTGCGGTTATTCATTGGGACTTTCTTTGGGGCATTCTTTTTCGCCCCCTTTTGTCCTGAGCTGTCTTTCGTTTTTTCTCAGCACATGGAAATCCCCATAGCCCGATAAGCGCACAAGCTCATTTCCCCCGGCACAATTATGCTCGGCCGTCCCCTGTTTGCCCGCGCCCGAAGGCAATTCGGGCAGCCCTGGTAGCCTGACAGGATTTGACACCGCCAGTACAGTTTCAACCCCGGCAAGGCTTGCGCAAAATTCCACCCTGAACTGGCAATGCTCGGAACCTATTGCCTCTTCCGGAGAAGCGGGCGAAAGGCCCAGATACCAGGCGGTATCATCAGGCTTTACCGGAACTGTATAAAACTTTTCATAACCTTGCCCGGATTGTTCGATTGAATAATCAAGCCGGGAAACTTTAAGGTAATAGCCTTCAAAGTCAAGCGCTTTTTCGAACTGCTCTTTTTCGGAAGATCTAATCTCCCAAAAAACAAAAGCCCAAAGAGGATCCCGAATCATCACTTCGATAAAAGTTATGTTGTAATGTTTTGGCAGGGGCGCGGATTCTATTAAAACAGAATCAGCCATTTCTGATTCCCCGGAATCAGGAGCGCCGTCTTCCTGGGAAGTAATATCCAGCAATTCCTCTATCAATAAAACCCTATCAGGGTTATCCGGCACATCAACACCCAAATCATCGGCTATTCCAAGGAGATCATTTGTAGTCAGGCTTTCGAGATGCGCCTTTGTTAATGGAAGCCCTTCCATAAACACAGTATCATAGAAAACAGGGGGCAGGTCAAGGCTGCAAATGAAAAATGAAAAATGAAAAAGGAAGAATGAAGAGGGAATGAGCCTTCCTATAGAGCCTGACTTCCTAACCATTATATCTCTCTTTATTACTTTTTACCTTTTACCTTGCTTTTAATTCTTAATTTTTCATTCTTCATTCTTAATTCTTCCTTTGCGTTCTCTGCGAACTTTGCACCTTTGCGTAATGAATTTGAAAAAAAATAATCAGGTGGGAGGACTTCGATATCCAGCCCATCCGAGAGTTCCGGCAGCGCGGGGATTATAAGACGGGAGGCATGAAGGAGGAGGTGCTTTAAACCGACGGCTTTACGCAGTTGTCTGTTTAGCGGGAAATCACCGTACTTGTCGTCCCCCAAAAGCGGATGACCGATTAAGGCGAGATGGCGCCTAATTTGATGCATACGGCCTGTGCCCAGTTCAAGTTCCAAAAGCGAACAGTCAATGCCGCCCACATCGCCTGTTGAAACAATCCTGTAAGAGGTTTCGGATACTTTGCAGACCATAGCCCGGCCTGCTTCTTTACGCCCTTTCGCCTTCACATCAAGGCCAAGTCTTATCACGCCCTGCTCCGGTTTGGGGCTGCCGGAACAAACGCCAAGGTACTTCTTAATTATGACACGTCTTTTTGACTGTGCCCCCGTTTCCCCTCCCGCAAAAAGCGCGGAAAAAATTCTGGCGGCTTCTTTTGTTTTTGCGACAAGGATGATCCCTGATGTGTCCCTGTCCAAACGGTGAACCAAAAAGGGACGCGGGGAACAATTTTCGGAAAGTATCGAATCCAGGGAAACCTTGACGCCTTTCCCGCCCTGTACGGAAAGCCCCGTTGGTTTGTTAAGCACAAGGCAGGAGTCGTTTTCGAACAAAACGGGAATTGGAGTTTTTCCGAAAAGTAAAGGCATTGTTAAAAGGTTAGCGTGAAGTTTTCCTCACAATACCCATTCAGTCCATTCGTTGCCGTGGGCGCCAACCAGTTCAAGGTGGACAGGGTCAACCATTAGATCCATTACTTCAAGGGGTGTAACCCCAAGCAACACCACAGGGGAATTGGGCACCACCAAAGCCCTTTCCACACTGGAACGGTTCTTCCACCAGATTTCTACCGGTTCAGTAAGAACGCATTCCACGCTTCGCCCATCGGCAACCTTAACAAATTTCTTGCCCACTGCCTCAAGCGCAAGACGCTTCCGCATCTCCTCATTGATAATCAGGGTCATCGACCCTGTATCCACAACCGCCTGAATGGTCACCGCGTGAACATCAGTTTCTGGAATGGTTCCGTTTAGCGCCATTGCCACGTCAACTGATTTTTTAAGGGTAATTTCTGTCTTTACTGTTCCCATCTTCATGCTCCTATTGTACAATATCTTTTCTTTTTTGCCAACGGCAAAACAATGCATATACGCATCGAAAAAGCGGTTTTGCTTCTAAAAATATGACAAACAACATCTTTTGGAGCTATAATTATTCCATGAAAGACAAAACAATCTTTTTTCTTTTTTTGTTCATTTTAACCAGTCCTATTTTGTTTTCTTTCCCCATGGAGTCCCCGACATGGGGTTTTAGGCTGGATCTTCCAGAAGGGTATGAATACTTAGACGGCGACGGGAGGGATCAATTTTCCTTTGAGGGCCCAGGCGGCGCGAAGTTTGACATTGTAGTCTACTATAGCGAACAGGGGAGACCCGCGCCTTACGCTTCGGTCGGGGAGATGGCGCGTGACATACAGGCAAGGCTGAATTCGTCAGGCGAAATCGATCCCTTTGAGTACAGGGGGAAAGATGCCCGGTTAATATCGGTAAACTTTTCACTTGCAGGGAGCGGCCAAATGTCGGGCTGGGCCATTTGCATCGAGCTGGCGAAACCGGGCCAGGCGGCGGGGACGCAGCAAACACCCCTGCTTCTGGCGTTGGCCTACGGCCCCGCACAGAATGCCGCACTTGCAGCCCTGCACCTATCGGCCCTCGATTCCCTTGCCCCGGAAGAAGCTGACAGGCTTGCGCCGGGACCCATAACCGAATACGCCTGGCCTCGGGAAAAGCGCGTAAGTACGCCGGTCTTTGGGCTGGACATTGAGGCCCTGGTTTTTGAAGGGGAAGAGGAAGCGGCCCAGGATCTAATAGACAGGGAATTTCAGGTATTGTGCCTTTACGAAAATTCCCCTGCCTGGCAGGAAGCGTGGATCAGGTACTACCGTGCCATCTTCCGGGATTCTTTTGACAGGCTTGTGAACATAGCATTCCAGGTTGAGCGCAACTTCAACGTCCCCTCCCGAGAAAACCGCGATTTCGCCGAACAGGTCTTAAAGTGGGTTCAGACCTTTGAATACGAGCGTGTAACAACGGGCAGCGATTTTATCAACCTTGTAAGCACAGCCACCGAAGGCAGGGGCGACTGCGACAATTTGTCAATGCTCTGGGCGATCATCATGATCCATGCGGACATTCCCGCGTCAATGATGGTATCGCGCTACTACAGCCACGCGATGGGCCTTGCGGACCTTCCCGGTGCCGGTGCCCGCTTTGAAGTCGAGGGGCAAAGATTCCTTGTCGCCGAAACCACCGCCGACGTTTCCATCGGCCTAATCGGTGAAACGGTTAGCGAAGTGGATTACTGGCTCGGAATACCGTTTGACTAACTCCAGCCCAGTTCTGTCCTTGCGATGATTGCATCCTGCGCTTCCGGCATGAGCGAAGAAAAGAGGGCGCAGTAACCTGCAACCCGGACCATCAGGTCTGGGTAATCTTCCGGGCGCTCTTTTGCCGCTTTCAGTATTTTCGAATCGATGATGTTGAACTGATTGTGAAAAATATTCTTGTGTCGCCCAGCTTCGATAAAGTTTGCAAACTTCGATAAATTTTCTTCCCCGGCGAGTGCACTTGGGGAAAAACGCATGTTTAACAACTGCCCGCCGGCCATGCGTTTGTTGGGCAGCTTGGAAACGGAGTTGATTACCGCAGTGGGGCCCGAGCGGTCAGCGCCCAGGCAGGGTGAGGCCCCTTCGTTGAGCGGCTTCCCCGCCAGCCGTCCATCGGGGGTCGCACCAACGTCAAAGCCGTTTGGCACGTAACTTGTGATGTTGGAAGTGGACATGGTATAGCCGCAGCCGATTGGACCTGAGCCCCTACGGTCGTTCTTGTGGCTGGGCAGCAGTTCAAGGTAAGACTCGAAAACATCAGCCGTTATCTTGTCCACATAGTCGTCGTCGTTGCCAAATTTCGGCGCCTTACGGCAGAGGTTCTGGATGCGGGCACCGTCCACTCCTTCAAAATTTTTCTCAAGCGCTTGCTTCAGCTCTTCCATCGAAATAACCCTGTCCTCAAAAACGATCTTTTTCACGGCGGCAAGGCTGTCGCCGACAACGCTCATCCCAATGTTGGACTGGCTGACGTAATCGTACATTGCGCCGCCATTTTTCAGCGTCTTGCCGCGCTCAAGGCAGCAATCGACGGTGGAAGAGGCGAAGGCGTCGGCGTCATGGTATTTGAGTGATCTGTCGCACACAAGGTCACAGGCAACGGCAAGGTCAAAGTAGTACGCGAGGGCAGTTTTCCATGCCTGCCACAATTCGTCATAGCTTTTGTAGTCAACTTCGCTGCCCTCCTTGCCGTTCAGTTTCAAAAGCTGAATGCCGGTGGCGGGATCCGTACCGTTGTTGAGCACGATCTCAAAGACCTTGCCAAAGTTGATGTAGGTCATGCCAGTGGCGCGGTGCCCCCACTTGCCGGGAATGGCGGTCTCGACGCAGCCCATGGACGCGTAATCCCTCGCCGTCTCAAGGCCGAGTTCCAGCGTCTCCATGGCGGGGATGCACACTTCGTCGCAGAACATCGACGGCATTCCAAAACCCTTGCGGATGAGCCGGGCGCTGTCAAGGATGAGTTCGTGGGGGCTGTGTTCCCAAAAGCGAACGCTTAAGTTTGGCTCAGGCAGCCTGGACAGGTTCATGGCCTCAAGGCAGAGGTAGCTAAGGTCGTTCGTGCCATCGCTGCCGTCGCTTTTCATCCCGCCCACCATCAGGTTGGAGTATAGCGGATAACCGCCCGAGTATTGCGTATGGCCCCAGGGCCGCACCTTGTTGAGCGAGTTGGTCATGATGAAAAAGTGCGTGATTAGTTCCAGGGCCTTTTCCTTCGTTATCTTTCCCGCTTCAAGATCCCGCTTGTAGTAAGGGTACATATACTGGTCAAAGCGCCCGAAGGAAAAAGAGTGACCATTGCTCTCGATCATCATTAGGAGGTGCGTCATGTACACCGCCTCAACCGCTTCGCGGAAACTTTTTACGCCGCCCTCCATAAAGTGTTCCATCATGCTGGCGAGGTCGGCAAGTTCCGCTTTCCGTTTTGGATCCCCCTCTGCCGCAGCATCTGCTTCTGCAGCCTTGCCTAGCCGCTTGCAGTAGACAAGCGCCCCTTCCATAGCAATGACCGCCGCATGGTAATAGTCGCGCTGTGATTGGCTCAGGGTGCCTGATTCAAGGCTGCCAGAAAGGTGCTGCCTCGCGGTTTCTGCCAAACCGCCGTAGCCCTCGCTAAAGACGAAATCGTGGTTGGGGATGATGTGCCCGTCCCCGGACATGGAGATGCCGCCCCGATGCAAAACACCCTGCTTTTCCGCGAGGATGTTTACTGGCGACAGGTTTTCCATCACCTCGTCCTGGTGGGTTTTGCCGCTCCAATAGCCCCGCAGCCGACGCAAACGTTTCTTGGTGTCTTCGCTTATATTAAAGTAATCGCCTGAGCGTTTGTCGAAACTGCCAAGTTCAGCTATCACCCATTCAAAGGAATACTCGGGGAAAACCGGTGCAGCAAAGTTAGCGCTGGCCTGGTTCCCGATGACAAGCATTCCCGGCTCAATGTAGACGCTCATCCGGCTTAAAATCTCGGCAAACGCCTTGGCCCTGCGGATAACGATCGGTTCCCCTTCCGTCCGTTTAAAACTCTCCGTGATAATTTCCGCCCGCTCCGGGCAAATGGTGGGGACACGCGCATTCATCCTGGACTGCAGCTCCGCCAAGCGCGAAAAATCGCAGTCTCCGTTTTCGGGTCTAAAACTTAAAAAATCAGGCAAAGGCAAGCTCATATTAATAATGTTACTACATTCTGAACCCTCACGCAAAGCCACTAAGATCGCCAAGAACGCCAAGAAAAAGAGGAAGAGGTCCGCGAATTACGCGGATGAAAGAAGGAAGAGGGAGAAGAAATTTACCACGAACCACACGAACAAACACGAAAATAGAAAAATGAATAAATAATATAAGATAAATCTAGTCAACAACCTCAATCAACAACCTCGCCCTAAAGGGACGAGGTATGTTGTTTCTTAAAAGGTATTGGCCTCGGGTTTAATACCGCAAAGAAACGCCCTAAAGCTCGCACGCGAGAGCGTGCAGAAGGTATTAAACCCTCGCCACGAATAATAGTAAAAAAATCTAGAAAATCTTCCTTTTTCATTCTTCCTTCTTCATTTTTCCTTTTTCATTCTTAATTCTTAATTTTTAATTCTTACCTACTCCCTACTCCCTACTCCCTTATGCTATAATTGTTGGCTATATGGCATATTTACTGGCAGTGGACGGCGGGGGAACAAAGACATTCTTCGTTTTGTATGACACGGAAAAAGAAACCGCCGAATTATCGGAGTTCGGAACCACAAGCCATGAGTTCCTTCCGGGCGGCTATGAGGAGCTGAGTAACGTCCTGGACGATATGTGTTCCCAGGTTTTGAAGAAGCACGGCTTATCCCCCGCAGACATTATGTACAGTGTTTGGGGCCTTGCCGGACAGGACACTTTATGCCAGCACAAGACCATACAGGGCATCATCTGGAAACTTGGGTTTGGGCGGTTTACCCTCTGCAACGACTCCTACCTTGGGATAAAGGCCGCCCTGCCGGGGGGCT
>JGI24702J35022_10002098_pt1 | contig 12306 bp, 8 predicted proteins | sample TergutTh196P4_FD_35022 | JGI IMG/M metagenome (IMG submission 35022)
CTCGATGTCGATGGTCTCCGGGCCAAGGTATGTGTTGACTTGCACAATATTGATGTTTACGCCGCCAACCGTGCCGGAGCCGTTGACCACGCCGCTTTTCAGGTAGCCCGGGGCATCCTGCTCCGCCAGGGAATACACATCGCCGGCGTGGACGGTGAAGGGCTGCGACGTCTCTCCCGCCTTAAGATCGAATTCATGGGGGGTCCCGTTGACGGTCAGCGTGAAGCGGAACAGCTTTTCGCTGTCACTTTCCGGGGGATTGCCCTGCACCTGCTTGGTGACGGTAATTTGCGGCTGCGCCGCCAGCTTATTGTTCACACAGACGAACGCGATGGCCTGCCCGCCGACGATCACGCCGCTGTTGCCGCCGGAGGGGACAAAGCTTGCGGTATAGCCGTCGTGCGCGTAGTCGCCCTCCGTCACTGTGTAGGCTGTGCCCGCAGGGATATCCGTGAAAATTTTGCTTTCGCCGTGTTTGAGGATGAAGGTCTCTGTCTCGCCGCCGATGGCTGCCGTGAAACTGAACGGCTTGTTGCGATCGCCCGCGCCCGTGACCGCCTTGGTGACCACCAGGCTGCCTTTTTCGGGCTCCGGCGGGCCGTATTCGTTGACGTACACCAGGTGGACGAGCCCGCCCGCCGCTTGAATTTCTCCGCTGCGCGCGCGCTGTTCAATCGTGTAGCCATCGTCAGCGTAGTCCTTTTCCGTGACGGTATACTGCGTGCCCACAGGCAGATTGTCAAAATATTTGCTGAGCCCGTGTGTCAGCGTGAAGGCCTGCGTCTCCCCGCCGATCACCACGGTGAACTCGAAGGCCTTGGCGGGGTCCGCGCCCTGGCCCGTGACCACCTTCGTGACGATCAGGCTGCCGGTGGCGGGCGGGGAAAATGTATTGGTGAACGCGGCGGTGACGCCCTGTGCCGGCACACTGCCCGTGTTGTTTTCGCTGCTGGTGATGTAGCCCGCCGCGGGCGTCTCGACGACCTCATACGCGGTTCCCACGGGGATGTCCTCAAAGACCATGGAGTGCCCGTGCCGCAGCGTGAACATCTCCGTCCTGCCGCCGATGACCGCGGTGAAGTTGAATGCCATGTTCAGGTCGGCGCCCTCGCCCAAAACCATTTTGCTTACGGTCAGGCTGCCGCGCTGCCTGGTATTGTACACAATCGTAAGCGGCGGCTCGCCGTCCTCGGTTGGGATCGAGAAGGGGTATTTCTTCGCCTGGCCGTCCTCCCCGGTTTCGGGCAGAAAGCCCGGTGCGGGGGCGGTTTCCTGCCAATAATAGTCCCCCGGTTCCAGCTGCGAGGCCAGGACCTGCCCGTCGGGACCGGTGATGAAGGGTTCGATCAAATCCGCCGTGCCGTCGGGATTCCCCCTGAACAGCGCGAAATGCGCGCCGGGCACCGGGATCTCAGTATCTATCTCATATTTTTGCAGCAGTGCGTCCGCCGGCTTGGGCGGGCCATTGCCTCCGGCAATGTTGGTCCTGTGCTGGCTCAGGTCGGCCCAGGCCGCCGTGCCCGTCATGGCCGCCGACAGCGCGAATAGTCCGGCAAACACCAGCGCCAGAGCCCGCTGCCATCCTGTGAGTCGCTTCATTTTGATCCGTCCTTTGACTGGTTTGGTACGGCGCAGCTGACAAACTACTGTGCTAAACAACGAAAAGGTTATACCATTAACGTGCTTCAAGGTCAATGCTATTGCCAATAATGTCACGGGGAATATACTTCACTTTTTTGTCATGCGGCCCCCCTTCGGGGAAGGGGACCGCATGACAAAAAGAAAAGAAAGAAAAAGAGGTAAAAGAAGTCGTAATAAGCTATGCGCTCGGCCTTACCGTGATTACGTACCAGTTCGTCTTCAGGCCGTCGGGGCTGTCATAGGTTGCGGTGACCCGCAGCCTGCCTGCTGGCTGGCCGCCGCCTATGGTGAGGCTGCCGGGGGTCGGCGTGCCGTCAATGGCCGCGAACCGGGTATACGGGCCAACGAATTCCACGGCGAGGCCCTCAACGCTCCATTCCACGTCGGCGGCGGCAAGCGCCTGCCCGTTCCAGAATGCCGTAAACTTGACATATCCTTCGTCGCCGCCCGCGGTTTTGGTGAACGACTGCTTGTTTGCCTCAATGGCGAAGCCGGTCTCGCCGTTGTAGGAATCGGCGATCGGCTGCGGCGCGTCGTCAAAGAAATCGATGTACCAGTCCACTGCCTGCATGTCCACATGGATTGCGTAGTAATATGGGCCATCCGGCCTTTGCAGCAAGGTGATGGATTCCAGCAGCTTGGCTGTGTTTTCACCCGGGCGCAGGGCTTCGCCCCAGTAGGCCCAACCCTCGTCGCTGCCATCGTCGAGAATCCATGCCGCCACGGGCTGGCCGTCCCACTCGGAAAGCTTGGTCAACGGCGCGCCCAGCTTCCACCCGAAGTAGTCGTGGAAGCCGCAGGCCGGGTCGTTGCCGTCGTCGCCCTGGCCGCAGTTTTCGGGCTCGGGCGGCGGGTCGTTCCACAGGTGCGGGGTATACAGGCATTCGCTGGTGGGGTGGTTCTTGTGGTCGGCGGTGCTTTCGTAGCTGCCCCGTATGACGTCCTCCACCAGGGAGCGCGGGTCGGCCTGGTCATAGTCCAGCAACAGGCGTTTGCCGTATTTGCCGTTGATGTTGGTGGTTTCGCCGGTGGCGAGATAGAAGCGGTCGATGGTATCGCCGTAGGCCCGCAGGGTGACGATCTGGCTGTCCTCATAGACAAGGCCCATGTTGTCCAGGCCCAATTTGAAGCTGGCCAGGTCCGCCGCGCCGGTGCCGGCGCTTTGCATAAACTTGCCGTCCGCGTCCACCAGCAGCTCCTGATCGGAATAGCTATAGGTGATCTTGGAAATTTCCATGTACTCCTTCAACTGCAAGCGTACGTAGAGCCGGCTGTCGCCCGTATTCTTTACCCAGAGCTCCTTCTTGATCTCCTGGCCCGGCGGCGGGTCGTCCGGTTCCTCGAAGTCCTCCACAAGGACCACGTCGGGCCTATCGAGCAGGTTGTTGCCGGTGATGGGGTTGGTTTTGTGCTGGCCGTTGTCCGCCCAGGCGAACACGCCCCCGACGATCATCGCCAACGCCACAATGGCCGCGCCCGCCGCACAAAGAAAACGCCGGCTCAAGCTTGGTTTCACGTATATGCACTCCCCTCAAATTCGCGCTTTTGATTTCTCCACCCCGCTCCCACCGGGCGTTTTCCCGGCGGGAGAGGGGTGGCGCTTTTTCAGTTACGCCAGCGGCACGTAGGTCGGGAACCTCTGTCTTATGGTGGTTCCGTTGCCGTACTGGCCATAGTTGTTGTAGCCCCAGAAGTAGAGACGGCCTTCGTCCGTGATCGCCATGGAGGTGTATTCGCCGCCCGCCATGGCCCTGTACTTCATAGCGCCGTAGTTGACCCACACCGGGCTGGTCTGCCGGGTCGTGTTGCCGTTGCCCAGCTGCCCGTAGGTGTTTTGGCCCCAGGCGTAGAGATTGCCATCCGCGGTGAGGGCCATGGAGAAGTAGTGACCGGTGGCAATGGTATCAAATTTGACGGAGGCGGAGACCTTCACCGGCGGGGTTTTGCTGGTATTTGTGGTGTTGCCGGTGCCCAACTGCCCGTAGGCGTTGGGGCCGCAGGCGTACAGGTCGCCCAGCTCTGTCAGAATCAGCGCATGCCCATGGGACCTGCACGCCACAGCCTTGATTGGCGTGTTGGGGTTGCCGCCCACGATCACCTGACCCGGCGTGCGCCTGCTTGTCGTGGTGCCGTCGCCCAGGCGGCCGCTGCTGTTGGAGCCCCAGGCGTAGAGCTTGCCGTCCGTGGTGATGCCGTACATGCTGCGTTCGCCGCAGGCGACCGCCCGGAAGCGCAGGGTTGTGGGCATCAACTGCGGGGTGCCGACGCGGGTTGTATTGCCGGTGCCCAGCTGGCCGTCGCTGTTATAGCCCCAGGTCCACAGCCTGCCCTCCATATCAATGGCCGCGGAGAAGTACATGCCCGCGGAGACGGCCTTGAACTTGACGGTGTCGCGCAGGGTGGTCATAACGGGCCTGGTCTGTTTGGTGGTGTTGCCGTTGCCCAGCTGGCCATAGTTGTTGTAGCCCCAGGTATAGAGCACGCCGCCTTCGCCTTCCACCTTTTCCTTTGTGAGGGCAAGCACGTGGGCGGTGGAGTTGTAACCGTAGACCGAAAGCGCATTAAAGGTCAGGCCCATGACCGAGGTCGGATCCAGCGGCGTGAAGGCGCGCCTATCGGTGGTATCGCCCACGCCCAGCTGGCCATAGAGGTTGCGGCCCGCGCTCCAGATGCTGCCGTTGTCCTTGACGAGATAGGAGGTCCTGCCGGTGGCGATCCTGTCGACATTGGCCTCGGTCATGACCGGCGGCAGGTCGGGCTTCACCGTCACGGTGGCGGTGCCAGACCTGTTGGCCGCGACAGTGGAGGTCGCCCTTACGGTCAGAGTTGTGGCCGTTTCGTTGCGCGAAATCACCAGGATGCCGCTGTTGGTGATGATGGTGTTGGGGCTGTTTGCGCCGATCACTTCCCAGTTGAATTTCTGGGGCGTGGTGGCTGTGGGGTTCGCCGTAGCGATAAACTGATAGCCCTGGCTCTGGTGCAGCTCAATTGTTGCGGGCTCCACGGTCACGCTGGTCACGTTATAGTTGACGCGGTCTTTGACCATGTTGCCGTTGGCATCCATGTACCACACCTGGTCGCTTTCCGCGATGGGGCCGTGGCCGCCCGCGCCGTTGCCGGAGGTGTTGAGCATGCCGTCTCCGCCGTCGTTCATATTCCGGTCACCGATCCAGTAGGTGCCCAGCGCGGCGGAATTGAAGGGGCCGGCGTAGTATTTTCCATCCCAATAGGGAAGCCCGAATTCATCGTCCCGCTCCTGGTAGATCGGCACGAGATCATAGTCGCCGTCCTCCAGGCCCTGCGAGGCAGGCTCCAGGTCCTCGCCCGCGCCGAACAGGCTGCCGATAATTTTGCCGTAGTTGGCGCTGCTGGGGTTGCTGTCGATTTCGGCATAGACATTCTGACCGAGGTCGGCGTACCACTTGCCGTTTTGCTCGTTCTTTACGGCCGGCTTGTCGTCGTTGGTGTCGAAGTTAAAGTCGTCGCCGCCCCAGATGGCGCCGTCGTCGCTGATGTTGCCGTCTTCGTCAATGGGCTTATAGATATTGCTGCCTTCCGGGTCTTCCACGTAGTAGATGCCTCTGCGGGGGCCGTAGACCTTGCGGTCGTTCGCGTTGCCGGGCTTGTCGCCGGGGTTGTAGACGTACTCGGGCGGGTAGGTGCTCATGCCGTCCTCGTCCAGCACCTCGTATACGTTGGGCGGCCTGCCCACGCGGCGGTACAGCCTGCCGTCGTCGCCCACGATGATGTCGGGCCCCATGCCGCCCTCGAGCACCTTCTTGATCGCGTCGAGGATTTTGTCGGCCGCTTCATTGCACTGGTCGTCGGTGGCGTCGGGGTCATCAAGGATTGCCTTGCCCTCGTCTATGGCGTCCTCCAGGTCCTTCAGGAGCGCTTCGTCATACTTGGCCTTCCCCTGCTCCGCGTCGTCCAGGACGCCCTCGCCCCAGGCGATGGCGTCCTCCAGCTTGTTCCTGCGCTGCTTCCTTTGCAGCTCAAGGATCGCGTCCCAGATGTCGTCGGCGGCCTTCTGCTTGTCGCCGGCCGGGTCATTCAGGGCTTCCTCGCCGGCCGTGACCGCTCTGTCGAGCTCGTCCATGCCGCCGTCGTCCCATTTGTTGGGGTTCTCCTGGTAGTCGTCCTGGATCTCCTTGGCCTTCTCCAGGGCCCGCAGCAGGTCGGCAACGTCCTCGTCGCCCAGGGATGTCTCCACGCCCACCAGGATGTTCATGGTCTGCTTGACGCCCCATTTATCGGTGAACCTGCCCAAGATGATCGCCGCGCCCTTGGCGTAGGCGGTGATTGTGCCGTCCGCGGCCACTTCCGCGATTTCCGGCTGCAGGGATTCCCATTCGATCCTGCCGAATGCGGCCGCGTTGGCGGCGGAGGTGTTCACGCCCGTTTCGACGGAAGCGGGGCTGGGTTTTGTCTGGCTGGCGTTGGCCTTGCTGAAGAACAGCTCGCCATTGTTGGGGATGCTGTACTTGACGATGTTGTTGTTGTCCCACACCTGATAGCTCACACCCGCCACAAGGCCGGCTGTGGAACCGACGCTGATGACCGCAATGCCGGCCGAAACGCCTGTGATCTGCACCGGCTGCCCGAGAATCTTGCCGCTTGGCGTCGTGGCAATTGCCGTGTTGGCGCTGTTGGCATAGGCCGCGCCGATGACGTTTGTCGTGACCGTTTTGCCTACCTCCACATCGCGGTAGGTGTTGGGCTGCTGGGTGAAGTCGCCGATCATGGGGTTCTTCGCCGCCAGGGTGCCGCTCAGACCGACGGCAAGCGCGGTCACCACCATGGCCGAAGCCAGCACGAGGGCTGTGATCCGCCTTTGCTTGACCGTAAATTTCTTAAGCATGAATGCGCTCCTCTCTCATTGTTGTAAAGGTCATGAATCGCTCCGGGCACAAGATTACACCCAGTATACAGATCCATCGAAAGCCAAGTCGACTCGAATGGTGGCGTTGGTATAGCCTGGCGCACTCAGGATGAGTTCGACCTGCACCGGCGGGTAGTCCACGCCTATCGCTTGTGCCGCATCCCATTGCGCTTTGGTGCCGTAATAGGAGATCACGATGGCGTCATCGGGCGCGGTGAACTGGGCGGGGTTTGTCCCGGGGATAAAGTTGCCCTTATCCTTGCCGATTCTGACCTTGGAGGCCACGGCCGGATCGGACGAGGTGACGCTGAGGCTGCCGTAATCGGTGAAGCTCGGGTCCAGGATATCCTTCAGCTTGATGGTGCCATCCTGGTCGTGCACCAAAACATCGAAGCTATAGGCGTCGATGATGCCGATGATGGAGTAGCTTAGGTTGACGTTTTCATTGCCGACCATGCTATAGGTGCCGTCTCCTTTTGTGGGGATGCGCGGCCCTGTGGCAGGGTTGATCGTCACGGTGATGGTGTCGCTCGCACTGCCCAGGGTGACGGTGACGGTGGCCGTGCCCTCCTGCACGCCCGTGATCGCGCCGCTCTGGGTCACGGTGACCTTGCCGGTGCCGTCGGTGGTGCTCCACACCGGGGTGCCCGTGGCGTTGGCCGGTGTCTTCGTGACGGCCAGGGCCGGCAGGGTCTGGCCCACATTGACGGAGATGGCGTCGCCGGCGTCGATGCTGATGCCGGAGGCCGCCTGGGTCACAGTCACGGCGATGGTGTCCTCCACGCCGTCGCGCAGCTTGACCTTGACGTTGGCGGTGCCGGGCGCGATACCCTTGATCTTGCCGTTCGCGTCCACCGTGACGATGCCGGTGTTGTCGCTGCTCCACTGCGGGATATCGGTGGTGTTGGGCGGCTGCTTGGTGATGGCCAAGGTCAATTCCTCGCCCACCTCGATGCTGACCGTGTCGCCCAAGTTGATTGTCACGCCGGTGCCGGGATACACGTCGGGCTTCACGGTGACAGCGATGCTGGCGGTCACGCCGTTGCCCAGGTTCACGGTCACGGTGGCGGTGCCTGCCGCTACGCCCGTGATCAAGCCGGTGCTCGCGTCAACAGTGACCTGACCGGTGCCGTTGACGCGGCTCCAGGCTGCGGTGTAGGTCGCGCCGGGAGGCGTCACGACGAGGGTGGGGGTATAGGTCTCGCCGATGCTGAGCTCTATGCTCGCCGGGGCCGCCAAGCCGTCAAAGCTCACGCCCGTGGGCGGGACCGCGGCGGGCGCCACGGTGATGGTGATTGTATCCTCGAGGTCGCCGTCCTCGGTGGTCACGGTGATGGTGGCTTCGCCTTCGCCCACCGCCGTTATGTTGCCGTCGTCATCCACGGTGACGACGCTCGGGTCGCTGGAGCGCCACCTGACGCGCTTGTTGGTGGCGTTGCCCGGCCTGACCTGGGCCTTCAGCTGATCCTCGTCGCCTACGACCATGGTCCTGTCGCCGCCGTTGATCTCCACGCTGTCCACGGCGGTGTTCTTCTCGCCCACGATATTCTCGATATCCCAGGGATCGTCATTGCCGTCGTCGTCCTTCCAGAAGTCCTCGCGCAGCATATCCATGCGGTCGGTGCACTGCATATCCGCGTGGATGACATACAGCATGTCGCCGTCGGGGAAACGGATGGGGGTGACGGACTTCAGCAGCAGGTCGGTGCTCTCGCCGGGCTGCAGGGCGTTGCCCCAGGTGGCCCAGCCGGTGACCGGGTTCAGGATCCACGCGTCTGCCGCCTGGCCGTCCCAGTCGTCGATCAGGATGATGCTGGGCCCAAGCTCCCAGCTGACGTAGTCATGGGACTTCAGCTCGCATATTTCGGGCTCATCCTCGTCCCAGTAGTGCGTCGGATACAGGCATTCCTCGTTGTCGTGCTCGGAGGGGTCCTGGATGTGCAGGCCCGAGCCGTAGTCGATGCCCGTGGCGCGGTCGCTGCCGGTGATGCTTTGCATCCTGGTGACGTCAAGGGTCTTGTCCACCACCACGAAGGAGCCGTACTGGCCGTTGGGGTCGCCCGCTTTGGTGACTACGTACCAGTAGTCCTGGCTGTCGTAGTAGCCGCACAGCCGGATGAAGTTGGCCGGCACGAGGCTGTTGGTGAAGGCCGTGCGGTCCGCCGCGTTGGCGATGACGTTGTTCCACACCGGCGAGCTGCGCACGGTGGTCAGCTGCGCGGTGGTGATCGTCCCGTTCGTGCCGGAGGCCGTGAAGCGTACGAAATTGCCCTCTTTGTCCGTCATAAAGCGAACCTTGTTCACCTGGTCGTTTTCCGGATAGTAGACATAGTCGATGGGGGTGATGTCCATGTGCTCCTTGAGCTTGACGCGCACGAAGATATCGCCCCAGTTCTTGCCGGGGAATTGCTCGGTGCCGCCCATGTTCTTCACGGATATCTCTTTCTTGATCTTGACGTCCTTCTCCCAGTCCTTCTCCTCGTAGTCCTCCACCAGGCGGCCCTGGTAGTTCGGGTCGTTGCGGAAGGGGTTGCTCCTGTGGTCGTATGCCGTGTACGCGTAGGTGCCGCCGATGAGCAGCGCCAGGGCGACGATTACCGCGCCCACGCCGCTGAGGATGCGCTTGGTCTTCTGGTTCATGACTGACTCCTCTCCTTATGTTTGAAAAATGAATAACCCTGCCGGGTTATCGCGCCGAGACAGGTGCCCCATGGGTTCTCCTTTTTCTTCGATCGTTCTTGTCCTCCGGAGCTTTTTTGAATGCGCCTTTGAGCAGGACGGCCAGCAACAGGATCCCGGCGGTGAAGCACAGGGTGATGACCAGGTTGCCGCGCAGCCATTCGAGCCATTGGCCCACTTTTGGGACGTGATATTTTACCACGCCGACAACGTTGACCGCCCGCACAATCTCGAAATCGGGCGCGTCGTTGTCGACGCCCTGCGTCTCAAACCCCCTTTCGCCGGTTGCCTCGTAATCATCGGTGATGCCGATCACCCTGTGGGTCACCGCGGTTTCGTCTTCCTTCACAAAGGTGATGTCGTCGTTGATCCGGATGTCGGCAGGGTCGGCCTCCTTGATGACGACCATGGAGCCCACCGGGTATACCGACTGCATGGAACCTGTGATGACATTCATGAAAGAATAGCCGAAAATCGGCTTTTTGTCCCCCTGGGCCAGCAGGAACGCGCCGCCGACCAGGCAAAGGAGCAATCCATAGAACAGTGCGTCGGCAATCACCTTTCCAATCCTGCGTTTTGGCCGGGCGCCGGGGCCGGGGGCGGAACCGCGCGTATCCGCCGGTTTCATGCACCGGTCCAGTATGCGCAGCATGCTGTCCATCTCCGCCTCGCTGAAAAGCTCCAGGTCGGACAGCGGCATGGCGCCGTTCCATTGTCCATTCTTTAACACGATCCGTCTCTCCTTGACAGTAGGATAGCATGGAACTTCGACTTTTGCGCAGAAATCCCCTGAAATACAAATAAAAATCCCTGAATTGCAGTCGCTATTTTTAGCTAAATTGCATAATCTTGCACGGCAAGTTTGTAATTATACCATACCTGATCCGGTTTATATCAGAAATTCCCTGAAGTACAAGAAAAAACCCCTGAACCGCAGTCCGGGGCTTTGGGCACAATCAAAACACAGGCCTTGCCGCCTGTGTTTTTTTGCGATATGCGGTTCCTTCCACGGGAAGGAGCTTAGGGGTTTAGGCAAAAACTTCTGCTAAGATTTGACCAATCGTTCATGCACACGCTTAACATAATCCCCCAAGCTCCTCCGCGTGGGAGGAGCTGTCGCCTCGGGCGACTGAGGAAGGCATCGCGGAGCGACGGCCCCCCGGCTCAAGAGATCAAAAAGCCCCGGTTCGTTTTGAACCGGGGCCTTGCTAGTTGCACTCATAACGACAAGTGCAAAAATTACGTGTATTCATGATCTCTTTTAGCACTTATAATTGTACCATGATTATATGTGTGAGGTGCTCTCAATGGGACTAAGGATTGAGCGAGAGGAATTTGTGAACAAGACATTCCGGCTAAACGTAAAATTGGTCCGCGAAGTCGAAGTAGCTTGCGCACAGCAGAATATTTCCATGAATCGATTTGTAGATATTGCACTGAAGTATGCGCTGGAGCATTTGGAAAATGATGAAGACGCAAGCAAAATATATGTAATGTAGTACAGAGGAGGCGCCACATTATGCTGCCCGATAAAATGGACATGTTCATAGTGCTGCGTGAGCGCTGCATTGCCCCTATGCATGAAGAAATGATACGGGGATCGATTGAGGATATGAAAGAGACAATCCTTCTGAAGCAGTTTTGGTTTTATTATGATTTTTTTGAAGAATACATGCAGCAGCACAGCCCCGATTCAAACTGAACCGGGGCTCTTTTCTGTGCTATTCGCTACACCTTCTCCAGCGCCTCCACCGCGCACCAGGACACAATCTCCTTCAGCAGCACGCACCGCTTGCCGCCGCGGACAACCTCCTTGCCCTTGGCGTCCGCCGCCTGCGCAACGGTGAACACCTGCCCCGGCACCCAGGAGGACATCGGCACGCCGGGGGAGTATTCCTTCGTGCCGGGCTTGACCCGCGCCCGGTCGCCCGGCTTCCAGACCGTCTCATAGGTCAGCCACGCCTCCGGCAGCAGGCCCCAGTGCGTCCACCCGCGTATTTTCACCGCGTCCTTCTTCACGCCCTTGGTGAAGTTCGCGGCGTCGATCACTTGCCCGCCGCCGAGGTAGGCCCCCACGTGGCTTGCGGTCCCATTTTTGGCGTCGACGATGAATACCAGCGCCCCGGGGGTTTCGGGCAGGCCTACAAGCGCGCCGCGCTGTGTGCACTTCTGATAGAGCCCGTTGGCCGAGAGGTCATAGGCGCTCTTATAGACCGGCGGGGCCGTGGGGCCCGGCTGCATCCAATAGGACTTGACCAGCCCGGCGCAGTCGTAGACCCGCTTGCCCTTCGCGCCCACCTGCGCCTTCGCGTGGCTATAATTCGCCGCCGTATACATGGAGGGGTACTGCGCGCGCTTCTGGTCCAGCAGCGCCTGCGTGGGCGCCTGGCCAAAGGTGGCGTACCAGTAATACATGCCCTCCTGCGCCGCCGCGTGCGCCGCAAGACCCGCGGCGGTCTTTTCGGTTGTGTCGCTCATTTTTTTCATCCCTTTCGTTTCTACTGCTTGTACTACAGTTCCTGCATCACAGTATATGGGCGCAGGGGGAAAGGGGTGACCATGATGTTCCTCCTTCGCCATTGAAAGGCATTCATTCGAATGCCTTTTGGAGCATTATAGCATCCATATGAATGCCTGTCAATGCTTTACAAAAAATATATGATATATTTTTTGTAAAGGAGGAATGCTCTATGTACACAGAAAAACTAAAGAACCTACGAGAAGATAAAGACGAAAAACAGGAAGCAATCGCAATGCTGCTAAAGATTACACGGCAGCAATATCAATTATATGAATCCGGGAAGAGAAAACTGCCAATTGATTTTCTTCCTGTCCTATGCAAACATTTCAACGTATCAGCCGACTACCTGCTCGGACTTGTTGACGAACCTTTATCATACAAGAGGTGATATGAATGGGTGCTAAAAAAGCCGTCGCACGGCGGATTCAGGATCGCACGCACGCCCCTACAATTCCACCTCCCCCGTGGCAACATTCCCGCAAAACGCCGCGTCGTGCTCCACGAACAGCATCGCGGGCCGGTATGCCCGCAGCAGCCGCTCCACCTGCATGCGTGAGAACACGTCGATAAAGTTCAGCGGCTC
>JGI24702J35022_10002099_pt1 | contig 12302 bp, 14 predicted proteins | sample TergutTh196P4_FD_35022 | JGI IMG/M metagenome (IMG submission 35022)
AATCTGATACGAAACCTTCTCTTTGTATGTGTACTCACAAGCTGTTAACAGACCTGCCAATACAAACAATAAAAATGCTTTTTTCATAATAATTTTCAATTTCCTGTCTTACCAAAAAAACCTCAATCCGCCATTTATTCCGATAACAACCGGACGCTCGGTACGCGCGCTAACCGGTTGTTCATTATCAAAATAATAACTTATCTTAGGTTCAAAATATATACTGTAATTCCGGTAAATCTTATAATCAATTCCCGGTGCAAGAGAGAGAGAATACTGCAATCCGTCGATTTTTTCATTGGAAATAATCTCCATAACGTAGTTGCTGTTTGCATAATTCGTCTGCTTGTAATGGGAATAAATCCCTTTTTCAACCATACCTCCAACTGAAAGATAAATTTCCCAATCGCTTTTCTTATCCCCCAGAATCTTCGCCTGAACATTCAGCGGAACCCCTATGTAGTGCAATTGCAGCAGGGCTTTTTTTTCCGAACTGCGATTTTCAAACCGGGAATCCAGGAAAGAGTAAACCAATCCGGTTTCAAGAGAAAAAGTCCGGTTCAATTCTTTTTTTACGGTCAATCCGAACGATAACGGAACCCGGTGGGTAACTTCCGGAAAGTTCTCCATACGAAGCTGCTCCTTCGTTTTGGATTCCGATCCGGCAGCATAAACGTTGCTCCGAAGTTGTGCGATAACACCATCATACATCAAATCGTTAGTGGGATTTGCATTCCCCGCTACCGAATTACCGCCCGAACCCAAAGACAAACCTATAGTGCTCCGTTTTTTAGATTTTTTAATAAGGGGCGAATCGTCTCCAAAAGGATCATTTTCCGCCATTGCGAGCTGCTTTACCCCTAATTGGCTACCGCCGAATGTTGTTTCCCCTGAAGGGGACTTTTTTTCTTCCCCTTTAAGGGGTTGGGGGGTATCGGAGGACAGGTTGCTTTGAGCCTCCTCCTCAACTACATCAGTGTCAGAACGAAAGCTGACTTCCGCATACTCTCCTTTTGTTTTCCGGGTAACAAAAATCCTTTCAGGTTTGACATTCGGAGTCGAAACAGGTTGACTAATTGTTTCAGCCGGTACGTTCTCGTTAATTGTTTTCGCATCATCGGATAGTGAACTTGTTGTTTCATAATTGCCAGTTTGTATATTTTTATCGCCAAGAGGATATAATAATAAAATGAATAAAGCTACCGCAGCAGCGGCAACAGTTCCCGAGAACCAAGGCCATAAAATGGTCTTTCGCGGCTTTTTATCCAGACTTTTTTCAATTTTGTTCCATACATCATCAGTCACCGGCAGGGAATATCCCTCCAGTTTTTCCTTTATGATTTTCCGGAAATTATCTTCTTCTACGTTATGATTTATTTTTTGCATTCGTTTTTATTCTTTCGCTATATTATATATATGATAAAAATATCCAAAACGTTGCAACAAAATGTAAAAATTTTCCGTGTCAATATGTATGTATCGGAAAAATCTACCAATATAAATATAGTGACTTTTATACAACATCTGCATATTTTGTAGGAATTTATTAACCTAATTTTCACCTTATTCTCTAAACAGAACAACCTAAGTAGCAATGAATTATAATCTAAAAAACACTACCTTATTAGCTTATTTTGATTTTTTATCTATGGTTTGCTAATGAAAATTTGAGAAATACAAAAATAATCTAATAATGTAATAAAGTTTGGAAGATAATTACCAATTGACTGTGGCTACTGAGGTAGTTTTGTTTGGGAAATAAGGTAAAAATAAGGTTGTTACGTCACTTAACCTAACGGTCTGCATTGCTTCGCCGCCAGCGGCTCGCAATGACGTGTACGAATTTTCGTTCTCACCTCAGCAACAAGCAAAGCTATTTTTGCACGTCATTTCTAACAAAAAAATCACTATCTTTGCACCGGTTTTCAAGCACAAAAAGCATGTATAAAATCAGTAAGCAATTTTCCTTTTCGGCATCCCACGTTCTTGACCTTTTGGCGAAAGATCATCCGTGCGCCCGCATGCATGGGCACAATTACGTGATAACCATTCATCTGAAAGCGGAAATATTGGATAAATGCGGTTTTGTAAAAGATTACAATACTTTGAAAATTGTTGAAAAATACATTGAGGAAACTTTTGACCACCGCCATCTGAACAATGTAATACCCGAACATCCTACTTCGGAAAATATTGCCAAATTCATTTATAACCGGTTTAAACCGGAAATCCCGGAGTTATATGCGGTCGAAGTGAGCGAAACTCCAAAAACTTCCTGCATTTATGAGCCTTAAAGTGAAGGAAATTTTTTACTCTTTACAAGGTGAAGGCGGTCGTCAGGGAGAAGCCTCCATTTTTATCCGTTTGAGCGGATGCAATCTGAAATGCAACTTTTGCGATACGGATTTTTCAGGTGGCGAAATGATGGAATTGCCTCAAATACTTTCTGTTATTCAACAATTTCCCTGCCAATGGATCGTCTGGACAGGCGGTGAACCAGCCTTGCAACTGACCGGCAAAGCGATTGCTTTTTTCAAACTTAAAGGTTATTCCCAAGCCATTGAAAGTAACGGACATTATCCGTTGTCTGGCTTATTGGACTATACCGTAGTCAGTCCGAAAGGAAATCCGGATTATGCAAAGAAACACAATCCAAGCGTCGATGAAATCCGTTTGCCGGTGAAAAAAGGAGATGCGATACCCGGTTTCGAGCGGTTGCCGGAAGCAAAACATTATTTTTTAAGTCCGGTTTTTACGAATGATGTATCTGTGACAAAAGAAAATATAGACTATTGTGTGGAACAAGTCAAGCAAATACCCGGTTGGCGGTTGAGTTTGCAAATTCACAAGTTGATTAATATAGAATAATAAGCCGTAGCCGTCATTGTGAGGACAAAGTATGGAACGTTTTGAAATAAATATCTTAGGTTGCGGTTCGGCGCTTCCGACTACCAAGCACTTCCTGAGTTCGCAAGTCGTTAATTTGCGGGACAAACTGTTTATGATTGATTGCGGAGAAGGAACCCAGCTTCAGTTCCGCGCCATGAAATTGCATTTTCAAAAACTTCATCACATTTTCATTTCTCATCTGCATGGCGACCACTGCTTCGGTTTACCGGGGTTGATTTCCACGTTGGCTCTTTTGGGTAGAACAGCCGATCTTCACATCCATACGCCTCCCGATACTGAAAAAATATTCGATCCTTTGCTCCAATATTTTTGCAAAACGATTCCTTACAAAGTCTATTTTCACTCTTTTAATCCCAAAAAAAGCGAATTGATTTTTGAAGATAAAAGTCTGAAAGTGACAACTATCCCACTGAAACACCGAATACCCTGCGCCGGATTTTTATTCGAAGAAAAACCCAAAAGTCCGCATATCATTCGCGAAAAGATTGATTTTTACCGGGTTCCGGTGAGTCAAATCCGGGCGATTAAAGACGGCGCTTCTTTTGTCACTCATGAAGGAAAAACGATTCCATACACGATTTTCACCCGTCCGGCCGAACCGCCCCGCAAATACGCTTATTGTTCAGATACAGCTTATTATGAGAAAATTATTCCTGTTATTGAAAATGTAAACGTGCTTTATCACGAAGCGACTTTCAGCAACGCCGATCTGGCGCGCGCCAAAGAAACCTTCCATTCTTCGGCTACTCAGGCTGCAACCATTGCTAAAGCTGCAAACGCCGAACGGCTGATTATCGGTCATTTCTCCGCTCGTTATCCCAATGAGCAAATCCTCCTCAACGAAGCCTTGAAAATTTTTCCTAAAACTCAACTGGCTTATGAAAAAATGATCCTGAAAGTGTAACTTTTTTTTCGCTCAACCGTCGTTTAAATATGATAAGGCAGGATAGATTCAGACAAAACATATTGCCGGTTATCGATCGATTATTTCGATTAGCGCTCAGTATCACAAAAAATAAAGAGGACGCAGAAGATGTTGTACAAGACGTCCTTTTTAATGTGTGGAAAAAAAAGGCTGAATGGGGAAATATCGAAAACATGGAAGCCTACTGCTTCCGGTCGATAAGGAATATGGCGCTGGATAAGATTGCTTTAATGGAAAACCATCCGGAAGAAATTCCCGGAAATTATGACTATCCCGCTCTTGGCGAAGACGTTCAGCAGAAAATTGAAATTGAAGAGCAGATGAATTTATTGGAAAATTGGGTTAAAAACTTGCCTGAAAAGCAACAAACCATTTTCCGGTTAAGAGAAGTTGAAGGACTGAGTTATAAAGAGGTTGCAATGATTCTGAATATTTCGGAAGAACAGGTAAAGATTAATTTATTCCGTCTCAGGCGGAAATTAAAAAAACATTTTGATAACATTTAAAATGACACAGACAACGATTCAACAATTATTGGATAAGTATTGGACCGGCGAAACTTCTCCGGAGGAAGAACAACGCTTGACCGACTTTCTTTCCGGTGATTCTGTTCCTGAAGAATGGAAAAAATACCAAGCTCTGTTCAGATGGAAAAAAGCGCAAACGTTGGTGAAAGCTGCTCCGGAATTGAAGGCAGAAATAGGACGACCGACTGTTATCCGATTTTATTCCATTCTCAAAGTCGCCGCTTCGATTCTGTTGATTATGACCATCGGAATCGGTTTTTACACGCATTACAGACAAGTGCAATGGATGAATAAAGTTTTCTCGGGAACTAACTTTGAGCCGCAAGATTCTTTACTCGATACTAAAAACGCTATCGAAAAAGTTTCCTCCGTATTGAATCTGACGCAAGAACAAGAACCGGATGCAGAAAAAACGGATTCTTTAATAATTAAATAAAAATACTACTTTTCAAAACTAACTTTTTTGATNAAAACGATGAAAAAAGCGGCAGGACGTGAGTTCCGCCGCTTTTTTACTGTTACCAGTAAATATTTTCGGTAGGTTCATCCATGAGTTTATTAATTAACTTGCGCTGCGTATCAAAAAAGTCGGTTTGAAGAATCTCGTTCGATTGAGTAATCAACGTTGATGATTTTTTCAGAGACAAGAACCACTTTTTCTGAATATTACTGATTTCCGAATTTCTGATAACCATCGGATTATTCGAGTATATCCAATAATGTACTTCAGAAATATCGTCATATTCCAGATAAACCGTATTGGAACTAATATATGGAATAGAAATATAAATGTCTATTTGTGAATTTCCTCCTTCAAGCCTGCCGGTTTTTGCTACGCTTTCGGCAAAATTCGACATTTTTAACAAGTCTTTTTTAAGAACATCCAAATCTTCTTTGCTAATCAGTTTCCTCTGATAAAAATATTGAATGTCCTTGATTATGCTTAAACTGATATTAGGAGACAAAATGATGGTTACATTTTTGGCGCTCTTGATTTCTTCTACAATTTTTTGTTGTAAGGTACACAATTCCTGTGGCAAAGTAAGATTTGAAAAATAATTTTTCGGCAAACTATCTTGCGTTTCAACAAACCATTTAAAATAATGAAATTTAAACAAACTATTGAAAAATGCTGTGAATAAAGGATATATACGGTTCAGCGCCATAAAAACGCTCGATTTTTTAGCTTTGGATAAACTGTTAATATGAAAACTGTACTCTTGGAGCATCGCTGAAAACGCATCCATGGAATTAGTCGGATTTTTCAATCCCAAATCAAAAAATATTCGTTCTCTTTTACTGCCTTCAATAATCTCGTCTAATGAAAAATTTAGCGTTAAAGCTAATTTTGTCAATTCATCCATAGTAAATGGGATGTCTTTTCTAATGCGCCTATACACCGATTCTCTACTTAAATCAAGTAGTTCCATCAAATAAATTACAGGTTTTATGTTCTTCGGGATATTCTTTAAGACGGTATTAACAATTAAATCATCAAGTTCCTTTTTCATTATTAAATCGTGTTATGTATGAATTGTTCATAAAAATTTTTTTGAATACAAATATCGTAATATAATTTTAAAATGAGCACTGATAAATAAAAAAATATTATATGATTTGACACAAAAACAAGGCCTCGTTCCAATAAATATCGCTACAATGCGATATTTTATTTTATTTTGTTTATAAAATGAATAATTTTCATTTCCCACTGCCAAAATCATCCACTTTTGTTGTTCGTTTTTTTTAACAAATCAAATGAATTGTTCATAAAAATATATATGTAAAATTTCAATTAAAATGAAAAAAAATAGCTTAACTTTGCGGTCTAATTAATTAATCAAGGTATGGCGCAACAAGAAGAAGTTTTTAAAAAATTAATTTCACATTGTAAAGAGTATGGTTTTGTATTTCCATCGTCGGAAATTTACGACGGATTGGGAGCCGTTTACGATTACGGACAAAATGGGGTAGAACTAAAAAATAACATCAAAAAATACTGGTGGGACAGCATGACGTTGCTCAATGAAAACGTAGTCGGTATTGACTCCGCCATTTTTATGCACCCAACTATTTGGAAAGCCTCAGGACATGTTGATGCTTTCAACGACCCGCTCATTGACAATAAAGATTCCAAAAAACGGTATCGCGCCGATGTACTGATTGAAGAACAAATTGCGAAGTACGAAGACAAAATCAATAAAGAAGTGGAAAAAGCCGCCAAGCGATTTGGTGAAACTTTCGACGAACAAAAATTCCGTGAAACCAATCCCCGCGTGTTGGAAAACGAAACTAAAAAAGAAGCGCTGCACACACGCTTTGCCAAGGCTTTAAATGACAGCAATCTCGAAGAATTAAGACAAATCATTATAGATGAAGAAATTGTGGATCCGGTGTCCGGTACAAAAAATTGGACGGAAGTCCGCCAATTCAATCTGATGTTTTCGACCGAAATGGGTTCAACGGCCGACGGAGCTACGAAGATTTACCTTCGCCCCGAAACGGCACAAGGTATTTTCGTCAACTTCCTGAATGTACAAAAAAGCGGACGTATGAAAATACCTTTCGGAATTGCACAGATTGGAAAAGCCTTCCGTAACGAAATCGTTGCCCGCCAGTTTATTTTCAGGATGCGTGAATTTGAACAAATGGAAATGCAGTTTTTTGTACGTCCGGGCGAAGAATTGGCGTGGTTTGAACAATGGAAGCAAACCCGTATGCGCTGGCATAAGGCGCTGGGACTGGGCGATAAAAAGTATCGGTTCCACGACCACGACAAATTGGCGCATTACGCCAATGCCGCTACCGATATTGAATTTGAAATGCCTTTCGGATTCAAGGAAGTGGAAGGCATTCATTCCCGCACCGATTTTGATTTGGGTAGCCACGAGAAATTTTCCGGAAAGAAAATTCAATACTTTGATCCCGAATTGAACCAATCGTATGTTCCATACGTGATTGAAACATCAATCGGTGTAGACCGGATGTTTCTGAGTATCTTGGCCGGTTCGTACTTTGAGGAAAAATTGGAAGACGGCGAAACACGCGTAGTCCTCAAAATTCCATCTGTATTGGCGCCTGTCAAACTGGCTGTTTTACCTTTAGTAAAAAAAGACGGATTACCCGAAAAAGCGCGGGAAATCATGGATAACCTGAAGTTTGATTATCACTGTCAATACGATGAAAAAGATTCTATCGGAAAACGTTATCGCCGCCAGGATGCCATCGGAACACCTTATTGCGTTACCGTCGATCATGATAGTCTGACAGATAATCAAGTTACGATTCGTTATCGCGATACGATGGAACAGGAGCGCGTTCCCATCGCTCAATTGGAACAGATTATCGCTGAAAAACTTAGTATGAAAAATCTATTGACAAAAATATAAAAATGAAACATTTATTTTATTTGCTCATATCCCTGTTTGTTGCTTTTTCCTTTGCTTCTTGCAACGACAGTGTAATTGACGATACNTGGAAAGACAGCAATTGGAAAGCCTACGAGGCAATCAAGGCAGATCCCGAATATGCGGATGTTTGGTCTATATCTGAAAACCGGACCGGACCCATTGGCGTATATTTTAAGGTGATTAAACAAGGTACAGGAACGGAACATCCGATTCAGACGAGTAAAGTTAAAGTACTTTATCATGGGTATTATTACGATGAAACGGTTTTTGATGCCGGATCAAGCGAAAATGGAATACCTGTTGAATTTTCAACGGGGGAGACCGTCAGAGGATTTTCTTTTGCTTTGCAAAATATGGTGATCGGTGACAAGTGGATAATTTGTGTGCCTTACCACTTGGGATACGGAGCCGGAGGAAGAACAGACGCATACGGAAACGTTCTTTTGAAAGGCTACACCACTTTGTTTTTTGATGTCGAATTGGTTTCAATTACTCAATATCCCTAATGTTTTATGAAAAATTTATATTTTTGCTTGATTGCTATTATGCTTGCATCCTGTTCTACTAACACGAAAAAGGAAGAAACAACCGTTATTATCGGGAAAAAACCGGTAGAAGTTACCGACGGACGTCTGTCCGCAGAAATCCTTCAAACTTTGGGACAAGTAAACAATCCAACGATTTCGCCGGATGGGAAAACGATTTTGTATGGAGTGACTTATACCGACATTGCTTTGAACAAACGCAACAGAGAGTTGTTTACCGTTCAACTGGATGGCACCGGAAAGAAACAAATCACTTTTTCTCCCAAAAGTGAAAGTGAAGGTCAATGGATTAAAAACGGACAAAAAATCGCTTTTCTCTACGATTCTCAAATTTGGGAAATGAATCCCGATGGAAGCGGACGAGTGCAAATCAGTGATCATCAAAACGGAATCGACGGTTTTAAATATTCACCCGACGGTAAAAAAATCCTGTTTATCAGTCAGGTAAAAACGTTTGAAAAGAGTTCCGGCAGACACGAAGATTTGAATAAATCCACCGGAAGAATTATCGACGACCTAATGTATAAACACTGGGACGAATGGGTGGAATCGGTTCCGCATCCTTTTATAGCCGATTACGACGGTAAAAGTCTGACCAACATCACGGATATTATGGCTGGCGAGCCTTTTGAATCGCCCATGAAACCATGGGGTGGAATCGAACAATTGGATTGGTCGCCCGACAGCAAAATCATCGCTTACACTGCCCGCAAGAAAGTCGGAAAAGAATACGCGCTATCAACCAATTCGGATATTTATTTCTACAATACGGAAACAAAAGAAACGACCAACCAAACCGAAGGTATGTTGGGTTACGATACCAATCCGCAATTTTCGCCCGATGGAAAATATTTAGCATGGCTCAGTATGGAACGCGACGGTTACGAATCGGACAAAAGCCGCCTTTTCGTAATGGATTTGGTTAGTGGAGAAAAATATTATTTAACGGAATCTTTCGATTACAACACTGATGATTTTTGTTGGAACGACGCTTCTACAACCATTTACATGCTTGTCAGCATACAGGGAACTGTTCAAATTTTCAGTATTGATTTTCCTAATTTCGATAAAAGTATCAAACAAGTTACGGAAGGGCAACACGATTATGTCTCAATTGCTTACGCAAACGGATATTTGGCCGGTTGCCGTCAATCCATGTCAGCCCCTAATGAAGTCTATACAGTTAGCTTAGATGGAACACAAACCAATGTTTCTCAAGAAAATACGGATATTCTCTCGCAAATTACTATGGGAAAAGTAGAGCCCCGTTGGATAAAAACTACCGATAACAAAGATATGTTGACTTGGGTGATTTATCCGCCCGATTTTGACCCGGACAAAAAATATCCGGCGCTTCTGTTTTGTGAAGGAGGACCTCAGAGTATGGTAAGCCAGTTCTGGTCGCTCCGTTGGAATTTCCAAATCATGGCGGCTCACGATTACATCATTGTCGCGCCCAACCGGCGAGGTCTTCCGGGATTCGGACAGGCTTGGAATGAGCAAATCAGCGGTGACTACGGCGGACAAAACATGAAGGATTATCTCTCTGCGATAGATGCCTTATCCAAAGAATCTTTCATCGATGAAAACCGGTTAGGCTGTACGGGCGCAAGTTACGGCGGTTTTTCGGTTTATTGGTTAGCCGGAAATCACAATAAACGGTTCAACGCTTTTTGGGCGCATGCAGGCATCTTCAATTTTGAAGCTCAGTACTTGGAAACCGAAGAAATGTGGTTTGTTAACTGGGATTTGGGCGGACCTTTTTGGGACAAATCCAATCGGATTGCACAAAACAGTTATGCCAATTCACCGCACCGGTTTGTAGATAAATGGGATGCGCCCATCGCTGTCAGTTGCGGCGAATTGGATTTCCGGATTCTGGCTTCCCAAGGCATGATGGCTTTCAATGCGGCGCAATTGCGCGGTATTCCTTCGCGGATGCTGATTTTCCCGGACGAAAACCATTGGATTTTGCAACCGCAAAACGGGATTCTCTTTCAGCGTGAGTTTTTCCGCTGGTTTGATACTTATTTAAAAGGTGAAAGGTAAAGGGTGAAACCCTTTACTATAACAAAGTTATGTTACTCCGATTATACGCAGAAAACACAAACATGAAGGATGTTGACAAAGTCGTTAACATCCTCAAAGACGGTGGAATAATCATTTATCCTACCGATACGGTTTATGCCATGGGTTGCGATGCCTTGAACGTCAGAGCGGTGGAAAAAATCTGTAAAATCAAAGGGATTAATCCGCAGAAAAGCAACCTTTCGATTATCTGTCCCGACCTGAGTAACATCAGTGAATATGCCAAAATCAATAATTTCGTGTTCAAATTGATGAAACGTAACTTGCCGGGGCCTTTCACTTTTATTCTCAATGCAACAACCAATCTGCCCAAGATTTATAAAAACCGGAAAGAAGTTGGAATCCGTGTTCCCGACAACGCCATTACCCTGAAATTGGTCAACGAATTAGGCAATCCTATCCTGACCACGTCTGTGCGTGACAAAGACGATATTATGGAATACAGCACCGACCCCGAATTGATTCACGAAGAATACGGCGACATTGTCGATTTGGTTGTGGACGGCGGCTATGGCGGACTGGAACCTTCAACGGTCGTCAATTGCACCGGGGATGAGATTGAGATTGTGCGGCAGGGGAAAGGGATTTTGCTGGAGTAAAAAAACCGGTATTTCAAAGCCCTTTCAAAGCCTCAATCAGCTTTTTTAGCGTATTGGCATCCGATTCCTCCGCGTTTTGCTGCTGATAATAACTTTGCAAAAAAGTTCGGTTGGACGACCAAACCGTAGCAATAATTCCCTGAAAACGCTGTGCAGTTTCCGGTGACGCATTTTTACGAAAACGGATAATGTCGTCCAATTCTTTCAAGGCAACATCCGGTTTTCTCCACGGACAAATGGCTACATCCAAACCTTTCATCGCAAAATACACGGGAGTCGGTTCCGCACGATCGTAATGCCAATCACAAATAAATACATCTTTCGGAATCATGTCGATAGCCCGATGGGTATTATTCATGCTGGCCTCCCATTCACCGAGTCCGGTCGTTTTGCCGTCAATCAGGCGGTCGCCCCAAATCATCAGTCTTTTTCCCTGATTAGCCAAATGATTCCGTATGGCAGTTATCTCACCGGCAAACAATTCGGCTTTGTCGCGCCCACCGCAGCGGGGACATTTCGCGTCNCCAATATAGAACACTTCATCCATTCCCGCATGGAAAAGATCGGTTTCAAATGCGTCCGTCAATTCGTCAACAAGCGGAAAAACAACTTTATGAACATCCGGATGCAAGGGACAATAACTTTTGCAATACAATCCGTCCGGATTAGGCCAACCCGAATAATCTTCCGTTTTGACATGCGGTGTTTCGTCAAATTCGGGATATACGCGCAACAGATTGCCTGTGTTCTTAGCCCACGATTGATGACCCAATAGATTGATTTGAGGTGCAATACGGATTCCCGCTTCCTTGAAGGCTGCTGCCATTTTCTTTACATCCTGTTCTGTTAGCGGATTGCCGGAACGAAGTTCGGGATGAGACTTATAATCATAATCCCAATCCACCCGAAGAATCAACAAGTTAAAATGTGCAGGCACTAACTCTTTTTGAACAAAGCTGATAAACTCATCTATATTTTCCGGAGCAGGTGCGCTGATTGATAAACCTCGCACTGGCAGGATTGAATCCAATCGGTTTGTTGTTGTTTGTGCTGTGATTCCCAAGTGTAAGCCAAGGAGCAAAATCGCAAATAAAAATAATCTGTTCATAAAATTAATTTTATATAGAAAAACAAAAAAATACCATACTACAAAAATAAGCATTTTTTGTTAGAAAAAAAATTTTTGCGTGTTAATCGTTTTAACAAAAAAGTCTGTCACTGTATAGATGACAGACACGGTTACTTTTCATTTTCAACTCATCACAAAGGTAAAAACACTTAACCAATTGATTACTATC
>JGI24702J35022_10002100_pt1 | contig 12302 bp, 14 predicted proteins | sample TergutTh196P4_FD_35022 | JGI IMG/M metagenome (IMG submission 35022)
TCAGAGCGAGAGCGGTCTGAGCGGGTACGGCAGCTGCTGAAAACACTCGGTACTGAGCCGGCAGATATGGACCAGCCCTCTGGTTGGACCTCTGATAGTGATGCCGAGGTTGATTTCTCGGCTCTGTTACGGCAGGGCGGGGTCGTATTGAAGTTTCTTGTCCCGTGGCTCATCATCGCCGGGCTTATCCTTGGTGCCTTGTGGGTGGTCGAGAGGGGTAAGAAAAAGGATACCAAGGGCCAGCGCCCCATTTCAATTATTGAACTTCCTTCTTTTGCGAAATCCGCGCAGGCTTGCGAGGTGTTTCCTCGTCTGGCTGCTGCCAGAGCGGCAAGGTCGGAGGCGCGTGCCGAGTTGACTCTGGTAGACCGGGCCGCTCAGGAAGCGCAGACATTTCCGCTTGACGAGTCTCCGGAGATTGCCGCAATTGATGCCGGACAAAATAAGGTCAAGTTAGCCGCATTGGATCATGGTGCCCGTCTTGGCGAGTTTGTCGAAGGTCTGCCGTCTGCGGCTGATTTGGATGACTTGTTTGCACGTGCCCGTGAGACCTGGGCTTATCTCGAAGACGTCTACATGAGGTGGAAGAGTTACGTGCCGGTCGAGGATGTTGTTGTGAAGGCTGAGGCAGAGACTGTGGTGCCAGAGGCGGTCTGTGTGCAGACGCCGACAGGTACGGTATGTTACTCGCCGCAGTCATTGGTTCAGACCAAGTCTCGATACGACTACAGGCAGACTCGCGGCCTATTTAGCCGAGTTCGACTCGTAAGGAGCCAGCCATGAGAATCAGGAAATCCATGCTCTATTACTGGACTTTCATTTTTGTAGTCCAGCTGCTTTTCATACTCTGGTATCGGGGGTATTTCTCTGATAACCCCGGTCCCGATCCGCCACCTCCTCTTCCGGACTATATCGAGGTTACGCCTGAGGAAAAGGAACTTATCGAGTCAGGCTTATCCTTTGTCAGGGATGAGTGGAACGATCAGACGATTACGTCGCTTGTCGAAGTGCGGGAGGGCGTGGCGTTTATGATCGCCACAGTTAATCTGGACGTGAAGGAGCAGGTCCTGCGCTTTTTTGAGAATGACGCTGAGTTACCGGCGGCATTTGACACAGTTCTAGGGAAGCTGAGGGTGCTACGGTGATGTTTTGGATATTGCTAGCCACACTAAGTGTGGCGATTATTCTGTTCTATGCCTGGCTCGGCATGTGGGGCTTTGCCAGGTATTTGTTCGCTGCTCGGGCCTGCTTGCGTTATCCGGATAGGACACCATCCCCTGAGCAGATGGATGCAATGCTGGCGGAATGGCGGAGGATGTGGTGCAGCCGGGAAGGATTGTACGTGATATTCACGAACTGTGGTTGGCTTGGTTTCACGTGGTCGCTGCCTTTTTCATCTGTCCTGGTTGTTTTGATGGTGTGGATGGCACTTCTGGTTCGCAAATACGGACTTTTTATGTGAGGAGATAGATAATGTCTAGTAGATTTTCATTCTTGGACGGTAAGGACGACGAGTATTTGATGTCGCACGGCCTTCTCCCGATGGACGAGACCGATACTCAGCTTCAGCAGGAGTTGATGGACCTGGCCGTCTCGTTTTCTCTTATCTGGAAAGACCGTGACGACGCGCCTAAGGTAATAAAGTGGGATTCCAAATTCGAGAAATATCTCGAGCACCGGGCTGCACTTATCGATCACGGCGGGCGTGAGAACTTTGCTCCGTGGAAGATATACGAGGACATGGGGTTGCAGTATGCTGGCGGGTTTGGCCTTAATCAAGGGGCTATCGGGACGTGCCTGCCTTACGATACAAAAATAATGACGCCTAATGGGTCAATCCCTATTGGCGAACTTGACGGACACATAATTGATTTGATTTCGCGCGATGCCCAAACTGGCAAGCCGTGTTTGCGTCAAGGACGAGTATACAAAACGGATATAAAAGAGATTGTCGAAATTGGCGTGTCCAAAAATGATACCGAATTGGGATGTGGATACCGTGTTGAGAAGTATGAGCGACAGGATGGCAGTATCTCAACATGGAAGACACCACGAAAATCTCGGTGCAAAACCCATAGGGTTTTTCGTTTGTCTGCCGACCACAAAGTGATGATGAAATCAGGCGAGATGATCGAGGCTGGGCGACTTGCAGAAGGGATGCGATTGATGACCGCACAGGCTAGTATAAGCAATCGCGGATACGCCAGAATCCAAATACCGTCAGGTAAAAAAAATATTGCGTGCAAAGGCATCGATCTGCACACGTTATATTCGACCGGAACTGGTAGGGTGGCGCACCACGTCAATCACGATCGATTGGATAATCGACGAGAAAACATCGAATTACTTACTGTTGGGCAGCATAAGTCGCAACACTACCGAGATAGAGATGAAGCCTATCGTGGCGTTGGTAGTCAGGAAATGTCACGCATGGGCAACGCTAAGCGACGTATTAACGAACGAAAAAAACTTCTTGATCTATTTTGGTCGTTAACTACCGAGGCTGGGTCCGATACGCAAAAGGACGTCTATACGACGTATCGATTGCGGTTTGAAAATGAATGTCGTTCCCGGCACGATAGTAAAAAAACAAAGAAGAGTCAAGACCGGGCCTACGAGTATGGTCATAAGCGGCTAGATAGTCTCAAAAGACAGATTGCGAGGTATTTTGGGTCGTATAAAATGTGGTGCTATGTTGCGTCTGGCCTCAATGGTCGTGTCACATATGTCAAAGCGGTTGGCTATGCGCAATGTTACGACATCGAAGTTTTAATTGATGAACCAGATGATTCTAGGCTATTTACTAATCATAATTTTTTCATCTGCTCCGAGGGGGGTGGTAGATACGACGCTGGACTCCTATGCGTTAAAAATTGCTGTATGGCTGCGCATAGAAATGCCGGCACATGTAGTGACTTAGTTCATGCAAAACTCCTGGGCGTAAAGCCAATTGAATTAAATTGCTCGATTCCGTATGCGTTGGGTCGAGGTTCGGGCCGATTGGCTTGGGGTTCAGGTTTGAACCTTTCGCCCATGTCAAACTACGCAGCGCGGGAGGGTAATTACCGCGTGGCCGACGTGGGACCGTATAACATTCGGGGTGACGGTGTGACGGAGGCTAATCGGCAAAAGTTCGGAGCGAATGCCCGGAAGCATCAGTCGATCATTTGTCATCTTCCGAACTTGTCTTTCGACACTTTCTATTTCATCGCCCGGGCCGGACTTGCTTGTAATTTTGGTGCCAGTTCCTGGTTTGGCGGGGGGACGACGGACGGTAATGGTATGCGTATTGGTACGGGTAGAAGCACGGGAGACCACGCCATGATGCTAGCCGGATTTGCCATAAGTATCAATAATACCAGCTATTTATGGTGGGGCAATTCCCACGGTGGGCGTTATGGTTCGGGGACGAGAATCAAGAATCCTCCCTCCGGCTGTTTTGCCACTAAGAGTAACTGGGGAACATTTGCGATAAAAACGGGTTATGGTATTCCGTACATAGGTCTGTCTGAGCTCGGAAATCTGCGATTGGAGTAGCGGCAAGTGATATAATTAGTTCATGCGATGTGATGAGGGTAGTTTCCAACTACTCCTTTGACTCAACTGCTCGGATGTCTGTGGAGGCTTACGTGGGAACGTCTAAGAAATGCTGTCAAGAGGAGCCGTTGCCTAAGATCGCCCAGGATTTAACGGGGTCACGATTTGGTCGATTAACCGTTATAGGGCGGGCAGCGCGTCGTGGGTATCACTTATGTAGGTGTGACTGTGGGACAGAACGCTCGATTTATTATAATTCGCTGCTAAAAGGCCTCAGCAAATCTTGCGGCTGTCTACGCAGAAAACATGGGCTATGGCGTCATCCGCTGTATCGAAAATATCGATCCATTCTTGGTCGCTGCTATTGCCCGGGGACAAACGGTTATGCCTGCTATGGCGGTCGTGGGATTGTTGTCTGTGATGAGTGGTTAAGAGATTTTACAAGTTTTTATTGCTGGGCTACGCAAAATGGTTGGGTGCCGGGGTTGCAGATAGATAGGATTAACGTAGATGGGCCGTATTCTCCAGATAATTGTCGTTTTGTGACGGGTAAAACTAATAGTAATAATAAGCGAACAAACAATGTGCTAACGTTGAATGGTAAGACCCAGACATTGCAGCGGCGGGTTGATGAGTTGGCTGTAGTTTCTGCCGTTAATCCACGCACATTACAAGCCCGTATCAGGTCGGGACGATCTTTAGAGCAGGTGCTGTGTCAGCGTACGTTAGGTCTGAAAAAAGTAGCGAAATGTGATAAAACGACAGGTGAGGTATTAGAGGTTTTTGACGGTATTGTGGATGCTGGGACAAAATATGGATTTGACACGTCCCACATCGTGAAGTGTTGTAAGGGGAAAATTAAGTCGATTTATGGCTTTGCCTGGAGGTACTTCTAATTCCATACTCGAGCCGCTCTCAACATAGATTATTCCGAGCCCTTGAAGCCCAGGGAAAACTTCCCGCAGGGACGGCTTCCCGCTGGGCGCACGAAACCCCGGACATCAAGAAACTTCCGGATCGCAAGCACTGCAAGGAAGACGAATGCGACAAGCAGGCGAATGTCGCTCTCCCTCAGAATGCCTACGCCGGTCGCCGTCGTGCCCTTACTCCTGGCGGGGCTACACGTAATCCTTTTGGACGGGCGCAGCAAAATAACATGATCGGCATGCCTGGCGGCCCTCAGGTGGCCCCTGCTCTTCAGATGCCTGGTCTGAAGTCCCTGACGCAAATGCCTGTTAAGCAGGCTAACGCTCCTCCGCGACGCGGCTTCTTTAGTAACGCCTACAATGCGGCGTTCGGTAAGGATCCTTTGTCAAGATTGGATTCCTGGTCGGCTATCCAGCATCGCATGCCGGGCTTTGTGAGGAATCATGTAAATAATAAGGTCATCGCGCCTCAGGTTCAGGGCTATGTGGATCAGGTGCGGAACGCCTTCATGGGTCCGTCGGATGGGATGAACTGGCGGGAGAGAGTATCCTCCCTTTTCGGCCCTAATGCACTAGATACGTTAGCCTCTCTTCCGGGTACTGGGCTCCTGGCTGGTGCGGGATTGGGGGCGTACAGTTTGTACAAGGGCCTCAAACAAACACCTCAACAACCAGGTCAGCTAATGCCTCGTCAATTCAATGTCGGAAGCTCTTCCCCGCGTGCTGGGACGGTCAATAGTAATCTCGGTCTGGATAACACCGGGCGACCCTTGGGGAAAATGGCGTGTGTTTCGAGGGAAGAGTACCTGAAACTAGCGCAACTCGTCTTGGCTGAACAGGAGGCGGAGAAGATCGCTAGCCTGCAATGGCTGTATGACATGCCTGAAATGGGACCGGAGCGGGAACGCAGTAAGCAACTTGTAACGGATTGGCTTGGGCGTAAGGGTATAACGCCGAACATCCCGGATGATATTCCGCTAGAAGCAGAGGCAAGAGGTCCTTGTGTCTTCCCGGGGCGCGTCGTGCCGGAAAAGTTCGGCCTGAGACCTAATACAATCTTTAATAGTAAAGATCATGCCGGGATGATGGCGCATGAAGGAGGTCATATTGCCAATCACTATACAAAAAAGAAATTGTTTAAGGCTGTGCTGCGTAATGAGAACGCGGCAGATACTGCTGCATCCCTCACCAATTCGGTAGGAACGCTTTCCCATTTGGGATCCGTTTTTGCTTCTCCGCTTGTGGCGGCGTTTGCGCCGGTAAATAGTAGTGCGGCTAGAAATGCGTGGAAGATGCCTTTGTACGGTGGTGCTTACACTCTCGCGGGAGAGGGAGTGGCCTCCCTTCGAGGACTGAACGAGATACGTAGACAGCGAGGTATTGGCGCGGCGCTTACCGGCATGATTTTCCTGCTTCTCCCAGTATTGGCGAGATTGCTCAATGTACTCATCGACATTTTTACGGGAGAGCCAGCGCCAGTCGATAATAGGCCGAGGGGGACCTAGAACGCATAGACGGAGTAGTAGAGCCTTGCGTGTGCAAAGCGGCTTCCTGTTCGGATCGAGCAATGGCGGCCCGAACAGGGCCCACTTAATGCGGGTTAAAAGAGTATTTTTCATATCTCACCTCCTTTCAGGTTAAGAATTCTCAGTGCCGTCTTACCTTAACGGCTACCACTCTTATTTACCCTATTTTGGCGGAATTTTCAATAGTAGGTCAAGGCGGTTATAATTATGTTTTCATCACTTACCCCGTAGAGAAAATGTCCAACATCGACTGGCATCAAGTAGCATTTGAGCTTCTAAATGACCTACGTAGGCGAGGATTGTCCTACATCCACGCCCGGCATATATTGACGTATGCCGTATCGCGGTTGGATGACATGTCTACCCAGGCGCTGTGTCAGCTTCCCCTCGCTGAGGGTTTACCGGATCCATTTACTTCTGCCGATTTACAACGGAAAGAGGAGGAGACGGGTTCCACTTGGAACTCATCGACCTTTCCAGCAGTGAACTGATGAACCATTTCTTATCGTTGCGACTCATTCGCCTTAGGAGTAGAGCTATGGAAATGCCACGTAAGTACCTGGAGCGGGAGCATTCCCCGTGTTATCGAGGCGACACTATGAGCCGGGAGCTAGAGGCATCCCAGGATTGGACGGCTCAAACTGAGTGGCGTGGTCGCGTATTTCGTGAAGGTAGCGGCGTGGGGCACGCCTGTTATCTGACCGAGATGAGTTTCAAGCACCCGATCATGTACTTTTGTTTTTATCGCTGGTGGATCCCGACGTTACTTACCCCGGACGAGCGCAGGGCATTTGACGAGTTGTACCAGTGGCGGCATCGGGATTTTTACAGGCCCTATTGGGCGGAGTTTTCGTCGCATCATCCGGTCCAGTTTCTACTGTTGTTTATTATTTTTGTCCTCTTCCAGTCTTTTATACAGTTGTTGACCGCTCCAGTTAAGGCAGTTCATAGGATCTTTAAGGTTTATCGGCTGGCTGGAAACACCGACACCAGTCAGGTTCGCGAATGTGGGCTTGGCGGGGGCGCAAGTAATGGAAATTCGGGAGATAGATTCATCGATGAGGAACTCGGTAGCGAGTACGCTGACGTGCCAGCGCAGTAGGGCATGCCACTCTGGTTCAGAATAGCCCGGGTCTGGCTCTGCACACTCTTCATACGGAACGTACGAGCTGATAATAGCACCGCCGGCATCGTTCGGACTAAACAGCTGGGGGTTCTCAATGAACCGCTTGAAGACCGCGAGCATAACTCTGTCATTGCACTTTATAGGCTCCATTAGTCCTCCTTGAAATGTGGTGGTTAATCTCGGCAAACTGTAAGATTTTTGAGGCTTAATGTCAAGGTCGATTAACCATTAAAAAACGGCCATTTTTGTGGTAAATGAAAGTGAGGAAAGTTATCTGTGACGAGTGTCGTGGGCTATTCCTCAAAACCTCTCTACCTTAGGAGAAAATACCATGTTTACCACATTACTTTGCGTTGGAGGTTACTGTGTAGCCCTGTGCGGATCAGTGGCTGCCGGAGCCACTCTCAAAGCGGCTCAGAATCACTGGAATTCTCACTGCCCGGCCTGCGCCAGGCACGAGCAGGAAGAGCTGGCCGCGAAGCAACGAGTCTCGGCACTTCTTGGCGCTATTGAGCAGGTTGTCGCGGAGGTTTACGGGGCCGACAGTCACTGAGAAGGAAAGAAAACCCGCAATGATTGCTCATTGCGGGCTCGGAACATCTAAAACCCCTCGCCTGATCCTACCGTCCCTGCTGTACGAGCAGCAGGGCGATGGATTATTGGTAGGACTGTAGCGGGGTTTCCGAAAGGAGAAACAGGATGTTTCGATTTTTGGCCGGGCTGAACAGGCTGCTGATGACGGTCTACAATTTGATTGTCTACGGCAGGCCTTAGGTCCAGTCCTGGGCGGCAGTTGCCGCTCAGGATTTTTTTAGTCTACGGGATTTTGCCGAATCGGTCAAGAGGGATTTTTGAGAAATCCTGCCCGGGGGTATAATCATCGGAGTTTCACAAACCTTTTAGGAGCTAGACAATGAATTTTGATGAATATCGGATTGGCAACTACGAAGCAAATCAGCTAATCTGCGATGTGGCTGACGCGGTATTGAAACTTCTGACTGAAAAACAGTTAACAATGCGTCAGTCGTTAGCAGCCTTGAAGAAGGCTGAGATGACTATAGAAGAGGTGGGGCATACCGCGCGTTGGGGTGAGCCTTTGACGTGCGGGCAGGCTCAGAATACCGCATTGCTCAGCGGGCACGAGTATGAGGATCTTAAGGGGAAGATGGGTCGTCAAAAAGATCAGAGCGATCTTTGTGGTGCTGGTGCTGCTTATCTTGAAGAGCAACGTACCCTTATGGCCGCTCATCGAGCTATGGTCGCCGCTAGTCAAGTATGTCTGGCTGATTCTTAAAATTCTGTAGTGCCGTACAGTAATTCGCGTGAAACTGTGGCAATGTCTCTTCGAGTAGAGGTAGTTGTTGTTGCTCTACGAGCTTGGCTGCCGTTGTGATGTTGAGCTGGGCGGTGGCGAATGCGACCGCAAGATCGTGAATTCTTTGTTCTTTTGACAGTGATGACATTTTTGTCTCCTTTTGGTGGTTGAGAGGGAATACGGAACAATACAGATTCTTGACAGTCGGGTCAAGAGGGATTTTGATAAACTGCTGCCTTGACTTTTTGGCGGGAACCCTGTAGAATCTTTTGATTGTCCGCGCGTGATTCCTCGTCCCACCCTACGACAAATGAGTCACAATTCCACTGATTGTCTGGCAGCGGAGCAGCTGCACCGAGACTTGGCCGACACTGTTCGTCGGCGTCTTGCCGAGGAGCAAGGCACCGCCAGCGAGTCTCATCGGCTACTGGACATCGTGAGAGAAGCATTAGGGGAATGGTACCCGGAACGCAAAGCCAGGGACCCTGTCACTGTGCAGATCGATACGGAACGCGCTAGGATAGTTCTTGGCCTCTGTGATACATCTCTTGAGAAGCTACGTGCTCTTGCGAATATTCAGCAATCGATGACGGATGATAATCCGGATTCTTGAAAAAACCGGAATTATCTTTCTTTTGGCCTCTTTTTTACTTGACGCCGGATTGGATCGGGGCATACTTGAGGTAGTGCTTGTGCCTACTTTCCCGCCTATACCGCAGAAAAATGTTTAGAATCTCTGAGCTGTTCCCAAACCGGCCCACTAATCGCCCTATTGATCGGTTTATTGATCGTCTGCGTGATTGCTCGGAGGTAGTAATGACCGTGTTTCTTCCGTTGATTCTGGTGATGGTTCTGATGCTGGCGCTACTAATACTGGTTTTGGTTGCGATTCTGCTGTGGCGGAACCTTGAAAGAAAGGAGCCACCGCCACTATCAGCCCAATCACTGCAACAACCAGTCCAGTCCCCGCAACTATTAGCCCAGCCCATGCGATCGCCTGTAGGTTTTGAGTCAGTTGGCGGGTTATGGCGATATTCTCATTTGCCAGCTGTGCCGCAGCTTCCCTTGCGAAATCTTTGCGAAGCTCGTAACGTCGCTGTTCTCCTGTACTCGTTAGTTGAACTCCGGTTAACTCAGCATCACGGGCCAGATACTCTTTTTCAACGAGCCACTTGTAGTTCCAGTCTCGATATGGCCCGGCTAAGTTTAGCCCGCTTATGTTATCGTGAGGCCAAGTCTGGACGATCTCGTCAAGAAGTTCCAGTTGAATTTTTTCACTGTACATGACGGAACAATACGGATTTCCATCATACGGGTCAATACTGTTTTTTCAATAAAAGGAGAATCTAATGAGCAGCCTGGAAGACACAAAGACGCCAGAAATAGCTGAAAAAGAGCAGCCAACACCCTATGAAATAATCATTAGCGACATACCAGCGGACGAACAGGAATGTTGTTCTGTCGGCTTGGTAGGATTTGCCGACCATTTTGCTCCAAAAAATCTGGCTCAAAATTCTATTGCGTGAATATGGGAAGCGCGCTAAACTGAAGATACGTGGATGGTGCCCGGTAACACTTTCTGCTTTTCGCTCTAGTCGACTATGGATAAGTCAAGGACCAAGGATGTTGGTACAGTGCAGTTTGTTGCACCGTATCGTCAGTGTGAGGCGGCGTTAAACGCGACGGCAATGGCCTCATTTGTGGCCAGGAAACTCAAGGACGTGCGGTCCTATGAGTTCAAGTATCTCACGACGGATAGTCTATCCACCTACTGCTCTCCGTTCGTAGATTCTCAGGTTTACAGGGTGGTATCTCCGAGGGAGTTTGATTACCACGTCCGAAATGCCAAAATCACATACTGGTTTGGCAATTTCTGCGGAGAACTCAGTAGTGCGATGGGTGGCGCGAGCAGGAACTGTCTGGTGGCCGACTTTACGAAGTGGGACAACAAGGCAATGCGAGAGTCGAGGCGGTTTTCGACTGTCATAATGCCTTGCCAATCGATTGCTGACAGGTCCACGACTCTGGTTTCCTGCTTGGATCCGCCTGTAACTGTTTATCCGGGCGGGTATCGTGCAGTGGCTCCTATGCGGCATGATTTGCTGGACCGGGACCGCATGGCTGTGCTGTTATCTATGTGCAGCATCGGCAGGCCGGAAAACAGGCTGGCAATCTTACGGCAGGTCGAGGAGTTGATTAAGGATCGGCGCGACCTTCTGATTACGCTGCTTATGGACGGGCACTCGTTCAGAGAGGAGAAGCAGTACCTGGAATTATTCGGTGAGAAGTATTCCGACAAGGTCCTGATCGTCAATTCTTTTTCTGACTACGAGTTTATGAACATGACGGCCCGGAACGACATCTTTGTGGACTTGAACCCCATCAACGGGATTGGTTACATGCTGTCGGCGGCTTTGTACAGTGGGCTGGTGGTTTGCGGCTTTTCGCAACCTCTTTACAGGGATATTCTCCACGACGGGGAGTACGGTTTATTGATGGGCGGAGAACCTAAAGAGTTGGGTTTCGGTTTCAAGTTCGTGACCCAGGATTGGGGGCGGGCCTTCAAGTTTCTGAATGAGAAACTCTTCAATGTCAACGGTGTCCTGCGGTGGATGGATCGGCGCAATCATCGATTTAGCCTGCAACCCGCGCTTGACGCCCGGGTTAATATGTTTTGCCGCATGTTCTCTTATCTTTCGAGCGCATCGGTGAAATTTGGTGAGTTCGCGGAAGCCTAGTCTGCACCATATTTGACAGGTATGTTCTGTTTCAACGCCGCAGGCAGTAATCTGACGGGACAGCCTTATCAGGATATTCAGGGAGGTTCGATTCAGGTACACCCCTACAAAAGTGTGGGAGGTGTCGGCTTTTTGAAGTTGCTTTAGCCACTGTCGCAGCCGCGTTGCCGTGGGGAATGTAAAGACCGGAAGCACGCCTGTAAGGTTTCTGAAGGCATACTCCAGTTTGATCGCTCTTGATTCAGTTTCGGTAGGGCGGCGCACGGTATAATGAGGTGGTGTCTTACGCTACCATTCACCACAGTTTTCTGCCTCACAACGAGTCCCGGGGCTTCATTTTGGACCCGAGCGCTACCGGCGTGTCGGACAACGGACATATTACGCAGCTTGATTTTATTGCCGATCTTTCTTTTAGCTGCCGTCTTGACGATGACCCTTACGTGAGTGGCGTGACGGTTAGTAAGGAACTGATTTCCGGGGTTATTAGTGTTGCCTCTGGCCCTATTCTAGCGTTCACGGCGCTTAAAAAGAATTGGACACACGGGCATACGCTGTTTCTTGAATCACTTGCGGACGGGTATGCGGGTTGGGTTACGCCGGGGCGGGTCAATTTGCTGGAAATTGAGGGGCCTGTCACTTATGTGTTTACGTCCCAGTTGCAGTCCCGAATAGCTGAGCGATGCCTCTTCAGACGTGACACCCGGCTGAGGAGTATTATCGTTGATGGTGTATCGTTGACAGGCGTGATAAAACTGGCGGGTGGAGCGGGCCTGAGCCTGGCGGCTGTGAACGGTGATGTGGTTTTCGAGCTGTCTGATGAGATGAAACTGGATTGTGCGAATGGTTTTAATTACATTGAAAGATATCGCGAGGTGTCGTTAAGTGCGGTGGGCTGTATTGGCGGGGCCTGTCCCGATGAGGAGGGTGTTCTTGGCATCAGGCTTGAGGGACCATTTATATTCGCGCCGATTGAGGTGGTTGAGGATGGTTTTTCAAGGGCGATTGGTGGGAGTCTTGGAATAGACATCGGCATCGAGGATGTATGTGAGCCGCTGCCAGTATCGGCGGAGTCACCTGTAGTGGCGGCGGAAGTGTGCGAGCCTGGTTTGCCGCCTCGGTTGACAGGGTGTCCCG
>JGI24702J35022_10002101_pt1 | contig 12296 bp, 8 predicted proteins | sample TergutTh196P4_FD_35022 | JGI IMG/M metagenome (IMG submission 35022)
AAAGTTACTGCGAGGCCTCAACGTGTGTGTGGCGTGTGCAATCCCTGTAAAAAGGGTGAGTATAACGTATGCCAGAATCTGCGCGTGGAGGGATTCCACCTTCAGGGCAGCGCACAAGATTATTTCGTGGTTACGCATGACCGCTTGGTTGTGCTGCCCGACGGGATGAGCTACGACCATGGGGCGATGGTAGAACCCGTGGCGGTGGCCGCGCACGCAACAGCTCGTCCCCGAATGTTGAAAGGCAAGAATGTGGTGGTATCGGGCGCTGGCACGATAGGCAACCTGATAGCCCAGTTCGCCATAGCAAGGGGGGCTGCAAAGGTGCTCGTAACAGACATAAGCGATTATCGTCTCGATGTGGCAAAGGCGTGTGGGATTGAACATACAATCAACGTGAGCCGTAAAACGCTCGCAGAAGGGATGTCGGAAGTGTTCGGCGCGGAGGGTTACCAGATCGGGTTCGAATGTGCAGGCGTTGAAAGCTCGATACAGTCGTTAATGGCGACCATAGAGAAAGGAAGCGACATCATTATTGTTGGCGTTCATGCCCAAAATCCCGTTGTTGATATGGAGCATTTGGGGGAACGTGAACTCTGGCTGATCGGTTCGATGATGTATCTGCATGAGGATTACCTTACCGCCGTAGAGGAAATATCGGCTGGACGAATCAAACTCGACCCGATTATAACCAACCATTTTCCTCTGGAAAAGTATGCCGAGGCGTATAAATTCATAGATTCGGCACGAGATAAATGTATGAAAGTGATCATAGATCTTTAATACATGACACTTATGGATTGGATCATCATCGTAGTATTTTTGCTGCTCCTCACTATTATGGGGTTTCTATTTTCTCGATCGAACCGTAATATTGAGGATTATTTTCTGGGAGGACGTGCNATGCCTACCTGGTTAGTTGCATTTGCCTCCTTAGGCACATCAATCAGTGCGGGCACTTTCATAGGTTCGCCACAGTTGGCCTACGATGGGAATCTCACATACATCATGATGAGCATAGGAGCAATCTTCGGAGGGATACTGACTGCTGTGATTATTCTTCCTGCCCTCTATAAAGCAAGGACAATAACCATCTACGGCTATATAGGCAACCGTTTCGGTTCCGGTGCAAAGACCGCTACCAGCCTGATGTTTTTGTTTGGACAACTCCTCGCTTCAGGAACGAGACTGTTCATAGCAGCCATTGCCGTGTCGGTGATGTTGTACGGCAATATACAGTTCACTTTTCTGCTCTATTCCATATTGATACTTGGCGTCATCAGTACTATATATACAATGGCAGGTGGCATCAAGGGACTGATATATATAGATACTATCCAAATCCTTATCGTCATTATTACAGGTATACTGGCTGTAATACTGATCTATGTAGCCATTCCGGAATCATTTAGTGAAATAGTCGAAAAGTTGCGCCATGCACCCTTACCCTGCGGAGGTGAAATAAACAAATTAAAGATCATTGACACTAATTGGTCNTTCTCAGAACCCTATAATCTGATGGGCGCTTTGTTTGCCTGTGCCATATTTAAGTTTGCGCAATTCAGTACCGATCACGAATTTGTACAACGTCAACTCACGTGCCGCTCAGTACGAAAAGCCGGCATCTCGCTCGTCTGGTCACTACTCATGTCGCTTCCGGTAGTTATTCTCTTCATGGTAATCGGTTTGCTGCTTTATGTTGCCTATCCCTACATCATGCCTGCAGAAAGTGTGGCGGCAGTGGCGGCTGACAGTCGTGATGTATTCCCGCAATATATTTGCAGTCCCAATCTCTATGCCGGAGTTCGAGGGTTGATGATAGTGGGTCTGCTGGCTGCCGCCCTATCCAGTTTCAATTCGGCGATCAACGCTCTGACCAGCAGTTTCGTAGCTGATATATACATGCCTGTCAAAAGATACTTCGGATACAAAGAGGGTTCTGAAGGTGCGAAGATGAAGGAATCCCGCATCATGACCTTGGCAATGGGTATACTACTGACTTCTGTTGCCGTGTTGACCGCGTTGATGCAGCAAGCAGGGGGACAGAATCTCGTAGATTTTGCTCTTGGCATTATGAGTTTCTCCTGTGCAGGAATGTTGGGGGTATTTCTCTGTGCCACAGTCACCAAACGCGGGAATGTAACTACCGTCATCATTTCTCTGATCACAGGAGTGGTAGTCGTATTTCTGTTGCAACCCAACCTCCTCTCACAATGGTCGGCAACTCTGTTCGGAAATCCCGTAAAAATAGCATGGCCTTGGTGGAGTGTAATAGGAGGCACACTTAGTTTCGGAATATGCTGTCTGGGAAAAAAACATTTATCAACAAAATGAATCAAATGAAAAAAATAGTATTAATTCTGTTTCTTATTCCCTTGTTCTGTTCTGCACAGCCAAACGGATATTATTTCTTCGATGACGACGATATTCAAAATATTCGCACAGCCGCCCAAACCGTTTGGGGTCAGCATATTCTTTCATCATTGAAGAATCAGGTAGAACAACGGAGGAATTATTCTTTGCGCGTACCGTTGCTGGAAGCTGGACACGGACATGATTATTGTTGTCCGATACATAATGTAGGGTTTACGTTTGAATGGGACAGCCCCTACAGACACTACTGTGCCTTGTGTGGACGACATTGGGAAAACGTTAACCGCTACGACTGGGCATGGGTAAACTTAGTGCATAATGCAAACCTGAAATACCTTATTGCTTCTATGTATTTATTCATCGCCACTACTGATACTGTCTACGCAGGTTATATCCGCGATATGATGCTTGACTATGCCTCAAAGTACCCTACCTATTTTGTGCATGACATCAGTCGAAGGACACCAGGAGTTAATAGTGGTCGCATGTTTGGACAAAGTTTGAACGAATCGGTTTGGGCAAGCGATGCAGCAAGGGCTTATTTAGTGGCTAAACCGGTAATGACAGCACAGGAAATCAAAAAGATAGAAACCGGTTATCTGGAAATATGTGCACAGATGTTATTGAATCGTCGCGTTGGCGGAAATTGGCAGGCATGGCATAACAGCGGATTGACAGCGCTCGGTATTGCCTTACAAAACGATAGCATCATACGAATAGCACTTGAAGACTCGATTTGTGGCTATCACAAACTAAAGAGCAGTCTTGTCTATGACGACGGATGGTGGGTTGAGGGAACACCCTACTACCATTTCTTTCCTTTACGCGCCATGCTACTAACAGCCGATGCAGTACGCTGTAGAGGAATCAATCTGTTCGACGGGAAATTGTATAATATGCTTGTGGCGCCTGCTTTAAGTGTATATTCCAATCTCATATTTCCCGCTCATAACGATGGAGGAGGCGGTGAATCACTGGTACAATGGACCCATTTGTATGAAATTGCGTGTAAACGCTATAATGACAGTTTTCTCGCTAATGTGCTAAAAACCTGCTATATGTTTACGGAAAGGTTTGCTGTTGAAGCTTTACAAAACGGAGTAGAAATGCCATTTGGTGCAGAAGTTTTACCGTTGAAAAGCATTTGTTTCGAGAATCTTGGCGTAGCCATACTGCGTTCTGACGATAAAGCCGTAGTACTGAAATATGGTCCTCATGGCGGGGCACATGGACATCCCGATAAACTTTCTATATCTATGTTCAGCGGAAAGGAAGAATTGTTGGCAGACTTGGGCTCATCGGCTTATGGTGCTCCCGACCATACAAAGTGGTACAGGAAAACAGTTTCACACAGTACCGTTACCGTAGATGGCAAAGATCAGGAGGCTGCAAAGGGACAACTTGTTTCGTTCAAACCATCCGGTAAAGGCGGAATAGTTGAAGCCAAAGCCGACAATACATATACAGGAGTGGAAATGAAGCGTAGCCTGAATTTGCATGGAAACTATCTTACGGATATTTTTTCTTGTACTTCACTCTCATCGCATACGTATGATTACGTGTTGATACTCACTCAAAAGCCGGAACTTCCCGGAAAAAGCGAACTGATGGATTTTTCAGGTCTTGCAGGATACGAGAGAATTACCGGAGCAGAAATACGGAAAGTGAAACGTCAAATAACTTTCCGTATTGAAGGAGCTGAAATCAGTATCCAATTATTGTCAGGGAACGAATTTGAAGTGATCACCGGCGAAGCACCCGGCATTGGCGTTCCACCTCTACGTGACCCGTCATTGAAGGTTGAATACGTCGAAAAGCCAGTATATCCTTTATTGATACGGGTAAAAGACAAGAATATGAAAATAAAAACAGAATGGAAAATCAAATAAAAAAAATGACAAAACAGACAAATTCTCGTAGGGATGTGAATCAAATCGATTCGGAAAGCATAACGGGTCAAACCATACATTATCCCCGTAAGGGGGTGAAATTCAAGGAGGTAATGAATCAGGAAACCTTTGACAGATTGACTTCCTTGATTTTTGAATGGCAGCAGGGACCGGGTAATTTTGGAGCGTTGATTCTCCACGCCTGTTGGGGCGAAACTTCTACGCTTGCCCGTCGTTATCAGGGACAAACCGTAGCTGTATATTATGATTTTATGTGGGGTATCCAACGTTTGTTTCAACATACGGGCAACATCCGCTGGAAACGGCTTGCCTACGATATCGCCTCTAATCTTCTTTTTCTTCAGAATAAAGACGGAGGTTTTCGTCATGCCGTCTTTGAATTTGAACCGCGTTATGATTCCGTCCCTACCCCTATCCATCAGGGATTCGCACTGCTAACGCTACTCGATTATGCAGGATGGGAACATGCCGACCCTGTGCTGAAAAACATGATCAGACCCGCACTCGACCGGCATTGGGAATGGTTTAACAAAAATTTCTGGATGGTTGGCAATGGAGGTCAACGTCCACTACGCGGTGGCGCGGGATGGTGTGGCGTTACCAATCAAGATTTGTTCATTGTTGCGGCGCTGTCAGCTTACGGACGATTGTACGGCGACTTTTCCCGCTACAACGAATGGGGGAAAAAGGCGCTTGACGTATATTTGTCGCCGCTATATTACTATGAATCACTCGGCCTTTTCGAGCGGGGAGACAGTAAAGATTTTAATTTTGTAGAACGCACATCTTACCACGGACTTATTCTTCAAATGTTGGAGCGAATAATCAACGATCTGGGTAGCAGCATGGAAGATAAACGTCTTCGAACAGTTATTGACAATGTGACGGCGCATTTATTCGATGCTGCATTTGTGGGTCCTGACGGTTTGACGCACCTTGCCTGGGGTGCGAAAACCGACCCCGCAGACAAAAGTACAGTACTTGAATGGATTAAAAGTCCTGCTGTTTTTGCCGAGTATACGCGGTTGATTCCCTATATGGAAAAATGGTCAGCGCGCCGTCAAGACAAAGAAAAACAGTCAGTAGTCGAATCCTTGAAGGCTACCTTTGCAGCTTATGTTTTTTCTGACGGGTCTATTCCTATCTCTCTTTGGACAACTGATCCGATAATCTCGATTGTAAGCGCTACGACAGCCCATCAATTACTTTTTTGGAAAATGTTGATCGAGTTGCTTGGCGATGGTCTGCGCGACCCTGCTCAGACGCCTGTACGATGTTATCACCGCTCTATCGGCGAATTAACATGGAAATCACGCGGTTCGCTTTGGGCAATAGAAAAAGCTGGCGCGCGCGTATTCGGCGGATACAAGCCCCTGTCGCATGGCATAACCCATGGCCCGGAAGAAAAACCCGCTTTTGGAAGCTATTCAGAGTTGGATAACTGTGATATACATGAAATACTTGACGTCAATCAATAAAGCTGAATAGGATGGGTCGCAAAATAAGAAAAAAACAGATATTGTGTTTAATACTCGTGTTGTTGTTACCGATTATCACACAGGCACAGTTGAAACATTTGCAGAATGTAAATGTTAATAACCTTCCTCCTCATCCCCGCATCTTGATGTTTGCAGGGGAAGAAGCGCAAATCAAGGCTAATATTGAAGTTGAACCGGTTTGGGGAGAAATACATGATTACATCATGAGCGAAAGTGATAGCATACTGTTACAGCCCGAAGTGGAACGCACCATGATAGGACGCCGGTTATTGAACGTATCGCAAGATGCGATACGACGTCTCTTCTACCTCTCGTATGCTTACCGGATGAGCGGTCAGGAAAAGTATCTCCTGAAGGCAGAAAAGGAAATGCTATCCATAGCAGCTTTTAGCGACTGGAATCCGTCGCATTTTCTCGATGTGTCAGAGATGACAATGGCTATGGCGATAGGTTACGATTGGTTGTACGAGAAGCTATCCCCGTCATCACGCGAAATCATCAAATCAGCTATTCTCCAAAAAGGAATCGATCCTTCTATCAATAGGAGGTTCGAGGATTGGACAAACAATTGGGGGCAGGTATGTAATGCCGGTATGACTTATGGCGCGCTTGCCCTCATCGAAGATGTCCCCGAACTTTCTAAAATGGTCATTGACAGGGCAATAGAAACTATTCGTATCCCAATGAGGCAGTATGCCCCCGACGGAGCTTATGCCGAAGGATTCGAGTATTGGGCTTACGGAACGACCCATAATGTGATGTTTATGAGCGCTATAGAGAAGGTTTTGAAATCAGATTATGGATTGCCGGAAATGCCCGGCTTCATGGAAACGGCAGATTACATTTTGAATATGACAGGTACTTCCAATGTCTGTTTCAACTATGCTGACTGTGAAGTTTGGTATATGACCGGACTAACTCCTGCCATGTTCTGGTTTGCTTCCAAATCAGGCAACCCATCTCTGTTGTGGGTAGAACGTGCACATATAGCTATGGGTCTTGACAATGGCAGATGCCAAACAAGCGAGCGTTTAGCGGGTTATGAACATGATTACCGGTATTCTTGCCGATTCTTTGCAAGTAAGCGATTCCTTCCTGCCGCTATGTTATGGGGTAGCCATATCCGTATGTCAGATATCCAACCGCCTGCTCTTGGGGCAAGAGTATGGGTAGGGCATGGGACAACGCCTGTGGCTTTAATGCGTACATCGTGGACCGACCCAAATGCTATCTTTGCAGGCTTCGTGGCAGGACATGGTAGCGGTCCACATGGGCACCTGGATGTAGGTTCATTTGTCATGGAAGCGGATGGGGTGCGGTGGGCATCCGATTTGGGTTTACAGGAATATTCTACCGTTGAAGCGAAAGGAGTGAATCTGTGGGATGGCAGTCAGAATGGGCAGCGTTGGCAAGTATTCCGGTATAATAATTATGCCCATAATACCTTAACAGTAGACCATCAACTCCATCGTGTGGATGGATATGCCGATATCAGGTCATCTTCCGATTCTCCAGACTTTATGAATGCCATTTCCGATATTTCTGCCATATTTGACGGGCAATTGGCTGAGTGTGTCAGAGGGGTTGCTATTGTTGACAAACAATACGTTGTTGTACGGGATGAATTGAAAACTTTAGACAAGGAAACCACTGTCCGATGGACAATGGTTGCTCCTGATGATGCAAAAATTACCAAAAAAAATACCATCGAACTGAAAAAGGACGGAAAAAAATTGAAATTGGAAGTAGCAGAACCGGCAAAAGTATCTATGAAAATGTGGAGTACAGAGCCTACGACTGACTACGATAAACCTAATCCGGGTACAATTTTAGTAGGGTTCGAGGTAAAAATACCAGCCGGAACAGCTACTNCCTTGACAGTAAAACTGATTCCGCAAAGCGCCAAGAAAACATCGGCAAAAATACCGGCGTTAAAAGATTGGGCAAACGCTCTTTGACATATTGGTTTACACGTATTTTGTATGGGCAAGGCATGCCGTGTCCAAATAGGTATCTAAAAAAACAGAACCTTTTTGGTTGGAATCAGAAAACTATTTCGTATCTTTGCATCCTCATTCTAAAATGCAACTATCATGTCAGTATATCAAATACGAATTAATGAAAAAATGTCGCTCGGTAAAAGTCTTTTGGCTTATTTGCAATCAATGCCGCAAATTGTTACTTTCGAGAGTTCAAAAGAAAAGTTTGCGTCCAAAAACGAATTGTATCATGGACTTAACAGTGCATTTGCAGAAGTGCGACAGATGCTGGATGGCAAAAAAAAGGAAAAATCATTAGACGAATTTCTCGAAGAATTACGCAATGAAAGGGCAAATGAATTACAAAATAGCAACGACTGAGTATTTTGAAGATAATTTCAAACGTCTTTCAAAAAAATATCGTTCATTAGTCGATGATTTAGATGAATTCAAAAAAGAATTATTGAAAAATCCGACAGATGGAGATGATTTAGGAGGTTCCGTTAGAAAGGTTCGTATGGCAATTGCATCTAAAAACAAAGGCAAAAGAGGAGGTGCAAGAGTTATTACTTGCAATGTCCTTGTAGATGTAACAAATACAAAAATATACCTACTCGCCATTTACGACAAAGGCGAACAGAAAAGCATTTCTAAAAAAGCAATCGAGCAACTGAAAAGAATAAATGGATTGACTTAACTAAACAGGGTAGTTCTCAAAAAAAACACGTGTAAACCATTATCAAAGCGTTTACACGCTTATGTTATTGAATTCATTGAACCTTTCGGGGTTCGTATAAGCTAAAAATTAACAATTAGTAATAGAAAAAATTATGACAAAACAGACATGTACACGCAGGGATTTTTTAACCTGCATGACTTTGGCTCCGGCTATCGTAGTCGTTCCACAGCTTGATCTTTGGGGAAACCCTTCATCGGCTAATAAAACGATTCGAACCATCAGTTCGGATAGTAAAACGGATAAAACCATAAGTTATCCCCGTAAGGGGGTAAAATTTGAGGAAGTAATGAATCAGGAAACCTTTGACAGGTTGACAACACGGATTTTTGAATGGCAGCAAGGTCCGGGAAATTTTGGCGGGCTGAATCTCCATGCTTGCTGGGGCGAAACTTCGGTGCTTGCCCGACGTTATCAGGGACAAACCATTTCTACTTATTTTCAGCTCATGAAAGGAAGTATGCGATTGTTTGAACGTACAGGCAATCCCCGCTGGCAAAGGCTTGCCAACGACATAGCCTCTAATATTCTTTTTCTACAGTGCGACAACGGAGGTTTTCGTCATGCAAGTTCTGAATTTGAACCGACTTATAATTCAACAAGCACTTGTCCTATCCATCAGGGGATGCCATTGCTTGCACTACTCGATTATGCCGCATGGGAACATGCCGACCCTGTGCTGAAAAGCATGGTCAAACCTGCAGTCGACCGGCATTGGGAGTGGTTTAACAAAAAATTCTGGTTGATCGGTAACGGAGGTCAGCCTAAACTCCGGTCAGGGGCGGGATGGTGCGGCGTTACCAATCAGGATTTGGTCATCGTTGCGATGCTATCAGCTTACGGGCGTTTATTTGGCGACTTCTCCCGCTATAACGAATGGGGGAAAAAGGCGCTTGACGCATATTTGTCGCCGCTCTATTATTATGAATCCTTAGGTCTGTTTGAACGGGGAGACAATAAAGATTTTAATTTTGTGGAGCGCACACCCTATTACGGAATTATTATTACGATGTTAAATCGAATTATCTCCGATTTGGGTAGCAGCATGGAAAACAAACGCCTACAGGCTGTTATTGACAACGTGACGACGCATTTATTCGATGCAGCTTTTGTTGCACCCGACGGCTTAACGCATCTTGCATGGGGAGCTAAAACCGATCCCACAGACAAAAGCAAAATTCTTGAATGGATAAAAAGTCCCGTAACATTTGTCGATTATGCCCGACTGATCCCCTTTATGGAAAAGCTGTTAGAGCGCCGTCCGGATAAGAAAAAACAGTCAATTTTCGATGCTTTGAAGGATAGCTTTGCCGCTTATGTGTTTGCTGACGGAGGAATTCCAGCCGCACTTTGGTCGGCTGACCCGATTATCTCTATTGTTACTGCAACGGTAGGGTCTCTATCAGTCTTTTGGAATATGTTGATCGACCTTCTTGGCGATGGTCTACACGACCCGGCGACTGAACCCATTCAGTGTTATCACCGTTCCTTCGGAGCATATACATGGAAATCCCGCGGTTCGCTTTGGGCTATTGAAAAGGAAGGCGCGCGCGTATTTGGCGGATACAAGCCTCTGTCGCATGGCGTAACTCATGGCCCGGAAGAAAAACCTGCATTCGGAAGCTATTCAGAGTTGGATAATTGTGATATTCATGAAATCCTTGACATCAATTAATAAAGATAAAAAAGTATGAAGACAAGAATCATTTTCATAACACGCATCATGGTAGCTTGTATAATTGCGNTTTCGTGCTATTCGCAAGAAGTTATGTCCCAATCCTCGCAACAACAGAAATATTGGAACGCAGGCACGCCTCTCACACCTTACCGTTTACCGCCACCCCCCATCGGTTATCAACCGAAGTATATTGATTTGAACGACGACGGCAAACCGGATGCCATCATGTCGGTAACAGCGAATGATATACCAATACTGTGGCTTGACAACGATGGTAGCATGAAGCAAGGCGACCTCGAAGGGAACACCGTCAACGGTTGCCTGTTGATTGACCGGAACAAAGACGGCAAATATGGCTCATGGGGCGACCTGATCATCCATTGGGTGGATACCGATGGCGATGGAAAAGCCGATATGCAAATCGTTCTTGAGTATCCCGATAGCGTCCCTTCGCGTCTTTGGCCCAACGGACATTACATGATCGTCTTGGATACCGATGGCGACCAGGTGTTCAATTATATAGATTGGAATACGTTCAGATTGCGTAATTGGGATCGCATCGGACTGTCCAATTTCTATACGGATTATAGCGGCAACTCGGCTTTCATTAAAATTCATGCGTATACTAACGCCCTCGACGATTTACGTTTGAATTGGGAAAACCCGTTCCTGTTTTACGATCCTGATGGCGACGGATTATCGGAAATAGCCATCCGTTTGGTTGATACGCCCGAATATTATGAAGGAACGGTAGATGGAAAACCTGCCCAGCGGGCAAAATTGACCGGACGAATCAATTGGGTATCCATAGGAATTGATATGGACAACGACAATGGACCCGGTAATGAATTTGATTTCGATATGACCATCAATTTTCGCGGGAAGGGATTCGATTATATGGACCAGGTTCATCCTGTCAAAAACTTGCGGGGAATGCCCGAAGCCGACAAGTTTTTTATGGATCCCCGTTACCGTCAGATGACAGAACTGATATATCCCGACCATAAAGCCGCACCCCGTCTGATATTTGATAGGGGCGAATGGGATCAAATATGGTTTGTCTACGATGAAGACGATGACTGTAACCGCTGGGAACGGGTTGAGCTTTATGACCCTAATGATCCTTTCATCATAGGACAGGGAAAAGGAGGCATTGACAACAATCCCCAATCTGACGCCGCCGGCGATCGTGGCGAGTGGGATATGGATGGCTCAGGCGGTGGAAAACTATACGTATCTAAGTTCGACGGACGAATCCACTTGTATGGAGCCGAATGGGGTTGTTGGCGCATTGACAAGGACGCCACGGCATATCAGGGGTATGCCCGTCAATGGATAGGCAAAGACCCTCAAAAGTTTGCCACCGTCATATATTCTGACACAGACGATAACGGTTTTTTCGATTTGATTGAATACGATCTGGATAGCGACGGCGCCTTTGAGGAAACGGTCTCTTTAAAACAATTAGGGATTGATGACCGGTGCGAAGTCATTGATATTTCAAATTTTGAATATGCCGATTATCGCCAACTCAAAACGCGCATATCCGAACAAATGTGGGCAAATGCCTTGTTAGCCGAAAAAGTCGCCGTAAAATTTGGAATCAATGTCACTTGGTATGCCAAATTGCATGAATCAACTTCTCTGTTTCAGAAATATGCTAACGGATACTGGCTTCAGTTTTACCTTTATAAAGATTTACAGGATCATTTCCTCCGGAAAAACGACCGGGAAAATCTGCAAAAATTGGAACAGGCGTATTATTCATCTAATTGGGAAATGATGTTTTAATAAAAAAATCAATGCAATCATCATGAAAAAAAGTATTTTTTTCCTATCCTTCCTTTTGCTCGCCGGATGTCCGGTTTTTGCCCTTACTCCGCTGGGATGGAAAGTGGGTTACGCGGCAGAGAAATCAAGTGCGCCTTTAAAATATATACCCGCACAGGTTCCGGGCGCCGTACAATTGGATATTGCCAAGGCGGAGAACTATCCGCCTTACGAATTTGCAGACAATTATAAAATGTTTGCATGGATGGAAGACCATTTCTATACCTATCTTGCTTCTTTCAAGAAACCGGCGTTGAAGGCGTCCGAAAGGCTGTTTTTTGTTTCAAAGGG
>JGI24702J35022_10002102_pt1 | contig 12294 bp, 5 predicted proteins | sample TergutTh196P4_FD_35022 | JGI IMG/M metagenome (IMG submission 35022)
CCTGCTCCGGTGGCTTTTGTTTGGGCGCGGGTTCAGTCTGCCGGACAGTAGCGGCTGGCGTCTTAGGTTCTGCCTTGCCGCCTGTGTCAATCGTCATTTGTACGGCTGTGGAATAATGCTGTGTAAACTCGTTTTGCATGGTAGTCATGCGCTCTTTGAGCGTTGCCAAGTCCGGGCTTTGCGCCGCGCTTGTGATTAACGCTTTTAACTGCGGGTGTTCGCCGGGTATGCGCTCGTTTGCCTGTTCCAAGCGGTTGATTGCCGAATTAAAAGCCGCTTGCCCCTGCGTTTTATTAGGGTCGGCGGCTTGTATGGTATCGTTTTGCTTTTGCATATAATCGGCAACGGCTTTCAGGTCAACGGGCGGGATTGTTTTATCGGGCGTTGGCAGTTCGGCGGCCTGTTCTTTCGGCGTTAAAAAATCCGGCAACTCCTTAAAGCCAATACTGTCAACATAAAACGCGGTATCTGTGCCGTCACGATTCATCACTACAATGTCGGACACGGAAAGGGAATGACCGCTAAAATCCTCCGGGTGGCTGATATTGAATTTTTCGTAAATCATTCCCAAGCTGTTAGTGTCCGCGCCGATGGGCGCGGTATAAACAACATCATAGTTCGCAAGGTCAGCGTCAAGCCCCGCCGCCTGTAATCGGTCTAAGGGTTCAAAGCGGTAATCCCTTGTACTGTCCTCTTGCTTTAACTGATAAATCGTGAACGTACCGCCCTGTATCTGCTCCGGCTCGTCCTGTTCCTGCTCCTGCGGCTGTGAGGAAAGCGCGGCGGCGTTTTTGGCTTCTGCCCGCGCCGCCCTTTGCAAATCCGTTGGTTTTTCCCCGATTGTCGGCTCTAAACACTTGATACGGTCTGCCGCGTATATGGCGTTGTCGTTTAGCTGCCGCTGCCAAGCCCCGGCATTGGGCGACCAGCGAAAACCGTTGCTTTTTAATTCGTTGCGTATACTTTCGTCCGGCTTGCCGTCAAAGAGAACTTGCAAGCGGTTATCCTTTTGGTTTGGCTCAACCCTGCCGCCGTTTATCTGCCAACCGACATAAACGGCGACGCTATGGCGGGTCAACTGCTCAATTCGCCCTTTTGTCCTGTTAATCTCCGCGTTATTATTGGATAACGCCCACGATTCAAACGGTTTCGGTTCAGGCCGCCAACTGCGCGACATATCGGCTTTCAGCCTGTTTATTTGGTCTGCTGATAAGTCCGGGCAGCCGTCAAGGGTCTTGTTCTTGCGGTAATAGGCGTTTACGGATTTCATCGTTTCCTGTGACTGCTGCAAGCCCTCTAATTTGGATTGCAGTTTTTGTATAGCGTTCGGGTCGTCCGCGCTGATACCGCCCATGCCTGTACTGCGGATTTTATCAAGCAAGCCCTGAATATCCTGCCATTCCCTCATGTTCGTATCACGCGCCGCGTTCTGCTTTTCTTTTTGCCTTACGGGGAAATTGGAAGGCCCCGCAATCAGGACAGAGGGAACGCGGGCGTCAATGGAGTTACGGTTATTCATGTTTTCCGCTAACTTGCGGGCGTAGGTATCAACAAGCCTGTCAATTTTAGCGTGATACATAGGGTCTGTACCCGCCTTATGCCGCTCCGCTAATTGATACGCCTTATCAACGCTCTGCCGGTATTCGGCCGTCGCGCTCCCCGGCTTGTAATCCGAAAAGCTGTTGGCTTCCTTTGCGTGCCGCGCCGCCGTTTCATTGATGGAGTAGTATGTCGGCATTGTCTTAGGCTCGGCGGGGGATTCCCCGGCGTCCTCCGCTGATTGTTCCGGCGCGGGATTTTCAGCAGAAACGGCTTTTTCGAGTTTGCCGTCCTTGTATTCGTAGCCTTGTACGGCAATCATCTCTAAAGTCCCGGCTCTTAATTCGCCGTGGTTTTTCATATCCTCGTCAATGAACCATTGCAACGATTCTTCCGCTATCTGCTCCAAGCCCTCTTTTGCTTCCTGCCCCAAGCCCTGCTCCATATCCTGCGAAAGCTCCGCAAGGTGTTTGTCAACTTCGGTAATAATCGCGCTTGCTTCTTTGCGTATGGTTTCAAGGGAAGATTTCAGGATGTCGGTTTCCTTGCTGCCGCTCCACCCGGCGACATAACCGAAAGAATAATCAGCGGTGTCAAGCCCGTAGTGTTGGCATACCGTATAGGCTATGCTTTCAGCTTCAACCTCGCGGGTTCGGCGGTCAGGAAGATTTTGCTCTTTCAGCGACAAATTCGCGTCTATCGCGTGTAGGCGGGCGTGGGATATTTCATGTATCAGCGTTTTAAGGTTTTGCAACTCGCTCATGCCATCGTTAATGGCGATACGGTTTTCAACCATGTGGTGATAGCCTTTCGCGCCTTTGGTGATGTTCTCAAAGGCAACGGGAACGGGCGACGTTTTTTCAAGGGCGGCGAAAAATTCCTTATACTTGTCTACGCTCCCGACAAGCTCATTCACGCCAAGAGAGGGCAGCGGTTCGCCGTCTGTTTGCGACACGTCAAAAACAGTTACCACCGTGTACGCGGGTACGGTGATTTCTTTTTCCTCTTTTACGCGCTTTCCGTCGCTGCCGATAACAGGCTTGCCGTCAGCGTCCAATTTGTCAACTTGCTTTTTAGCCTTAAAAGAGGACGGGGCAAGTATCTTCATGCCCTTTTCGCCTTTCATCACAGGCCGCTTGAAGTCATCACGCCAAGCGTTAAATCCGGCTACGCGGGTAGCTTCCGGCTTCTGCATGGCGATTAAAAGACAGTTATTCAAGCTGTAATTATGGAATTTAGCAAGGGTTTGAAGATAGCTTTTATACTGCTCGCTGTCGAAAATGCCTTGTATGCCCCGTTCAAGCCTGTCGGTGATTTCTTTCATGCGGTCTTTGGGATTGTCGGCCACAAGCACAAACGGCGCGGCGGTTACTGCGGCTACGGACGGGGCGTTTGCGGCGATAGCGTCACTATTTATATTTGGGTCGCCCTGCTGTTCAGGTTCACGCTCCGGCTGACGCGCTTCCGGGGCTATGCGGTATTCCTGCGGTATCTCGGTTACGGCTTGCCAGCCCTCATCTATGCCGCTCTCTACAAGATAACCATGTTCCTCGTCCAAAATCCCGCGTTCCTCGGCATGAACAATCTGCCCTAACTTCTCGTGGTCAATCGCACCCGCCCATTTTTCGGGTATCTGTATCAGCCCGGAATGCTCTATAACGTGTTCGCCAAGCAGGGCGTGATTAACAACGCCGGGGTGGTGTTCGTAAAAACCCTTATTATGCGCCTGTTCAGCCATGTGGTGAACGTCGTCCCAAAACGGCGTATTCACAGATATTATATTTAGCTTCTCAACTTCGGTATCATTCAGCATTTCCAGTTTCGCCGCCAAAAAATTGAGTTCATCAATCCCTGCGTTTTGCATATTCGCAAGTGGTATACGCTGTATGGCGGGGATAGGCGTTTCAAAACCGTTTACAAAAAAATTGCCGTCCTGCGCCCCGATACGCGCAAGCGCGGTCTGCAACTGTTCGGCGGTGGCGGGAAGTTTCAGCCAAGCCCCGCCGTCCGTGTCGCCGCGTTCAAAGGCTTCACGGGTCGTAAGCTGTATATTTAACGGTTCGTTCATAGGTTCGCGCTCCTTTCTAAGCTCGGTCAATTTATTGCTGTTAATGATATTTAATAGCGGTTGCTCCCAATCTCCGGGAAAGCCGCGAATAACGGTATTATCACTCGCGCCGTTACGGGCAAACATTTCAAGGGCAATATAGCCCATATCAAACGCTTCCGGGTTGCTCTGCGGAATAGGCGGCGAAAAGTGTATAACGCCGCTTTCAAAACGCCCGCCTGTACCTATCCAGCCGCGCAAAAAATCGTCAAAGAGTTCGCCTGTGTTCATGCGCCCGTGTTCCTCGGCGTGGCTTGATATGATTTGATTACCGAAATACTGCCGCCCAAGAATAAGTGTCCCGGACTGCGGGTTGAATATAAAGCGGCGGTTTAATATATCCTGCATATCAAAGGATTGTTGCTCAGTATTTATCAGCATATCCGAGTTTGTGATTGATATGTTTTCCGTGTCTATCACGCCCTTTCAGCCCCGGAAACGGGGAAAGTAATCATAGAGGGTGTGGGATTCCTCCCACAAAGAGGGGCAGCGGGGATTCTTCCCCGCCAAGCAAAACCGCCGCCTTTGGGTTCCCTTGCCGCATAAGGCAAGGGGGCGGCGGTTTAACGGAATTGTGCGCCGCTTTAGCGGTTACAATTCCTATGCTTGCGGGAAACTATAAACGCCTATGCCCCGGTACGCTGCCCGGCGTTTATTTCAAAACGGTAATTAACGTATTTGCCGCCCGTGTCAGCCAAGAGGATAACCGTGTCAAAGGTTTTATCCTTTTTCTCCGAATACATACCCTTGACCGCCGCCTTGCCGTTTTTCAGTAGTTCGGCGGCTACCTGCTTTGTAAGCTCCTTTTTCCGTGAAGTAAAAAAGCGGTCGGACTTCCACATGACAAATTGGCAATCCCTGTTTTCGCAATGGAAATTCTTTTTGCTCTCTAGCACATTCCCGCCGCAACGGGGGCAAACGCCGATTGATTCCCGCTGATTGAAATAGCTCTTTAGGGCTTCGTCTGGCTCGGTGTTATCTGTTATGAGTACCCGCGCCATTTCTTCAATGCCCCGCATGAAATTATCCGGCTGCGCTTGACCTTTGGCTATTTGGGTTAATGCGTTTTCCCATTCTGCCGTTAATGCCGGGGATTTCAGCGTGTCGGGGAGTAGCTTAATCAGATTTTCACCGTCAGCGGTGGGGATAAGCTGCCGCCCTTTGCGTGTGACAAAACCGCCGTTTACAAGTTTTTCTATGACGGCGGCGCGTGTGGCGGGAGTGCCTAACCCTTTTCGTTCCGCGTCATCTGCGGTATCTTCCGCGCCCGCGTTCTCCATAGCGGATAAAAGCGTGTCCTCGGTGTAGGGCTTCGGGGGCTGCGTGTAATGCTCCGTGACCGTAGCGGCGGCGTTTTCAAACGTCTGCCCCTCGGCAATCGGGGGAAGCGCGCCGCCGTCAAAGTCACCGCCCGCGCCCTCGTCTTTTAGCTTCAACGCGGATAGGAAACGGTTATCAAGGGCTTTCCAACCGTCCGTGATTGTGGTTTTCCCTTTGGCGGTGAAGCTATGACCGCTGCAATCGAATATCGCCGTTATCGCTTCGTAAACGTGTTTATCATCAAGGGCGCATACAAACCGTACAGAAACAAGGCGCAATATATTACGCTCCGCTTCGGGCAGTTTGGATATATCAGCCTTTGCAAGCTCGGCGGTGGGGATAATGGCGTGATGGTCGCTGACCTTAGAATCGTCAACCACTTGCCCGGTGTTGTACGCCGTGACCGCGCCCGCGCCGATGAGCGCGGCGGCGGTCTGCGCGAGAGCGGGAATCCCCGCCGCCATATCGGAAGTCAAATATCTGCTGTCCGTCCGTGGGTAGGTTATCAATTTGCTTTCATACAGCTTTTGCGCCGCGTCAAGGGTCTGCTGCGCCGTAAGCCCATACAGGCGGTTACTGTCGCGCTGTAATGCCGTAAGGTCAAAGAGTTTCGGCGGTGATACGGTCTTTTGCTCTTTGGTGAGGGAAACGCAAACGGCGGCTTTTTTATCAGCCGCCGCCCGTACCGTTTCCGCTTCTTTGGGGTCTTTAATATGTGCGCTAATCGCTTCAAAATCCCCCAAGCCAAGCCGTACTATGTGATATTTCTCTTTGACAAAGCCGGATATTTTCACGCTCCGCTCGGTCAGCATGGCAAGGGTCGGGGTCTGCACCCTGCCGACATTCAGGGTCTTGCCATACAGGGTAGAGAATAGCCGGGTCGCGTTAATGCCAATCAGCCAGTCGGCTTTAGCCCTGCATATCGCGGAATAATATAGCGGGTCGTAGTCGCTGCCGTCTTTCATATCCGCAAAGCCCTTTTTTATCGCGCTTTCTTCCATGCTTGAAATCCATAGCCGGGTAAACGGTTTTTTGCAGCCCGCCATTTCATACACGAAACGGTATATCAATTCACCCTCGCGCCCCGCGTCCGTAGCGCATACAAAGGTTTTTACGTCTGCGCGGTTCATCAGGCCGCGCAAAATATTAAACTGCTTTTCCTTGCTCTTGAAAACAACGTATTTCCAATCGTCAGGCACTATCGGTAAATCCTCGCGCCGCCATTTGCCGTATTGCTCGTTGTACTCAAAAGCGTCCGCAAGCCCCACCAAATGCCCGACGCACCAAGAAACGATATAGCCGCCGCCCTCGGTGTAGCCGTCTTTGCGCTCTTTCGCGCCAAGTACGGCGGCAAGGTTCATACCCACGCTCGGCTTTTCTGCTATCACTAACACGCTCATTGGTTGCCCTCGCTTTCCGGCGTTTCTGTATCAAAATCGCCTAAATCAAAATTGAAATCCCCGCCGTCATTGTCCGGCTCGGCGGTGAAATCGGGTATATCCCCGTCAGTGTCGCCCTCATGCTCCGCGCTGTCCTGCTCATAAGCAGCCGTGTTGTCAAAATCATCATCGTCCTCGTCAAAGGCGAACTCGTCAAGCTCTGTAGCCGCCGCGCCCTTTGCGTCCTGTTTTGGCTTTAGCACTTTGAAATAGTAATACGCGCCGCCGCCCAACGCTCCAATGAGCAATAGCAGAATTAACAAGCTGCCTGTGTTGTTCTGTTTCGGCTCCGGCGCGGGTTCAGGTTCGGGCGTTTGCTCCGGGGCGGGCGTGACGGGCGCGGGCTGCGCTGCGGGTTTTTTATCGTCCTCGATTAACGCCAGTAAATCCAATTCGTCCACAAGGTTCAGAAAATGCACGTTTTCACGGTCGCCCGCACGGTCAATGACGATGTAGAAATAGTTGCCGCTTTTGGTTATAACGGTGATAAACTGCTTGTCGTTTGCCTGTTCGCTTGTAATATCATCAACAAGGGTCATGTTGCCCGGAGGGGTCAACCGTATCGGTTCGGGCGTCGGTGTGGGTTCCGGCGTGACAACGGGGGTCAGTATTTCGCTTAAATCAATATCGCGCTCCTTATCCGAATCATCGTAGGCGTATGCTGTTATGGGCGTGGCACAAAGTATAGCGGCGGCAATCAGCATACAGGCGGTATACTTGCCTTTTTTCGCGTGGCGTTTCATAAAAAATGCCACTGTGGAAGCAGCGGCGGCAAGTGCTGTGATAATGGCGACAGTCACGCCCAAAGCCTTATTGTTCCTCATCATTCATACCCTCGCTTTCAAAGTCTGTATTTTCGGTATCGGCGTCCGGCTCGGCTGCTATGTCCGGCGCGTTTCCGCGTTTCCTGCCTTGCCGTGAATAGATGGTTTCCTGCGGCGCGTCAGCGTTGCCGCTGATAACGCCGACGAGTGACGGGGGAAGTACGCCGCTGCCTAAAAAGGCGTAGAGTTCATCACGGGATAGCTTCAATGCCCGGATTTGTTGGACAATCTGTAAATTCTCCTGTTCCGTCCGCGCCCCGTCAATCTGCTTCAAGAGGGCTTGCAGACCCGCGATTTTTTCCCGCGTCTTTTGTTCCTGTAGGTCGAACTTCTCAAATTTGTTCATGTTCGCGCTCCTTTCCTGTATTGGACTTTAGATACTATGGCAATCTGCCGAAACTATAAAAATGGCTTACCCAATAGTTTGATGTTATGTCCGCGTAGCTGATGGGGTTTCCGCAATGAATCATGTACCCGCCGCCCACATAGATACCGACATGGGAAACAGGCCCCGGACTGGCGTATGTGCCTGTGAAAAATATCAGGTCGCCGGGTTTCGCGTCTGCGGGGGAAACAGGCGTACAGTTGTTAAATAGCCCCTGCGCCGTCTGCCGCCCCATGCTCCAGCCGGAATGATTGATTACCCATGAAACATATCCCGAACAGTCAAAGGAAGTAGAGGGCGACGCCCCGCCCCAAACGTAAGGATAGCCAAGATATTTCTCCGCTTCGGCAATCATGGCGGCAAAAGTCGCGTCATTTAAGGCTTCCGGGGGTATGCCGTAAATAAGATACTCGCCGCTTCCCGCGTGTGGGTTGCCCTCGAAAAGCTCCGGCCTGTTGCCTTTGGTTTCCATGTAGACATGGTACATTTCGGCTTGCTCCGGCGTTAGATTGGCAAGCGCGACAGCTTCAAGGGTGCTGTTTGTGAGGGAAACATATAAAATGTGGTACTCATAGGGAACTTCCACGGTGTAGGTATATGATTCGCTGTGGCTGTTGCCGTCCGCGTCCGTCCATGAGCTTGTGCCTGTCCGCGTTTCCGTCCTGTAGCGTATTTCCATTACGGGGGTCAGGGTCAGCGTGTACTGCTGATTGAAAAGGCGTTGCAACTCCGCTTGTACCTCTGCCCGCGTATACATATTGTTTTTAGCGGTCAGGTAGCTTGTTAAGGTGTGGGGGTTGTGCCAGATTTCATCAATGGAATAGCGGTACTCGTCATAGCCGGGATATTCGCTTTCTATATTGTCAATCCGTGCCGTCAACTGCGATTCGCTGGCTGTATAGTCAGCGTCCGCGCCTAAAATGTCCGTGTCCTCGGCGGTATACGATGTGGCGACAATGGTATTGAAGCCGCCGCCGAACATAGCTCCGCATGAAGATATACCCGCCATCAGCAACACAAGAAGCAACAGGAAGCCGCCCAAAACCGCAAACACTTTCCAATGGCTTGCTACGAATTTAGCGGTTTTTACTGCGGTTTCTTTCACTGTCTGCGCCGCTTTTTTCGTTTTCTGTGCCGTTTTCTGCGCTTGTTCAAGATTGCCCTGCCTAAACGCTTTGGCGTAATTCCGCTTGATTTTTCGTTTGTGCAAGGCTTTTTTTATCGGGTTGGCGTTCGCAAGCTCCGGGTTCTGCCGTAAACTGCGCTCATATATGGCGTTTGCGTTTTTCGTGATAGCTTTTTCCTCTGCCCGTAACGCCGCCCGGTGGGGCTGTAGTTTCATACGCCGATACCCCGCGCCCATGAACCGCGCCGCGCCCTCGGCGGCTTGCTCGGTGGAGTGCGCCGCTTCAATGCCGATGTTGTCGTCCTCATATTTGCGTACTTCGCTATGAAGTACAAGCGCGATTTCGCGCCCCGGACGGTCAAGGGCGTGTGTCAGCTTGCCGTTAGGCGGCTTGTCGCGTTCCCGAAAAACTAAGCGCGTTTCAGCTTTGCCGCCCGGCTTGTCTGTAACGCGCTCTATGGATAAAACCTTTTCTTTCGGGATTTTCGCCCGCGCCTTTTCGTATCGGTCTGCGGCTTTGTCGGATTTCTTAATAACTTTGGCAAGCGCGGGATCTCCACGCTCCGCGTTGGTGAACTGTAGGCGCGTGGGTTCCGGCTTGCCCTGTCCGCGTTCAAAGATTTCAGTGTTTGCTTTCTTAACCGCTTTTTTCTTGATAGCCCTGCGCTCTGATAATACACGGTCAAGAACGTCATCAATTACCGTATCGCCGGAATTGTCAGCGGTAGCGGGGGAAGCGTCAAGCTCCCTCACGCTGATACGCTCCTCGCCGCCTGTGGCTTTGTTTACTTCAACCGCGCCGTCACGGGTCATCTGCTGTACGATTTTCCCGGCTGATTCTATTTCTTTCAAGATATATCACCCCCCTATGACACGCTTTCCGCTAACCGGGTTGACATGATTTTATACAGGGTCGAATCTTCGGGGAATTTATCGGTAAAGGGGAGTATGACGCCGCCAAAGAGGATAAGCCCCTCGCCCGGTTCGGATTGGGTGACGTATGCTATTTGTTTCGGGGAGATATGCAGTTTTTCCGCAAGGATTTCACGGTCGCCGGGGGCTTGCGCCAGCATATACACAAAATCGCTGTTTTCAAAAATATTTTCTACCTCGCGGGACATGAGAAAATCCTTGATATTCTGCGTAATCCCGGTAGGTATGCCGCCCCATTTCCTAAAACGCTTCCAAATCTCAACGCTCCAAGCCCCTAACTCGCCTTTGAGCAAAAGGTGAAATTCGTCGCAATAGTAGCGTGTAGCTTTTTTTGCCGCCCGGTTCTGCGTTACCCTGTTCCATATCTGGTCTTGCACCACAAGCATACCGAGCGTTTTAAGCTGCTTGCCAAGCTCCTTGATGTTAAAGCATACTAAACGGTTGCTAATATCCACGTTTGTTCTGTGGTTAAAGATGTTCAGAGAGCCATGCACATAGATGTCAAGCGCGGAAGCGACGCGCTGCGCTTCGCGCTCCGGCTGTTCTTTTAGAGCGTTATACAAGTCCTCCAGTATCGGCATTTTTGCCGGGTCGGGGTCTGCCAAGTAGTCTTGATAGACATTCCGCACCGCCTTGTCTATTACTGATTTTTCAATCGGCTGTAAACCGTCCCTGCCGCCCGCCACAACCTCGCAAAACGACAGTATAAACTCGCTTTTGAGAGCTACGGGGTTTTCTTCCTCGCTGTAATTCAGGTTAATGTCCATAGGATTCACATACTGTCTGCCGCTTCCCGACGATGACAACCGTAACACTTGCCCGTGAAGCTCCCGCACCAGTGCCGAATACTCATTTTCCGGGTCACAGATGATAATATCGTCCTGCGTAATCAGGAAGCAGTTAGTAATTTCCCGTTTCGCCGCAAAACTTTTGCCGCTCCCCGGCACTCCCAGAATCAAACCGTTTGGATTTTTAAGCGATTTCCTGTCAGCCATTATCATGTTGCCGCTTATCGCGTTGCGCCCATAGTATAGGGCTTCGCCGCTTTGGAATATCTCACGGGTGATAAACGGTATAAAGATAGCCGCACCGCTCGTAGTCAATCCCCGCTGTATCGGTATCTGATTCAAGCCGAGGGGGAGGGAGGACATAAGCCCCGGCTCCTGCATATAATCAAGCCTGTACAGGGCGCAATTATGCTTTTGCGCTATGCCCGACATTTGAAACACGCTGTTGTCAAGCGTCTGTTTTGACCCCGCCATGTTCATTGTCAGAACCGTAAGCAAAAACATTTTTTCGTTGCGGTTCTGTAAATCTTTGAGCAATTTTTTAGCTTCGTCGCCGTAGGTATTGAGGTCGGACGGCATTAGCTCCATATCATACCCGCTCCTGACAGCCCGCTTCTGCTCATTGATTTTCATGCCGTCTATATCCGTTATTTTGCGCTTAATCATCTTGACCGCCGCGTTTTGGTCTATGCTTTTGATATGCAGATTGACAACAACATTCCCGTCAACTTCCAAGAAGTCCGCAAGAATCCTATCGTTAAGCTCCGGCGCGATTATCTGCAAGAAACTGACCGCGCCCATTTTGCCGCCCACGCGGAAACTGCGCCCCTCGCCAAAGTGAAACGATGTAGGCGCGATAAAATCCTTAGTGGAAAGCCCCGTTTTATATAGCCCATCCCAATCAAAGGCGAAACGCTCCGTAGTGCCGAGATGTAAAACGCTGTGTATAGCGGCAAGCCGTTCTTTGCCGGACAACGGACGCGCCGCCGCGCCCATCATCTTGAAATGGTTGATAATATCCATCTCAATACGTCCAAGCCGTGACTTAGCCATTTTCAGGCTGTCGGCTTCAACGGCAAAGGTTAGGTATTTCGTCCGTACAAGCCCGTTATTGCCTTTTTCAAGCTGTGTTTTGAGAATCCCGCCGTACTCGTCGCGGATATAGTCAAAGTCGTCGCCAACGCGGGGTATTTCTATGGTTTTGTTAAATTCCGCTTTAGCCGCCCTGCGGCTGATGAACGTCTGCTGTACCGATATGGACGGGTCAAAGTAATTGTAAAAATCACAAAGCCCCTCGAATATCGCCGTCTGCTCGTCTTTTCCGGCAAGCATATAGTTTACGTCAAAGAACTCAATGGATTTGCTGTATAGCTTGTCGGTCACGCGGCATACGCCGTCCGGGTACATGGCAAGGTAGGGTATGGACGATTGTACGCTAACGGGTTTGTCCGGGTCGCCTTTGGCGGTGGTAATGGCTTTTTCCACTTCCCGCCGCTGTTTCCGGGTGAGGTTGGCGTATTTACCGTTCTCCGGCAATTTAGTCTTTTTTATCAGAAACAATGCGCTGTACCTCCTTAATAAGCTCGATTTGCCGCCCGGTGGCGGCGTATAGGTTATCTGTCTGATATGTCCGTATCTTAGGGCGTTTGAAATGCACCTGATAAATGCACATCAGGAATTTTTCAAGCGGCTGCCCATTCCGCTCGTACATGGCGAACAAAAACCACGGGAGCATGACAATCACCATGAGCATAGCCGCCGCGCTCACGGGGATAAATGTTTTGAGCAAAAAGAAAAGCGGCAATCCCGTTGCCGCCGCCGCGCTGAAACATA
>JGI24702J35022_10002103_pt1 | contig 12292 bp, 10 predicted proteins | sample TergutTh196P4_FD_35022 | JGI IMG/M metagenome (IMG submission 35022)
GGGGCTGCAGCCCCCGTTCCACGCCGCAGACTTCCTGATCTGCATGGGCGGGGGAGCCGGCGCCGCCGGCGGGTTCGACAAGTCCACCGACCAGAAGGCGATAGCCTTCATAGGGGACTCGACCTTCTTCCACTCGGGCGTCGGCCCGCTGACGTCGTCCATATTCAACAACCACAAGATCGTCATGGTCATCCTCGACAACAGGACGACGGCGATGACGGGCCACCAGCCGAACCCGGGCACAGGGAGGGGCTTCGGGGGCATCGTCACGGAGCCCATCGACGTGGAGGCCCTCGTGAAGGGGCTGGGGATAAAGTTCGTGAGGACCGTCGACCCGTACGACGTCAAAGCCGCGGAGAAGGCGATGAGGGACGCCCTCGACTTCGACGGCACCGCCGTCGTGGTGTCCAAATGCCCCTGCCCCCTGGAGCTGAAGAGGAACAAGGCGCTCGTGGTCAGAGAATGCAGCGTCGACCAGGGCAGGTGCGTGCACTGCCACATGTGCGTGAAGACGATAGCCTGCCCGGCCCTCGTCAAGAAAGGGGAGGTCGTGACGACCGACCCTGCCGGGTGCATAGGGTGCGGGATGTGCGCTAGCGTCTGCCCCAAGGGCGCGATAGAGGTGGGGAGATGAGGTACTCGGTGCAGATTGTGGGCGTCGGCGGCCAGGGCGTCCTCCTGGCGTCGATCGTGCTGGGGACGGCGGCGATGAGGGCAGGCCACCAGGTGTCCATGAGCGAGGTCCACGGCATGGCCCAGAGGGGCGGCAGCGTGATCTCTACCCTGCGCTTCGGGGAGGGCGTCGTCAGCCCCCTGGAGTCGGCGGGAGGGGCGGACCTGATCATGGGGTTCGAGCCCGTGGAGACATGCAGGTACATATCGTTGGGCAACAAGGACACGTTCGTCCTGATGAACCTGGGGCCCACGTACCCGTCGGCGGTCGCCGCCGGCTTCGAGGAGTACCCTGACGTCCAGGGCCTGGTGGAGGCGGTGAGGTCCAGGACGGGCAACCTCAAGACGCTGGACGCCACGAAGGTCGCCCTCTCCGCTGGCAAGGCGGTCGCCGCCAACGCCGTGATGATCGGTGCCGTGGCGGCGGTGAGGGGCTTCCCCTTGGAGAAGGGGCTGCTCAAGGACGTCCTCTTGGAGACCGTCCCCGAGAACTCGAGGGAGCTGAACTCGAAGGCTTTCGAGATGGGGTACGACGCGATGTCATAATCCAAAAGGAAAAGAACTTGGGGGAGGGGGAGTCCCCCATTTTTTAAGAGTTATTCACGCCCCGGTAAGAAGAACTTGGGGGAGGGGGAGTCCCCCATTTTTTGATATGTGTTTGGAGGAAAAGAACTTGGGGGAGGGGGAGTCCCCCATTTTTTGATATGTGTTTGGAGGAAAAGAACTTGGGGGAGGGGGAGTCCCCCATTTTTTGATTGTATGTTTACACCCCCGGAGGAAGAACTTGGGGGAGGGGGAGTCCCCCATTTTTTGATAGTGAGCCTGTGCTTGGGTACAACGGGGCCCCTCCCCCGTCGCCGCCCGTGTTATTGGAGTAGACTAAGATCTCTTCTTTCATTTCCGATGCCAGCGATGCCGACGCAGTGTTGATGAAGTCCATTATGCTCATGTTCACTGCACGTATGGCCTCGCTCATCGTCGCATCGGGCGTGAGCTCGACCGCCTTGTCGTTCTCTACGGTGAACGTGTTCGGGCATGCCGCCCTGACCGCCCTGATCCCCTCCCTCGCCACCGGCACCCTGCCGGCCTCGAAGGAGAACGGGTTGATCCCGATCACGAACGTCATCATGTTGTTGCGGGCGCATATCTCCGCCACCACCGGCGCTGCGCCGGTCCCGGTGCCTCCGCCGAGCCCTGCGACGATGAAGACCGCGTCATGCCCCCTGACGGCGTCCTCTATCTTGTCCTCGTGGATATTGGCGCATTTCTTGCCAAGCCTGGCGTCGCCCTTGGTGCCCTCGCCCTTCGTGACCGCTTTGCATATGTATACCTTCTTATCTGCGGCTGTTTCGTCCAGGGCCTTCCTGTCTGTGTTTATGGCGATGGTGTCCACGGGCGATAGCGCCTTGTAGAAACTGCTTATGACATTGCATCCCGCACCTCCAATGCCGACCACCGCTATGCGCGGCTCGATCGTTATGGATCCCTCAGTTTCCTTTCTGTACGCTTCCATCTGTGCATCCCCATTGTCTTAAAGCGTTTGGATCCGGCGAAGAGGCGCTCGCACGCCTTCCCATCCTTCGCCGTGGTGTTTCCCATCCCTTCTTCATTTCATCTTCGAGGCCATCTGCGCGGCCTTGAACGACCTGCTGGCGGAATCCGCCTCGGATTCCGGCGACACGATCCTGTCAAGCACGCATTTCCTGACGAACTCCTCTTCGCTGAAGATGGTCCCATCTTCCACCATCAGCCTGAGCGCACCCATCTGGACCTCGTTGAAACGGATGAAGTACCCGTCTCCGATTGCGCCGCCGGTCACCCGCTTTTGCAAGCTTATGAAACCGGAGACGGCGTCGCGAATGAACTGTGACCTGCTATCGATTCCCTTCTCGGCCATGAATTCCTCCATCAGTTGGACTTCATCGACCGTCATCCTTATCGAAACCGCAACTTCCTTCTCGCTCATTCACACCACTCCGAGTCTGTAGATTCCATCCCTTCCAACTCGTAGGTAAGAGTATGTTGTACTTGTATTTAAAATGTATGACGTGACGTAACCATGGCGTAATCAGTTGTGTTTAGAAATCCATATGCACAACCGCCGGCGGCCAATCCGGCATTGGCTGTGAACGGCGGTCGTACAGAAGGTAACACAGGGCCATACGAAACGCCGGCCCCCTGGGAGGCCGCTTGCCCGCCCCTTCGGGGGGCGTCCATGGAACATTATTTAACAGGGGCGTATATTAGAGCGTCAAAAACGCCGGGGATCGAGATGTCTGATTATATCGAGATGGAGAGGAAATGGCAGAGGGCTTGGTCCGAGAACGGGCTGGACCGGTCCGAGAGGGACGCCGGCAGGCCGAAGTTCATGATCATCTTCGCGTACCCAGGGGTCACCGGGTTCCTCCATGTGGGGCATCTCAGAGGGTACACCTATGCGGACGCCATCGGGCGGTACAAGCGCATGACGGGGTACAACGTCCTGTTCCCCGTCGGGACGCATGCGACAGGCAACGGCGCCATAACCCTCGCCTCGAAGGTCGCTAACGGCGACCCTGATTTCATAGACTATCTGATAAGGAACGGCTGCCCCGAGGAGATGCTGGAGGACATGAAGGACCCCTTCAAGGTGGTCGATTACTTCAACGGCGTCTATGTCGACGACTACTGGAGGAGGTTCGGGTTCCTCGCGGACTGGAGGCGGTTCACCTGCACCCTGTACCCCGACTACAGCAAGTTCATGCAGTGGCAGTTCAGGAAGCTCGACGAATGCGGCCTGCTGGTGCAGAAGCCGTACTACTCCCCATCCTGCCCCGTCCACGGGCCGGTGGCGGTGGACGCCTCCGAGACGGACATCTCCAAAGGGGGGGACGCGGAGGTGCAGGAGTACACCCTCCTTAAATTCAAACGGGGGGACGAGTACCTCGTCGCCGCGACGCTCAGGCCGGAGACGGTGTACGGGCAGGTGTGCTTCTGGGCGAACCCCGAAGTGGAGTACACTAGGATAAAGAAAGGCGAGGAGACGTGGATAGTGTCCAAGGAGGCGGCGGAGAAGCTCTCCCTGCAAGCGGACGGCGTGACCATCCTCTCCCCGGTCGCCGGGAGGGACATGATAGGCTGGATGTGCGAGGCGCCGATGATACACCGGGAGGTGCCGGTCCTCCCGGCGTCCTTCTCGGACCCCAATGTGGGCAGCGGGCTCGTAACGTCCGTCCCCTCGGACGCCCCCGACGACTGGATCTCGCTGGAGGCTCTGAAAGGGGATCCCGCGCTCGCAGAGGGGTACGGCCTCTCCAGCGCCCTCCTTGATTCCGTGAGGCCCATCTCTATAATATCCATCGATGGGTACGGGGATTTCCCCGCCCAGGACGTGATAAGGGAGATGGGGATCACGCAGCCGGGGGACCCGAGGCTCGACGAGGCCAAGAAACAGGTCTACAAGGACGGCTACCACAAGGGCCGCATGAAGGACATATGCGGGCCGTTCGCAGGGATGAGGGTTGACGAGGCCAAGGAGAAGATGAAGCAGGCCATGATAGATTCCGGCGAGGCGGAGGTGTTCCACGACCTCACGGAGGAGGTAGTATGCAGGTGCGGCCTGCCGGTCCGGGTGAAGAGGGTGGACGACCAATGGTTCATCGACTACGGCAACGAGGAGCTCACCGAGAGGACGAGCGAGCACTGCCGCCGCATGGAGCTGTACCCCCAGGAGTTCAACGAGAACGTACACGCCACGCTGAGGTGGTTCAGGGAACGCGCCTGCGTTAGGCAGGGCAACTGGCTCGGGACGAGGTTCCCCCTCGACGAGAAATGGGTCATCGAGGCCATATCGGACTCCACCCTGTACCCCTTGTATTACCTTATATCGATGTACGCGAACGACGGGAGGATATCCCCGGACAGCATGACCGAGGAGTTCTTCGACTACGTCGCGCTGGGGAAGGGCGACGCCGGGGCGGTGTCGGAACGCACCGGCATCGGCGCGGGCCTGCTGGACGAGATACGAGCGGACATAGAATACTGGTACCCCCTGGACATAAACCTTGGCGGCAAGGAGCACATGACCGTGCATTTCCCTGCATACCTGTTCAACCACCGCGCCATACTCCCGGACGACATGCAGCCCGGGGGGATCATCGTGAACTGGTACATCACAGGGAAGAAGAGCAAGATCTCGAAGTCGAAGGGCGGGGCGCAGCCCATCTCGGGCGCGGCGGACCAGTTCGGCGTCGACGCCCTGAGGCTGTATTATGCGCATGTGGCGTCCATGTTCGTGGACGTGGAATGGAGCGAGGACACCGTGGTGACGTACTGCCAAAGGCTGGAGAGGGTCATGGGCGCGGTGGAGGAGCTCCTGTCCTCCGATTGCAGCGACGAGAAGGGGGAGATAGACGAATGGCTCGCATCGAGGCTCAACCGCCACCTGCAGTCGGTGAGGGACGCCATGGAGAGGTACGACCTCAGGCAGATGGCCACCGCCGTCTACTTCGAGATGCTGAACGACGTCAGGTGGTACGGCAGGAGGGGCGGGAGGAACAGGGCCGCCCTGGCGGAGGCGGCGAGGGTCTGGATATCCCTCATGGCCCCGATAACGCCCCACGTCGCGGAGGAGCTGTGGGAGAGAGCGGGCTTCGGCGGCCTCGTGTCCTCGTCGCAGCTCCCGGAGACGGGCGGGACGTCCAGCCTGGCGGAGTACAGGGAGGAGTTCGTCAGGGGCGTCATGTCGGACATCCTGCAGATCAAGAAGGTCACCGAGACGGAGCCCGAGAGGATATTCCTCTACACCACGCCCTCGTGGAAGGCCGATGTCTTGAGGATGGGGGTTGAGATGAGGGACAACGGCGGCCTCGACATCCCCACCCTGACGAAGAGATGCATGGCGGACGAGGGGCTCCGGAAGAACGGCAAAGCGGTGTCCGAGTATGTGAAGAAGGTCGTTACTGACCTGTCGAGATCCTCTTCTGGGTCTATAGGGGACATAGCGGCGACGGACGAGCACGCCCTCCTCCTGTCAGCGGCGGATTTCCTGAAAAGTGAGCTTGGCGCGGAGGTCGTGGTGCTCTCTTCGGACGATGCGGGCGCATACGATCCCAAAGGCAAGTCGAAAGCGGCGGTGCCGGGGAGGCCGGCGATCTACCTGGAGTAAGAGATATGCCTGCTAGGATGAAAACTGCGTCAGAGCCGTCCTGTTCAGGCTCCCTTCCCCGAACCGGCGTTGAACGCGCCGATCTTGCCTATGATTTCGGCGATGAACCTGTCATATGACAATTGGGGATCCGGCTCTTCGACAGAGCCGCTCAGCGGATCCGCAACGACGAACCAGACTGCGCCGTACAGACCTTCTCTGCTCAGCCTCTGACACATGGCCATGAGTCTCCCTATGTAAGACGTTCCGTGAAACACGGCATCCGTTTTGAAATGGGGCTCCCTCGGATCCATACACCTTGCTACGGAACCCTCTTCTTTCTTGACGATGAGCACATAGCCCAAAAGAGGCGGGATCGCCCTGTTCATGAGCTCTTTTTCAATTGCCATCTTCGCATCGACAGCGACGCCGACCGCCTCTTCCGCCCGATTGTTAAGGTTGTTGCCATAGGAGCCGTATATCGTCTTCAGCTCCACGGCGGCGGCAAGGTTCTCTCTGATGAACAATAGTATGTCCCACTTCTTTGTCGCCCTGAACCAACCTGGGAGCTCGGTGCCACTATTCTTGCTGAAAATGCCACTGACAGGCGCCCCGCACCCCTCCATATCATGTGTCATGACGTCGATTAGCCTATCCAGATGCTTTCCGGATGTTACCTGGGACCTCATCCCTGTGTCTACGACCCCTCTCTCTATCTGTACCTCTGCGGCTTTCTCCCTAACAAGGAAGGAATGTAATATTGCCTCCTCAAGCTCCTTCCTCAATACAGCATCCTCCCGGCGGGTATGCTGAACGCATAGTTCGCAGCCTCTGTCGCGAGCTGGGGATCCCTGTTCCTGAACGCCTCTTTCAGGCGCAGACGGACTCCCTCCTCGATATCGGATTGTCTGGGTAGGTGGAGGAGACGGAGGTATTGAGCCTGGAACCTCATTGTTTTCCCACGCATCTTCACGCCGTATGCCTCGACCACCGACTCTGTCTGTTTCGACATGAGAAGCCCTCCAAGGACCTCCAGATCCCATGCCTCTGAGGTGAGCCAGTACATATTGTGGTGGGGGTAGTAGCTCCCTGCCTCGTATATCGGATTCGAGCGGGGCGACATGTCCGCCAGTAGCAGCTTGTGAGCCCCCGCCAAACCGGGCTTTATCTTATCGATGGTCCTATACCATCTGCACCCGCTTTTTTTGGCGATGTGCCTCCTCTCTAGAGAGCCGCGGTTAGATTCAAAGTACGAACATAGCATGGGGTAGTCGGATAGATCCACTAATGTGCCGTCCGGGTTCCATGGGTTAACCAGCCAATGGTTGGGGCTGGCGGGGGGCCTGCTCCCAACTATGTCCCTGCTGCACAGAAGGGGGAGCATCCTCTCCGGCTCCACAATGCCGGGGGCGGCGGATACGAAGACGCTGTCGCTCCCCGTGGCAATTCCAATCCCTATCTCTACCCCGCTGTCCTCGATGGTAGGGAACTCCTCTGACGAGTATTTTATGAAATCCAGCACCTTTTGGTCTGCCAGAGACCATGGCTTCGTCCCTTGCTCGAGGTCGTGTATCACGTTCACGTCGAAAGCTCCGCCGTCTTGTCCTGTTTCCCTTTCTTGTATGCAACGCAGGAGTTCCGCCGCGTCGTCCTCCGAGAACATCTCCCTGCAGTCAGCGAATACGGTGCCGCTTTTGTCACCGTCTATGAGGATGATGGCTGGGTAGGCGCTCACTTTCCTGTCGAACGCATCCACTCCGTGCATCCTCACTATCGTGTCCATGTGGTGGCGGTCGGATATGTACCCTCGCAGCTTGCGGCCGTACGAGTTCTGCATCCACCTGTCGGCGCAAATGTAGCATAGCTTCCCGTCGGCTCTCATGGACTTCAACCCCCTCTCTATGAACCCTATGAACAGGTCGGTTCCAGGAGTCATCGTCTCGCAGGCCCTTATGTACATCTCGCGTTTGTCTATGGGGATGTCTGACGACCTGATGTAGGGCGGGTTGCCTATCACGACGTCGTAGCCGCCGATCTCCTGGAGCAGAAAATCGTCGTGCCTCACCCAGTTCTCAACGGTGTCCTTTGTCTCCCTTTCACCCCATCCGAGGCTCCTTAGGATAGAGGATATCCTATCCCTGCTTTTCGAAACGTTGATCCTGTCGATGTCGAAGGCCGTTATCGAATCATACAGCGCGTCGTCTGGAATCCCGTAGCGGGAGGCGGATGAGCACAGCCTCCGCACGATCTCCACCAGGAACCCGCCGTCGCCGGAAGAAGGCTCCAGGACCCTCTTTTTTGAGAGATCCACAGATGGGAGGTAGCCGCACATGTCCAGCATCATGTCCGCCACCCACGGTTTAGTGAATACTTCTCCATTGTTGTTGGCCATTTGATCCGCATCCATGCGATAGGGCTGAAACTGTTAATACTTGTTGACGCACGTTTCCTTATGCCGGCACCCCATCCCCGACATGACCCGCGATGGATGCACCCGATTATGCGGAAACGATAAAAGAGTGGATTACATGGATCATCGCGAACGGCTTTGAAACGCAACGGGCTTTTAGACAGGCGAAGAGGGGGGACGGCTCCCACGGCCCCGACGGATGGGTCGCAGGGAGAGGACGTCTTCGAGTGCCTCAGGGGCCTGGCGCTGGGAACGACCCCTGAGAGGCTGGGGCTATCGCTCCCTGCCGACGAGGCTGTCGTCTATGGCGTGGTTATGGACTGGGCGGTGGGCAACGGGGTCGCGACGACCGTCGCCTTCTCGACTGGCGACGCTAGCCTGTACTTCAGCTCCGGCGGGGGCATAATCGGGGGCGGTGGCCATGAGGGCGTGGGCGTCGCCGCGAGGAGGCTCGTGGAAGAGGCGCAGTCATGCCTCGGCAAAGCGGCAAAGTCCGATTCGACCCCCCTCCCTGGGAAGGGCGAGGTGAGGTTCTACCTGCTCGCGAACACGGGCGTATTCCTCGGGGAAGGACGGACGGCGGACCTGGAGGGCGGGCTCTCGGAGTGGTCGGGGGTGTTCGACAGGGCGAACGGCGTCATCACCGAGATCAGGCGCACGGCTGAAGGGTGACCCGCTGGGGGCTCATCCCCATCTTCTGTACAGGGTGTTAGCGATGCCGGCGCTGTCCAGGCATTTCCCCACCACGAACCCCACCATGTCGTCCACGGACGCGGGGCCGGGGTAGAACCCGGGGTTGGCGTCCATGATAACGGCGCCGCACCTGGCAAGCTTGAGCTCGTTCTCCAGCATTATGGCGCTCTTGGGCGTCTCCCTCACGACGAGGACGATCCTCCTCCCCTCCTTGATGCAGACCGCCGCCGCCCTCGATATCAGGGTGTCGGATATGCCGGAGGCGAACTTCGCCACTGACGACTCGCTGCACGGCGCCACGAACATGCAGTCGTACCGGAATGAGCCGGAGGAGATGGGCGCGAAGAGGTCGCCGTCGTCGTAGACGCGGTCGGCCAGGGCCTCCACCTCCCCGACGGACATGCCGGTCTCCCGCTGGATTATCCCCTTGGCCGTTTCAGAGGCCACAAGTATCTTCTCCCCTGGGAGCTCCTGGAGCAGCCGCACCCCGTATATGCTCCCTGAAGCCCCGGTGATGGCCACCACGGTCCTCAGCGGATCACCTCAGCCTTATGGTCTCGAGGTTCAGCGGGGCCTTGGTCTCGATGTTGAACTTCTTGTATATCGAGGATGCGAGGTCGGTGCACTTCCTGTCCTCGCCGTGGCCGATTATTATCCTGTCCGGCTTCGGCTCCAGCGATGATATGTACTTCATCAGCTGCTTGCGGTCCGAATGCCCGGAGAACCCGTCCACAGTCACACGGTTCATGTCTATGCTGATCGTCATGGACTTGCCCTTGTAGCTCAGCGCTATGTCCTGGCGCCCCCTCTGTATCGTGCGGCCTATGCTCCCCTCCGACTGGTACCCGACGAACAGCAGCGTGTTCTTGGAGTCGTCCGCCCATTCCCTGAAGTACTCGAGGACGGGGCCGCCCGACATCATGCCGCTGGTGGCGAGGACGATGCAGGGGTCCGGCGAGTGGCATATCTCCTCCCTCATGTCGGCCGTCTCCACCCTCTTGAATATGGGGGACAGGAAGGGGTTCTCGTTCTGCTGGAATATCTGCGTCCTGAGCTGGCTGTTGAGGTACTCGGGGTATGCGGTATGGATGGCGGTCGCCTCCCAGATCATCCCGTCGAGGTAGACGTTGGCGGTGGGTATCTTGCCCGTGCGCATGAGCTCCTCTATCACGAGCATGACCTCTTGGGACCTCCCCACCGCGAACACGGGTATCAGAACCTTCCCGCCCAGCTTGGCGGCGTGCGCCAGGATGTTCCTCATCTCCTCCGAGGCGTCCACCCTGGACGGCTGCACGTCGTTGTGGCCGCCGTACGTCGACTCGATTACTAGGGACTCCAGCCTCGGGAACCTGTTGTTGGCCGGGTTGAAGAGCCATGTCTTCTCGAACTTTATGTCCCCGGAGAACGCGACGTTGTGCAGCCCGTCCCCCACGTGGAAATGGGCTATCGCCGACCCTAGGATGTGCCCGGCGTTGTGGAACGTCAGCCTCACATCCGGGGATATGTCCGTGGTCTCGTTGTACTTTAGCGTTATCGTGTGGAGTATCTCCTTGCGGACGTGCTGCGCCTCGTAGTGCTGCTTCTTGGCCTCGCCGTACCCCAGCTTGATGTTGTCCAGCTGGAGCAGGGCCATCAGGTCCCTCGTCGGCGGGGTGCAGTAGACCGGCCCCTCGTATCCGTACTTGAAGAGCGCTGGGAGGGTGCCGCAGTGGTCGAGGTGGGCGTGGGTGAGCACCACCGCGTCGATGTTGTTGAGGGGCTGGGTCTCCGGTATCGCGAAATACGGGGTGGCGTCGCTGTTGGGGTCGAGCCCGCAGTCGATGAGGATCCTGCTCTCTCTCGTGGTGAGGAGCGTCGCGGACCTCCCCACCTGCCTGAACCCGCCCATGGTTGTCATCCTGACCCACTGCTCCCCGTCGATGGTGGGCCTGACGAGGGACCTGGCGACGGACTTGAGCAGCTTGTGCCTCTCGTCCATCTTCGCCCTGATGTAGCCCCTCACCTCGGACACCGTCTTGGACGGTATCGGGGGGGCCCTCATGACCTTGACGTTCCATCCGGACTCCTTCTTTATCTCGGACAGGAGCTGGCCCTCCCTGCCGAGCACCTCGTTGGGGTTTATTGCCTCTATTATGGCCTCCCCTGTCTCCTCTATGAAGTTGATGTCGAACACCTCCGCCGATGCGGGTATCATGGAGAGTATCTTCTCCCTGACCTTCTCCGGGTTGCCGAGGGCCGATGGGTCCGGCCTTATGTCCACCCTCCTCTTAAGGTTCTGGGCGAGCGTCCTGGGTATGTCGTCGTTCCCTGAGAACTTGTCGTATTCCGGCGTGTAGATGATGATGACCGACCCCTCGAACTCTATCGCCGAGACGACCATGTCCTTGGGTATCAGCCTCCTTACCTCTTCTCTCAGGCTCTCGAATAATCTATCGGGGTTCATGTGAAGTCCTACTGTTATCGATAATGTCGGAAGGTGTTTGCGCGGGCGGTCAGCACGGGTATACGAACCCGAGCTCCTCGCAACGGGCCTTGATCTGGTCCTGCGGCACCTCTTCGTAGCCCTTCGGGCCGATGTACGATATCAGCATCCCGTCCCCCGACGCGCTGTCCCTCCTCCTTGCGGAGTTGAGCGCCGTGATGGCCGCGTCTATCGCCTCCTTCTTCGTCATGTCCTTCTTGAACGAGGCCTCGAGGGAGCCCATGGCGAACGTCGATCCGGACCCGATCGATATGAAGTCGTCCTCGATGAACCCGCCCGCCCCGTCGACGCTGAACACGTGGCCGCCGGTGGAGTCGTGGCCGCCGACTATCAGGCCGAGGTAGAAGCCGTTCCGCATGACGTTGCCGATGAGCGTGGCCGCCGACCTGACAGACATTGGGGACCCCCTCTTCATCGAGTATATCGACACCTCGCTCTGGATGAACCTCACCATCAGCTGCGCGTCGCCGACGACGCCGGCGATCGTCATCCCGAGGTTGTCCGAGAGCGGGTACACCTTCTGCACCTCGCTGTGCGCGATTATATGCCCCATGGTCGCCCTGCAGTCGGACGCCAGGATCACTCCTTCCTTTATCTTCATCCCGATGGTCGTCGTTCCCGTCTTAAGAATGTCCTCGTTGCTCATCTTCTTCCCTTCATGTAATAAAATGCAACAAAATGCATCTGTAAGCATAACAGAGATGCTAATCCCCCTATTACCCGCTGTCTTATATACTTTTTTGACCCACAGCGCACAACGCCGTTTCCCCTGGGGCATCGGAGGGGGCGGGCGGGGGAACGCTCCTCCTTTATATAACTACGCGTCGCCCCGCCGGCACGCCCGGCGCGGCCCTCGGAAAGGCGGGGCGGGGCGGCTTCCGAGCCTGTTTCCCCCTCTTTCGGCGGGGGG
>JGI24702J35022_10002104_pt1 | contig 12290 bp, 11 predicted proteins | sample TergutTh196P4_FD_35022 | JGI IMG/M metagenome (IMG submission 35022)
AATCTCCTTCTCCAGCTCCTGCAGCCTTTGCCGAAGCCTGGCCCTGGCATATCGATCCGCCTTGGGCAAACCGGTCTCTGCGCTTCTTTTGGCCGCCGGGCGAACAGCGGTTTTTCGCTCCTGCAGTTTCATCCGTTCTTTTCGCTCCCTATAGTCCGTATAGTTCCCCTGATACGAAAGCAAACCTGTCGGCGTCAGTTCCAGCACCCTCTCGGCCAGGGTATCGATAAAGTAACGGTCATGAGATACCATAAGCAGTGTACCCGGGTAGGCCAGCAGATAGTCTTCCATTATTTCCCTGGACCGGATGTCCAGATGATTGGTCGGCTCGTCTAAAAGTAAAAAATTTCCTTTATTGAGCGTCAGCTTGAGGAGGGAGATTCTCCCTCTTTCCCCGCCGCTTAGATTGGCAATCCGTTTATCCCAGTCTTCCGCAAAAAATAAAAATCTCGCCAGACCGGCCTTCGCTTCTTCCACGTTTAAATCAGAAGTATGAAGGATTTCGTCAAGCACGGTATCCTGCTCATTTAAACTTCTGTATTCTTGATCAAAATAAACAGGTTTTACGCTTGGTCCCAGGAAGACGCCGCCGCTTTGCGGCTTAAGAAGGCCCATAATCAACTTCAGAATGGTCGTCTTCCCTGCGCCATTCGGGCCTAACAAGGCGACGCGTTCCTTGAGGCGTATCATCGCTTCCAGATTTGAGAACAGTTGTTCGTCTCCATCGCCATAGCCAAAGCCGATTTGCTCCAGAACCAGAACTTTATCCCCTGCTTGCCCCGATATTTCGGCTTTTCCCATATGCATATCGCGCATCTGTTCGGGCTTTTCCCGTCTTTCAAGCCGGTCAAGCCTGGACTGCCTGCCCCTTGCCTGCTTTGATTTGATCCCTGCCTTATAACGGGCGATATACGCTTCGGTTTCCCGGATTTCTTTCTGTTGCTTCTCAAAAGCCCGCAGCTGCGCTTTGCTGTCTTCCTCTTTCTGCGCCGCATATACGCTGTAGTTGCCTTTATAACGTTTCAGCCTGCCTCCTTCCAGATCAAAAATCGTCTCCGTTATGCTGTCCAGAAAATACCGGTCATGGGATACGACCAACAATGCGCCGGGATAGTCTTTCAGAAAAGCTTCCAGCCATTCCAGTGAATCCAGGTCCAAATGATTGGTCGGCTCGTCCAGGAAAAGCAGGGGATATTCGCGAACAAGGATTCGCGCCAGCCCGATTCTTGTCTTCTCCCCTCCGCTGAAGCTCCCTACTGTACGCTGCAGCTGATCTTCTTGAAAGCCCAGGCCGCTTAACACCCGGCGAACCTGTGTTTCGGCCGAGAACCCCCCTGCCCTCTCATAACTGTCCCGCTCGGCGCCATAGTGAACAAGCATCTGCTCCAATGTCCGGGAATCAACGGATCCCATGCTTTGCTCCAGTTCTTCAATCCGCTTTCGCTGGGCAAAAAGATCCGAAAAGACTTCCATGACGGAGGACAATAAGGTCTCCTCCTCCAGATCAAACTGTGTTTGCGCCAGGAAACCAATGGAAGCGTAGGGCGCCAGCTTCACCCAGCCTTCATATGCCCTGTCTTTTCCCGACAGGCAACTGAGGAGCGTTGTTTTACCGGCGCCATTGGGGCCGACAAGACCCGCTTTCTCCCCTTCCCGCAGACGCAAANTGACTTTNGAGAACANAAGCTGGTCCCCNTAGTATTTCGTTAATTGGTCTGATTCCATCAGGTAAGCCATAGGGGCGGTAAACCTCAATTCTAACGTAATGCCGGCAGCCTTGCGCTGATCTCCGAGGGGTGATCNACAATCAGCTCGGCGCCGGATTCCTGTAATTCTTCGCGTGTACCGTAGCCGAATGTTACGCCTATCGTCGGTATGCCTAAGGCCTTCGCCCCTTCTACATCATAGAAACGGTCCCCGACCATGAGGCAGCGCAGGTCGGTATCCTGCCGCGGCGGCTTTATGGCGGAATCCCCGGCTATTCTATCTTCTGACAGGCCAAGCCGGCCTTTTTGCAGAGGCTTTCGACCCGAATAATGATCAAGAATTGTCTGCAGTACCAGTTCTTTGCTGTCCAGACGGCCATCCAGGTAGCAGCCGAACACCCCTTCAAAAAAAGAACGCAGGCCGAAGTGACGCAATACGCGATGGGCAAGGACCCAGGCTTTCGATGTGCCCAGGGAAAGCCTGTAGCCTTTGTCTTTCAAATCTTGAAGAAGTTCCGGTATGCCGTCATACACGAAGGCTTCATACATGCCGCCCTGATAGTAATAAGACCTGTAGATCTTCAGCGCCGTCGCNGCGTCTTCATCAGATAACGAAAAACTATCCTTGAANGCCNGCCGGACAGGAGGGCCGATAAAGGCGTCGAGTTCCTCGTCGGTTCTGGAAGGCAGTTTCATCCTGGCAATCGTTTTGCGGATGCTGCTTTTAATCCCGGGGCCGCTATCCACCACCGTTCCATCCAGATCCAGGATCACGATATCACTGTGGATGCTGCCATTTGTCGTCCATATTGCCGGCAGAATTTTGTTCATTTCTCCTTATACCTTTCGAAGCGTTAAGCAAATCTCGTCAAGACCATACCCAAAATGCCCCCCGTTAAGAAAAGGGGCAGGGCTATCCGGAGCGGGATCGAGCGTATCGACTGGGGAAGGATTTCCCTGCATACGACATAGAGCATCGTTCCTCCGGCCCCGGCCAGGGAAAAGGCAAGCATCGCGTCAGAAACACTGCCCGCCGTCATACCGATGAATCCTCCTGCCAGCGTGGGAACGCCGGAAAGCGCCGTCAGAAACAGGACCCGCCCTTTGCTGTAATTGCCGGCTAATAAGGGGGCGGCAATCGCCATGCCAACCGGCAGATTATGCAAAGCAATCACCGCCGCTAAGGTAATCCCTAATTGTATGTCATAGGAACCGCCTGAGCCTATCGCTATCCCTTCGGGCAGATTGTGCAGGCTGATGGATATGAGCATCATTCTTCCCGCGTGGATAAAGGTTTTCTCATTCGCCGGTAAGGTGTGAAGCGGACCGCTATCGCCATGGTCGTGATGCGAATGGGCGTTCAATTTATGGGTTATAGCGTCGATCAGCAATATAAATCCGAGGCCTGCGGCCAATCCGGCTATGGTCATACCGGGCCCTGTCAGCTCGAAAGCCTCGGGAATCAATTCGAAGCAAACGAGGCCAGCCATAAAACCGGCGCCAAATGTCAGGATCCGCTGAATCGCGTCAGAAGACATCGTTTCCCTGGTAAAGAGCCACAAACATCCAAGGCATGTACCGCCAATACCGGCAAAAATACAAAAAAGAACAACATGCATTCGTTACTCCTGCGATAAACCCTTATGATGAGAAAGGCTCAGATACAGCCTGTTGAGCNATATCTGAGCTATCAGAGCAGATTGATTGGTTATCGTTTGCCCCTTCTATCCTCTTCTATTCGGCAGAATCCTCTGCTTCTTCGTCTTCCGCCTCTTCCGCTTCTTCCGTCTCTTCGGTTTCTTCCGCCTCTTCGGTTTCTTCTGCCTCTTCGGTTTCTTCTGCATCTTCCGCTTCTTCTGTGGCAGATTCTTCTTCAACAGGGTCTTCGGCGGCTTCCTCCGAAACAGAATCGTTATCCGCTTCGGCTTCTTCCTCGACAACCATATTCGCCGCTTCGGCGACCGCCACCGCGACTTTTTCCGCCATCGCTATGCCAAGGGCTTCTCCGACTGTCCCGGATCCACTCTCTTCCGAAGCTTCGATAAAGGCTTCCACAGCAGCCTCGTCCGCCGCCATCATCGCCTCCGCGTTTCCTTCCATGGCATCCGCAGGCTCATCCTTCACCAGCTTGGGCAAATCGATCGCTTCCTTAACGCTTAAGCTGATGCGCCTTCGCTCCAGGTCGATTTCCAATATCTTAACGGGGACTTCCATGCCTTCAATCAATACGTCTTCTACCTTATTGACACGAAATCTCGCTAATTGCGATATATGCGCCAAGCCTTCAAGGCTCGGCTCCAACTGGATGAAAGCGCCAAAAGAAGCGCCGCGCATCACTTTTCCGGTATAAATGCTGCCGACCTGGTACTTGTCGGAAGCCAGGTCCCAGGGATTGGGGATCAGTTTCTTCAAACTGAGGGAAACTTTTTCTTTATCTTTATCCACCTTCAGAACATAGACTTCTATTTCGTCATTGATGGACACGACGTCGGAAGGTTTACCAACCTTGCCCCATCCCATTTCCGAGACATGAAGAAGGCCGTCACAGCCGCCAATATCCACGAACGCGCCAAAATCCGTCAGACGTTTAACGACGCCTTTTCTGGTCTGTCCTTCTTCTATACTGCTCCAAAAGCTTTCCTTCATCTTTTGGTACTCTTCTTCGAGCAATGCTTTACGGGACAGTATCACTTTCCGGCTGGAGCGGTTGAGTTCCAATATTTTGAAGTTCAGGGACTTATTCAGGTACTCGTTCAGATCTTTGACAAATCCCCGTTCAACATGGGAAGCGGGTACAAAGCCGCGCATACCGACGTCCACCAGCAAGCCGCCTTTGACAACGTCGATGACCGTCGCTTCAATCGGTTCCCCTGTCTTAAATAATTCTTCCAGGAGATTGATTTTTTCTTCAAACAAGGCATTCTTGCGGGAAAGAATAAAGTTCCCGTCCCGATCCGTCTTCACGATTTCCACTTGGATCTCGTCGCCTACGCTGACGACGGAATAGGGATCCACCTTGGTAAAAGCCAGTTCAAAGACAGGGATAATGCCTTCCGACTTATAGCCGATATCGACCAGCACTTCGTCAGAAGAAATTTTCACTACGGTTCCCTTAATCAAATCCCCTGGATGGAACTCAAGAAAAGTGATTTCCGCCTCAGAAAAGCGCGATTCAGCATCTTCGTCTGATTCGATCTCTTCCTCCGCTTCCGGCTCGCTTTCCTCCTGTAACACATTTACCCCTTCAGCCTCTTCCTGCAGGGCGTCCTCTGCCTCGGTTTCTTCCAGCGGCCCGGTCACTGCTTCCGGTTCAGCTTCTTCTGCCGTTACCACATCCGGCTCAGCCTCATCCTCTTGTACAGATTCCGGTTCAGACGCATCCTGAAGCATAGCTTCCGCCTCGGTTTCATCCTGCGTTACAGTTTCCTGCAAAGCCTCGTCCTGCAGTGCAGACTCCGGTTGACATTCCATCTGCACGACAGCTTCCATTTCCTGGAACACCTCTTGTTCCATTTCTTGATCCACATCTTTGAACTCTTCCATCATGTCAACAACCTCCTTGATTATCCACTCGGGAGTAGAAGCTCCCGCTGTGATACCAACTGATCCGGCCCCCTCAAGCCACTTGACGTCCATATCGTTGACTGTCTCGATCCAATGTGTCCTCTCTGTAACCCTTCTGCAGTATTCGGTCAGANTATAGGTATTTGCGCTGTTTTTCCCTCCAATCACCAGCATTACGTCCACACGAGCCGCCAATTCTTTCGCTGTATCCCTGCGTTCNCCGGTCACCCTGCAAAGGGAGTCTATCACCAGCAGCCGGTAACCTTTATCCTGAAGCCACGCCGTAAAGCTTGCGAAANCATCCGGATCCGCAGTCGTTTGCGCCAATACAGCCAGTTTCTCCGGNAAAACCCGGTTTGCAAGCTCTGTGGCATAGTCCCTGACTACCAGACAATCTCCGTCAAGCCATTCGTTGTAGCCGATCACTTCCGTATGTCCCTTATCACCATAAATAAGTATATAATAACCTTTCTCACGGGCTTCAAGGGCCCTCTGCAGCGACTGCCGCACAAAGGGGCATACAGCGTCAAGAATCGTACTGTTTTTCTCTCTTACTATATCATAAATCAACGGTCCTTTTCCATGACTGGGAAAAATAAATATGCTATCGGTATCTACTAAGCNATCTACATCCTGATCTTCAATTTCCTTAATTCCCAAGCCGGATAAATAAGCGGATNCCTGCCGGTTATGTACCAACTGCCCGACCGTATAAATTTTCCTAGTCTTGTTTTTTTCTTCTTCTGCCGCTTTTCGCGCCAAATCCAAGGCGCGTTTCACGCCATAGCACATCCCTGCGTTCTCCGCCAGGAAAACCTGCAATGGATTTCGCCCCCCTTGTCCCCCTTTCAGCGGAACTCTTTCTCTGCCTGTAAATTCTCAAGGCTTTGCCTGAGTGTCTCCGACATCGTCGCAAATAACGCCGAATTTGCTTTTTGGTCTTGATACATGGAAAGGTCCACCGGCTTTCCGAATGTGATCCGGATCTTCTGCCAGATCGAATTGGGGAATGCATTCTGCGTATTCTCAAACAACACCGGGATCACCGTCGCCTTGGAATGGTGGGCAAAAAGGGAAGCGCCCGCCTTAAAGGGCTGTAGTTCGCCGGTCTTGCTCCGGCTGCCTTCGGGAAATATCGCCAGGATATGCCCTTCCTCCAATACTTTCAAGGCTGTCCGTATGGCTTTGCGATCCACGGCATCGCGCGTAACAGGGAAAACGCATATATAGCGAAACAACAATCTGAGCGGCGGAATCTGAAACAATTCAGCCTTTGCCATAAAATACGCGCGCCTTCTGATCAGGCAATAGAGAAACACCGGATCCCAACTGCTGATATGATTGGCAATAATGACGACCGGTCCATCCGCGGGGATATGCTCCCTTCCGTAAATTTTCACCCTGTTAAATAATCTGAGAAAGGGTAAAACGATATATGGCGCAAAGATACGGGAAAAAAACTGATAAAACATGCTATATTACCTCGGGTTTGTATTTTGTGTGTGAATCACTAACGCGATACTCCCTTGGAGGCCAGAACAATCTCTGCGGCGGCTTCTACCGCTTCCTGAAAGCTGAGCGCCGTCGTATCCAAAACGATGCTGTCTTCCGCCTTCCGTAATGGGCTGTGTGTCCGGCGCATATCTTCCTCGTCCCGCTTTCGGATTTCTATAGCAATTTCTTCCAGCGTTCGATCCTGATCCTTCCCTTCTCTTTCTTTTTTTCGCCTCCTGGCTCTCTCCTCTGCTGTGGCGGTCAAATAGATTTTGCATTCCGCATGGGGCAATACCACTGTACCGATATCCCTGCCGTCCATGATCACATTTTGATTTTCCGCCATCTTTCGCTGGATATCCACCAGGGCTTCTCTGACGCCGGCTATGGCCGCTACCTGCGAAACCGCGGCATTCACTTGCCGGCTTCGAATTTCTTCCGTAAGATTTCTTCCTTGACCGTCAATCATCTGTATGGTCCCGGATTCGTCATGGACCATGCGGATATCCGCGTTTCTTGCTAAACGGATCAGCCCTTCTTCGTCTTCAAGGCTCATCTTTTCGCGCAGGGCAAGCCAGGTTACCGCCCTATACATCGCGCCGGTATCAATATGAATAAAGCCCAGCTTCTGTGCGAGGGCCTTTGCGATCGTGCTTTTGCCCGCGCCTGCCGGTCCGTCGATGCTTACCTGGATACGGATCCCTCCTTAACCAGGAAATCCGGCGCGACACGATGGCCCAGCCCGATGGCTACTTCATTCAGATGAAGAAGGCCGATGCCAAGAAACAGGCAAACCACGATATGATCGCCGCCCCGGGCAATGGCGAGTTTGCCGCCGACATTCAAGCCAAAGGCTTTATTCAGAAGCTGCCCCAATGCTTCCTTGGTCGCCCCGGCAACGGCGCCTTCGTCGTAATGATTCTCTTTGATCACGCCTTCGCGCTTTGCGGCGACAATCGCGCGTTCTATAATTTTTTTCGCGGACACGGCAAAATCGCCGCCGTAATCAACCGCGACTGCCCGGATACCCATAGACGCCAGTTCCTTCTTTTGGGCTTGCTCCTCTTCTCTTGTGTCTGTCAAGGCCAATTGGATTGCCGCCGATGCGATCTTCTTCGAACCATATTCCATGCGCGCGCCTGCCTTAGTGCCTTTTGTTTGCTCATATTACCATTTTTGATCAGAAATTGCAAGGATTATACAGGCGCTTTAGCCGCGCTGTTTCCGCGGGATCCAGACGCCTGTATGCACCGGGCGATAAGCCTTCCAAGGTGAGAAAACCCATCTTGGTCCGGCACAGATAGGTTACAGATAAACCAAGCGCTTCACACATCCGCCGCACCTGGCGGTTCCTGCCTTCTGTCAGCGTAAGAAAAAACCGACTGGCTTTCGCGCCGGCATATACCGTCTTCACTTTTGCCGGCTTGGTTATACCATCTTCCAGCCGGACGCCTTTCCTCAAAGACTCGATTTTTTCCCCGCTGAGATAACCGCCGGTTTCCACCAGGTAGGTCTTGGGAACGGCGTAGCCCGGATGGGTCAGCCTGTTTGCCAGCTCTCCGTCGTCGGTAAGCAGCAACAAGCCTTCTGTTAAGTAGTCCAGACGCCCGACAGGAAAGAGCCTGTCTTTGTCCGGCAGAAAATCCAGTACGGTCTTTCTGCCTTGAGGGTCGTCGCAGGTAGACACAACGCCGGCAGGTTTATAGAGCAGGATATAGCTCAGATTACGCTTTACCGTAACACGCCTGCCGTCCACATGCACCAGATCCTTATCCGGATCAAGTAAAACGCCCATACCGGTAACCGTCTTGTGATTGACCGTCACTTTGCCCTCCCGGATCAGCTCCTCCGCCCGCCGCCGGGAAGCGATACCGCAGCGGGCAATATATTTATGCAATCGTTCCAAAGCGCCAAGCCTCTTTTCGCTACAGTTCTGTGCCGGCTATGGCGGCGCCGGCGTCCCCTTCATTTTTATCCGGAAGCTGTGGCAAATCCTTCAAAGACGTCAGACCAAAATACTTCAGAAAGTCGGTCGTCGTTTCAAACAGAATCGGCTTTCCCGGTACGTTCTTGCGCCCCGCTTCCCGGATAAGCCCTCTATCCAATAGCGTATTGACGGAGGAATCACAATTTACGCCACGGATTTCCTCCATCTCCCCTCTGGTTATCGGCTGCCTGTAGGCGATGATGGATAATACTTCCAAAGAAGCCTGCGAAAGGCTGGATAGTTTCGGTTTCACCAGTTTTTCGATATAGGGCGCGTGCTTGGGAAAGGTCGAAAACATCCATCCGCCGGCGATTTCGCAGATTTCGAAACCCCGGCCTTGCTGAAGATAGTCTTGCTGCAGTTGATCCAGCGTTTCCAGGATATCTTCCGTCTCATATCCGGTGATGTCGACCAGTGCCGCCAAAGTAAGGGGTTCGTTGGAACAAAGAAATAAAGCTTCCAGCAGTTCCTTTATTTCCTGTTGGTACAAAATCAAATCCCGGCCCCCTCCTTTTCCGGCGCTTGGATCGCACTGACAAAAATATCGCCGAATAATTTCTTCTGGCGAACCCAAACCAGCCCTTTCGAGAGCAGCTCGAGAAGCGCGAGAAATGTCGTGACGGCTTCCATCGCATCCTCACACGCGGCGAATAATTGCTTAAAGCGAATCCCGCCCGGCTGCCGGGAAAGGATTTGCATCAGATAAGCCATTTTACTGTTGACGCTCATGTCGTCTCTCCGAACGGTGATCACCTGTCCCCGCGCGGACATCAGACGCATGACTTCCCGGAAAGAATGGTATAAATCCTCCGCTTTCAAATTGCCCACCGGATTGGGCTGGGGGAATAAAGAAAACAAATGGCTCTCGTTTACTTCCCGAAAGTAGATTTTCGTTCTGCTGCTTTCCATTTTTTGCAGCTCCTGCGCATTTTCTTTGTATAGCCGATACGCCAGGAGTTTCTCCACCAGCTCATCTCTCGGATCCTCCGCGCCGTCGTCAGATTCCTCCTCCGACGCTCGCGGAGGCAGGAGCATTTTCGCTTTGATGACCAACAAAGTACCGGCCATTACCAGGAATTCCCCGGAAAGGTTCAGATCGATTTCCTCCGCCCTCCTCAGGTAATCCATATATTGGCCGGTTATAAAGGCTATGGGAATATCATAGATATCCAGCTCATGAACATCAATCAGGTTCAGAAGAAGATCCAGGGGCCCTTCAAATATCGGCAAAACAACTTGATAGCTCATGTATTCACCACTAACTTTTGGATGTTACGGAGCATTATATCTGCATTGCCTGCCTGACCAGGACCATCGTTTCCTCCGCCGCGCGCTTCGCGTTCTCGTCGCCTTCGCGCAGAATCTCTTCCAGGCGTTCCGGTTCCTGCGCATAGCTCTCCCGCCGCTCCCGTATGGGGGCCAGCTTGGCGTCCAAAATGGCGCTCAACTTTTTCTTACACTCCACGCAGCCGATTTGCCCCGCACAGCAGGCTTCCCTTATCTCCGCCTCTTCTGCTTCATTATATATGGATTGATATTGATAAACAATACATATGTCGGGATGACCGGGATCCGCTTTTCTGATTCTGGCCGGATCCGTGATCATGCTGGTTACCTTTTCGGCGATTTCTTTTGTACTTGCGCAGAGGGAAATATCATTGTGGTAGCTCTTGCTCATTTTTCTGCCGTCCGTGCCGGGCAGCGACGCCACTTTCGCGTATTTTGGCATGGGCTCCGGGAAGACGTCCGTGTTATACAAATGGCGAAAGCGGCGAACCAGCTCCCGGGAGAACTCCAGATGCGCCCCCTGGTCCTCTCCGACAGGCACCAGATTGGCCCGGTATAGCAGGATATCCGCCGCCATTAAGAGAGGATATCCAAGAAAGCCATAGGTACTCAGGTCTTTCCCCTGTTTGGCAAACTGTTGAATTTGATCTTTATAAGTGGGCACGCGCTCCAGCCAGGACAGAGGGACATTCATACCCAAAAGCAGGGTTAACTCCGCATGGGCTTTGATGTGAGACTGGACAAACAGAGACGCCTTTGCCGGATCCAGCCCCGCTGCCAGCCAATCCAGCAGCATGGTTTGGCGATAGCCGGCCAGACGCCGCGTATCGTCATAGTCGCTGGTTAAGGCATGCCAGTCGGCGACCATATAGAAGCACTCGTAATCGCTTTGCAGCGCGGCCCAGTTCTCCAGGACGCTCAGATGCCCGATATGCAATTGGCCGGTGGGCCGCATACCGCTCAGGATAATGCTCTTTTTTTCTGCCATAAGCCTTTCCTCCGAATCNATAAAATGATTATACAAAAAGTTCGAAAAACCAGGCNAAGCCGCTAATCAGCCCGCTGGAAAGCGGACCCAGGATCATTTCGGGGATTCTGCCTACCAGCAGAATCATCAAAAAGACAAAGCCGTATTGTTCCAGGATCTGCGAGGCATGGTACCATCTGTCCGGCAGTATGCCGAAGAGGATTTTTGACCCGTCCAGCGGCGGAACAGGGATCAAGTTAAAAAAAGCGAGGCTTGCGTTAATCCAGACCATATAATTGATGAACGTACGTAACCAATAAGAAGCATACAGCAGCCTTGAAGGCAGGAGCACCAGAAAGCCGACGCTGATAAAGCTCAGCAGGATATTGGACATAGGTCCGGCCAAAGCGGTCAGGAGCATGCCTGTCTTTTCGTCGACTGAACGAAAGGCATAGGGATTCACCGGCACCGGCTTTGCCCAGCCGAAATTCATAAAGCACAGACAGATAAAACCAACCGGGTCAAGATGCCGTATCGGATTCAGGGTAAGCCGGCCCATATTTTTTGCGGTATTGTCCCCCAGTTGATAAGCGGAAAACGCATGGGAGAACTCATGTACCGACAACGACAGGACGATAGCCGGTATACGAAACAGGAAGCGGCTGAGAATATCAACAAGATCAAAATTAAACAAAGACAATCTATCCTTTCGATTCGTATGGCNATGGGCGGCTGCTCAGGTCAGTAAATGCGCCGGGATCAGGTCGTTTCGCGTGATATCCGCATAGTCTTCGCGTTTCACAATCCCATGCGCCTCCCCTTTCGAAACCAGCACGATCGCCGGCCTGCCTATGCGGTTATAGTTNCTGGACATGGCGTAATGATACGCGCCGGTACAAGGTACCGCCACGATATCACCGGGTACCGCCAGGGGCATGGGCGCGTCCCAAATCAGAACGTCGCTGGACTCTTCACAGCATCTGCCGGCGAGGGAAGCAATGATTTCGTCGGGAGCGGACATTTTATTCGCCAGGCACATTTCATACTTCGCCTGGTATAGCGCCGGGCGGGGATTGTCTGTCATGCCNCCGTCTATCGTAACATACCTGCGCATATGCGGCGCGCCTTTTACCGATCCGACTGTATAGAGCGTTGTCCCCGCGCTGCCGACGATAGCCCGTCCCGGTTCAACGGAAATGCGGCGCGGCATGGGAAAGGGATATTGTTCAAATTCCTCTTTCAGCGCCTGCCATATCGTTTGCGCATATCCCCCGGGCGTATCGGG
>JGI24702J35022_10002107_pt1 | contig 12283 bp, 9 predicted proteins | sample TergutTh196P4_FD_35022 | JGI IMG/M metagenome (IMG submission 35022)
AGCCGTTCATACTTTCGAGAGGAACCCTATGGTTCCCCTCGATTCTCCCCTCCTTCAAAGAGGATGAGGGGGATTCCCCCTCATCACTCCCCCATGGCCATGCCTATATGGTTCATAGGGTTTTGTGACTTCCGAAGGAAGGCATGGCCATAAAGTATCATATACACAACAACGCTAAACTGGCGCCTCCCGTAAGCCCGGCTAAGCCAATTGCTAACCCCGCAATAAGAATTGCCGCCGCCGCGCCGATTATAACATCTTTAGGGTCCACCGGCGTAATTGCGGCCCAACTGTCGGGAACGTACGGCTGCTGCGCTTCTTCTTCCTGCTTCTCATTGCTTTTTGAATTTTGTCCGGTGTTTTCATTCTTCTTAGAAAAAGCATAAGAATTTCTGCGTGTATTGTCTGTAACATACCCCCAATATATCATTCCAGGTTCATTAGGGAATGTGTAATAGCGAATACTCAGTCTTGGATTTAAGTTGCTGGGTAATGTCCATTTGTCGGGGTTGAATGAAACGCCGATTGGATTAACCCGCTTTCCCATATCTGTTAATGCTTTTATATAAGCTTGCCGCTGCACCGGACCGGTTATGCTTCCATAGGGAAGTTCCGTCTTCCCTTTTTGAGAAATGGGCTTAATCTCATAGACTTCGGCGCCGGATTTATCATTCCAGATAATGATATCGGCATAACCAACGCCTGATGGGGAATAAGGGTATGGTTGAACAGCATATTCAATACTTGCAGTATCTCCATACAAGCTCTTTACCAGATCCTGCAGCTTATTGTGGGCTTCAACTCCTTCGTATCTTGTGTAATTGCCATCAGGATCAATAAAACACAGCGGATTGTTCCAACAGTACATATATGGGTGCATGGTAACGGGGTCGCTTATAAAGCCGCCTACTGCGTCAACACTTGTAAATCTCCCAATTAATGGGTCATATTCTCTTGCCTGCGCAAAGTATGTCTGCGCGATATTGTCAAATTGATAGCCGGCGAAGCCAAAAGGTTGTTTGGCGCTGTCGCCTTTCTGCTCGATGCTGACCGCGCGGCTGCCGAACTCGTCATATGCGTAAGACTCTGTCAGGTTCCCGTAGCCGTTGATATATCTGAGCGGGCTTCCAAGATCATCTTGCAAAAAGATATGATCACCGGCGCTATCGGAGGAACTGGCGACATTGTCATCCCAAGCAAAGCTTTGAGTTCCGTTCTCATCGTGAAGTTGCAGAAGGTTGTGGTACTGTTTTGTCAGGTCAAGAACATAGCTGATATTTTTTGTTGGGTTCAGACTGTCTGTTATCTGTTTTCCAACCCTGAAACCTAAGCCGTTATACTCATAATCCGCTGTTTGCCCAACTGAGTTTGTCGCTTTAGTTAAGCGGTTAATCGGGCCAAATTCATAGGTGTTCTTAACAATACCGTTATCCGTTATCCGAGTCAAGTTGCCCCGGGCGTCATAGCTAAAATCCTGAACGCGAGTGTTATTTTTGAGGCGCGTAAGCTGATTTAACGAATTATAGGCGTATTCCGTCCTAACGTCTCTGTCCGCCACATAGTCTCGATTACCAAACCCGTCATAGCTGAATTCTTTTATCTGTTTATCGTCTTTTATTACGCCGGTTAGCCTGGACAGCGCGTCATAGGTATATTTGAATTCGCCGCTTTCATCCTCCATACCCCGGCGATATTTCTGAATGCCAACCTTGTTGATCATGTTGTCATATGAATAAGAGTACCTGTCCAGAACCCCGTCTTTATCACTGTGCGTGAGCTCTGAAATCAACCCCATATCATTATACGCGTAACGAGTCCTGACGCCATTCGAAAATACCTTTTCACTTAATCTGCTGTTTTCATCGTATACATAATCTATTTGCCTGTTTCCATCAAACAGCTTATTGAGGCGCAGCGCCTCGTCATACTTGTATTCGACAACCTTTCCGTCCGGGTATTCCATGCTGGTTCTTTCTCCTGATGAACCAATTGTATACGAAACCTCCCGCCCGTTATGATCAGTCACCTTCTTTGTCCTGCCGATCTCATCGGCCTCGACAACTGTAACACCCAGCCAATCCTTTATCTCGGTCAACTGTTTTAGCGGGTTATATGAGAGTTTGACGCTCTTTCCATCTGCGTAAACAACTTCTTCAAGATGATTTGTCACGCCATACCCATACTTTGTAAGAAAATTGTCTTTGTCCAGCTTGCTTAACACATTGCCCGCTTCATCATAATTATACGCTTCAGCGTTGCCCACTGCGTCGATGATTTTCTCAACTTGGCCCAACTCGTCTCGTTTGTATTTTGTAACATGAAGTCTTGAGTTTTGTTCATTCATCTTTTTTGCTTCATTGAGTTCGTCTAATTGCCTGGCTTCGATTAAGTCGCCAACCCTGTCATAATCATACTCGTTCTTATTGCCGAGAGGATCGGTAACAGTAACCAACCTGCCTGTAGGGGAATAGGTGTATTTGGTTGTATTATTGTTCGCGTCCGTCACGCTTGTTACATTCCCAACTGCGTCATACGCGTATTTCTTCACCTGGTTTTTGTTACTGCGAATACATATCACCCTATCCAGACAGTCATATTCATAATTCAGGGAATACCCATCCTGCGATGTCTGAGATATTATATTCCCGTTTGCGTCAAAGGCGTAACCCGTACTTCTACCGTCCGGATAGATTATCTTTTTCAACAACCCTCCGGGCAAATATTCCAATCTTGTTTTTATACCGGCGGAATCTACAATCTCAGAGAGCCTATCCAGCGGAGTGTAACTGTATACCAGCACCCTGCCGGAAGGATCTGTTTCCCTGATTTTCCGTCCTACTTTGTCGTAGGCAAAAACGCTTTTGTGTCCAAGCGGATTGGTAACATCCGTTATTTTGCCCATATTGTTATAAGTAACACTTGTTTTCGCGCCGTCCGGTTCCGTTAATTCGCTGATCCTGTTAAGAGGGTCATAGGCAATATTGGTCTGCTCGCCGCGCAATCCGGTAATGCTGGTTCTGTTGCCGTTTGGGTCGTACCCATACTTAACCTCATGGCCTTTAGCGTTTATCACCCTCTTAAGCCTGTTTAAATTGTCGTATTCAAGGGTTGTCGCGTTGCCGTTTGCGTCTGTCCGCTTTGAAACATTCCACATACTGTCGTATTCAAACCCGGTTTCATTGCCTTCCTGATCGATTATCTTACCTGGTTTTCCCAGACAATTGTATTCCCATATTAGAACGCTTCCGTCAAAATCACGTATCTTTGTTACTTTTCCGTTGGCGTTGTATTCGTAACTGCGCTCGTCACCGTTCGCGTTAATTACCTTAACAATATCGTTTTTATCATTGTATTCAAAACAGGTTCTATTGCCGTTGCCGTCAATGGTTGCACTAACGCGGTTTACCTCGTCATATTCATATCTTTTAGTTGTTTGCGGCTCAGAGATTGTAATGATGTTGCCTTTATTGTCATACTCAAGATTAACCTCGCTGCCATCTGGTTGTATGATTTTAATGGGTAAGCCGTTTTCAGCGTATTCCGTTTTGGTTGTCCGGTCTATAGCGTCGATGATTTCTATGGCGTTGCCTTTAGAATCGTAGTTCATTCTTACTTTTTCTTCGCCGCATAGTTTTATACGCACAGGTTTATTGAAACGGTTATACTCCGTTTCAACCATTTCGCCGAGAGGGTTCCTGACCTTTATTGGATTGCCCCTGTCGTCATAGGAGTATTTCGTTTCATTGCCGTTTTTATCTATAAACAACTCGCGAAGGTTCTGATCATTGTACTCGTATCTCTCGGAACCATCCTCGTAAACGGTTCCCACGCTTCTATATCTCTCGTCGTGGATATATACTATTTCGTTACCGTTTTGCTGCGTCATTATAAGTTTGTTCTCATCATCCTTATATTGATAATCAATTACTCCGCCATCCGGGAAAACCTGCCTGCTGACACGATGGCGATCATCATAGTCGTTGCTGAGGACGTCTGTTCCTAAGGGGTTTGTGATTTTTATCAGCTTGTTGTCTTTATTATACCCATATCTATGCTTGCCGCCATTCTCGTCTGAAATACAAATCAATACGTCTTCCATGTACTCAAAGCTCACTGTTCTCCCCGTGTTGTCGCAAACTTGGAGTAGTTTTCCGTTTTCTTTATTTCGGTCGTTTCCTGTATATCCTGCGTTTCCATTGTTTTCACCGTTTTCTTTATTTTCTGCACATTCTGTATTATCTGCACATTCCGCACATTCTGCGCATTCTTCATTTTCTGCACATTCTTCATAACGAAATTCGAAAGTGGCGCCGGAGTTGTTTCTTGCATATGTCAAAATGCCTTTTTCATCATATGTCATTTCAATAAAGTTAGCATTTCGATCCTCTTTCCTTAACAGTTTGCCAAACGAGTCGAAAGTGTACTTTAATCCGGCGTGGGTTTGATATTCCAATGCGCCGTCTTTTACCCTCAAGTGGTTATCAACGCCCTGGCTCTGATAATACTGTCCTCTGTCGCTTCTTATAAATATCTCCTGCTTACCGTCTTCATGGAATACAGTAGCCTGGCTATCTTTTATGGAAATACTGACCTCAAAGTTATGTACCCATCCAAACCCAAGGGAATTCCCGCGTTGTTCCAGCGCGTTATAGAACGCCACAAATGACATAGGGAACAGTCCTTTTGTCTTGAGAAACTCATTTTGATATACAAAATTGCCCGTCGCTAAGTTAACTGGATCGCCGCCAAATAAACAACAGGAATTGCTCACCCCAAACAACGACGCGACAAAAGCGCCTATGGGATTCACCTTAGCCAGAGCCGCTATGCCCTTTAATCCTATTTCCCCAAGCATTGCAAGTAATTGCCCGCCAAACTCAGGCCAGCGTTTCGACCTGACAAACTCAGACTCCCACTGCTTCATTGTCCGTTCAAGTTCGTCAACGCCTTCTTCATATTCATTTATAGCTTTTATCAGCTTTCTTAAGTTGCTCTGGCAACCTTCAATTTCTCTCGATGAAGAATTTATTTCATTTAAAATAGATAGTTTCGAATATCTAAAACTATTATTGAGCTGTTTCAGCTTCTGCAAATCGGAACGGTATCTGTCATATTCGTCAATTGCCTTCTGACAATTGCGGCAAACGGCTGCCTTTGCTTGCCGTGATAAACTTAACAGATTTTTTGCGCCGCTGGTGTTTCCGCCGAATAGTCCCGCAAAGCTTAATGCCTGCCTGTTTAGGTTTTCCGATAAATCCAGGACTTTTTTAAGCGTATCCCTGACAAGAAGAAGATTATCAATGTATATAGAAAAGTCATCTTCCCACTGCCTGCTTTTCTCGGAAAAAACCTCTGAACTTTCACCTTTCCAGCCATTAGTAGTTAGATTACCGACAGCTTGGGACGATTCTTTTTTTAAGCTGTTCATATCAGTTATGGCTTTATTTAGAAACTTAACAACTCGCTCAAGTATTGGAATGCTTAATTGAAAATCCATTTCAGCTCCCAGCCAACATCGGCTCGTGATAATTCCTGTCCGCCGACGTCAAAGTTTTTATTTCCCAATGCGCTTATTTCATTCTTTATTCGGAGCGCCATTGATGATCGGTTCTCTTTATGTTTTTATTCAATATGTTTTTATTCAATTTGGAGGCTTTTTGAATATATAGAAAATAAATGCGGATCCGCCGGCGGCAACGGCTCTCCTACCGCCAAACCAACCCCACAGCCAACTTCGGGTCCGTATCACCTTTTGGATTGTTTTATTTCCATATACTTTTTATAAGCCCTTTTACCCTGGAAAGTTTCTATGTAACTCTCCAGGGAGTATTCTTCGTTTTTATTAATATACGCTTCTATATATTCGCGGTCATTCTTATCCATGGCTTCTTTCATAAGGTAATAACTATCCCGCATTTGCTCAAATTCTTTTTGTTTAGACGGGCTTGGGTGGGTCTCAGTTCCCCAGTTATTCCTCCACGCGCCGAGAGTTCGTTCGATCCTGGCTTCCATTGACTTTTGAGCCATTTCGTAATTTCCCAAAACTAAAAAAATATCATAAAATATAGCCTTATCAACAATACGGCTATAGCGTCCAGGGTGTAACTTTATAGTGTTTTCAAAATAGCTCCTATAGTCAACGCAGTTGTCGAAGTATGGGAATATGTGTTTCTGGCATAAAGACAAACTTTCCGGTAGCTGCTGCAAGTATTCATCATTTTTATATTCCCATTCATATTCCATCCCAAGCAATTCGCTCAACCTCTCCCCGTCAATAAAGGTTTCGGACTCGTAACCCGAACAGAGCGGATAAATTTCAAACTGAATGGTATAACAATTATCGCCAAAAGAAGTATAGCTCAACAATTGGATGATTTTGCCATTGTACAGCCGGTGATAGATATTTCCTTTTCGAGCAAAACCGTTGGCAGTCATAACCGGGTTATAAACATCTTTATAAGCCTGAATAAATGTTATCATAATTAACTTGCTCCTAATTAAGCGGCCCTATAATTCTATGTTTTGTATATTTTGTATATTTTGTCATTGCTATTTTAACATGTTTATGCCTTGTTATCAATCAGTTGTCCCACAACGTTACTGTGACGCCACTGAACATAAACCAAGTATACAGACCAGTAATATGGTTATTTTATAGAAAGCCCCGCTATTCATGCTGTCACCCCATTCATCGCTGTAAATTATTTTTTATGATACTGCCCGGGTCCAGAGGAACATATGTTGGGGAACCCGGCATATGGTTACTAAACCTGTCATATTCGTTTTTTCGTATATAGCTGTCGCGTGAATTATCAGGAATTATAATGACTTGCCAGGATGGATGAGCGACCAATTTACATTCTTGCCATGTGGCGCCGGGTGGTGAGATCAATTCAATGCCTATAAAGATATTGTCAAAGTTCTTTAACTCAGTCGGAATCATCGCCTTCTTGACAACTCCGCTGGCAGGGAGAAGATAGTCTTTGCCCAAAGCGCGGTCCCCTTCCCATGTCTCGTTACTTTCATACAACCACTTTTTTACATCACGAGGCGCAGAATCCTTAAGGTCGGTTCCAAGGACAATGCCAAACTCTGTATTATCAGGCAGGTTCTCCGGCACACTGTAGCAAAAGTAAGGTATACCGTCTTCATATATTATTTTCATACTGTCGAGCAGCTCCTGATAAAGTGGTTCGGCGTACTTCGTTATCAAATACCCGTATTCGTCAAACATATAATCCTCGTACACTGTCACCCGTCCCGAGTTAGCTTGCTCTTCGCCCTCCGTCGGCTGTTCGCCGTTCTCCGCTGCCACCCCTCCGCCATCTGCTCCAGCGACGCCTGCTATATCTACATACACAGATCTTGTGTCGTTGTCCCATCGCACCGTCGCGCCGAGGGCTTCAGCCGCAAACCGCACAGGCACATATGTACGGCTATCGTTTAGCACAGCTTCCGTATCCATTGACGGCATTGTGACCCCGTTGACCTTATATATCTTTTGCCCAATCATAAACAACACTGTCGTGCCATTGCCGTTAATTGTCACGTACTGGTTCACGTCATCCCATTCCACAGTACATCCAAGGGCTTCCACGACAAAACGCACCGGAACCTGGGTCCTGCCGTTTTCATCAAGATACGCCGGCGCATCAGGGAAATTAACCTTTCTCCCGTTCACATACACACTTATCAATTCCGCCGCCTGCGCCGGAATCCACATCGCGCATATCACGCAAACCGCCACAAAAACCACTACTACAGTTGTTACTGTCTTTTTCATGTCCATTTCCCTTCCTTCCTTTCTTTCTCTTCTCTTCTCTTCTTTATTAATTTAATTGTTAATATATATTTAAAACCATCTCTCACGGTTTATCTGTCTTGTAGCTAGAGAAACCATGCGTTACTCTCTTCATCGTCAGCTCTCTTTACTATATTGGAATGGCTCGTAAGTCTGGTACTCAGATTATCGTACTTTTTCATTATCGTTGATATCTGCGCTCTAATGCGTTTGTGTTCATCTCTAAAAGCAACCCCTATATCGCTATTCCATGATGACGAAACCTTCGATACACTATCTTCATATTTGCGATTTGAAGTGGATATCGCGTTTTTATTGTCACGCGCCGTATTCGCTAAATTCAGAAATTCATATGGCATAGCCATTTTGTCACCTCACAATTCCCGGCTTACTGATATAGTTTAGAAGTGCTCCGCTCAAAGCTCTTCCTGGATTCAATCTGTTTGTTTAAATACCCAATCAAATAATCATTCTTTTCAATAAGGATAGTTAATACCCACTTTTTTCTACCCTTACCGCCATATTCTTCACTATACGCGTCATAGGTCAAACCTTTCCACCACAGCCCCATATTACTAATTCCATCATCAAGTGACTTATCTAAACCCTTAATGTTTTTTGTACAATCCTTGAGTGTATTGACAATGTTTTGAAGCTTTAAAAAATCAAGGGTTATTTCATCATTCATAACCACTCTCTCCTTCCCAGCCAGTTTTTGAGTTTATTTATATACCGTCATCCTTTAAAACAAGCCAATCTGCGCTTTCAAACTTTTTATGAAAAAAGATCCTCAATCTCAATATAACCTTCAATTGTCTTTCCAAGCCCGTTGATCATTGTCCTTAATTCTGTTACACCTCGTCTGGTTTCTGTTTCCAGCTCTTCACATGCTTTTGTTAGACTGGCGGCATCAATTTTCACATAGTTATGTTTATACATTGTTGCAGATTCATTTGCCGAAGCCCGTACTTTTGCGGTTATTCTCTCACGGTTCTCGATTTCTTTAAGTAAATCCTCAGCGGTAGCGATAATTGCCCGCAGGTCTTTTAAATTGACAATGATTTTCCCTTTATTCTCTGAATTAGTTGCCATATGCTTGTTCACTCCTCACCAGTAAGATACTGGGCAATTTCTAAAGTCTCAAGCGGCAAATTGCCGATACTACGAAGCCTATTACAAATCGCCATACAGTGAGCCTTCACCGCGCGTCTATATTTCATCCAATAGAATTCGCCCACTTAAATTTTTTATGTCTGCTCCGGGATGATGTACTCAATGGTTTCGTCATCCAGTATCCTGGCCTTCCCCTCTTCAATGTATCGGTTTTGAATACTCATCAAGTCCAACTCATAATCCGGATCGGCTTCTTTTTTGATAAGTTCATCAACCATTTCAATGGGCAGTAACCAAAAGCTGCAGGTGGGAAATAATTGGCTCCCCTTAACAGAATATTTGTAATTAATGTATATTGAGCTCAGTTTTATGCCATAATTAGTTCGCAAGCGTCTATTAGCGCTTTGATAAGCCCATTCAACATAGGCAGCAATTTCAGGATGTCTCCCGTTTGTATATATGCGAATTTCACCATCGTCTTCAAATTCTTGTGACAGGTAATCTAATACTTGATCAAAAGCTAAAATATTTCCGGTTTCTTTCGTATAAAGTACAAGAGCTATATAAATACCATTGCTAACACCGTCAATGGTAGGTTCTCTTATATTTACTGGGTTATAATCCTGATTTTTTTCAGTTTGTTCAACAATTAAACCAAAAATAAAATTCTGAATTTCAAAATCTTCTCTCATTTTTTCTCTCTTCTGTTCCTCAATATTTTGAATTATTGTTAATGTGCCTACAACGGAACTGACAATAAAAATTGGCAAAATAATAATGAAGAATACTTTTTTGAATTGTTTATCATTAATTTTAAGTACGACAATTGCCAGGAGTTTTTTCACACTCTCAGTCTCTATTACTCCAATGTGTAAAAAACATGTAAAAATCATCACGACAAACGACAAGGAAATAATCACAATACCGATATTATCAATACTATATTTTGGTGTTATTATCTCATCATATGCTCTAAGTAACATGCCGATGATAAATATAACAATAGAAAAGGCTAATCCTTTCAAAGTATTCTTGTTATTCATTTTGTGCCATCCTTTTTAATGGGCTAAAGTATCCTCCCTTAAGATCAAGAACAAATACCAGTACTTCCGGTGGCAATATTTCCACACTTGTATTTGCAAAATCGAGCTGACTATATTTGTCGCCAAACTTACTTTTTATCATATCAATATAATCGTTTTTATATACATTCAACACTAGTACATCATCGGAGTATTTATTAGTTTCTTCTGTATAATTACTGAACTCCTTATAAACCACTCTCTGCTGTTCCTTGCTGAGCCTACAGTTTTCCAATGGAGTCCATTTGTCAGATCTTTCAGGATCTCCCTTTAGAATAAGTTCTACAAGCTCTTCAGGCTTCAGAACGTATTCTTTGCGGGTTTCTCCAGTACTCAGGTTGTGAATAGTGTGAATATCTGTTAGTCTGCAGTATCCAATCGTTTTTAGCATAACCTCAGAGTTTTCAAGGTCAATACTGGAAATTATCAATTGATTGCCTACTTCGGTATAGCAAATACGACCGCCAAGTAAGTCTATTCCAGCATAAAACGTCATCTCGTTTAAAAAGGCTTCTGATGCTTTTATCTGATCCATTCTTTTTATATAAGCCTTAACTTGCTCTATTGCAAAAGTTGCCAATGTCACTTGCCAGGAAGCAACCTCGGCGGAAGCCGCTAACACTGAAATAACTTTGTCTCTGGCAAGTTTTGTTGCTTCTTCCATCATTGAGCTGGCAATACTTCCACTGTTGATCTTACTTACAAAAGAATATGATGAAGCTAACATTGCGTTGGATAATCCTCTCATCGATGTATTTATTACAATGGGCTTCCCATATTTGGCTTGTCAACAAATATGCTGTCAGCAACAAATATATCAGTGATTTTACTATTTTTGTCATGTTGAATACTAACTACAGAAGGTCTAGTAGAAGGATACTCAAAGATTTTTTTGTATAGGAATGTATACTTTATGGATTCTTTCATTGAGAGGACATGCAGAATCTGCATTCGTTCAATATACTTGTCCCCCTTTTTTATCATGTCTTCACTAACCCCCCACTGCGCCCAGCATGTATTCGTCGCTACAAGTACGGCAATTTCCTCCGCCAATGCTGTAATAGCTTTCATTGTGCCGGTTTGGACACAGTCACAGTCAGCATAATTCCCGTACATAGTAGACCAAGGGTCTCTCCATTTTAAATACTTATATCCATAAGAAATAAACTTCTCCAAATCTTCCGAATTATCCATTTCCAAAAATAACATCGTCAGTGCCACCAATCTCTGGTCACCAAGAGTTTCTGGCTCAGTTTTCAACCAAGCTTCAATTCTTTCCCAGCTATAACTATCTGCAGTATTGAGTTCAGCTATGGCCCTATCGACCTCATACAGCTCCAAGTCTATCCGCATATCACCATTCAAAGGCTGTATCAAATTCTGAGACAGTATTCCTTGGTACTTCGGCGTTGCTTTCCCCTCCTGATCTTTAGACAAGGCAATTGGCGGAGTGGCAGTTTTGCTGAGGCTTGGAGACATCCCCTCAAATGTCATAGCTTTATCCAGTGCTGGTCCTCCCGCCGTCCCAATAACTGCTGCACCCGCAGCCCCAGCGGCTGTCCCCGCGCCCAGCATACTTATTAAGTTGAGTTTTGCAGGTGGCTTCATGTCATCATATGCAATATTGGCGATGTATGCTTCAATACTTTTCTCATCTTCTTTCTTGATTCGCGCAATGTCAAGCAGCTTATCACTTGATTCCTGCACAATGGAGGCCGCTTCATCAAGCAAGGATACGATCTCGTTTGCCCGCCTCACAAAGCCGTTTCTGGAATTGCCCTTCCACCAGGTTGCTGAATCGTCTATCGCCGCTTTAATTTTTTTTGACTCTTTTCTAAAACCGTCCGCTATTGCGCTTATAGCTTTTGCGCTATTTTCGCTTTTTACGAAATCAAATGTCTCATCTATATTTGGATTCATATAATCACCACACCTATAGCGCTTAATGCAAATCGTCGTACATCGAGCCAACAACTTGCGTTTCTATTATGTCCAATGGCATATACGGCCCTGTGCCCGCCACCACGCTCAAACCCCTGGGCGACGCCACGCCCTCTTGCGCAGGCAAGCCGTATTCGGTTAAGCTCGCTACATCAACGTCCGCTATGCCTATGCTGATTATGTAATCTCCATTCTTCATTTGCGCGTGTGTATACACCTTCATGTTTGTGGGATTCAATGTAAACGTTACCGTCGTCTTTTCAGAAATTTTGTATAAACGCTGACCGGCCTTCACAAATTCTACATATTTGTATTCTGTTGAGCTGTCTTTTGTATCCGATTCCTC